>WUUC01009716.1_pt1 | contig 22008 bp, 9 predicted proteins | sample 6278441 | NCBI WGS metagenome assembly WUUC01 (sample SAMN13675441, study PRJNA597444) | soil metagenome | isolation source: soil | place: USA: Washington | collected 2017-10
AGATCAACGAGGCATCGGGCGAGCGCTTCGCCGCCACCTTCCAGGAGGTCAATCAGGCGTTCGGCGAGATCTTCTCCCGCCTGTTCCGCGGCGGCGAGGCCGAGATGCGGCTGCTCGACGACGAGGATCCGCTGGAGAGCGGCATCGAGATCCTCGCCCGCCCGCCGGGCAAGCGCCTGCAGAACCTGATGCTGATGTCCGGCGGCGAGAAGGCGTTGACCGCGATCGCCCTGCTGTTCGCCCTCTTTCGCAGCAAGCCGTCGCCGTTCTGCATCCTCGACGAGGTGGACGCACCGCTCGACGACGTGAACACCACCCGCTTCGTCGACCTGCTGCGGGAGATGACCGGCCAGACCCAGTTCATCGTCATCACCCACAACAAGCTGACGATGGCGGTGGCCAGCACGCTCTACGGCGTGACGATGGAAGAGAAGGGCGTTTCGAAGCTGGTCTCGGTCGAGATGGAAGAGGTCCAGCCCGAGGAGCGGCAGCGGGCCACGGCGTAGGCCGCGGCCCGCCAGGGCCGCGGCCTACGGCAGGTCGATGGCGAAGACCTCGGCCGTGGTGCCGTTCCAGGACTGGGTGAAGGCGATCCGCTTGCCATCCGGCGACCAGGTGGGCCCCGAGCAACGCCCATCCGATTCCACCAGACGGACAGTCCCCGAGCCGTCCGCCTTCATCATGTGGAGCTGGAAGCTTCCGGTGCGGTTGGTCGAGAAGACGATCCGCGAGCCGTCCGGCGACCAGGAAGGCCAGCCGTCGAAGCTCGGATCGCGGGTCAGATTCACCTGCTCCGTCCCATCCGCGTTCATCACGAAGATCTCGGAGTTCTCTCCCACGATCTTGCGGAAGACGATCTTCTTCCCGTCCGGCGACCAGACCCCGTAGGTGTTGACGACCCCGTCCCGGGTGATCTGCTGCAGTCCGTTACCATCCGCGTTCATGGAGTAGATCTCGTAGATCTCGGGGTCCTGCTTGTTCTTGCTGGTCCGGGTCGAGTTGAAGATGATCCGCGAGCCATCCGGCGACCAGAAGGGGTGGATGTCCTCGCCCGGATCGTTGGTCAGCCGCTTCGGTTGGCTGCCGTCGGCGTTCATCACATAGATCTCGAGGTTCCCGTCGCGGTCGGAGACGAAGGCGATCTTGGAGCCGTCAGGGGAAAACGAGGCCGTCATTTCGACGGCGGGGTGATCGGTCAGGCGGGTGATCTCCGACCCGTCCGGGTTCATGACGAAGAGATCGTAGGACTCCGGGCGGAGGCTGCTGCGGTCCGAGTGGAACAGGATCTTCTTGCCGTCCCGGGACCAGCTCGGAAAGGCGGACACGACCTTGGTGACCTTTTCAGGACCCTTGGCCTGGGAAGGAGCGGGGGCCGGCGCGGGTGCCTGAGCGGTCAGGCCGGCCGCGGCCAGAAGCAGGGCCGCCGCCGAAAAAGGGACCACGGACAGTCGTCTCGTCATGATGTTCACACCTCCTGCAGATCATTGGAAGAATCCGGCGTGGCCAGAGCCGGACGCCGGTATTCAGGGCCAGGCGGATGCGGAGGGACCGCGGCCACCCCCTCCACCCCGCCGTTCAGGACATCCGGGAGCTCGCTTTCGATGTGACGTAGAGACGGGATACGCAGCCCCGCCACCACCGACACCAGCATCAAGAGTCCCAGGGCAATGAAGAACAATCCAATCCCTCTCCCCTCGCCGGTCCCGAGGACACGGCCCAGGCTCCCGGCAAGGAGCCCTCCCTCCGACATGGCCGGCTCGAAGAACCGATCGGCGAGAGGACCGGCGAGCAGGAGCGCCAGCGGGAGGGCCGACATGCCCACCATGCGCCGCATGGCGAACACTCGTCCGTGCAGATGGGCGGGAACCTTGCTCTGCCAGATCGCCTGGCTGCAACTGCTGAGCACCGGCTGGCACATCACATAGACGAAAGCGCCAATCGCGATGGGCCACACGTGCGGGAAGACCCCACCCAGGAACAGGGCGGCGCCCTGTAGCAGGATAAAACCCAGGATGGCCAGGATTCGTCGGCGCGGTCCCCCCCAGACCGTCATGGCCACACCGCCCAGCACCATTCCGAGCCCCGCCGACGAGAGGATCGAGCCCAGGACCTCGGACGAGGCGATGCTCAGAATCAGCGGTGTGATCAGAGCCTGTACCGAGCCAAAGGTGAAGTTGATCACCGCGAATAGAACCATGAGATAGACCAGGCCGCGGCGCGCCCGGATGTAGTGCCACCCTTCCGCCGCTTCGCGCAGCAGAGAGCCTCCTTCCACAACGGGTCGACGCTCGTGCGCAGGGAGCCCCCTCAGGAGGAGCAGGGTCATCGCGGCGGGCAGGAACGTGGCGAACTCGATCAGGATCATGCCCTGGACCTTAACCAGAGCGAACAGAAAGCCCGCGAGCAGAGGTGCGATCAACGTCGCCACCGCGGCGCCGAGCTCGACCATGCCGTTGGCGCGGGTCAGTTGATGACCGGGGACGATCTGTGGGGTCAAGGCGGCGAACGCCGGCAGTTGGATCGCCATGAAGGTCGCCCGGATGGCGCAGATCAGGCTCACCAGCCACAAGTCGGTCCAGCCCTGCCAGAAACAGAAGGCGAGGACCAGGGTCACCAGGGCGGAGCCCGCGTCGCCGAGAAACATGGCCCAGCGACGGTCCCAGCGGTCCACCAGAGCCCCGGCCCAGGGAGCGAAAACCACGAGAGGGACCATGGAGAAAAAGGACAGCAGGGCGAAATGGGTGACCGAATGCGACTTCTCGTAGGCCCAAACCCCCATCGCGAAGTTGGCGAGGTTCGATCCGAGCATCGAGATGGTCTGCCCGAGGGCGACAGCCCCGAAGAGGCCGAGACCCGAGGCACGGAGAGACTGAAGCCAACGCATTCCCTCAGGTTTTCGCCTTGGCAGCTCCTGGCCTCAGATCGTGATGCCGGACCGGCAGACGGCGAATGCGCCGTCCGGTCGCGGCAAAAATCGCGTTCGCCAGGGCAGGAGCCACCGGCGGTAGAGCGATCTCTCCCATGCCGGAAGGATCCTTTCGGCTCGGGATGATGTGCACCTCGACCGGCGGCGCCTCGGCGTAGCGCAGGAGAGGGTAATCACCGAAGGTCCCCTGGACCGTGCGCCCGTCCTTGACCGTGATCTCCGACAGCAGCGCGACACTGAGACCGTCCAGGGTGCCGCCCATCACCTGCGCCTCGACTCCTGCGGGGTTCACGGGGAAGCCGCAATCGACGGCGGCCACGATCCGGTCGACCTTCACGCCGCCCTTCGCGTCGACCGTCACCTCGACCACGTGCGCGGCATAGGAGCCGAAGGTGAAGTGGCCGGCGATCCCGCGGCCGCGGCCAGCCGGCAGAGGCGAGCCCCACCCCGCCTTCTCCGCCGCCAGCTTCAGCACGGCCCGCAGACGGCCGGTGTCGAAGACAGGACCGCCGTGTTGGCCATACGGAAGCTCCCGCGGCCCCCCCAGCATCTCCAGGCGGAGGGCCAGGGGGTCCTTGCCCGCGGCGTGCGCCAGCTCGTCCACGAAGCACTGGACCGCGAAGGCATTGGCCGAATGCAGCGTGCCGCGGAACGGGCCGGTAGGAATGCGGGTCTTGACCGGGATGTACTCCAAGCGGAAGTTGGGAATGAACCCGGCCGGGAAATCGTCGACGTAGAGCTCCGACGCCTCCGGTGGGTCCGAGTCCTGGCGGAAGTCGTAGCGCGACGTGTTGACCAGGTGGTGCGTCCAGACCACCGGCTTCCCCTGTGCGTCGAGGCCGGCCTCCAGGCGGTGATGACCGGCGGGACGATAGAAGTCGTGCCGCATGTCGTCCTCGCGGGTCCACACCACCTGCACCGGAGCGCAAGCCGCTTTCGACAGGAGCGCGGCCTCGGGCGCGAAGTCGGACATGAGCCGCCGGCCGAAGCCTCCGCCCATCCGCGTCATGTGGATGAACACCGCCGTCTCGGGCAGCCCGGTGACCTGAGCCGCCAGAGTGCGCGCCGACCGCGGATGCTGGAAGGGTCCCCAGAGATCGCAGCGCCCCTCGCGGACGTCGGCCGTGCAGTTCACCGGTTCCAGAGCCGCGTGGGCCACAAAGGGGATTTCGTAGGTCGCGGACACCACCCGCTCGGCGCTCGCCAGGGCCGCCGCGGGGTCACCGTTGGCGCGCAGGACCTTCCCTGGCGTGCCGGACAGCTTGCGGAACTGTTCCTGGAGCCGGTCCGTGCTCTCGGTCTTCCCTTCCCCCTCGTTCCACTCGACCTTCAGAGCGTTCCGCCCTTTCAGGGCCGCCCAGGTCGAATCCGCGATCACCGCCACTCCCGGCCAGAGGTGGGTCGGATTGTCGAGCGGATCGATGCGGACGACGTGCCGGACCCCGGGGACGGAACGGGCGGCGGTGTCGTCGATCCGCGCCACGCGGGCTCCGAAGACCGGCGGCTTCGCCACCGCGGCATAGAGCATGCGCGGCAGACGGACGTCGAGGCCGTACTGGGCGGCGCCGGTGACGATTTCCTTTCCTTCCACCGACCTGTGCCGTCGGCCGAGGAGCAGGAAATCCTCGGGATCGCGGAGCTGCACCTGCTGAGGGACAGGCAGGCGGGCCGCGGCGGCGGCCAGTTTGCCGAAGCTCAGCCGGCGTCCGCTGGGCCGGTGGATCACTGCGCCGTTCTCCGATCCGCACGTGGATGGCTCGACGCCCCATTCAGCGGCCGCGGCGGCCACCAGGAGGGTGCGCGCGGTGGCCCCCGCCTCGCGGAGCTGTTTCCAGTTGCCGCGGATTCCCCAACTCCCCCCTGCTCCCTGGGGACCGTAACGGTCCATGTCGAAATCGGCCTGGACCACCTGGACCCGTGACCAGTCGGCGCCCAACTCTTCAGCGATGATGAGCGGAAACGCGGTCTTGACCCCCTGTCCGATCTCGGGGTTCTTCGACCAGATCTTCACCGTGTCGTCCGGTCCGATCTCGAGAAAGGCGTTCGGGGAGAAGACCACGTTCTCCGCCGCATCGTTCTCAGCCGCCAAGAGGTTCCGGCCGAGAGAGACAGAGAGAAGAAGTCCACCGGCGGCCGTGCCGGTGATCTTGAAGAACCTCCGGCGGTCGATGCGCGCCGCCAGATTCACCCCTCACCTCCCTGCAGCTCGATCGACCGCTGAACGGCGCGGCGAATGCGCGGGTAGGTCCCGCAACGGCACAGATTCCCGGAGAGGGCCTCCGCCACCTCCTCTTCCGTCGGATTGGGACGGCGAGAGAGCAGGGCGGCCACCGTCATGACCTGACCGGCCTGGCAGAAGCCACACTGCGAAACATCCTCCTCGATCCAGGCGCGCTGGACAGGATGCGAGCCGTCCGGCGAGAGCCCTTCGATCGTCCGGATCTCCCGTCCCGACGCGGCCGCGGCCGCGGCCGAGATCATGCAGGAGCGGACTGCCGCTCCGTCGAGATGGACGGTGCAAGCTCCGCAGATTCCGAAGCCGCACCCGTACTTGGTGCCGGTGAGATCGAGATGATCCCGCAGCAGCCAGAGCAGCGGCATCTCGCCATCGGCATTGACCTCGCGCCGCATACCGTTGACCGTCAGAGCGATTGTCGCCATCCGTCAGCTCCTCCTATTCGTCACGCTGGATCAGAACCTGTCGGCACCCTTCGTTGATTCCAGAAAAAGCTGCGACTCTCCGGAGGCAGGCGCTCACCGGGACGCTCCCAGCAGCACGTCAGTGTCTGGTGTCTCCGCGATCTGGCGGTGCCGCGCATGGTAGTCGACCTGAAGCGCCGCTTCGATGGCTATCCCCTCTTCGGCGCTCAGCCCATAGAAGAGGAGGGCCAGCTTGACGGTTTCGAAGAGGACCTCCGGCTCGGCAAGATAGGCGGAATAGCCGTCCCCCTGACCCTCCACTCCATCCCGGGAGACGTCTCCATTCCCGCGGATCGCTGGCAGCAGGGCAGCCGCCACTCGGGTCAGGGCCACTCCCAGCCCATCCAGCGGACGGTGGATCTGCCAGACCGTCAGGCGCAACAGGGCCTCGGCCTGCGCCGCCGCGGCTGGAGCGCCCGGCAGGGTGAAGCGGCCGTCCGACGTCCGCACCGCGTCGCCCAGAGAGATCCCTTGGGAGATGAGCCGCTCGTCGCCGAGGAGCTCCCCGGCGAAGGTGAGGCCGACGGACCCGAGAAGCGCGGGGAGCGGAAGCTCGGCGGTGGAGGTTCGGAGATCTTCAAGGCGGGAAAGGAGCGCCGCCGCCGCGGCCTCGATGGGCTGGTGGAGCACCGCCGTCTCCGGGACCAGCGCGGCGGCTATCGGCGTGCGGCGGAGGATCAAAAGACCGTGGCCGATCTCCGCGAGCCAGAAAGCGGTCCAGAGGGGGTCGGCCTCCCGCGGCTGGTGGTCTAGCCAGGAGGCGAGCTGCCTCAGGAGAGTGCCCGCCGCCGCTTCGTCTCCACGCACGGCGGCGCTGTAGAGCCGGAGGATCAAGGCGCGCAGCGGCCGCCCTTCACTCCATGGGACCGGCAGGGCCCCCTCCGCCGAGGCCGGCCCGGCGAACGCCTCGAAGAAGTGGACCACGTTGCGGTCGAGATTGAAGTCGATCCCGAAGTCGTCTTCCCGAAAAACCGGGAGCTCGGTGGCGGCGGTCAGGGTAAGGCCGTTCTTGGCGCTGGAGGCAACGTAGACCGTTCCCGGCGTGTCCACCTCTCGCAGAGCGCCGACCTGCTCGGCGTTCAGCACCGTCACGAACTCGGCGGTCGAGCGCAGCGTCCGTTGCGGCTCCTCGACCACTACGCGCAACCGGGCGCGGGCGTTCGCCATCAGAGTGCGGCGCAGCACGTGGTCGGTGACGTTCGACAGATAGATCACGTTGCGGCCGCCGCGCCAGCCAGGCAGCTCGGTCACCGCCACCAGCAACGCAGGATGGAAGAGCGACGAGCAGAGCACGGCGATGTCGCCGCGTAACGCCATCTCGCGCAAACGGCCGTAGTTGCGGGCGAGAAACGTACGCACCGGGACCAGGTGACCGGCCGGCGGATAGTGAGAGGCCCACTGGGCGAGCAGCCGGTCGGCGTCGCCGGACTGCAGAGAGAAGCTTTCGGTCAGAGTGGCGAGGGTTCGCCAGAGTCTCTCTCGCTGGCCGTTCATGGCGGCGCGCAGGAGCGCCGAAGGCTCGCGTTCGAGGACCTCCTCCTCCAGAGCCGCGAGAGGCTCTCGGCCGCCGCAGAAGAAGCCGGAGGTGAAGCTCGCCGCGTCGGGATACCGTCGCAGAGCGGCGACCAGCATCCGGCCGGCCAGGACCACGGCGGGGTCGACATCGACCAGGACCATGCCCCGGGGAGTGCCGGCGAACGCCTCGACGAGCGAGAGCACATTGCCGCAGCCAGGGCCGTAGATCCAGCCGTCCGGCGCCACCGTCTCACGGAGGTGATCGTGGAAACCGGCCGGGGTGCTCTCATTGGTCACCAGCAGGGCGGGCGCGCCGATGGTGCGGAAATCTCCTGGCAGCAGGAGCTCGTCGGTGCGGGGGAACAGCAGGGATTCGGCGTTCATGGGATTTTCCTCGGAACGGACAGAGACCGCGGGTTCCGGAGCGGGAGCTTCGATCCGGGTGAGCGACAGGGAGATGTTCTGGGCCAGCAGCTCGACGTTCGGCGGCCGGACCAGGGTGATGTGATCGCCGGGCACCTCGAAGAGGTCGACCCCTCCTGCGGCAAGAATGCCCCAACCCAGAGTTGGGTCCGGGCTCGTCGCTGCTTCCGCGGCGGTGCGGAAGACGGCGAGGCGGCCCTCCCAGGGTTGCGGCGCATAGCTCTGGAACGCCGCGAAGTTGGCGTAGAAGACATGGATGTAGCGCTGGCCGTCGGCCACGGTGAACCCCTGGGGCAGCACCCCGACCCGGATGCCCTCCCCGACGACGTACCCCAGCCGCTGCTCCGGAGCGAGCTGGCGAATGTGCTCGATGTCCACCGCGAAACCCAGCTCCTCCGCCAGCCCGGCCTCGAAGCTGATGATCTTGCCTGGTGGGAGCGGCTCCGGCGGCCGGGGCACGGAGGCGTCGAGCATCCCCAGCCAGGCGACACTCTCCCCCATCGCAGTGAGCCGGCGCGCCATTTCGTAAGCGACGACTCCACCCAACGAATAGCCAGCGAGACGGTAGGGTCCCGTCGGCTGCACCTGGCGGATCGCCGCGAGATACCGCTCTGCCATGACCTCGACGCTCGCCATGTGAGAGATGTCATTGAGGTCGGACCACCCTTGGATGCCATAGAAAGGCCGCTCGGCGCGGAGCTGCTGCGCCAGATAGACGAGCCGGAAGACGTGGCCGCCGATCCCATGAACACAAAAGAGCGGCGCCCCCGGCGCCCCGGCCCCGGCCATGAGCACCAGGTGGGACGAGGGAGCGACGGCGGTCCCATCGAGGAGAGCCGCCATCCGTTCGACGGTGGGGGCCCGGAACAGCACAGCGAGAGGGAGCTCGACGCTGAAGCGCTCGCGGATGGCGGTGACGACGCGCAGTGCGAGAAGCGAGTGGCCCCCGAGGGCGAAAAAGTCGTCACGTACGCCGAGCTCATCGAGGTCGAGGGCGGCGGACCAGATCGTGACAAGGGCGCTCTCCGTCACGGTGCGCGGTGGCACCAGCTCTCCGGAGAGATCGGGACGCTCGCGCTGCGGTACCGGCAGTGCCTTGCGGTCGATCTTCCCGTTCGGCGAGAGGGGCAGTCCCGGGAGCGTCACGAAGGCCGCGGGAATCATGTAGTCGGGCAGGGAGCGGACGAGAAAAGCGCGCAGCGCGCCGCGGTCCAGCACCGCCTCCGGGCGCAGGACGCAATACGCCACCAGACGCTGCTCTCCGGGGGTGTCCTCGCGGGCCATGACCACACACTCGCGCATATCCGGATGGCTCGCCAGGACGGACTCGATCTCCCCCAACTCGAGCCGGAAGCCCCGCACCTTGACCTGATGATCGATCCGTCCGAGAAACTCCAGCTCTCCGGACGGGAGCCAGCGGGCCAGGTCGCCAGTGCGGTACATGACGGCGCCGGGCTCGGCAGCGAACGGGTCGGGCACGAACACCGCGGCCGTCCGCAAGGGATCGTTCAGGTAGCCCCTCCCCACTCCCACTCCCGCCACACAGAGCTCCCCAGCGATGCCTACCGCCTGGGCCTGGAAGGAGTGGCTCACCACGTGGAGCCGCATGTTGATCACCGGCCGTCCGATCGGGACGTTGGCCACATGCCCGGGCAAGGGGGTGCGGAGGACACGGTGGGTGACGTCGTCGGAGCACTCCGTCGGTCCGTAGGCATTGACCAGTGGAATGTGCGGAAACAGCTCCAGCCAGCGGTTGCACAGGTCCGGCGGTAGAACCTCGCCGGTGGGGATCATCCAGCGAAGAGCGCCGCCCGCGGCACGACCGCGAGCCGCCTCCTCCACCATCGCCCGCAGGAGGGAGGGGACGGTCTCCAGAATGGTGACGCCCCGGCTGCCGGTTTCTCGCAACAGGCGGGCGGGGTCGTGGGCAATCTCGTTCGGGAAGATCTCCACCCGCGCGCCGACCAGGAGAGCCGCCAGGAACTGCCAGACAGAGATGTCGAAGCACTGGGAGGCGGTCTGGGCCACGACGTCGTCCGCACGGAGGGCGAGGTCGATGATCTTGGCGAAGAGGTGGTTGAGCATCCCGCGGTGCTCCACCATCGCCCCCTTGGGCACTCCGGTCGAACCCGAGGTGAAGATCGAGTAGGCCAGCCGCCTGGGCTCATGCGTCACCAGAGGCCGGGGAGAGACCGGCGCCGCCAGATCGGCGAAAGCGAGGAGCCGGGGCCGTGCTCCGGAGAGCGATGCGACGGCCTGTTCCGCCACCGGCACCAGCTCGGCGGCGGCCAGAACGAAGCGGGCACGGCTCTCCCGCAGCACCTGAGCCTGCCGGCTCGCGGGATGGCGTGGGTCCAGGGGCAGGTAGACCAGACCGGCCTTGAACAGAGCCATCATGGCCGTCAGGAGGTCGAGCCCCCGCTCCGCCAGAACGGCCACGATACCCTCGTCTCCCGTGCCCAGCCCCGCCAGATGCCAAGCCAGCTCATCCGTCCGGCGGTCGAGCTCGGCGTAGGTGAGGTGGTCACCGCCGCAGACTACGGCGATGGCCTCCGGTGTCCGCGCCGTCTGCTGGCGGAACAGAGCGATGAAGCCGCTGCCCAGCGGGATCTCTCGCGCGCTGCTGCTCCACTCCGCCAGGAGCTGCGACTCCATCAGAGGCAGGAGGGGCAGGTCGGACAGGAGACGGTCCGGAGACTCCACGGCCCCCATCAGCAGGGCCGTGAAATGAGCCAGGAACCGCTCTGCCGTGGGTCGGTCGAACAGCTCCGCATTGAATTCCAGAGCGCCGTCCACCTCTCCATTCCGCTCGCGTAGATCGAGCGAAAGGTCCGGACTGTAGGGTAGCGGCGTCTCCGAGATCTCCGTCGTGCGGAGGGTGAAGAAAACCCGGCAGAGGGGGTTGCTCCCAGGATCGTGGTTCGGCCGTAGCTCCTGGAGCACTCGATCGAAGGGGACCGTCCGGTGCTTGACAGCTTCCTGCACGGTGCTCCGCAGCCGTCGGATCAGCGTGCGGAAGCTCGGGTCTCCGGACAGGTCACCACGCAAGACCAAGCCGATCCGAGTGCCTACCAGGATGTCTGTCTGGCCGGTGTAGCGCAGGAGGACGGCCTGGAAGGCTCCCGTCAGAACGGTCAGCAGGTCGGTGCCCTCCTGGTGTGCCAGCACGGCCACCGCCTCGACGAGCTCCGTCGGGAGCTCCAACGGCAGGGAGGCTCCGTGGAAGCTCGGGACCGGCAGCCGCGGTCGGTCCAGAGGCAGGTCGAGGTGGTCCGGAGCGTCCCCGATCTGTCTACGCCAGTACGCCAAATCCTCTTCGAGATCCTGCGGGGCCCTCTGCCGCTGCGCCATTACGGACGGCCCTCCTCGGACCGGAACTCGGCGGAAGCCTTCTTGATGAACGCCAGGTGACGCACCCGGCCGGAGCTCACCGTGAAACCACGCACGCGGCTGTCTTCGCCCCGAAGCAGATGAACCGCGACCCCTTGGACGGTGAGCTGGTCGTCAGCTACGGGGGTCAGAGGGACCTGGAACGGCAGGCTGTTCATGCGCAGGCGCAGGCCTCCGTCGACCGCAGAGATCTCGTGAGTCACCCCGAGCTCGTCGCTGTGGTATGCACCGGCCACGTCGCTCAGATCCTCCGGCAACATCGGGACCATGGCCGCCAGGACCGCCGGCTCCTGCCCCTCGGGCTCGAGCCTCCAGCGGACCACCTTCCCCCCCTCCCGATCCGTGCAGAAGAGATCGATCGCGAGAGGGGCGCCCACGGCGCGGAAGTGATCCTCTCCGAGAGCCAGGAGGGAGAAGGAGAGGGGGCCCGAGCTGGCAAAGAGGCGCCCGTCGCGAGCTCCGATCTCCCAGATCCGGCCGGTGGAGGTATTGCGGAACGTGCCGGTCCGCGCGGCGAGCACTTCCTCCTGCAGGTGAGCCTCCTGGGCCTCCTCCACCGGGCCCGGAGCGATCACGGGTTCCGCCGCCGTGGCCGGCAGCAACTCGGCCAGGCAAAGGTCAGCGACGCGCCGGGACAGGTCCGCCGCGCTCACGCTGCCGAGGTTGGCCAGACAGATCACCGACAGGCGCAGAAAGGGGAAGTGCAGGAGCTCGGAGCGATAACCCGCCCAGGTCCCACCGTGGTGGACCAGCACCTGGTCGTGGTACCGCCCGACGTAGTGACCAAAGGCGTAATCGATCGGGCGGCCGTCGTTGAGCGTTCCCGGGGTGAACACCCGGCGGATCAGCTCCGGCCCTCCCTTGCCCAAGCGGTTCTCCTCGAAGTTCCGCTCCCAGATGGCGAGATCGCTGGCGGTCGTCAGCAGCGCGCCATCGCCCACCAGGTTGATGTCTCCCATCGAGGTGCTGAAGCCACCGTCCGCAGGCACATAGCCAAGGGCCAGATTGCGCAGGTCGGCCTCCGAGCCGTCGCGGAAGCGGGTAACGCGCATCCCCAGAGGGGCGAAGATCAGACGATGGGCCAGCTCTCCCAGCGGGGCTCCGGCGGCACGTTCAGCGATGAGGGAGAGGAGCACGTAGCCGGAGTTGTTGTAGATGAGCTCGGCGCCGGGTGGGTGGTTGAGCCCACGCTGCCGGATGATCAGGGCCAGGGCCTCGGCGGAAGAGGAGGGATTCGCATACCGCAGCCCCCCCAGCGCCAACAGCTCGATGTAGTCGCGCAGACCGCTGGTGTGGTGGACGAGGTGGCGGATGGTCACGGGCGCGTCATAGACCGGCATCTCCGGCACGTGCCGGCGGATGTCCTCGTCGAGAGAGAGAGCCCCCTCCTCTGCGAGCAGAGCAATGCACATGGCGGTGAACTGCTTGGCCAGAGAGCCGACATCGAAGACCGAACCTGGGCCGAGGGGGATCCCCGTCTCGATGTCGGCCAGACCAAAGCCCTGCTGATAGACGGGTTCGCCGTCGAGCGCCACCGCGATCACACACCCTGGAGAGGCCCCGGTGGTGAAGGGTGCGCAAAGGGCATCGATGCTGTCGGCGAACTTGCCGCGCCAGGGGGAAGAAGGGGTCATTGCGGCCTCCCTGGCAGGAGAGTCAATCGGTGCTCCGCCGGTCCCGGCAGGAAGGGAATCGGCTTTCCTGCTGCCCAGGCCTCGTGACCATCGCGGTACTCCGGCGAGAGGGGGTTGCCGCTCTGGCCGCCCGGCATGTGAAAGAAACCTTCCGCCTCCCGACCTGGCGACACCACCATCCTCAAGGTCGCGCCGAAGGCCGGGTCCTGGACGCGCGGCATGTGGTCCGCTCCCGGCAGAGGCTGGGACGGCATGTCGAGCCACTGTCCGACGCCGGGAAGGGCGGGGCCGAACAGATGGGACATGGCCAGCGTATTCCGCTCCCCCCAAGTCCGGTCTCGCAGGTCCCCTTCGGGAAACAGCGCGAGCAGGTCATCCACCGCGGCCAGGAGCTGCTCGTCCCAGGTCCGGTGTTCGGGATTGAGCAGGTGGAGCGGACGCTCGCTGACCAGGCGCCAGAGGGGTCCCTCGAACTGATCGGAGAGCTCCGTGTACTCGAACTCCGGATCGGCCTCCTCGCAGGGAGCCGTGAGCGCACCGAAGACGTCCCAGGCGAGGAGGGTCCGATACGAGCGCACCATACGGAAGCCGGCCGAGTCCACCGACGCCCGGCCACCCCAGGACTCCACCACCTGGCGGAGCTCTCCGCGGCGCGGCACCGCGACGATCGCCTCGGGAGTGAGCACGTCGAGCAGCAGCTTCCGCCAGCGCTCGAAGAACAGGGCGCGGTCGTCGAGCTGGATCCGGCGCATGTCCTCGATGGTCGCCCTCTCGATCGCGAGGAGATCGCCCTGGATCTGGCGCGCCCGGGCGCCGAGCTGAGCGCCGCCGCCCCCGAGCTTCGCGAGCTCGGCGCCACCCACCGCGCGGTTGTTTGCGCTCCACAGGCGGCCTGAGGCGGGATCGACGATCGAGGGGACCTCGTCGGGAGGCAGGAGCCCGGTCCAGCCGCGGGAGCCATCGGACCAGGAAATCGCTCGGCTCCCATCGGTACCGGCGCGGCGTGGGATGCGGCCGAGGATCGTCCAGCCGATGCGGCCGGCGGCATCGGCGGCGATGAAATTCAGCGCCGGAACACCGCTGCGGCGCGCGATGGAGAGAGCCTCGTCGAGACTGTTCGCCGTCTCCAGATCGAGCACGGTGAGGTCGATTCCCTCAGGGAGGTGCGCGACGGAGCGCACGGCTCGGAGCCGGCCGCGGCGATCCTTGCCGACCACCGGTCCCCAGACGGTCCAGTCGACGGCGATCTCCTCCGCGTCGCCGTCCCGCTGGTGCAGGACCTCGCGATGCCGCTCCAGCTTCCGCCAGCCCTGCGGTGTGCGGTAGCTGTCGGGACGCTGTGGATCGGTCTCCAGAAGAACCAGATCGCTGGTGTCGAGCACGCTGTTGGTGATCCCCCAGGCGACCTTGCCGTTGCTTCCCACGATCAGGGCCGGAAAGCCAGGCAGCGTGGCGCCCACGATCCGCGCCTCACCGGCACCATGGCGCCAGGAGACGGAGGCGCGATACCAGAGATTGGGCACGGTGAGGGACAGGTGCAGCTCGTTGGCGAGGAGGGCGCCGCCGTCGGCCGTCCGGCCACCCGCAACGGCCCAGGCATGGCTCCCCGGCACCACCAGCGCCGGAGGCTCGACGTGGCGGGGTGACACTCCGAAGATCGCCGCCCTTGGGAGTGGGCCTCGGCGCAGGTCGACGACCTCGGGACCAGGCAGGGGCGGAGCGGGCACCGACGATCCGTCGAGCGGCGCATCCCACTCCGTGCCAACCGGCAGGAGGAAATCCACCAGCGGCGCGGGCAGGAGGTCATACATGAGCGAGACGTTCGACTCGCCGCCGGCGTTCACGTCGGAGAGCTGCACGAACATGCTGATGAGGACAAGAACCGAATCCTCGGGCCGCCATGGCGCGGGGTCGGCGCGCAGCAGCGCGTATTCAAAAGGTGCCGCCTCGAGCGAGGCGAGGCCGGCGTTGACGCCGCCGGTGTAGGCCTCCAGAACCGCCCGCGCGCCGGGGGGGCTGGCCGCCACCACGCGCTCGGCCCGCTGGCGGAAGAGGTGAATGCGCAAGGCACGGTCCTCACCGAGGGCCCGGTCGCCGAGGAGCGCCGCGAGCTCTCCCGCCGCGCGCCGGCGTAGCAGGTCCATCTGGAAGAACCGATCCTGCGCATGCGCGAAACCGGTCGCGAAGGCGGCGTCGGCGCGGCTGGCAGCCCGGATGACCGGAACGCCTGCTGCATCCCTCTCCACGGTGACCGGCGCGACCAGACCGGCGACTCGGAGCTCCCCCTCCACCCGCGGCAGGTTGTCCTCGACCCGCTCATGCAGCCAGAGGCCGGCCCCTCCTCCAGCGACGACCAGCAGGCCGATCGAAGCGCTCAGGACCAGTGCCGCACGGCGGATGAAGCGCCGCCGGCGGCCGCGTGGGACGGCGGCGGGGGCGGTCACCACGACGGAGGGTTGTTCCCTGGGCTGTGCCATGCTCGCCTCTTATTCGTACCGCAGGGCGGTGATCGGGTCGATCTTGGCCGCGCGCCGAGCCGGAAGATAGCCACAGAACAGTGCGATCGCCAGCAGACAGGCCGCGGCGATCGCCAGGGTCACAGGATCATGAGGGCTGACCTTGTAGAGCATGGAGGTGATCACCCGGGTCAACGCGAAGGCGCCCACCGCGCCCAACACCAGGCCGATGACCGCCAGGACCATGGCACGGCGCAGGACCATCGACCGGATGTCTCCTGGCCGCGCGCCCAATGCGGCCCGGATGCCGATCTCGCGCAGGCGCTGGTTCACCGAGAACGAGAGAACGCCGTAGATGCCGAGCGCCGCCAGCATCAGGCCGAGGAGGCCGAGAACGGCGCAGAGGTAAGCGCTGAACCGCTCCTGCACCGTCTTCTGGTCCAGGCGCTCTTCCATGGTGAGCGCGTCGTAGATCGGCTGGGTTGGATCGATGGTGGCGATGGTGGCCCGCGCTGGCGCGATCAGAGTCGAAGGAAGCGTCGAGGTGCGCAGTACAAAGGTCACCTCGGGGTAATCCGGCGAGGTGGTCTGGAGATAAGGCAGGTAAAGAGCGTCGTAGATCGTGCTGTCGGAGTCCCGCGACTCCTGCAGAGTCCCCACGACCCCTACCACGGTGATCCACGGACGCTCGGAGTCGTACAGGCCGCGCTTGATCCGCTTGCCAATGGGGTCTTCCCCCGGCCAGTAGCGCTCGGCCAGCGATTCGCTGACCACCGCGACTGTCTGCGTATTGGCGTTGTCGGCTTCGGTGAGCAGACGCCCCCGCAGCAAGGGGATACGCAAGGTCTCGAAATAGCCCGGGGTCACCACACGCCAGTGCGCCAGGTTATAGCCCGCGGGCTCGGTAGAGGGTTTCCCTTCGACGTTGAAAGCGGCGTACTCCTGCCCAGGCTCCAGGGGTTGGGTGGTCGTCACGCTGGCCGCGGCGACCCCGGGAATGGCTCCCAGTCGCTCCACCGCCTCACGCATGAACGCCACCTTGGTGGGCAGCTCCGCGTATTTCGGTTCGGGGAAGGTCACCTTGAAGGTCAGCACGTTCCGCAACTCGTACCCCTGGCTCTCGCCGCGCATCAGTTGGAAGCTGCGCAGCATCAGACCCGCCCCGACCAGAAGCACGAGGGCGAGAGCCATCTCGGCGACGACGAAGGAGCTCAGGATCCTCTGCCCCCCGGCCCCCATCGTGCGCGTGCGTCCTCCCTCCGAAAGGGTGTCGCGCATGTTGCTGCGCGAGACCTTCAGGGCCGGAACCAGGCCGAAGAGGGCACCGACGACGACCGAGATCACCAGGGTGAATCCCAGGGTCACCAGGTCGAGCCGGGGTTCGGCGTCGAAGTCACGGATCGACTCCAGAGGGCTCAAGGCCACGAGAGGCTTGACACTCCAGAAAGTCAGCAGGATGCCGATCAAGCCGCCGAGCAGCGCCAGAGCCACGCTGTAGGTGAGGAACTGCCGGATCAGGCGCCCCCGCGTCGCCCCCAACGCCACGCGGACCGCCACTTCGTTTGCCCGGCTGATGCTCTGGGCGAGGAGCAGGTTTGACACGTTGGCGCAAGCGATGAGCAGCACGAACGCGGCGCCGGAGAAGAGAAAGATGAACAGCCGGTCGAGATCCTCGATCAGCTCCTCGCGGAGCTGTCGGACGAGGACCGCCGTCGCGGGGCTGGGCAACGTAGCCTCTGTCGCCAGACGGCCGGCGAGCTGATCCATCTGTGATTTGGCCTGCTCGACCGAGACCCCAGGCTTGAGCCGGCCGATGACATAGAGGATCCAGTCCGGATGCGCCGGGTCGCTCTCTCCCGCCAGCGGCACCCACAGGTCGGCGTCGTACGGGTAGCGGAAGCGGGGCCCCATGACACCGATCACGGTATGGGGTTGCCCGTTGAGCTGGATCGCGCGGCCGAGGATGCCGGGGTCGGCACTGAAACGGGAGGACCAGAGCTCGTGTCCCAGGATCACCACCCGCCCCTGCCCAGGCTGGTCCTCGTCGGGGCGGATATTGCGGCCCATGACGGGCTGCACACCCAATACCTGGAAGAAGCTCGCGGTGATCGCCGCTCCAGGCAGGCGCTCGGCCACCTCGCCCGAACCGGTCAGGTTCAGGTTGACGCCGGTGGAGGCACCGAGGCTCTCGAAGACCTGGTTGTGCCGGAGCCAGAGCAGGTAGGAATCGAACGTGAGATTGCGTGTCTCGGGCTCCTCGCCTTCCGCCGATACGAGCTCGAACACCCGGACGACCTCCTCGATGTTTCGGACCGGGAGCGGACGCAGCAGAAAAGCGTTGATCACGCTGAAGACTGCCGTATTCGCTCCGATCGCCAGGCCAAGTGAAAGCGCCACCACGAGGGTGAAGCCCCAGTTCCTGCGCATCGAGTGCAGTGCCCATCGCAAATCTCGCCCAAAACTAACCATGCTTCGTCTCCTTTTCCATTTGTCCCAGAAGTCGGGGCTCGCCACTCGGTGGCCGGATGGTCAGAGGCCGAGAATCCGTTCGCAGCTCTCCCGGCTGATTCCCCTCGAGAGAAGGAAACCGAACAGGTTTTGCCTCGCCTGATCCAAAGAGATGCCGACCTGCGCCAGCTCGCCCGCCAGCTTCTCGCGCAGATTCCGGTAGCGCTCCGGAGCATCCTCGCCCATGGCCGCCAAAATCGCACAGTCGGCCTGCAAGAGCAAGAAATACTCCTGGTTGTCGATGTACGATGTTCCCGGCCCCGCCGATTTGTACTTCTTGTAGGTCGAGACGCCGTTCACGTGGATGATCTCGTTCGAGTAGTGCTCGGCGGACACCGAGCCGTCGCGGATCAGACGGCGCACGTTGTTCAGCCGGTAGCCGAGGGCATTGGAGACGAGCTGATAGAGCTCGAGGATCTCGTAGCTGTCACCAACGGGGTAGACCGGCAGACCCGACTCTCCGGTGGGGAGGATCTTCCCCAGCAGCTCCTGGTGGCGCGCCGTGGGTACGCGGCTGTAGAGAGGGTGGGTGGTGACCGTACGTCCCACCGGCCCCCCTTCCCAGTGATAGGTGCAGGGCGAGACTTCAACACCCGCCTCCTCCACGGCCCGCATCACCGAATGCTGGACCGCCACGAACGCGGAATGCATGGTCTCCACCGGCCCCGGGTGCACCCAGATGGTATTGACCGCGACGTCGGGCTCGAAGCGCAGCATCTCGTCGAAGAGGGCGGGATTCAACACGAAGCAGTCGATGTGCAACCAGGCGAAATCATGCCGGGTCGTCTGGACGATGAACTCGAGCACCGTGTTGTCGTCCACCCGCGAATCGATGTGATGGAAGGGCCAGCGCAGGTGGGTACGCACCCATTCCTGCTCGTCCTGACCGAGGGCGGACCCGACGAGCACCAGATTGACGTGCTCCGGCACGAACGACGCCGCGCGGCTCATCCAGTGCAGCAGGTCGCTGGTGAAAAACATGTAGATCGCGCTGCGGGAATTCGCGAGCCCCGCATGGAAACGCTGGAACTCCGTCAGGTCCCGAGCCTCTCTCGCGCGGCTCTCGGCCTGGCGCGATGCCCCCTCGAGCCGGTGCCGTTCGAGACGCTGTTCCGTGGTCAGATCCGTCACTGTCATCCCATCACCTTTCCTGAAGCCCGAGCCGTTCCACCAGGGTGCACACCTGGGGCCGGCCCAGCATCGTGTAATGACTTCCGGGGACCCGCCGGACCTCGGCGCAGGCCGCCAGAGCGCTCCAATCGAATGCCGGCTGCCCGTCCGGCCGCTCCTCGGGCAGCAGGAGGACCAGAGAGCCCGGATAGGGTTGTGGCACATAGCTGGCGAGAGCCCCCAGGTTCGCCTGGAAGGTCTCGTACAGCTCGCGGAGCCGCGGCAGGTCCACATCCGGCGGCACCAGGTCCGTCTCGCGCGCCCGCTCCAACAGATGCATCAAGGCCTCGTCGGCCCCGAGGCTCCGCAGGTCGGCCTGGAATGCATCGGCCCCCGAAAGCGCCGCCAGATCGCGGGCGAAAAGCTCCGGGCCGGCAGCCGCCGCCAATGGATCGGCTCCCGGCACCGAAGGATCGAGGAGCGCCAGGAGCTCGACCTGCTCAGGCCCGAGTTGGCGCGCCATCTCGTAGGCGATGACTCCTCCCAGCGACCACCCCGCCAGGCGGTACCGACCTTCCGGCCAAGCCTTGCGGATCGCCTCGACGTAGAGAGCCGCCCTCGCCTCCAGAGCGAGATCACCGCTGTCTGGCACAACGTGCTGAAGCCCGAACACCGGCTGGTCCGGGTCCAACTGCCGGGCCAGCTCGAGGTAGCAGAGGACGTTGCCACCCACCGGATGGACACAGATCAGGGGAGGCCGGGTGCCCTCGGCCCGGATGGCCACGAGCGGCCCACCGGCCGGAGCGCTCCCGTCCCGTAGGAGGGCGGCCAGGCGCTCCACCGTCGCCGATTGAAAAAGGACGGCCAGAGGCAGGTCCCGTCCGAGCTCCTCGCGAATCCGCGCCAGGAGTGTCACTGCCAGTAGCGAGTGGCCACCCAGGGCGAAGAAGTCGTCGTGGATGCCGACCCGTGCCACTCCGAGCACCGCCTCCCAGAGGCGGGCGAGACGCATCTCCAGGAGATCACGGGGGGCGGCCGAGCCGTCTCCGGACAGGGTGGCTGCCGGAGCCGGCAGGGCATCGCGGTCCAGCTTCCCGTTGGGTGTCAGAGGCAGAGCGTCGAGCTCCACGAAGGCCGACGGCACCATGGGCTCGGGCAGGCGGGCGGCGAGATGGGCGCGCAGCTCGGTGGGCGCCGGCACCCTCTCCCCAACCACATAGGCGACGAGACGCCGCTCGCCGGGGGTGTCCTCCCGTGGCACCACGGCGCACGCACGCACCGCGGGATGAGCACCCAGGGCCGCTTCGATCTCTCCCGGCTCGATGCGGACGCCGCGTACCTTGACCTGCCGGTCAATCCGGCCCAGGAAGCGGAGCTCGCCGCCTTCCACCCAACGCGCGAGGTCGCCGGTCCTGTAGAGCCGCTCGCCGGGAGCGGTCGCGAAGGGGTCGGGGACGAACCGCTCGGCCGTGAGATCGGGGCGGCCGATATAGCCTCGCGCCAGGTTTCCTCCAAGACACAGCTCCCCGGGTATTCCACGCAGGACGGGCCGCAGACCGCGATCCACCAGGTAGACCCGCGTGCCATCGATCGGGCGGCCGATGGACGGCCGGTCGGCCGATGGCACGCAGCCCACGCCTCCCGAGGTCGCCACCACGGTCGCCTCGGTGGGGCCGTAGTTGTTCACCAACCGGAATGGCAGAAGGTGCTCCGGAATCCGGCGCAGCTCGTCACCTCCGGTCAGGAGGAGGCGCAGGGGCGCGCCCTCCGGCCACTCCAGGTCGAGCAGGGCCTCGGCCACCGGCGTGGGCACGAAGGTGGTTGTGATCCTCTCCGCCAGCAGGAACCGCTGGAGCGCCGCGGGTGCGGTCCGCGTCTCGTCATCCGGAGGCAGGTGGACGCAGGCTCCGGCCGTCAGATAGGGCCAGAGCTCCCAGACCGAGGCGTCGAACGCGAGACCCGCGAGGCGGGTGGCGCGATCCTCCGGCCTCACCGCGAACGCGCGGCGGTGCCAGGCGAGGAGTCTGGACAGAGCTCCATGCTCGACGGCCACCCCCTTGGGACGGCCCGTGGATCCCGAGGTGTAGATGACGTAGGCCAGATTGCCGACCCCGACTCCGCCATCGTCCTCACTCAAGGGAAGCCCGGCCTCCCCCGGCTCCTCGCGGTCGAGCCAGAGAGTCGGAGGCACACGCTCGGGCAGGGCCGCGGCGAGCCCGCACTCGGTCAGCAGCACGGCCGCGCCCGCATCCTCCAGGATGCCGGCCAGACGCTCCCGCGGCGCTGCCGGATCGAGGGGCAGGTAGGCGCCGCCCGCGGCGAGCACCGCCAAGAGGATGGCGACCTCATCCGCCGAGCGGCGCAGGAACACCGCCACCGGCACCTCCGGCCCCACGCCCAGCTCGCGCAGGCGATGGCCCCAGGCTCCCGCCTTTCTGGCGAGCTCTCCATAAGTCACCGTTCGCCCCGCCTGGACCACAGCCGGCGCTTCGGGCGTCGCCGACGCCCAGGCCGCCACCTGGTGGTGAACGCAGAGATCGATCCCGGTGAGACGCGGCGTCGCGTTCCACTCCACCAGGACCTGCTTCCGTTCCTCCTGGCTCCACAGGGGAAGCTCGGAAAACGGTATCTCCGGCCGCGCCGTCACCTCCTGCAGCAGATTTCTGAAAATCCCAAGCATTCGCACTATTGTTGATTCATTAAATAGATCGGCATTGTACTCCATCGATGCCGTGTGCCCCTCGTCCGTCTCGCGCATCGCGAGCGTGAGATCGAACTTGGCCGTGCGGCCAGGGAGCTCCAGGAACGACAGGGTGAGGCCGGGAAGCGCCAGCTCTGGCCAGGGGGTGTTCTGGAGGGCGAAAGCCACCTGGAAAAGCGGGGTCTGGGACAGGTCGCGGGACGGCTGGAGCGCCTCCACGAGCCTCTCCATCGGGAGCTCGGCATGATCGTAGGCGTCGAGAGCTGTTTCGCGCACGCGCTCCAGCAGCTCCGAGAAAGTGGGTTCTCCCGTCAGGTCAGCACGCAGCACGAGCGTGTTGACGAAGAATCCGATAAGGCCTTCGATCTCGCGGCGGATCCGGCCGGCCACCGGCACTCCCACAGCGAAATCCTCCTGGGTGCTGAAGCGGCCGAGGAGCGCCTGGAAGGAGGCCAGCAGGACCATGAACGGCGTGGCGCCGGAGCGCCGGCCGAGGTCGGCGAGAGCCGTTGCCAGCTCGCGCGGGAGCGCCAGAGCACAGCTCCCCCCGCGCGATGTTTGTACCGCCGGGCGGCTCCGGTCGAGGGGGAGATCCAGCGGGCGCAGCCCGGTGAGACGGTGCCGCCAGTGATCGACCTCCGCCTC
>WUUC01057356.1_pt1 | contig 22001 bp, 28 predicted proteins | sample 6278441 | NCBI WGS metagenome assembly WUUC01 (sample SAMN13675441, study PRJNA597444) | soil metagenome | isolation source: soil | place: USA: Washington | collected 2017-10
ACTTCGTCATCAAAGACGTGATCGGCCGCGAATGGCAGCTCGGCACCGTGCAGGTCGACTACAACCTCCCGGTCCGCTTCGACCTCACCTATATTGGCGCCGACAATACAGCGCACCGCCCCGTGATGATCCACCGCGCCCCCTTCGGCTCGATGGAGCGTTTCTGCGGCGTGCTCATCGAGCACTTCAATGGCGACTTCCCCGTCTGGCTCGCGCCCGAACAAATCCGCCTCGTGCCGATCAGCGAAAAAGTCATCGACTACGGCCGCGACCTCCTCGCGCAGCTCCGCGCCGCCGGGCTCCGCGCGACGCTCGACGAACACAGCGACAAGCTCGGCGCCAAGATCCGCCGCGGCGAAATCGACAAGGTCCCGTACACGCTCGTCCTCGGCCAGAAGGAAGCCGAAGTGAAATCGGTCAGCGTCCGCAGCCGCGCGAAAGGCGACGAAGGCGTCATGCCCTTCGCCGACTATCTCGAACGCGTGAAGCAAGAAGTCGCCACCCGAGCACTCCCCGTGAAAAAACCCGCCGCCCCAGGCCCGGTTCCCGCTGCTCCCGCAGCGCAATAGGACGCACCAGACCCAACCGTTTTTGCGAAGGGAGAACGGTTTTCAAACCCCGTTCTCTCGCTTGAGGCGCACCTGACCACCATGCGTTCCTGATCGGTCCGGGAGCACACGCGGCCCGTGTGTGGTGTCCGGCGGCCCGCCGGACATGGACCGGAGTTCCGAAAACTTGGGCGAGACGCCCAAGCTCTCACAGGCGATCCACGTGTGCTCCCTCGGACGCCGGTAAGAGTCCATTACGCGAGTGAGAGCCCCCTCAACGCGGCCCGTATGTGCGAACGTTTTTCCCTTCAGGTCTTGCGGACTTCGCACACTTCGCGCGCTCCGTCATTCAGCGCGCGCCAGCGAATATTCCAACCAGCGAGCGCCACCCCGTAAGTCCGCATCGCCCCATCCTGATAGGCCGGCGCCAGTTCCAACCGCAGCACCTCCTGCACAAGCCGAGTGATCTCCTCGCCCAATTGTTCGGCAAACTCCGTCGCGATCACCACACGCGCTGCTTCACTGACCGGCGGCGGCGAGCCCGCCCAGTCCGCCCGCGCATCCGGCAACGCCTCGCACCAAGGCAGATAAGGTTTCACGTCATAGACGGGCGTCCCATCCACGCAGTCGATTCCTGCAACGCGCAAAACCCCCGGATCAATCGCGACGATCCGCACGAGCGACAGTCCGAGTCCATTCGGCCGATTAGGCGCGCGCGAGGCGAAGACTCCCACTTTTTCGTTACCCCCCAACCGCGGGGGCCGGACGACCGCGCTGCCGCTCCACGGAAAATTACGATGAAACTGGGTGACCAGCCACACGTGCGAAAACGCGTCCAATCCCCGCAGGAATTCTGGCGCCGAAAACTCCGGGAGAAACTCCACCCGACCTTCCGCCGAATCTACCAGTCCGCTTTGGCGCGGGATTCCAAATTTCTCTGGAAACGGAGTGCGCAAAAAAGCGACGGGGCGAAGAAGAGCTTCCATGGCGGCAGGTGGGTCACCCTCCCAGAAATCTTTCGCCTGCGTCGATGCCTTTCTCGGCGCGTCTGTCGCTCTGCTAATAAGGGCGCGTCGGTCTCCCCTCCCCCCGTCGTTCGCACAGACAAAAAGCCGGTCCCGCAGGACCGGCTTCGCACGATCGGATCAGAGGTTATTGCGCCGCTTAGATCGCAGCGTCGCCGCGCTCGTCGGTGCGGATGCGGATCGCTTCTTCCAATGCGAGAACGAAGACCTTGCCGTCGCCGATTTTCCCGGTTTTGGCGGACTTCACAATCGTGTCCACCGTCTTGGTCACGATGTCGTCATTCACGACGATCTCGAGCTTCACTTTGGGAAGGAAGTCCACCGTGTACTCGCTGCCGCGGTAGATTTCCGTGTGTCCCTTCTGGCGACCGAAGCCTTTGACCTCGGTGACGGTCATGCCTTCGACGCCGATTTCGGAAAGGGCGGTTTTCACCTCCTCGAGCTTGAACGGCTTGATCACTGCAATGATGAGTTTCATGTGAATTGGTTTCTAGAATACGTTTAGCTGACGTAACCTTCTTCGCCGTGCTCGTTGATGTCGAGACCCTGGCGTTCCGTTTCGGGCGAAGGACGCAGGCCGATCACAGCCTTGACGATGCACGCGATGATCGCCGTGGCGACCACACTCCAAACGATCGTCAGACCTATCGCCTTGAGCTGCGCCACGAGGAGTCCTTCTTTCAGGGGGCCGACCACCGAGTTGATCTTCTCGTCGGCAAAAACGCCCGTGAGAATCGCTCCGAGAGTGCCGCCCACGCCGTGGACACCAAACGTGTCGAGCGCGTCGTCGTAGCCAAGTTTGTTCTTCAAGTAAGCGACCGCTAGGTACGGGATGATGCCAGCGAGCACGCCTATAATCACCGCAGAGGTAACGCTGACGAAACCCGCGCCCGGCGTGATCACGACTAGCCCTGCGACGATACCGGAACAGAAACCGAGGACCGAGGCGTGGCCGCGCGTGATCCATTCAGTCATCGCCCAGACAAAGCCACCGACCGCAGCGGCAATCGTGGTGGTCGCGAAAGCGTTTGATGCGATCGCGTCAGCGCCGAGAGCGGAACCGGCGTTAAAGCCGTACCAGCCCACCCAAAGCATGCCGGTGCCGACCATACAAAGCACCATCGAGTGCGGGGCCATCTTCTCTTTGCCGTAGCCAATGCGAGGTCCGAGAATGATACAGAGGACAAGCGCCGACCAACCTGAGGTCATATGAACCACGGTGCCACCAGCGAAGTCGATGGCCTTGATCGCTGCGTTCGGATTAAGCGGTCCACACATCAGTCCGGTCGTCGACCAGACCATGTGGGCAAAAGGGAAATACACGACGAACATCCAGATCGCGACGAAAACGAGAACTGCCAGGAACTTCATGCGCTCCGCGATAGCACCAACGATGAGCGCGGGCGTGATGATCGCGAACGAGAGCTGAAACATCGCCCACATCGTATCGCTGATCCACCAGTAACCCGCACCCGTCGCGCCGGGATTCACGCCATTCAAGAAAGCGTACGCGCCGTCGCCGATGATCGAGTTGCCAGCGCCGAACGCCAGGCTGTAACCGATCGCCCACCACAGGATCGTCACGAGGCCCGCGATGCCCATGCACTGCGCGAGCACCGAGAGGACGTTTTTCTTGCGAACGAGCCCGCCGTAAAAAAGGGCGAGCCCCGGCATCGTCATGAAAATAACCAGCGCCGTGCTCACCATCTGCCACGCGTTGTGTCCGGGGCCCGGGCCGGGGATCTTTGAAGCCACGTCAGGCGTGCGGGCCACGTTGTTAAAGTATGCCTCGATATCAGCGACGCGCTGCTCGAGAGTCGGTTCAGGCAGTGCCGCGGGGGCGGCGGCCGTTTCGGTTTGAGCCCAGGCACTCACTGCGGTGAAACACGCAAGGAAGAGCCAGGCGGCGAGACGAGTTGGTTTGAGCAAGGATCGGATCATGACGGACCGCATTTTAGCAGCATTGATGCCATGAGCTATTTTCATGCTGGGTTTGTGCAAAATTTCTGTTTCGCGTCCTGCCAACAGTCGGAAAGGGATTTCGCACGCCATGCCTAGGTGACCTCGTGCTCAAAAAAAAGCCGGCCACATATGACCGGCTCCAGTGGAGAATTAAAACACGTGAACACTCATACGGCTGAGTCGCCGCGCTCGTCGGTGCGGATGCGAACCGCTTCCTCCAGCGCGACCACGAAGACTTTGCCATCGCCAATCTTTCCCGTTTTTGCGGACTTCACGATGGTATCGACGGTCTTCCCCACGATCTCGTCGTTCACCACGATCTCGATCTTCACCTTCGGAAGAAAGTCTACCGTGTACTCGCTGCCGCGGTAAATCTCGGTGTGTCCTTTTTGCCGGCCGAAGCCCTTAACCTCGGTGACCGTCATGCCCTCGATGCCGATCTCGGCGAGCGCTTCTTTCACTTCCTCGAGTTTGAACGGCTTGATAATTGCGATGATGAGTTTCATTCGGATAATGGTTGAGGGTTCGCAAAAGGTAAGTGTCCGGCAGTGCGGCGCAAGTGCGCTGACTGCCACCACACGCGACAACTACCGATTGGCGACGGCAAGTGGAGGATTTATTTTATGGAGCGCCCAAGTCGGCCCGCCGCTCGGCTCTTTCGATAAAATCCTCGCGCCTCCCTCCAAAGCCGCGCGGTCGCCGGCCAACTTTCCTTGGGACCATAGCGGACTCGCTCCAACTCCTCGCGGAGTCTTCGGAGGTCCGCGTGCTGCGGCTCCAGAGAGGACATCGGTTTCGGCAACTTGCGCAGCCATTTCCCCGCCTCTTTACGTACGGGATCGATTCGGCCTACGCCATGCGCACTCCGCCACCGAAGCCACGACGCTCGGCCCTTGCGCCGCCACGCAAACCAAAGTCCCGCCAGCGCCGCGCCACCGCAAATAATCCAGACGATGCGTTCGCCGCTCCACGGTTTCGCCAGCCACGCCTTCACGCGCTCCAGATACTCCCGGGCCTTTCCCTTTAAAATTTTTCCAGCCCCTGTGAACGTCGCGGTCAGCGCCTGTTGATCGCTGCGATCGAAATTCACGATGCGTCGGTACCAAAACAACCGCATGCGATCCATCGCCGCCCCCCAGCCGCCTTCTTCGTCGCGCAGCCCCGCGTTGGCCATCAACGCATCGAGTCCGTTTGCACCGCCTCTTCCGGCGGAGGCGGTGGGATCCACGCGAAGCCAGCTATCGGTGCCGTCAAAAATCTCGCACCAGGCATGCGCGTTGGAGTTTCGGACAATCAGGTAATCGCCATTCCATCCTCCACCCACAAAGCCGCCGATCGCCCGTGTAGGATGACCCGCCGCACGCGCCAACAGCGTAAAGGCCCCGGCAAACAACTCGCAGTGTCCTGGCTCGTTCGATACCAGCCAGCGCACCACCGGATCGCCCGTACCGACAGGGATATTCGGACTCAGCGAATACCCGTGTCGCTCGCCCAGCCACGCCTGCGCCTTGCGTGAAAACGCTTCCGCCGTGAGGTCGGCGCCGCCTGCTATCTCCTTCACTAGGTCCGCGAGCCGAGCGCGATCCGCCTCGGTCAACTCGGTCTCCAGCAATGTCGGACGATTCGGAGCGCGTGCCCGCCGCTCATCGGCGCTCAGTCCTATCCAGCGGGCGAACTCCGGATCGCGGAGCGTTTGCTGCACTTTCATCCCGTTTACTTGATAGGCTTTCATCGAGACCGGCTCACGTGTAAGTTCGATCACGCGGAGGCTCCCGCTTTTCCGGATAGTCTGCGGTTCGCTGAAATGCAGCCGTCCAAACGCACCCGTCAGCGGCACATATCGTCCGACGCCCGGCTCCACATAAAACCTCCAGCGAGGTCCGCCCCCGCCCGATGTCTCTCCGCCACGGACTGAGCTCAACGTCGCCGCGCGTTCGAACGCCGCCGCTTTCAAACCCGGCGACAGCCGGAATGCCCGATCCCGATACTCGTCCATCACCACCATCCTCCAATAAAGTTCTTTCGGCACCGCCGCCCGGTCATCCACCTCCACACGCATGGCCACACTATCGTCGCGCAGGATCTGCGTCACATCGCCGAACTTCAGTGTATCGGTAAAACCCGAACTGGAGTTTCGTTTCATCAGGCCTTCGAGAAACAGGCTGTTTCCTAATTCAAACCGGGGGATCGCGAGAAACAACAGCCCTGACACCACCGCCAGCCCGGCGAACAAAACACCGCCCAAGGCAAGGATGCGCCAGTCCGCCGCCGCGCGGAGCTTCTTAAAAAGCCGGCGCCACTCGGCGCGTTCCGCCCATGTCGGCGCGCGGCCCGCCTCGAAGGGTTTCACGCCCGCCGCCTCCGAGAGCGTCATCGCCATCAACATCGAGAGCGCCAGCCCCGTAAACGCGAGGATCTGCACCGCGAACCCCATCGGCACCGTCAACACACCCGCCACCACCACCAGGAATAATCCCAGTACCACCAGCTGCAGCTCATCGCGGCGCCGGCGGTAGGTGACCGCCCGATACGTCAGCAACATCAACGCCATCTGCGTCAACGCCGGCAGCACCTCGCCCTCCGAATAAAAATCATAGGCCGCAAATGCCAGGATCGCGGGCAACGCCAGCTTGTGGAGCCACGCGGGCACGCGCGCCGGCAAGGCCGGTTTCCAAATCACGAGCGACACCGCCAGCGTGCAAAGTCCCAACAGCCACACGGCGCTCTGATCAAAAATCACCACCGACCACGCACCCGTTAGCGCGGCGATTCCGCCGAGCAACCACCGCAATTGCAGCAGTTCGTCGTGACTAAGCTGAGGCCGCTTTTGATCCATCGACATAGGCCGCGACTCCGCGCGCCCCTTCGGGCGAAAAAGTTAGCACGTTTTTCCGTTTCAGTTTCAACACAACCTTCTCTCCCCAGGATGCGGGCTCCCCTTCGTTCATCGGTGCCACCAGCGCCACCCGGTCGAGAAAAGACTCGAGGTCGGCCACCCGTCTCACAGGCGACGGCGGCTCCGCATTGATGGCCACCCAATCAAGCCGCCCCGCGCGGAAAAGATCTTCCGCCAGAGTCGCCGCAAATCCGCAAAGCAGCTCAAATTGCTCCGGCCGGGTCCATACCTCCATGGGCGTCCGCAGCCAGAGCGAGTAACCATCCTCCCCTTCTGCCGCGCGTCGAGTCACCATCAGTTGCCGCTGCCGCGCGGTTGCCTTCCAATGGATCAGGCGGTGCGAGTCGCCTTGCACGTATCGGCGCACCGAATGCAACTCCGCGCCGCTACCGGCTCGCGACAGAGTCCGTCCCGGTTGCGCTCGTTTCCACAACGCTGCCGGAAACCGGCGGTACTCCACCGGGGCCGGCCACACGATCACTTCCTGCGTGTGTCGCACCGGAAAACTCTTTCGCAAAAAGCCAAAAGGGAAAAGCGATCCCACCGCCTCCAAAGAAAGCACTTCCTTGCCTCGACGCGCCGGTCGCACCGCCCAGTCCAGCCGCGCTTCTCCTTTCGCATCGAGCCGCACACGAAGATCGATCTTCTCCGCCGTTGGCAGACTCGTGCTTTTGAGATCGAACCAAATGCCATAAGCCGGAAGCAGGCGTTTCCCATTACGCAGTTCTAGCACCACCGGATGAACCTGCCCCACCCGCATTGGCGGTTCAGCCACCAGCCGCCAGCGCACGCCAGTGAGATTGAGCCAGGACAAAACTCCGCTCAACACGAGGCACGACAGCAGCAGCGAAAGCGTGATGAATAAGATATTGTTCGCCGAGTTATACGCCGCCAGCCCGACCCCAAGCGAAAGAGCCACCAGCGCCGCGCCCGGCAGTGTGATCCGCACGCGTTGTCCGCGCTGCGGAAATACCAGCGCCCACAAAACCCGCCGCCAGAAACGGCGGCTTCCGTTCACAGGACCCGACGGCCCGAAAAAATCGGCGTGTGCTCCGGCACTCACAATGGCGGTGGCAACGTCGCCAGAGTTCGTTTCAACACCCCCGTCACCATCCGCCGCTCTTCCAGCGAATCCGACCCGGGACGCACCAGCGCGAGACGATGCGCGAACACCGGTGCCACCAGTTCCGTCACATCGTCCGGCATCACGAAATCGCGACCTCGCAACAACGCCCGCGCTTGCGCCGCGCGTTTCAACGCCAGTCCACCGCGCACACTGATCCCCGCTTTGAACTCCGCTTCCGTACGGGTTGCCGCCACGATCTTCAGCAGAAACTCAAGGACCGAGTCTTCCACGAAAACCTGGGTCGCAAGTGTCTGCAACCGCAGCACGTCCTCCCGCGTCACGACAGGATTCAACTCGATCGCGTCGTAAGCCGTCCGCGCCGTCCGCAGGATGTCCAATTCGTCCGCGCTTTGCGGATACCCCATATGCAGACGCATGAGAAAACGGTCCATCTGGCTCTCCGGCAGCGGGAACGTGCCTTCGTAGTCCACCGGGTTCTGCGTGGCGAAAACCATGAACGGCGCTCCCACCGCGTGCGGCGCGCCATCGACCGTCACTTTCGCGCGATCCATGACTTCGAGCAGTGCCGACTGCGTTTTCGGTGTCGCGCGGTTGATCTCATCCGCCAGCACGATGTTCGCGAACACCGGGCCTTTTTTGAAGACGAACTCCCGCACCGTCTCGTCGTAAATGGCCACCCCCGTTACATCCGTGGGCAGCAAATCGCTCGTGAATTGGATGCGCGAGAAAGCGGAATCCATCGACCGCGCCAGCGCATAAGCGAGCGTCGTTTTTCCTACGCCGGGCATATCCTCGACTAACGCATGCCCCCCTGCGACGAGGCAGGTCAGCACTTGGTCAATCACATCGTCTTTGCCTTTGATCGTCCGGCGCATGTTTGCCCGCACACGATCCAGCGTCTGCTTCCCATCCGCGATCAACGAGCCGGAAACAAATTCACTCATACGACCACAGTGCGCCGCGTCGTTTTCGGGTCAAATCCCGCACCACGTAGAATCCTAATTAGAGCATTTCAATGAAGCTATAGCCGGAAGCGGCAAACCAGCCGAGGGCATCCTGTACGCTGGCGGCGCGCAGGGCCGAGGCGCCGTTCACGGCAGCTTCGCCTGCGCGAGCTTGCTGACCGAAGCGAAATCTATGAGCGCCGCATCAGGATGTTTCTTCAACGCACCGATCACTTTGCCCATCTCCTTTTTCGACGCCGCGCCCGTCTCCTTGATCGCTTCATCCACGAGCGCTTCGATCTTTGCAGCATCGAGGCCTTTCGGGAGATATTTTTCCAGGATACGGACTTCGTGTTCGTTCGCGGCGATGAGATCGGCTCGTCCGCCTTTCGCGAATTCCACATTGGCGTCGGTTAGATTTTTCACCGCTTTGCGCAGCGTCGTGAGCACGAGCGCATCGTCGATGGGCTTGTTGGTGTCCATCTCGGCTCGTTTGATCGCAGCGTCAGCGGTGCGCAACGAGGTCGTCGTAACAGCGTCACGGGCTTTCATCGCAACAACGATGTCGGCGCGGAGGGTTTCATAGAGTGAGGCCATAATTTGAAAATTAAACGGAGTCGTCTCTCACCGGGCAACCGTGCGGATTCTGTCGGCCGATGGCGGGCGCACGGCTTCTTCCAGCGATGCGGGGTCGAATAATTTCGCCGGCAACGTCAGTCCCATCGCGGCGCCGTTCACGATGAACTCCGTCTTGTTGCCCGTCTCTTCGTTGCGGAGGTCGACCGATTTCACGATCATTTCGTCATCTACTTTTTTCAACGAAACGAGCTTCAGCGTTTTCAGCACGCGCCCCGCATCGCCGATCTGCTCAAACTGCAAAATCGCCCGGTAAGCTGTATCCAGATAGATCCGCACACCCGTCAACGCCGGCCGCTGAGCCGCCAACTCGGCGGGTGGATAAAAGAGGAAAACATACGCGGGGCGGTTGTTGCGATTGGTCACGCCTTCGAAGACGAAATCGTCCCAGTAAATAAACGGCATCTGCAGATCGAACGCAGTGAGCTCTGTCCCTCCGAGCGGTTCAAACCACGCCGAAGCACCCATGACCGCGACACCTGCCGAAGCCTGATCGGCCTCCCAGCTCCACGTCCCGTTCTTCGGTCCGTTTTGGATGAGAAGCCGGCGTTCGCTCGCCGCGACCCCCGGCCATAAAGCGAGGCGCGTGATCGGCCCTTTTTCATTCCGGCTGCCCCACATGCGACCGGGGATAAACGATTCTTCTCCACGGCGCGGCTTCACGCGCAGCGAAAATTCCCAGTAATAGTCCCCCTCGATCCCGCGCAGGCGAAAATCGTCGAGGATGCGCCGACCTTCCGCCTGATCGGGTTCGCCGATTTGAACATACTGCGGCTGGGGGCGGAAACGTTTCGGCTGAGCCGACACAGTGATCGCCGCGCCAAGAAAAAACAAAAGGCAGGCAGCCGAAGCCACCTGCCTTAAAAGCGTCGAGCTGATCGCCCGCATGATGTGTTAGCAGACCCGATTATGGCGTCGTCGTGGGCGACGGAGTGGCGGTCGTTGGAGCAGCTTCCGGAGCGGGTGTCGCCGGAGTCGGCAGCGTGGCGGGAGCGGTGATCGTCGGCAGTTCGCCGCTCTCCTTGGCCCTGTGCTTGTGCTGATAAATCTGGCCCAAATAAAGTCCGAAACTCAGGACGAAAAATGCGATCGATGCTTTGATCGTGGCGTTCGTGAGCACGTTGCCCGTCTCCGCGCCGAAGGTCGCTTCGGCGACGCCGCCACCCATCGCCGCACCGACACCGCCATCGGACTTCGCTTTTTGGGCCAATACGATGAGGACCAAAAAAGCCGAAACGAGGAGCAGCACCACCGTGAAAATGTTGATCAAGATATCCATTTGAAAACGCAGAACACAGCAGGCGCCCAAAGCGGATGTCAACGTCGCGTTCAGTCGGCGGACACTCCGCCAAACCAGGGTGCCAACCTGCCGTTCAGAACCCTTGCTCCAGATTGTGCGGACCGAACGCCCCCGGCAGCAGCGCATCCAGTGTCGTCTCCACCCTCTCCTCCGTATCGCAGATCGCGACGACCGGGATCTTCGGGCCAAATTCGTTGATCACTTGCCGGCAGGCGCCGCAAGGCGATGCGGGTTGCCGAGTCGGCGTGTAAACGACCACGCATTTCAACACACGCTCCCCCGCCGCGACCGCCGAAAAAATCGCCGTCCGCTCAGCGCAGTTGCAAAGCCCGTAAGACGCGTTCTCCACGTTCGTACCCGTAAATACCTTCCCCGATTCCGTCAGGATCGCGGCACCCACGGGGAACTGGCTGTACGGCGAATAAGACCGTTTCGCCGCGTCCCGCGCAGCCTTTTCCAGACGTCGTTGCAGCACGGGTTTGATCATCATGGCGACCACGCAAACCGCTCAGTCTTCGGCCAGCAACTCCGCACCTTCGATCGCCAGCAAACGCCGCTTGGTCGCCAGGCCGCCGGGAGCCGAAAACCCTGTCATCTTGCCGTTCGCGCCGACGAAACGATGGCACGGCACCAACAGCGGCCACGGATTTTGCCCCAACGCTCCGCCTATCGCGCGGCTCGCGACGGTCCCCCGGCCGGTTTGCTCGGCCAGCCAGCCGTAGGTGCGCGTCTCGCCTGCTTTGACCCGCAAGGCCACCCGATAGACCTGACGTTGAAACGGCGTGACCCGTGAAAAATCGTAGGACATGTCGCCAAAATCCTGCGACGCTCCGTTTAGATGGGCGATCACGCGCGCTATCAGTGCGGCGATCCAAGCAGGCGGGCCTGCCGATTCGTCGTCGCCGTTTTCCGAAAAATAATCCGGCCTGACCGGCGGCAGTGCAAAGCCATCCAACTTGTCGCGCGTCCAGGCCACGCTACAGACGCCTAGCGGAGTCGGGAAAAGCGCGTAGGGCATGATCCGCTTTCGGAAAAGACTGAGTTCCGTCCGAAGTCAGTTTAGCCCGCGGTTTTTGCGAATGCCTTTTTCAAAGCCTCCGCAACGTTCGCCGGCACGAAGTTGGTCACATCGCCGCCGTAACGCGCGACCTGTTTCACGAGATTGGAACTGGTGTAGCTGTACGACTCGTTGGGCATCACAAAGAGCGTCTCGATCTCCGGCTTCAGGTGCCGGTTCATCAGCGCCATGTTGAACTCGAACTCAAAATCCGACAACGCCCGCAGCCCCCGGATGATCGCCACCGCTTTTTGCGCCACCGCGAAGTCGACCAGCAAGCCGCCGAAGGTCGTAACCTCCACATTGGAGAATTTCGCCAAATTAGGGCGTATCATCGCGACTCGCTCTTCTGCACTGAAAAGCGGGCCTTTGCCCGGATTGTGCGCCACGGCCAAGGTGACTTTGTCGAAAAGTGTCGTCGCGCGTTCGAGCACGTCGAGATGGCCATAAGTGATCGGATCGAAGGTGCCGGGGTAGATACAGTGGCGCATTTTCGTGAAAGGATTCTTGCTCGTGTGGGTAATCAAGCTCGTGATCTGCCGCCTCTTTTGAAGCGTTGGAACGCCCATGAGCACGAACACGATTAACTCCGCGATGACGAGGCTGATTTCGGCACGAGGTCGCGCGCGCCCATGAAGCTCAACCTCCCAAATCTGATCACGCTCTCGCGCATCCCCACGATGTTTTTGCTCGTGTGGTTGATGTACTGCGAATGGCGCTGGGCCGCGTCGCTTGCCTTTTGGATTTTCATCGCGACCGCCGTGGGCGACTGGCTCGACGGCTACTTGGCTCGTCGCCAAAATCTAGTTTCCAACTTCGGCAAGTTCATGGACGCGCTCACGGACAAGATCCTCGTGCTCGGGCTGATGGTCGCGTTCGTTTCGCTGCCGCAATACAACTGGCCGCCTTTTCTCGTGATGGTTCTCCTGACCATCTGCCGCGAATTCCTCGTGAGTGGCATGCGCATGGTTGCCGCCACGCGGGGGGTCGTTGTCGCCGCCGAGCGGGGCGGCAAGGCCAAGACGCTGTTTCAACTGATCGCCGTCGGCTTCCTTCTGTTCGTGCCAATGCTCGAAACCGACATCGCCCCGCTTCTTTCTTTCCCCGTCGCCGACTATGGCACCGTTCTTCATCGAACCGGCTACGCGCTCTTCATTGTCGCCACGGTGCTCACGGTGACTTCTGGCGTCAGCTACCTCCGGAAGTATCAGCAGGTTTTTTCGGATACGGACCCATGAGCTTCGCGCATCCGATCTGGCCGCGCTTTCTGCCCACTGGCACCGTGCTTGCCATCGCCACCGTCGGTCCCGTCGGCCGGCTGAGAAAAGCGCCGGGCACGTGGGGTTCTCTCGCCGGACTGATGTATCAGCTGGTTTTTTTTCACGACCTCGGTCCGATCCTGGCGGCGATTTTGTCGCTCCCGGGTATCTGGTTTGCCGTGGCGATGTGCGGCGAAGCCGAATTTCGCCTCGGCCGGCGCGATCCCGGCGAAGTCGTCTTGGACGAATTTGTCGTCATGCCGCTCTGTTTTCTCGGCTGGCCGGCAATGCTTCGTCATTTGCCCGACGCCGCCTGGGCAGGTCCCTGGATTACGTTGCTCGCCGGCTTCGTAGTCTTCCGTTTTTTCGACATCTTGAAACCGCTCGGGATTGCCAAACTCCAAACGCTGCCCGGCGGCTGGGGTGTCGTGGCCGATGACGCAGCCGCGGCTTTGGCGACCTGCGGAACTTTGCACGGTGCCGCCTGGTTGATCGGCTATCGCGGCTGAACCGTCTACTTCTTTAGCAGGAAGCGCACAGCGGCGAAATAGCCTTCAAGGCCCAAACCGGTGATAACCGCGATGCAAGCCGGCGCGGTCAGCGAGGTATGCCGGAAATCTTCGCGTTTATAGATGTTCGAAATGTGGACCTCGATTGTGGGCAGGTGCGCTCCCAGGAGCGCGTCGCGAAGAGCCACACTGGTATGCGTGAATGCGCCGCCATTGATCACCACGCCATCGAACTTCGCGTCGGCCAGTGACGCGATTTTGTCGAGGAGCGCGCCTTCATGATTGGATTGGAAAAACTCCAGTTGCGCGGCGCCGCCGAACTCCGCGCGGAGTTTTTCCTCGAGCTGCGGCAGTGTCGCCGAGCCATAGATCTCAGGCTCGCGTTTGCCGAGGCGGTCGAGATTGGGGCCGTTGAGAATCGCGATCTTTTTCATCGAAGAAGTCCGTCACGAAAAACAGGAAACTCTCCCGAAGGGCAGCAGATTTTTCGAAGACCGCGGAGCTGTAGGTGCGATTTATACAGCTCCGCGAGTGCACGTGCCGGATTAAAGTGGATTGTCCGTCGCGATAAATTCCCAGGGCAGCCCGAACTCCGCCGCGAGTTCGGCGGCGAGCGCCTTCACTCCGTGGACTTCGGTCGCATAGTGCCCGCAAAGATAGAGATTTAGTTTCTGCTCCTGTGCGGTGTTGAACCATTCCTCGCGCAGTTCGCCGGTGACGAGCGTATCCACGCTTTCCTTCGCCAACTCCGGCACGGCGCCGTTTCCGCTGCCGCTGCAGAAGGCCACGGCCACCGGCTTCTCCGAGCCGTATTCTATCGCGATCACACGGCCGTAAAGTTTTTCCAGCCGCGTCCGGAGTTGTGCGCGCGCTTCACGATGCTCCGCGATCCAGCCAACCGCCTCGCCATCGCGCACCAGAAAGGGCCGCGTGGGTTCGAGTGAAAGTTGGCGCGCGAGCAAGGCGTTGTTTCCTAGTTCTGGGTGTGCGTCGAGCGGCAGATGGTTCGAATAGAGCGCGCAGTTTCCGCGCACCAGCGTCCAGACGCGGTCGTACAACGGGCCGGTCAGCGGACGCGGCATGTCCCAATACATGCCGTGATGAACGATCAGAAAATCCACTCCAGCGGCGACCGCTTTTTGAAACGGTACCAATCCCGCATCCACCGCGGCACCGATCTTCATGACGCGTCCGTCGTTCGCGACCTGCAGGCCGTTGAAGGCTCCCGGCGCATCTTTAAAGGCGCTAAGGCGTGTGCGTTCGTCGCAATAATTCACCAGCTCTTGAAGCGTTGCCATGCCGGCGACTAGGCCGTGCTAGCCCGCCGCGGTCAATTCTCACCACCGACCGGGAACTCTGCGCTGCGTTATTTTTTCACCAATCGCCACGCCGATTCCTGTGCACGCACAAATTCATCCCTTAACCCCAGATCCGCCGTCACGCGCAGGCGAAGTCGCACCACAAGTTCAGTCTCGCGCCAGGCGGGAGGCAGCCGGGAGAGCGCGAGCCAAGCGTCTCCCGTTCGCGTCGGCTTTTTCGCCATCGCGTTGACCGCTTCTACCACCAGGTCCACCGGCTCGGTCGGCAACGCGCCTTCCGCTGCATCCTCAGCCACGAGAATGCGCGCGGCACCGAGCATCAGCGTGCTGCCGGCTTCGCGCACGTGCACCTCGTACAAACGATCTTTCTGGAGGGCGCGTATCTGGGGACTTTGCAATCGATCGAAGGTCAGAGGCGGGCGAATGTTTTTCGCGATGCGCGGCGGCGCCAGCTCATCTGCCGGATCGATGATTACCACATCGTAGTCAGTTTCTGGACGCGCCGCCCAAGCGATCGTCGGATTAGTAAACCGCGTCACACCGACCGGCGAAACGATCCGCACGTCGCCGGTCGCCGAATGGGTGCCAACCGCAGTGACGTTAACTAGCTCCGCGAGAGGAACGGCCAGAAAGTTATCCGCCGCTTCTCCGCGCGACTCCCCCGCCGGCAGCTCCACGCGCGTCTTTCCGCTGAGCATTTCGTTCCGAGCATCGGGGTAAATCAACCGAACGCGTGAGCCCTCCGGAACGCTCAACGTTTCGCCCGCCGCAAACGTGCGCGCCGTCGTCAATGGCTGCGAAAACCAGCGCCCGCCCACATGACTGTTCGCATCGACCGCGAGCGCATATCCGCCCGGCTGGCCCGCGGCCTTTTGCTTTTCATTTTTCCACAACCAAACTCCGCTACCGACCAAAAGTCCTCCAGCGACGATAAGGCCCCCAAGTATTCGAGGCGCACGCGAGGGGGAGATCGGGTCAGTCATAAGCAAGGCAGTGCAGAGGCTGCTGGAAGAGACCTGGCGAAGCAAAAATTGCTCAAACTTTTTCCTCTCTTCCGCCTCACCGTGAGCGCAGTCCCTCTCCAATTTGTACCTGCCTCCCTGTCTTCGCTATCGCCTTTTCGGACCTGCCACCCACGCTGCCCGCGCATGAGCAGTCTCGCGACCGACTCCTTAATCGACTGGGTGGCCCGTGCGGCCGAAAACTTGGATAATCGTCCCTCTTGGGACGATTATTTCATGGCGACGGCGCTGCTCCTTTCGACCCGCTCTCCCTGCGAGCGCCTTCACGTGGGCTGCGTCATCGTGAGCGGCGGCGATCGCAAGAATCGCATCGTAGCCGCCGGCTACAACGGATTTCTCCCGGGTACGCCTCACGTTTCCCGGATTCGCGATGGTCACGAACAAGGCACCGTCCACGCTGAGCAAAACGCCATAGCCGATGCCGCCCGCCGAGGAAGTCCGGTCGAGGGCTGCGTGGCGTATGTGACGCACTTTCCATGCATCAACTGCGCGAAAATTCTCGCCGCGGCCGGCATTGCGGAAATCCGTTATCGGGGCGACTATCACAATGATCCGCTGGTCGAACCGTTGCTCACGGAATCCGGCGTCAAAGTCACCCACCTCGCCTGAAAGACCTCGTTGACCGATCCGATGCGCGAATCCGCCAATTCAGATCCCACCGCCCTCGCAGGAGCCCTGCTCCTCGCCCATCCATCGCTTAAGGACGACAACTTCCGTCGTGCTGTCGTCCTGCTCTCAGCGCACGACGATAAAGGCGCGATGGGCATCGTTCTTAACCGTCCGCTCGGAAAACGATTGGGTCAGCTCAACGCAGAATTCGCGCTTAGCCCGCTCTCGTCCGTCCCGATTTTTCAAGGCGGCCCGGTCGACACCGACCGGCTCCTGCTTTGCGCATGGCGATTCAACCCTGAAGGCACCGGTTTTCAGCTCATGTTTGGCATCGATCACAAAAAGCCCTCGAACTCCAATCGGAAGATGGCATGCACCTGCGTGCCTTTCTGGGCTACGCCGGTTGGACCGGTGGCCAGCTCGAAAAAGAGCTCAGTCAGAACACATGGGTGGTCAGTCCACTGATGGCCGACGTGCTCGATTTAAAACAGGACGAAACACTTTGGCGCGCCATCCTCAGCAACATCGATTTTGAGTGGAAACTGCTCGCCGGTGAACCGGATGATCTGAGCCGCAACTGACACGCATTCGCGCATCTTCTCACAGACTTTTTCTGCGTGTACACACTTCACCATATTTTCGTTTGACAGTGCCTCGCACGAACGGTGTTTTCACCCCTTTTATGAAAGTTGTCTCCTCCATCAAATCCGCGAAGAAGCGTCACCCGGCGTGCCAAGTCGTCCGCCGTCGTGGCAAGATCTACGTGATTAACAAAGTCGAACCCCGCTACAAAGCGCGTCAGGGTTGATTTCTTAACCTCCTTTTCCATACCGTGAAAGCCGAAGGCCATCCCACTCTCAACAACGTTTGCTTCCTCGATGTCGGTACGGGCAAACGTTTCCTCACCAAGTCCACCATGAAGTCTGCTCGTAAAGAGAAGATCGATGGCGAGGACTATTTCGTCGTCGTCCGTGACGTGACGATGGACTCGCACCCCGCCTACACCGGCGAAAAACGCATCGTGGATACCGCCGGTCGCGTGGAAAAGTTCACCACCAAATTCAAGCGCGGTGGCGGCAAGTCCTCCAAGTAATCGATACAGTCCTCTTTTCTTAAAGCCCTCCCCGCAACGGGAGGGCTTTTTTATTCTTCAATCGCGGCGCCCGTGCGTAAGCGATTCTCGGACGGCATTTGTTGCGCGGGCAACCGGTGGACTGGTTTCGCATGCGATTGTATGCGGTGCTGCTGAGCGGCTTCGCCCTCGGAGGCGTGGCGGACGCGTGGGGACTTGCGCGCATCGGCTATCGAACGTTGATTTTTCCAGCCGTGCTTAGCAGCGGGGCGACGGGGATCGGCTACTTGCTTTTCAAGCAGTGGCAGCGGATGAGGCGCGGTGCGCACCGCGCAATGACCCATGGCCAGAGCCTGTGACAAACGTTGTCGGGGATTGAAGCGATTGGCGGCGGGCTGGGCGGAGCCGGAGCGAGGGGGACACCGACGACTTCAAGGAAATTATTCCCGCCAGGTGAAGGCGTGACAGAGGGCGACGCCGGCGGCGTCGGCCTCGTCGGAAGCGAGGGGACGCCCGTGGCCGAGCATGCTCATCACTGTGCGGGACATCTGCTCTTTGCTGGCGCGGCCGGCGCCGACAACCGCTTGTTTCACGCGGAGCGGCGGGTATTCGAAAATAGGTTTCGCGTGGAGGGCGGCGGCGGCGATGGCAGCTCCGCGTGCGGCACCGAGGATCTGGGCTGTTTGGAAATTTTGGACGAAGATCGTCTGTTCGAGGGCAACGTGGCGGATGTCTTGATCCACGACGAACGCGGTGACGGCGCGATGGATTTCGGCAAGGGCAGCAGACATGGGTTCGCGGGCGTGAACTTTGACTGTGAAGCAGCGCAGGAGAAGGGGCGGGCGGCCGGGAGTAAACTCGACGAGTGCGAGGCCGGTGCCGCGTAGACTGGGGTCAATGCCGAGGACGCGGCCCGAGAAGAAAGGACGGCTTAACACGAAGCCGGGCGTCGCCTGTGCGGCGAAGGCGGCGGAAGGAGGCGTGGGTTTGCCAGAGAGTTTCGCGGCCCACATTTGCCGGACGGTGAGACGTGCCATGTAAGGCCGCATGAAGAATCAGGACCGGGGAATTATGAAGGAGAATCTGCATGGACGGATGCGGCGGACGGGCTGGTCGCGTGGGGCGATGGATAGGATCGAGGTCTCACCTGATCTATGTTTTCAGGAGCGCGGTGCTTTATCGTAACGAGCATCAGGCAGCGCAGCTTCCCAATCACCACGCGCGAACGAAATTGCTGGAGAGGATCTGGCGCGGGCCACGGTGCGCTATGGCAACGCGGGCTCAATCACGGAGACTCTGCATCGCGTGTTTCGTGAGGAACCTACGCGGGAATAAAGAGCGGCGTTTGCGCAGAGGGCTCGGAGAAACGATCTACGAGGGAATCTGCGGCGGGGTTTGGATGAGCAGGGATTCGGAGCGGGCACGATGGGTTGATGGGATTACCCAAAGAGCATCCGAATGCCCGATACGGCGTTGATTGCGAGCGCGAGGTTTTAGAACAGGCGTTTGTTGATGCGGAGTCTGCCCGTGATTCCACCGCATCGAGCAAGGTGCATCGGCTTCGGTGCCACGAATTGAGCGTCCGTCATCCCGCTAAACTGGTGGACTCGATCAGGATCGAACTGAATCGAGCTGATTCATAAGCGACTACTAACAAACAATAAATGGAAGTAGTCATATGCACATCGTACAAAAGAGCGCACCTAGCGCTCTCTTAGCTATCGGCGGAGCGGCGCAGTCTGTTGTCTTGGATCTTCGGAAGCAGACCCAGAAATTCGTCCCGGAGACTTTCTCCTGGTGGTTGGAAATCGGTCCGGATTTCGGTTTCGTAATTCGTTGGTTGTGGCTCGGGCATCGCAGCGTCTTTTATATCGGTAAGGTCACTGACTTGGATTCCTCGATCGCGTTGCTGCTTTTGGAAGCGACGGATTGGGAGCGAGAGATCGATCTCTCGATTTTATCAGTCGAGGACTTTGAGCGGCGAGCGTTGGAAACGGCTCAGCGAAAACGCCGACTTTCCATTGATGGCAACGGCCAAGCTATCGAAGCGATTCGTCTGCCATCGCCGCCACCGGTTTCAATCGATGAAAAGCGAGATTTAGAAGCGATCCACACGGCCACACAGATACAGGCGAGCACGGCAGGACGGCTTCATGATCGTTCAGTACAAGCGGCTCTGTCGGCGGAGAAAACTGTACTTTTCATCGAGACTTCGACGGCCTTGGATATCGAGCCAACTTGGGCGCTTTCAAGAATGCGTGGTCCATCGTCGTGGGAGGAGTTCTCCGATGTCTACGAACTGCAGTCGGCGTTGCTCCAATCTCCGGCTGGCACGTATCGGCGAGCTGGTCGAGGCTCTCGTGCCAGACGGATATCGCAGCGCAGGCATCATCCGCATTTCCCGAACGAGGCATGCGCCAGTTGCCGAGAGAACGATCGTTGAGCGAGAGTTTAGGGATCGGGTTTGCGTTGAGGAGTGGATCGGCGGCGCGAGCCAGCCAATCGTCCCTGAGCGTTTCAAGAGGGCTGGGGGCGGTTCGCCCCCAGATAGGCCCGCAACGGGCGCGCAAGCGCACGAGACGGGCCGTGGCTATCGTCAGGACCAACCGACCTCAATGAGGTCATGCGGGGCAGCTTCGAGCGCCAAGCGGCCGTGAAATTCGGCGAGCGCATCCCCCTCATGGCAACACGCGACCAATCGCTCGGCCGAAGCAATCGACCATTACGCGGTCGGTGGGCCTCGGCTGCGCTCCGGAAACAGGCGACGCGCAACGGCCAATCCGGACCGGGTTGCGCGGCGCAGCCGCGCACCCGGCCGGATGCCGAGCGCGCCGCCCTAGGCAATAATGCGGATTTTGCTTCCGCTATCCACGAGACTCTACCGCCACCAGCGACGGTTAAAAATTGGTGCTTAAGAAATTATGGACGTTAACTCATCGCCAAAATGCCTGTTGAATCATGTCATGGACAGTCCAATACAGTCACCGCTGGTCAATCGTATTTGTCTATTCACTACCTTTCACAACTAGTCGCGACCTGTCGTGAAATTTTCTTGATTTGTCATCCTCAAGAGCTTTTCATTTCGCATCGACCTAGTTGTGGGAGGTACCCACCTGACAAAGCCCCCGTGAATCACCCGTGGTTCAAGAGTGAAGAAGGGTCTCGCGGGGTAAATCTGACTTCTGGCCCACAGGGCCGCTTCGAAGTCTTTTCGTCCGCAATGTCATCAAACTACATCGATAATGAACTTCCCTGTCCCTCCATCTCAGTACGTAACTGTCGCTCAAGCCGCCCAGATTTTGGGCGTCAGCACGCGCACTCTCCAGCGAGAGATTGCTGCGTGTAAATTCCCGCCACCGTTCAAATTCCGCGCATCAACTCGTGTCTGCCTCAGCGATATTTCGCAGTACACGAAGGGGCTTCGGTCCATAAGCGTTAACTTAAGAATTGAGTCAGCCCGCGACTTTTGCGAGGGTCGTGAGCATGAGCTACGATTTATCTGCGGAGTCATGGGCAATCGTGCGTGGTTTCCTGCCGACGGATTGGCAGACGAGCGCCCGAACAACGGGCGCGCTTACTCGCGCCCGGGGAGTGAAGGACGAGGAAACATTGTTGCAATTGCTCCTGATGCACACCGCCGGCGGACTATCGCTCAAGCAAACCTCGATGCGCGCCGCTGAATTAGGTTTGGCGAAAGTCAGTTCCGTCGCGCTCTTCAAGCGCCTGCGGATCGCGGAACCGTGGCTGCGTCATCTCAGCGCCCAGATGGCGCAAGGCATGGCAGCGAAGATGAAAGGATTACCTCAATCCGGTCGGCGCTGGCGAATCATGGATGCGACTGATATCTTGGAGCCGGGTCGCACCGGATCGCATTGGAATCTGCATTACAGTCTGCGCATGCCCGATTTGGCCTGCGACCATTTTGAGGTCAGCGATCAGCAGGGTGGCGAGTCCTTTGTCCGGCTTCCGGTGAAGCCGGGCGATGTGGTCATGGCTGACCGCGGCTATGCGCATCGCAAGGGCATCGCTTACTTGATGGATGCCAAGGCGGATGTTTTGGTGCGGATGCGTTTTCGCAATGCGCTCTTCGATGAAAATGAAGACCCGCTTCCGCTTTTGGAAAAACTCCGCTGCTTGAAGCAACACCAGTGCGGCGAGTGGAACATCAGTTTTATGTGGGAGGGCAAGCGGTATAAGGCTAGGCTCTGCGCAGTGCGCAAGAGCGCGCTTCATGCGGCCCGTGCCCAAAAAAAGGCCCTCAGCAAAAGCCGTCGAAATGGACAAAAGATCAAGCCGCTCACCTTGGAGTTAGCTGAATACGTCCTCATCCTCACGACCCTCCCAAAGACCGAATATCCCACCAAGGACATTTTGGAAATCTACCGCTGCCGGTGGCAGGTTGAGTTGGCGTTCAAGCGACTCAAGGGCTTGCTGGAAATCGGATATGTGCCGAAAACAGACCCCGATTCGTCGCGCGCATGGATGCAAGGCAAGGTGCTGGCCGCGCTGCTCATTGACAAGATACTGCGCCAGGGGCGCTTTTTTTCCCCGTGGGGCTTCGTCTTCGAATGAACCAAGCGCTTGGCGCTGCTACCTTGAGGTGCGCGACTCCCTGATTACAGCTCTAACCCGACCGCTACCTCTGCGTCATCTGCTCGCGCATAGCCGCAGAATCTCCGCCAGCTTGGGTGAACGGCGATTGAAGCGACCGCTTCAAGCCAATCGCCTTCGCACAATATTAAGTTAACGCTTATGG
>WUUC01045064.1_pt1 | contig 21989 bp, 17 predicted proteins | sample 6278441 | NCBI WGS metagenome assembly WUUC01 (sample SAMN13675441, study PRJNA597444) | soil metagenome | isolation source: soil | place: USA: Washington | collected 2017-10
CCCATAAGGATTCGAACCTTAAATGACTGAACCAAAATCAGTAGTGTTACCATTACACCATGGGTCAATCACACTGCCAACCCGATTTTTCAATTGGGAGTGCAAAAATAAGGGTTGATAGCTTTCCCCCCAAATGGATTTGGAGAGAAAAACTGACCATTTTTAAAATTTTATGTAACGGCTACCTGCTCCCGGCTGTCTTCTTTTTCCTTCAATTCTTTGATCTTGTCTAATGCCCGGGCTACCACATCGCACATGACAGTAACCAGGCTTCCTGGCCTTGTATTGGCATAGGCATAATCCAGTGCCTCATCTTCGTTGGGAATCACCACCGTTGGAAGTTCCGGGTTTACTTTGTCAATACCTTCTTTTAATAAAGCAATGATCTCATCGGCAGTGCGGCCCCTGAGATTTTTGTCACAACGAATAATGATCTCGTCAAAATATTGCGCTGAAATTTCGCCCAGTTCGCGAATATCTTCATCCCGCCTGTCACCGGTGCCGCTGATGATTCCAACTTTGTTCTTGTAGTCAAGTTTGCTGATGAAATCGCAAAGCAATTTTAAACCGTGCGGGTTGTGTGCAAAGTCGGCGAGAAAAGTAAAATTTTTGAAATAGAAAAAATTCAGTCTTCCCGGCGTCTGAGATGAGGACGGCACGAATGTGAGCAAACCCTGGCGTATGTCCTCGATAGTGATGTCGCGGTAAAGATAAGTAGCGAGCACAGCCGGTAAAGTATTTGAAATATTGTGAACAGCTTTGCCTTCATAAGTCAATGGAATATCTTTTACGGCAGCTACTCTTATTTTCCAGGTTCCTTTCATGATGCTCACATACCCGTTTTCATATACCGCAGCTAATCCGCCTTTTGCGCAGTGTCTTTTTATCCGGGGATTTTTTTCGTCCATGCTGAACAATGCGATATTACATTTCAATCCTTCCTGCATTTTATATACAAGGTCATCATCGGCATTCAACACAGCATAGCCATGTGCGAAAACAGTTTCCGGCACTACCGCTTTCACCTGGGCCATTTGTTCAAGCGTATTGATACCACCCAGGCCCATATGGTCGGCAGCAACATTCGTCACAATCGCTACATCACAGTTTTGAAAAGCAAGACCAGATTTTAAAATGCCGCCTCTTGCACATTCCAAAACGGCAAAATCAACTGTCGGGTCTTTTAATACAAATGCTGAACTAACTGGCCCGGTACAATCGCCTTTCATCATCATCTGGTTTTGTATATACACCCCGTCAGACGTAGTATAGCCAACTTTTTTCCCTGCACTTTTTGCAAGATGTGCGGCCAAACGTGTTGTCGTTGTTTTGCCGTTTGTTCCGGTAATAGCAATAATGGGTATACGCCCAATACTTCCTTTGGGAAACAGCATATCTACCACTGGCTCAGCAGCGTTTCGTGGCAAGCCTTCAGACGGATCGATATGCATACGGAAGCCAGGTGCGGCATTTACTTCTAAAATTGCACCGCCAATTTCGTTAATAGGCGAACGAAGATCTTTTACCATAATATCAATGCCACATATGTCCAGGCCAATGATCTTTGCAATCCGCTCAAACATAAAAATATTGGCCGGATGCACTTCGTCGGTAACATCGGAAGACGTGCCACCCGTAGATAGATTAGCTGTAGGTTTTAATAGAACTTTCTCGCCTCTTGCCGGAATTGTTGTTAACGTATAGCCTGCATCATCAAGCATCTTTTGAGTAAACTGGTCAATGGTAATCTGTGTCAATACTTTTTCATGACCAAACCCACGGCGTGGATCCTTATTTGTTTCACCAATCAAGTATTCAATTGTATTTATCCCATCGCCGGTTACAGAAGCCGGTGTACGCAGCGCAGCACAGATAAATTTATAATTCACCACCAATGCCCTGAAATCATAGCCGGTAATAAATTTTTCTACAATAACGTTTCGCCCATAATATTTTGCTGCCTCAAATGCTTTCAGCGCTTGCTCAAGGTTAGTAATATTAGTCGTGTTACCTTTTCCGTGATTTCCATCAATGGGCTTTATCACTAATGGATAACCTAAACGTTCAATCGCATCTTTTATGCCTTCTTCAGTACGTACTACCACACCTTTGGGCACAGGCACTTCCGCGGCCTCGAGTAAGTTTTTTGTCTCTTCCTTATCACAGGCGATATCAACAGCGATATTGGAAGTAGTAGAAGCTATAGTAGCTCTAATTCTTTTTTGATGTACGCCGTAACCAAGTTGCACAAGGCTTTGTTTATTCAACCGTATATAAGGGATGCCTCTCTTCGCTGCTTCTTCGACGATGCAACCCGTTGAAGGTCCCAGCCGTGTATCTTCCCTGAGCTCACGCATCTGCTGTATATCTTCGTCCAGATTGTAATTGGTTCCCTTAATCAATGCCTCTCCAATTCTAAAAGCTGCTTTGGCTGCATATACGCCGGCATCTTCTTCCATATAATCAAAGATCACATGGTATACGCCTTCCCGTTCGCCCGTTCCCCTGGTTCTTCCAAATCCGCAATCCATGCCTGCGAGTGTCTGAATTTCCAAAGCGATGTGTTCGATCACGTGGCCCATCCATGTGCCTTCATCCACACGGCTAAAAAAGCCGCCAGGCACATCTTCACTGCAACGGTGATCGTAGAGAGTAGGTAAAAGGGCCTCAAGCCGCTGTCGAAAACCTTCTATGGAATTCGTCGGCCGTTGTTCCATTTCTTCCAAATCCAGTTTCATCTGAATCAGCTTTGGACGACGAACACTCCAGTAATTCGGCCCTCTTAATATCTTGATTTCAAGAATTTTCATATACAGTAGCTTTTGTTCGGAAGTTAGTTTTTTTCTTTTATGTAACCAACTATAGTAACGCTGCTCAGCGTCCCTTGCATCGCACTCTTCAGCGGCATGAACTTTACCGGGCAAGTCCGTTCACCCTTACGTTTTCAACAGCAAACAATATATTTTTTGCGTACATTTATTACAAACAAGCCAGCATGAGAAATGATCGTCGCCAGTTTCTGCAAAAAGCAGGAGTTGTTACCGCTTCTGCCATATTTACTTCGTTAACATCGCCTGTATGGGCAAGCGATTTGCAAAAAGCATTAAGCAATGTTGAAGGAATGAGTGCGGATATGCTGGCTACCGAAGAAGATTTCTGGAATTATATCCAGCAATCATTTACGTTATCAAGTGGATTGATCAATCTCAATAACGGTGGTGTATCACCTGCACCAAAAACAGTGCAGGATGCCATGAAACGTTATTATGATCTTACCAACGAGGCTCCAAGTTATTATATGTGGCGGGTGCTGGACCAGGGGCGTGAGCCATTGCGAAAAAATCTTGCCCGCTTGGCGGGCTGTTTTGCAGAAGAGATCGCCATCAATCGAAATTCGTCAGAAGGGTTAGAAACGGTGATCTTCGGCCTTTCGCTAAAGGCCGAAGATGAGGTGGTAGCAGCAAAGCAGGATTATCCAAACATGACCAATGCCTACAAGCAACGCGAAATGAGGGATGGAATAAAAATGGTTTGGATCGATCTAAAAATGCCATCGGAAGATGAAAACTACCTGGTGCAGCAATATGTACAGGCATTTACTCCAAAAACAAAGCTGGTCCATATTACGCATGTCATTAATCTTAACGGACAAATATTACCCGTAAAGAAAATAGCGCAGGAAGCACACAAAAGAGGAATTGAAGTGATCGTGGATGGGGCGCACAGTTTTGCACATATTGATTTCAAAATTCCCGATTTGGATTGTGATTATTTTGCGACGAGTTTGCATAAATGGCTATATGCGCCTATCGGCAGCGGGATGCTTTATGTAAAAAAAGAAAAAATTAAGAACCTGTACCCATTGTTTGCCAGCGATGATCCTTTAAAGGATGATATCAGGAAATTTGAAAACCTGGGAACGAGACCTTTTTTTATTGAGCAGGCAATAGGAGAGGCCATTGCTTATCATGATATGATCGGTAGCGAACGTAAGCAAAAACGGCTGCATTATCTCAAGAATTACTGGATGGAGAGAGTAAAAGATATTCCAAACGTTAAGCTGAACACGTCATTGCATCCAGGTTGGGGTTGCGCTATTGGTAATGTGGGTGTGGAAGGAACGAAGCCGCGTGAGTTGGACAGCTTTTTATTTGACAAATACAAAATTCAAGCAGTAGGAATCGATATGGAAAATGTAAAAGGTGTTCGAATTACCCCGAATGTGTATACCACAATTAAGGATCTTGATATACTAGTAGAAGCCATAACTGTATTTGCAAAGGGTTAGCCAGTGGGGTGAAAAGGATTAAATTGTTTGAGGCCCGGTAATATTCATTTTTCCACATATCCACACGATGGCTTTATTGTCTTTCCGTTAAATTCTTTTTCTATTACATTTGTTGCTTATCAAAGTTGTATGAATGACCCCTCCTAACGGAAAACTTATAGCCATCGGCGGAGCAGAAGATAAGGGTACAAACCTGGAAACAGGAGATATTCACCGTAACAATCTTAATTTTTTTGAACTGGGTATCCTTCGCCGCGTGGTAGAGGAAGCGGGTGGCCCTTCGGCACGTATAGAAGTCATTACTACTGCTTCGATGATTCCTTACGAGGTAGGGGAAAATTATCTGAACGCATTTGGAAAGATCGGTTGCACCAATGTAGATGTCATGCACATCCGTAACAGGCAAGATGCCGGTAACAATGAATACATTAGTCGTATTCAAAATTGCGATGCAGTTATGTTTAGCGGAGGTAATCAATTGCGTCTCAGTGCCACTGATGGCGGCACCGAGTTTTTAAAGATTTTGAAGCGACGTTACCAGCAGGAAAATTTTGTTATTGCCGGCACGAGCGCAGGTGCAATGGCAATGAGTCATACGATGATCTATGAAGGAAATGCAACACGGGCTCACCTGAAAGGGGAAGTAAAGATCACCACAGGTCTTGCTTTCATAAACTCGCTGATCATTGATTCACATTTTGAAAAAAGAGGAAGATTCGGGCGATTGGTGCAGGCAGTAGCCGGTAATCCCGGAGCCATTGGTATCGGTCTCGGAGAAGATACGGGCATGCTGATTACAGAAGGCAACAAAATGGAGGCGATCGGTAGCGGTCTTGTTGTGATCATTGACGGACACGATATCATGCATTCTAATATTGCCGACATTCCAGAGGGCAATCCTGTGAGTATTGAAAATCTTAAGGTTCATTTTTGCGAAAAAGGAAATGGATACCTCATAGCGGAACGAAAATTTTTACCGGAGGCAACAGAAGGCGCTGTTATAAGGAAGCAGGTGGATGTAGAATGACCTTGACAAGAATACAAGGTATCAATCCTCTATTCATAAACAAGTTGTCTGATGAGATCTCCAACTTCTTTTGGTTTGTTAATGGATACCAGGTGCGTACCACCGGGTATCATAAAATCGGCTTTTACATAGCGGCAGGGGCAGTAGTTTGTCGGCTGTACCGTGAATATGCCTCACATTAGGTGGTATCACTTTTTCTTTCCAGTTAATAATGGCGCCGATGGCCCATTTCAAAAAAAGGGGATTCGAATCCGCTAATATAGCGCGGAGTAATTTTTTTTGGTCATCATTTACTTCCAGCGCCCACCCGATAGGGGCTTTCCTAATAAATGTTTCAGGCAACCATTTATACACTGGAAAGTATTTAGCTAATCGCAGGTAAACAGGAAATTCATCTGCTGATTTGTTGCTTGCAATGATAATTGCTTTAATCAGGCTATCCGCTTTGGCCATTTCTACGGCAAGCATGCCACCGAACGAAACGCCAACAATAACAGGATGCTCTTCTTTTATCTGTTGACGAAGACGAATTGCATAACTTTCAAGGGATTCGTTTTTTAATGGTGTTACCCAATCAACGAATACAGCTTCGCAGAAAGAAAGATCGAGAAAAGAAAAGACTCTTTTATCTGCACACCTAACCCGCTTATGAAATATACTTTTTGCATAAATAAAAAAGCTGTGTTACACAGCTTTTACCAGGTAATAATGTTTTTTTCCTTTTTGAACCAGCAAATATTTTTCATGCAACAACCAACTGTCGTTAATTATTAGCTGCAAACTATCGACTTTCGTTTTGTTAATGCTCACACCGCCACCTTGTATCATCTTTCTTGCTTCGCTTTTGCTAGGAAAAATATTGGCATCTGTCAAAAGAGATACAATTTGAATACCTGATCCGATCTTTTCTTTTGGAAACTCTGATTTTACAACTCCTTCCATGTTTTCCAGGTCTTCAATGGTTAAACTTTCAGCAGTCGTTGTTTGATTAGCGAATAATTTTTGGGTAGTTTCAACAGCTTTTTCGAACTCATCTTTACCGTGAACAAATTTTGTCACTTCTTCAGCCAGTCGTTTTTGTAACACACGTTGGCCCGCATCTTTTTGATGATCAGTTAAAATCGTTTCTACCTGTTCTTTTGGCAAGAAGGTAAAAATTTTTATCCATTTCTCTGCATCGTCGTCACTGGCGTTCAACCAGAATTGGTAAAACTGGTAAGGTGTTGTTAGTAATGGATCCAGCCATACATTTCCTTTTTCCGTTTTCCCGAATTTTCCACCATCCGCTTTTGTGATTAACGGGCAGGTAAAAGCAAATGCTTCGCCGCCGGCTTTTCTTCTTACAAGTTCAGTTCCGGTAGTGATATTGCCCCATTGATCGCTGCCGCCCATTTGTAGTTTACAGTTTTTGTTTTGGTACAACCAATAAAAATCAAAACCCTGCATCAACTGGTAGGCGAATTCAGTATAACTCATTCCCACTTCGCCTTCGATCCTTTTCTTAACGCTGTCTTTGGCCATCATATAATTAACGGTAATATGTTTGCCGGTGTCTCTTAGAAATTCGATGAAAGAAATATTTTTAAACCAATCGTAATTGTTGGCCATTTCAGCCGCATTCGGTTTTACGGGATCAAAGTCAAGAAACTTTTCGAGCTGGCTTTTCACACCGGCGATATTCTGGCTAAGCGTAGCTTCATCAAGAAGATTTCGTTCCTCACTTTTCCCGCTCGGATCGCCAACCATGCCAGTAGCTCCACCCACCAGGGCGATCGGTTTATGCCCCGCTTTTTGTAAATGCACCAATAAAAGAATAGGTACCAGGCTGCCGATATGCAAGCTTTCTGCAGTGGGGTCAAAGCCGATATAAGCGGTGGTCATCTCCTTATTCAGTTGATCCTCGGTTCCCGGCATTATGTCCCGGATCATCCCTCTCCATCGTAGTTCTTCGATAAGGTTCATTGCTTTTCTTCAGATTTTGCGACAAAAGTAAGGCAGAACCAGAAAGCAGCAGGCAAATACAATATTTTTCTAACCTACTCGTTTTCAGTCGTTAGGTTTTTCACTACGTAAATCTATGATTTTACAAAGTGAAAGATTAGATTTACAGGCGGCTTAACCCTGTAGAAACAAAGCCTTTAATTGCTTATAAGAAATTTATCCGAATGAAGTCGTTTCGATTTTGCGTGACCCTGCTGTTTACCGCCCTCATCACTGTGCCTGCCATGGCGCAGTTCCGGAAATATTCCAACGAATTTTTAAATATTGGCGCCGGTGGCCGTGGATTGGCAATGGGCAGTGCCCAGGTAGCATCCGTAAACGACGGTACAGCAGGCTATTGGAATCCTGCCGGGCTGGTAGGAGTAAAGAACCATACACAAGTCAATATCATGCACGCCGAATATTTTGCTGGTATTGGAAAATATGATTTCGCCAGCATTGCGTTTCCTGCTGCTAACAATAAAAGAACTTTCGCAATTACAGGTCTCCGTTTTGCCGTGGATGACATTATGAACACTTTATTCCTGGTGGAGCCGGATGGCTCCATTAACTATAATAATATCCAGGCTTTTTCATCTGCGGATTACGCTTTCCTTCTTTCCTTTGCCCAGAAATTAAAAGACACTGAAAAAAAGAAAGTGCAGTTTGGTGTGAATGCAAAAGTCATTCACCGCAATGTTGGAAAATTTGCCAAAGCCTGGGGCTTTGGGATTGATGCAGGCTTGCAGATCCAACAAGGAAAATGGCGTTTTGGCCTTACCGGTCGTGATATTACCACAACATTCAATGCATGGTCATTTACATTTACTGAAAGAGAAAAAGAAGCTCTTTATCTTACCAATAACGAAATACCCGTTAAGTCGACAGAAATGACTGCTCCGCGCCTGGTGTTGGGTGTTGCCCGTGAATTTCAATTGAGCAAAAAAACAAGCCTGCTTGCAGAAGCAAATATGGACCTGACTTTTGATGGTCAGCGTAATACGCTGATAAGCGCCGATCCTGTAAGTGCCGATCCGAAACTTGGACTGGAGTTGAATGTCAATAATGTTTTTTTTCTAAGGGGTGGTATCAATAATTTTCAAAAAGCATTGGCTGATAGCGATACGCTAAATCAAAAAAAGGTTTGGATATACCAGCCGAGTGCAGGTGCCGGTTTCAAGATCCAGAGCGTGACAATCGACTATGCTTTCACTAACCTGGCCAATCAATCCAATCCTTTATTTACCCATGTATTTTCTTTGCGGCTGGATATGGTAGATGCTAAGAATAAGAAGAAAAAGAAAAAATAACCTGTACTATTTTATAAACTCTGCTTAATGAAACGAATTTTACTTTTATTGTTAACGGTTCTTTCGCTGACAGTGGAAGCGCAACTTTACAATAATGAATGGATTGATTATAATAAAACCTATTACAAATTTAAAGTAGGTGCTACAGGCCTGTATAGGATATCCCAAACCGCTCTTTCCCCAATAGGCATGGGCAATGCGAATGCGGATCATTTTCAGCTCTGGAGAAACGGCCAGCAGATACCCATTTTTACTTCGGTACAGGGAGCTGCCTTAGGTGCTAATGACTATATTGAATTCTGGGGTGAAATGAATGACGGCAAACCAGACCTTCCTTTGTACCGGGAGGCGGATTACCAGTTAAACGATAAATTTAGCCTGCAAACAGACACAGCCACCTTTTTTCTCACGATCAACACCACTGCTAATAATTTACGATTAATCCCTGCGGCAAATAATGTAACTGGCAACACCCTTCCGGAAGAGCCTTTCTTCATGCATACATTCGGGCAATATTTTAAGGCTAAAGTGAACCCGGGCCGCACGGAATTTGTAGGAAAATCTGCGACTTACTCTTCTTCATATGATTATGGCGAAGGCTGGTCAGGCGGTGATATTGTTGCCGGAGCAACGTTTGTTTCCAATGCACCAAATCTCCATCAGTATGCAGGCGCCGGAGCACCAGATCCTATTGTTAAAGTAAACGCCGTTGGTAATTCGACAAATCCACGACAATTTAAGGTTAGGTTGAACGGTGATTCAATCATAGGCCAGACGATGGATTATTTCGATTATGTGAAGGTGTCTAAAACGATCTCAATTTCACAGGTAAGCAGTGGAAATGCTTTTTTTCAGGTAACTAATTTGTGTGCAACACCGGGCGATCGCATGGTAATTACCAAAGTTGAATTTGTATACCCCAGAAAGTTTCATTTCGGCGGGACAAGCAATTTTAATTTCGAGCTTCCTGCAAATGCAGCAGGTAACTACTTAGTGATCTCTGGATTTAGTCATAGTGGCGCTGCACCTATATTATATGATCTGACGAATGGCAAAAGGTATGAGGCTAATACCTCTTCAGCAGGCCTGCTAAAAATTGTCTTGCAACCTTCGCTGGTTGACAGGAAACTTTTAATGGTAAGTGAAGCCCCGGCCAATATCAGGGAGATTACGTCTTTCCAACAACGCAATTTTGTAGACTATCGCCTTGCGGCTAACCAGGGCGATTTTTTGATTATAACTCATCCGTCGATGGTTGGTCCCTTAGGAGGGTCAGACCCTGTAGAGGAATACCGCGCCTATAGAAGCTCACCACAAGGTAGAAGCTATAATGCGAAAATCTATCTTACAGATCAACTGGAAGATCAATTTGCATTTGGCATCAGAAAGCATCCACTATCTATCCGTAATTTCTTGAGGTGGGCAAGGACCACTTATTCTTCACCTCTAAAAAGTGTTTTACTTATTGGTAAGGGAGTTCTTTATACCCAGTTCCTGACGAGCCAAAATAGTCCCGACATGGAAAAGCTTAATCTGGTTCCCACTTTTGGTAATCCTGCGTCTGATAATTTGCTTAGTGCGGAAGGAAATAGTTTTGTGCCACTTACGCCAATTGGCCGCATATCAGTGATCAATAGAAGTGAATTAGCGATATATCTTGACAAGGTAAAACAATACGAGCAGATACAAACGTTGGCTTCTCCCGTGATCGCTGATAAACTTTGGATGAAGAACGTGGTTCATGTAACCGGTGCAAGTGACAATAATACGTCAGATATTTTGTTGGAAGCGTTGAATGGACATAAGCGCATAATTGAGGATACATCGTATGCAGCTAATGTCTCAACTTTTACGAAAAACTCGGCCGATGCTGTGCAACAGGTAAGTAGCGTAAGGTTGGAAAATCTTTTCCGTGAAGGAATCGGGATACTTACTTATTTTGGTCATTCCTCTGCTAGCACATTAGAATTTAATCTCGATAATCCCTATAACTACGACAATGCAGGGAAATATCCGGTGTTTATTGTCATGGGATGTAATGCCGGGAGCTTCTACAATTTTAATGAAGCCAGGTTCTCAACCCAGGAAACTATTTCGGAAAAGTTCGTCTTAGCGAAAGATAGAGGCTCTATTGCCTTTCTGGCCAGCACGCATTTGGGAATCGTACACTATCTTGACATTTATAATAGCCGTAATTATCGTGCCATGACTAGTACACATTATGGCGCGACGTTAGGCGATATCATGGGTGAAACGATCCGGCAGGTTAACGTTGTGACCCCAAATGATTTCTATGCCCGCTTTCAATGCGAACAATTCACGCTTCACGGCGATCCGGCTTTAAAGCTTTATAACTTTGAGAAACCTGATTACGTTATCGAGGAGCAATTGGTAAAAGTATCTCCATCTTTTATTACCGTGTCAGACCGCGTATTCAAAGTGGATGTAAATTTCATGAACATTGGCAAGTCTATCAACAAGAATATCATTGTGGAAGTGAAACGCACATTTCCGGATCGATCGGAGGCTGTGATAAGCCGGGATACGGTGCCTTTCACAAAATATCTTGATTCGCTTTCTTATACGATAGACATTATTCCTACCCGCGACCAGGGGCTCAACAAAATAACTGTTACGCTTGATGCAGGAAATGCTGTCGATGAGCTTTATGAAACAAATAATTCCGTTACTAAAGATCTATACATCATTGAGGATGATGTCAAGCCGGTTTATCCGTACAATTATTCGATCATAAATCAACAGGATATAAAGTTGGTAGCAAGTTCCGCAGATCCATTTGCTCCTGCGCATGAATACAGGATGGAAATGGATACTACCGAGTTGTTTAATTCTTCATCAAAAATTACTCGTACACTCAATACGGCAGGTGGTGTATTTGAATTTACACCAGGCATTACATTTGCTGACAGCACAGTATATTATTGGCGGGTTGCTGCTATGGTCACCACCGGCGCTCCGGTATGGAATGTTTCTTCATTTCAATATATTGCTAATGGCAATCCCGGATTTTCTCAGGCTCACTACTATCAGCATCTCAAATCTGATAAATCGCGAATAGAATTGGATGAGGCAAGAGAATGGAAGTATATTCCTATAACCAACAATTTATTTGTTGCCAACGGGGTTTGGGGTACTGCAATTACCCAGGAATCACAACTTGTGGTTAACGTTAACGACTCATCTTACATTCGAAACACATGCAACTACGGAATAATTTTTAATGTATTCGACAAGAATACGTTCGTTCCATGGAAGAATCAGGTAGTTTCAGCGACAAGTGGTCTTTATGGAAGCTTAAATCCTGCTTGTGCTGCCAGCAGGATTCACAATTTTGAGTTTCCGAACGACAGTGCTGGCCGTAACCGGGCTTTGCAATTTTTGAGATCTGTTATTCCTGATGGCAATTTTGTGGTTGTCCGGAATCAAGTGTTATCAAAGATGGCCCAAAACCAATATGCGGTCGACTGGCTGAAGGATGAATTGAAATATGGAGCAGGAAACAGTATGTACACCGAATTAAAGAACCAGGGGTTCGCTGACATTGATTCCATAAACCAGCCGAGGGCTTTCAGTTTTGTATTTAAAAAGAATGGACAACAGCTTCATGCTCCAAAGTTTACATTTAGTAACGGAATATTTGATCCGATTACCTTGTCGGTGAATTGTATCACTACCGATTCTTCCGGCGTTATTTCGTCGCCTAAAATCGGCCCGGCAAAAAGTTGGGATCAACTACACTGGAGAGGCGCAAGCGATCTTTTAGGTGGCGATGAACCGACCATCGACATCTTCGGAATAAATGCTAGTGGTACCGAGACACTTTTGATCCCTAATTTAAGTTACGCTAATCAGGACCACGATATATCCAGCATCGATGCCAAGACTTATCCTTATGTTATATTGCAAATGAAAAACGTGGATAGGCAGCATTACACGCCTTACCAGCTAAATTATTGGATGCTTACCTATAACCCGGTTCCGGAAGGTGCGATAGCACCAAACCTTTATTTTACTACGAAAGATACAGTGACAATCGGGCAGGAATTTGATTTCGGAATTGCGTTTAAAAACGTTAGTAAAATTGACTTTGATAGCATAAAGGTTAAATTGACTATCACTGATATGAATAACCTTGAAAAATCTTTTATTTCAAAACATAAGCCATTGGTTTCGGGAGATACCGTAAAGTTTAATGTTCCGGTCGATACGAAAACTCTATCGGGAAATAATACAATTTTCGTAAACTTCAACCCGGATAACGATCAGCCAGAGCAATATCTTTTTAATAATTATGCCTTCAGAAAGTTATATGTAGTGCCCGATAGCCTGAATCCTGTAATGGATGTAACTTTTGATGGTACGCATATATTAAACCGCGATATCATTTCTGCCAAGCCAAGAATTCTTGTTAAGCTTACCGATGAAATGAAGTCGATGATCTTGGATGACACAAGCCTTGTAACTGTTAGTGTGCGATACCCAAATACAGAGGTCCGGCGTTTTTATTTTAATAGCGACACTTTACAGTTTGTTCCTGCAAGCCAGGGTGAAAATACGGCAAGTGTCAATTTTGATCCCTATTTCCCCGAAGATGGAGAGTATGAATTGATTGTTACCGGTAAAGATCGTAGTGGAAATTTTGCGGGGGATGTTCAATATAAGGTTTCGTTTACGATCATTAATAAGCCGATGATCTCGAACATGCTCAATTATCCGAATCCGTTTACAACGTCCACGGCTTTTGTGTTCACCGTTACCGGTGCTGAGGTGCCGCAAAATATCAGGATACAGGTATTAACGATCACAGGTAAGATTGTCAGGGAAATAACGAAAGATGAATTAGGACCTTTGCACATTGGCCGGAATATTACCGAGTTTAAATGGGACGGAACGGACCAGTATGGCCAAAAACTTGCCAATGGCATTTATTTGTACAGGGTAATCACCAATCTTAACGGAAAATCCTTAGATAAATACAAAGCAAAGGATGATAATACTGACAAATATTTCAATAAGGGATATGGCAAGATGTACCTCATGCGATAAGGCCTATAATAAAAAAAATCACATTATAAATGGGCCGCTAATGGCCCATTTCTTTTTAAAATCACAGGATGTAAGTATTATTTTTGCGGTTTAGTCAGTGAAATTAACAAAGGAAAGTATGGCGAAGATCGGCATCAATATTTCAACCGGTAGCTTGCAGCAAAAGGAAATGATCGTAGGTATTGATCTAGGAACAACAAATAGTTTGGTGGCGATCATTCACCCGGAACACAAAAAGCCTGTCGTTTTAAAAGAGATTGACGGTTATGCGTTAGTACCTTCCATTATTCATTTCACCGATGCAGGTTCCATAACAGTAGGCGAAGAGGCTAAAAAAAAATTGATCGCAGAACCTCAAAATACAATTTTTTCAGTTAAGAGGCTGATGGGTAAATCCTATAATGACGTTCGTGAGCAGACGTCTTTTTTTACGTATAAGATAATCGATGACAACGCAGAAAGCCTGGTTAAAATACAGGTTGGATCTAAGTTTTATTCACCAGTAGAACTGGCGTCCTTTATCTTGAAAGAGTTAAAAGGTCGGGCCGAACATATACTAAAGACACCTGTAAACAAAGCTGTACTTACTGTACCTGCTTATTTTAACGATGCACAGCGACAAGCAACCAGGGACGCTGGTAAATTGGCAGGTTTAGATGTGCTTCGCGTTGTTAACGAACCAACCGCTGCAAGCCTTGCTTATGGACTTGGTTTAAAACCCGATGAAACAAAGACTGTCGCCGTTTATGATCTCGGAGGCGGAACGTTTGACATATCTATACTTCACATCGCCGGCGGTGTTTACGAAGTGCTTTCAACAAACGGGGATACATTTTTGGGCGGCGACGATTTTGACATGGCGATAGTGAACTATTGGAAAGAGCTTATTGGCTTTTCCTCCCATCGGCAATTTGCCGGGGATACAAAGGTGGCGCAGCAATTTCGTTTACAGGCCGAAGAAGCAAAAAGACATTTGAGCTTTTTTGATTCTTTTTCGGGAAAAATAGAGCAGTACGATATCAGCCTTACAAAAGCGAAGTTTGAACAACTGGTGAAGCCACTTATTGATCGGACAATTGCCTGTTGTAAAAATGCATTGAAAGATGCCGGATTGATTACCGATGATATTGAAGAAGTGGTAATGGTTGGCGGATCGGTACGAGTTCCGTTGGTTAGAAAAATGATAACCCAGTTTTTCAATAAGGAACTGTCTGACTCGTTGAACCCGGATGAAGTGGTGGCTTTGGGAGCTGCACTGCAAGCCGACATCCTTGCCGGCAACAATAAAGATATTTTGTTGCTCGATATTACACCGCTTTCGTTAGGAATAGAAACGATGGGTGGATTGATGGACGTTTTGGTGCCGAGAAATTCGAAAGTGCCATCAAAAGCTACGCGGCAGTATACAACCCATAAAGATGGGCAGGGCAGTATGCGAATATCTGTGTACCAGGGTGAAAGGGATCTTGTGAAAGATAATCGTAAGTTAGCCGAGTTTAACCTGGGCGGTATTCCGGGGATGCCTGCCGGATTGCCAAAAGTTGAAATTTCTTTTCTTATCAATGCTGACGGTATATTGACGATAAAGGCAAGAGAGTTACGTAGTGGCGTTGAACAAAGTGTTGAGGTCAAGCCACAGTATCGTCTCAATGACGCCGAGGTTGAAAAGATGTTGCTTGATTCTATCACTCATGCGAAAGGGGATATGCAGACACGAGCATTGGTGGAAGCAAGGACGGAAGCGGCGCAATTGATTGCTGCTACCACTAACTTTTTGAAAGCGCATCGGACTTCTCTGACGGAAAAAGAGATAGAAATTACAAGCGAAGCCATTTCGGCTCTTAAGTCTGTACTTGGGTCAGACAAAAATGCTATATATGAAAGAATTGAAATTTTAAATGCAATTTCACGACCTTATGCAGAGCGAATAATGGATAGCGCCATTAGCGTTGCCCTTACAGGAAAAAAAATTTGAACAACCCCACTCAATTCATTGCATCTTTGATTCCTTTTCGAATACTAATAAAAAGTACGGTGGTATTGTGGTAAACCTATAAATGATTAACGGGTTAAAGTGTTTTTTTAGGAACGGGATCATCCAAAAAGCGTGAAACAAGATCAATATCTTCCCATTATCATTAAGTCTTTCCTTAATTCTCATCAAAAATTCGCTTAGAGTTGACTTTGAATAAAATGATAAAGGCATAGAACTAATGATACAATCTGCTTTGAAATCACTGGGCAGAGTTTTTTGAAAGTCGAAAGCATCTTTACTGACGACATGTATGTTGCGCAAAGATGTTTGTAACAGGTCAGAAAATTTATCATCTATTTCAAAAGCGTAGTAGGTTAAAGGCGTAGCCGCAATATGTTGCACAACTGGTTTAGTTATCTCTCCTTTGCCAGCACCGAATTCAATAATGCTGGCAGTATTATTCTTATTTATCTCGGATAGTATTTTCTTAATCACTTTTTTAGGCGTTTCCCTGACAGCTCCTGTGCTAAATATGCTCGATATATATTTCATAATAGTTATGCGTAGAATTTATTGGCTGTTGGACTGAACTTTCCAGTCCGTCCCGTTAGTTTGTTTGATAGCAGTCCTTCTTATTTGATTATTTACATCCATTATATCCAGCCTTATAATGCTATCCTGCCTTGAAAGGATGCCCGATGGATATTCACTTGACATTCCGCTGTTTACTTTCATGGAAAAGTTTTGGACTGGGTGGCCCAGGGATCTTCCTTCCCAGCAGGCAGGAACCCGAAACTTTAGCCTATCAGCAATTGTAGGCGCAACATCTTTAATGGTTGCTGTTTCGAGATTTTTATACCAGGGTAGATCCTGGTCATATATCAATAACGGGACCGAAAGTACATCTTGTTGTATACTTCCCGAATGGCTCCATCTGCCTTCTTCCCCGAACAGCTCGCCGTGATCTGCTACAATATATATACTTGTTTTACCAAGCAGTCCGTCCTCTTCTAACTTTTTAAAAATTCCTCTTATTACAAAATCAGCTTGTAAAATTCCATTATCATAGTTGTTTACAAGGGCAGTTCTTTTATCCGTACCAATTCCAATTTTATCCGGGATGAATTTTTTGAATTGTCTATTCTTTTTGCCAATATTGTGCGTAGAAAGTAAATGAAAGTAAATAAACGAATTCGTGCCAATTTTTGTCTCTTTGAATTTTTTTAAAGTAGCGAGATCGTCATAATTTTGCCTGGTAGGATTCGTTGTGCTTTCGTAAAAATGATCGCAATCGTTTTTGTAAATGCTGGCTAATCCATACCAGCTTCTATGCTGGCCAGTAAGGAAGGCATAGGTCGAAAAGTTTTTCTTTTTTAAATATTTCATTAGGTTCAAACCGGCATAACTGAAATTATCCCAATCTTTTGAACCGAAGAGGCCAGCGACACCCAGTAAAGTAGTTGTGGAAGTTGAAAAACTGTTCTCAACATGAAGCAATTTTTTGACCTTCGAAAGGCTGTCTAAAAAAGGAGTTGTTTGCCGGTGATACCCATAAATAGATAGAAAGTCCTTTCTTAACGCATCGAGGAGTATTACTACAACAATCCTGTCCGGATTATTGCTCCTTTCTTCCGCAACCGAATCGATACAAGCTCTATCTCGTATCGCATTTCGGATCCTATTCTTATCATAGACATATTCCATAGACTCCGAGTCCCACATTTGTCCTAGAAAAAACTCTAAAAGCGGTTCCCCTGAGAAGTGTAAAGCTCGCTTAGCGCTTAAAATCTGTCTGTAGGAGAAAGCGGTTACAATCAGAAATATGATAGCTGCAAGCGCTATCTTTCTTAAAAGTCTTTTGTTTTCAATAAGCCATGAGTAGTTCCGGTGTAAGGCATTTGGCTTCGGTCGGGCGTATAAAAAAGTAACTGTTATGAGTACGATAATGAGCAGGATGCAACCGTAAAATATCCAACTTTCAATAGGCAGAATGCTTATCAGTTCATCAAAAGAAGATACATAGTTTAGAAAAATAACTGCAGTGATTGCCTTACCCCAAAACGCATTGCTGATGATGACGATTAAATAAAAAAGAGACAAAGAAACCATGAATAAGAAATTTATCCCATTGGTAATTATTTTCCTGGGCAAGGGTCGGCGAATATAACAGCATAGTATATTCATGAAAAGAATAAAAATATGAACGAGAAAAACGATCAACAAATGATAAACTATAACCGTCAGGCTATAATTAAACTTGTAATAAAGCGTAATCGCTCCTGCGAGTGAGATAGCTCCTGTTGCAAGGAAAAATTTTTTCATAATTGGTCGGCTGCGTTTTTTCTTAACACGAAGGATGCACCTATGCAACCCAATAAAATAAGGTATGGGAATACAATCAATGTAAATCTGCTGTGCCAATCATCGCATTGAAAAGTAGCTCCAAGAGGATACAATATTAAAAGAGAAATCAGGAATATGGCAAAGTTTCTGAAGCGCATAATAAAGTTCCGCAGTCCTATTATCGAAAAGATATATACCGGAATAATGAAAATAGCGAGGAAGATATTGTGAACAGCCGAATAGTATGGCCTTGTCATATTGAAAAAAGAAAATAGCTTTAGAAACATGAACCTCAGGAAGTGTAATGGGTTATTGAATATGTAATAAAATATATCATTAACAGCGTTACCAGTCTTTACAACGTTTAGCACTGCCCCTTCCGGTTTTAGTGGCACGAAACAGATAATATGTTCCTCAATAAAAGGTTTCATGGCATCCATGTCCTGGCCGCCTGAAAAAGCGACATTTAACAAAACGTACATTGCGATTAATAATCCGCAGCATAGACCGAGGTTACTTGCAAAAAGCATTCTTGACTGTTTTCTGAATAGCAGGTATATGATGGTAGGAGGAATAAATAAAAGACCGTGGGGCCGGGATAATATGAGTAAAACGAGCAGCGATAGAATGACAACGCTTCCCTTTAATCCTTTTGGTGCATAGGTGTACACCGAATATGTATAAATGATAGTAAGGCTCACAAATATAGAATCCGAATACAGATAAAAATTCCAGATTTGCAGTGGAATGAATAAAGTAAGCAACAGTGAACTATAAAATGCTATAGTTTTGTTACTAACATTTTTGCATAGCTTAAAAAAACAAAAAAGCGACAGCCCTGACAGGCAAATTTGAATCAAAACAATAAGATCATAGGAAGCACCGGTCAGGCGGCACAGGTATACAAAAATAATTACTGGTAAATAGAAAATATATTTAGTATCACTTAGTCGTCCGGTTTCATACAGCAAATTTCCCTGATATACATATTTTTCAGCTTCGAGGCCTGTGAATACTCCAATTTTATAAAACAGGATCGCTTGTACAAGGAAAAACAAAGAAAAAAGATAAAATAGCGGGCGAGCTGCAATTATACGATTTACGTAATTGACAATGCTGATCATGTGTGGGGCGGGTTTTCAGCAGCCGATAAAAATATTTTTCTATTGATGTACTTTCCCAACAGATCAAACTCAAGATTCACAGTGTCTCCAATTTCAGTCTGCATAATATTCGTATGCTCAAATGTATATGGAATGACAGCTACCGAAAAACTGTTGTTTGACACGTTAAAGGCGGTAAGACTGATGCCGTTCACACAAATCGAGCCTTTTTCAATGATAAGGTCAGCAAACTTTTCCGGAAATTGGACTTGAAACTCCCAACTGCCATCTTTTTCAATTTTGTTAATGCAAGCACCGGTTGTGTCGGTATGACCCTGAACAAAATGTCCATCTAGTCTCCCATTCAAAGGCAAACAACGTTCGATATTCACCAAAGTTCCGACAGCCCATTGCCGGATATTTGTTTTTTGAAGTGTTTCATCGATTGCCGTAACCCGGTGCTGCGACCCTTTTATTTCTTCAACCGTCAGGCATACGCCGCTGTGGCAAACACTTTGATCAACTTTAAATTCCAGGGAAAGGGAAGATTCGATCCAAAATGTCCGGTTGGAACCTTTACCAATGACTTCCTTTATAATGCCGGTGGTTTCAATTATACCCGTAAACATCGTACAAATCTAAGAAAGGCACCACAGATAAGACCAAAATCAACGCACTTATGGCCGACTGGTTGAAATTCCATTAGAAAATTTCAATTTTCAGGCGCCTAGATTCAAAACTTTGGACTATTCCCTTATCTTTGCCGTCCTAAAAACATACCAGGGAGGTATATACTATGTTAATTATTGATTCAAAAGATTGCGAGAACATTGACAAGGCACTCAAGAAATATAAGAAGAAATTTGAGAAATCGAAGACCTTGTTGAAACTGCGTGAGCGGCAAAGCTTTACCAAGCCTTCTGTAAGACGTCGTGGTGAAGTGCTGAAAGCGATCTATAAGCAGAATATCGTTAGCGGAAAAATAGAGAAATAACGCCTTATTTCTGATAAAAATACTGGATAGCTGTCCCGATATAACCCGGGACGGCTATTTTTATGATAGGTTACGTAGCTTAGCAAGCAATATGACTGATTACAATTCAGCAGAGATCCAGGCGTTTCTTGATTATCTGAAATTTGAAAAAAGGTATTCGCCACATACAATCATTTCTTATCATACCGATATCAGTGCTTTTTTTACGTACCTGAACGGTATTTATGGAACGCAGGAGTTAACCGCTATCACCCACAGCTTTATCCGCAGTTGGTTGGCAAACTTAAAAGAGAAGAAACTTACATCTAAATCAATAAACCGGAAGATATCTACACTGCGGTCATTCTTTAAATATCATTTAAAACGGGGAGCTATTACCGTATTGCCGACAGTCAACCTGGTTGCCCCCAAAATAAGCAGGAGATTACCTGTGTTTGTAAAAGAATCCGACACCAAACAACTTCTCGATACTTTAGAAAAGTCAACGGAAGGCTGGAAATCGCTTAACGCCCGGATGCTGATCAGTCTTTTTTATGCCACAGGCATGCGTGTCAGTGAGTTGATCAACCTGAAAGAGAGGCAGCTGGACACTGGCCGCTTGCAATTGAGGGTCTTAGGCAAGGGCAACAAAGAAAGGATCATTCCGGTAAGCAAAGAGATCATGCAGGAAATAAGAGAATACCAGCAACTGAAGAGGAAAACCTTTGAAACCAGGGTAGAGTTTTTGTTTGTAACAGATAAAGGTAAAAAGTTATATGCCAAGTATGCTTGGTTATTGGTCAATAAATACCTCGGTCAGGTGAGTACATTAGATAAAAAAAGCCCCCACGTTTTGCGGCACACCTTTGCAACACACCTCATGAACAATGGTGCCGAACTGAATGCAGTAAAAGAACTGCTTGGTCACGCCAGTTTAGCGGCTACACAAGTGTATACGCATAATACAATAGAGAAGCTAAAAGACGTACATAAAAAAGCCCATCCCAAATCTTAAAGTTGTAGCATTTAAGCAATAAAATTTTACCAATAATAGTTTGCATTTTTTGCATTTTGGTGTAACTTCATATCAACCACAAACACATTAAATTATGTAAGAAGTTTCCTCCCTATTTTAATAAGCTCTTTATTTATTATATCACCGTTTAAAATGTGACGATTATGAATGTAAACATTCAAACTGTTCGGTTTGACGCGGACACAAGATTGGTAGATTATATCAATCGAAAACTTGAAAAATTAAACACTTTTCATGACCGCATCATTAAGGTAAACGTGTTTCTGAAGCTTGACAATGTAGTTCATAACATTAAAGACAAGATCGCCGAGATCAGGATCCATGTACCACGACACGAGTTTTTTGTAAAATCAACCAGTAAATCATTTGAAGAATCTTTTGACGATGCGTTCGATTCGATCGTCAGCCAAATAAAAAGAAAAAAAGAAAAACAGGCAGCCTAAGAGTTTTGAAAAGACCCCTTCCCCAGGGGTCTTTTTAGTTTCTATTCCCGAACAAATGCCTGATCATTGCCGTGGCAAGATCGCCTGGATCTCACAGATGTCAATCGATGATCAGTTCCAGTTGGCGTATCACCTCATTGTGATAGGCGGCAAACAACAAAAAAGAAATGGCGTAACGATAGCGGATTATTAATGTGTGAATCATGGAAACAACCTATTTTCGAATTATTCGCAACTTGCTGAAAACAAATAAAAAATTCCTTGTTCAAAATTTTTGCAATTATCAAATTCCCTTACCTTTGCCTTCCTAAAATTTAGGGGTAGTTCTTTATTATTTTATTGATCATAATGATCAGCCTGGGCAAACAGGTGAAAAATGCCACTTTAGCTCAGCTGGTAGAGCAACTGATTTGTAATCAGTAGGTCGTTGGTTCGATTCCGACA
>WUUC01143398.1_pt1 | contig 21988 bp, 7 predicted proteins | sample 6278441 | NCBI WGS metagenome assembly WUUC01 (sample SAMN13675441, study PRJNA597444) | soil metagenome | isolation source: soil | place: USA: Washington | collected 2017-10
ACGCCACGGAACAGAGCCTCTCGATGCGATCGTCAACGTGCGTTTGACGACCGCGGAGAAGGCACGACTCCTCGAGGACGCTGAGCTGGCTGGACTGACCGTCTCCGCGCTGTCACGCCGGCGCATGCTGGGACGCCGTGTGGTTGCGAACGTCGACGCTGCGATGATTCGCGAGCTGCGGCGGCTCGGCGGATTGCTCAAGCACCTTCACGTCGAGAGCGCGGGCGCATACAGCGCGATGACTTCCGACGTGCTGCACGCCGTGAAAGCCGCCATCGAGCTGCTCAGCGGAGAACGCCGTGATCGGTAAGAAGGTTTTGAACGCCAAGGGAAGAGGATCGAAGGCGGCCCGCATCGGCAGTCTGCTCGATTACATCCGCGCTCCCCATCGAGTGAAGTCGGACGAGAAGTGCGCGTACTACGGTGCTCGCGGCTTCGTGACGGACAGCCCCGGTGGTCACCGCGCCGAAATGGTAGCGCTCGCGCAGGATGCGGTGCGGAGCGCGGATCCAGTCAACCACTACATTCTGAGCTGGCGGGAGGGAGAAGTGCCGCTCGCGGCGCAGGTCGAGCAAGCTGTGACTCTGTTTCTCAGCGAGCTCGGCTTGGGGGAGCACCAGGCCGTCTATGGCTTGCACAGCGACACGGACAATCTCCATCTGCACATCGCCGTCAACCGCGTGCATCCGGAGAGTCTTCGCGTCATCAAGATCCACGGCGGCTTCGACCTCGAGGCGGTGCACAGGGCCGTTGCGCGCATCGAGCATGCGCAAGGTTGGCTGCCGGAGCGCCGCGCCCGTTACCAAGTCCTCGAGAGTGGCGAGTTGGTCAGATCGGCTCAGCAACATGCAGAAGCACGACAGCCCACGCAGGCCAAGTGTGATCGCGAGGCGCATAGCGGGTATCGCTCGGCCGAACGGATCGCGATCGAGGAGGCCGCGCCTATCATCGCGAGCGCGAGATCCTGGAACGAGCTGCACCGCGCGCTTGCCGAAAGGGGCATGCGGTACGAGCGAACGGGGAGCGGGGCGAAGTTCGTCGTGGGCGATGCCGCGGTGAAGGCCTCGCGGGTCGCCCGCGATGCGAGTCTTGGGAAGCTCGTCGCGCGCCTCGGGCCGTACCACGCCGCATCCGCGGGCGTGCGAGTCGCGGCCATGCCGCCTCGGCCGCTGAGGCCCGAGATTCCGGGCTGGGAGCAGTACAGTGAGCAGCGCGCAAAGCATTACGCCGAGAAGAAGCTCGCATGGCAGCAGCTGCGAGAGCGGCTCAAGCACGAGCGCCGCGACCTAAATGATCGGCAGCGGACACGACGGGCGGAGGTGTTGTCGGGCGACTTCGCCGGTCGCGGTCACTTGCTCAATGCTCTGCGGGCATCGCTCTCGCAGGAGCAGCGCGTCGAAGCGCAAGCGCAGCGGCACCAACATGCCTATGCACGTGAGCGGCTGCGCGTGCAATACGCGCCCTTTCCGAGCATCGAGCGCTGGCTGCGCGAGCAAGGGCAGGCAGCGCTCGCTGAGCAGTGGCGTTATCGCGAGGCCACCGCGCAATTACTGGATCGTCTCGCTCCCGTGCCCGATCAACGAGACCCGCCGAAATACGCGCGGTATGCGACCGACTGGAAGACTCAGCAGGACGACCGACGAGACGCGCTGAAACAAGTGTGGTCCCAGTACGCTCGTGAGGTCGATCGGCTGAAGAGCGCGTCGAAGCACCGCTGGGCGTTCGTCAGGCTGGTCGCCAAGGGACCGATCGGCGGCAAGCTGTGGGCGCTGAACGCGCGCATGGCCGACCAGCACGCTTGGCGACGGCTTCACGAGCGCCACCGCGCAGCTCTGGCAGCTGCTGATGAGCGCTACCCGCCGCTCGAGTGGAGAACGTGGCTTGGGGAGAGCGCGAAGCCGGATGAGCAGGCGCGCGCGACGTCTGCGCGGGTCGTATCGCGCACGGAGGCGGCGTCGAACGGCGTTACCGGCGGAGTCTCCCGCGCGGCTCGATTCCCCGAGCACACGCCCACGCGACAGCGGAAGGGGCGCTCTCGGTAGACCACTTGGACCGTCATCGAGCCGATGAAGTCCGCGATTGTTAGCGGAATTGCCTTCTGGTAGCCTAATCGCCCCGCATCAGTGGGTGGCCGGGAACGGGGGCTGGTCCTTCTCGAGCTGGTTGCAGGTGCCGCTGGCCGAGGAGTGAATGACTACCGCGCCATGGATCGAGCATCGCGGTCTGCCGCACAGGGTTCGGCCGCCGTCGAAGCTCTCCGAGGTCGACGCGTGGGTGCGCGCGCGCGGCGCACCAGGCCGAAGGGGACAAGCGGTAGGCCCGGGCGATCAATGATGACGGCGGCGCAGTCGGGAAACGAACGACCTGTCGAACCAGCGAGCGTGGTGCGCAGAGGCGCCCTCGCCGGACGAGCTGACATGCGGTTGCGTTTCGAAACTGCCACCGATGCTCTGAGTTACGTGCGCGCCTGCGCGAGCTTGTTCTTCGGTGCGAGCACAAAAGTCACGGCAACGCTGACGACGGGCGCGCCACGCGAGGACCTCACTGCCGAGGAGATCGCCGAGCGCCTCTCACGTGGAGCAATCTCGAGGCTTTGCTTCGTCGTGCCACACGGGGACAGAGTGCTGACGGTAGATGTCGAGCTCTCCGAGGAGGCTCGAACGGTTGTTCTCTGTGCCCCCTTTGTGGACGAGTCGGCTGAGTTTCGACTCTGGCTCCAATGCGACGCCGATGTAGTCGCGCCGATCCCAATCCTCTCGCTTCCCCTAACGACTGAAGGCCTCTCTCTAGACGCAGCGCACGCGCTCATCGGGCTGGCGGTCCGGTCTGGCGGATTCGCCGAAGCTGAGCTTGCGCGCCAGCACGCAGTCTTCTGGACAGCGAGGAGGCCAAACGGGACCGCCTTTCAGCTTGTCAGTACGCACCGCGATGCCGTTTGGACCACCACAACCGAAGCGGAGGGAGCGGTCGTCGCCTGGGTGAACGGGCTATCTCTGGCAGCGCCACGGAACGCCCCGGACGCAGGATGGTGGGAGCAGTACGACGTGCTCACGCGGAGCCCGCGCGAAGCGCTGACCGAGCTGTATGCCCACCTCGCCGCGCAGTTCGACATCCCGTTCGCGTGGGCCATCGTCGACAAGAACGCTGCTGCGCCCGACGGCACCTTCGTGGTGCAGTCCGAAGCCAGTGCCACCGCGCGACTCGTACCGGAAACCGATCGCGTCTTCGTCGCCGTCGACCTCGAGCAGCCCACCTCACTGCTCGCCGAGTTGCTGCTCCACCTCTGCGCGCACCTCACGCTCGGCCACGTTCGCCCGGGCGATCCGTGGGGCCATTGGGACACGCAAGCCTCGCTCTCGCCGACGCCGCACCGGCAGTGGGACCGCGAAGCGCGCGCCTTCGTCGACGCGAATTTCGCCCGCCCCGTGCGCCGCGTCTCGTCGCTCGAGGAGTGCAACCCGCGCGAGAAGGCGTGGCTCGTGTTGCTCGATCACATCGGGCGTATGGTCGGCCAGTCGCGCACGCTGCACGCAAAGACGGAGACCTACCAGGCCGCCGCCTACCAGCGTCAGGCCGCGCAACGCCTCGTCGCCCAGCTCGATGAGTATGGCGGCGCGATGCTCTGCGATGGCGTCGGCCTCGGAAAGACCTACGTCGCGACCACCGTCGCCGTTCACTACGCGAACCACTGGCGTGAGCTGCTCGCGGACGCGAAGCGCTCGGCCACCGACGACCCGTTCCGCATGACGGTGCTCTCGCCCAACTCGGTGGTCAGCACCTGGCAGCGCGAGGCCATCGCGCCGCTTGCTGCGCACGGTGTCCCTCCCGCCACCATCCGTGTCATCTCGCACTCGAAGCTCTCACGCATCGTATCGGCGAGCGACATCCTCACGCGCGGGCGCGCACACATGAGCGACATGGAGCACCTGCTCCTGTCGGACCTCGTGGTCGTCGACGAGGCGCACAACTTCCGCTCCGTCGGCGCGCGCCGCACGACGGTGCTGCGTGACCTCTTGCGGCTGCAGCCTCGCAAGGACCTGCGTCGTAAGGTGCTGCTGCTCACTGCGACGCCCGTCAATAACAGCCTCGAAGACCTGCGTCAGCAGGCGGCGCTGATGTTCAGCAAGCCGCTCTTCTTCAACGACAACCTGACGCCCGACAAGTACCGCACGCGCGTTTTCAAGGACGTCGAGGAGCGCGTCGCGAAAGCCACCGAGGGCAAGGGCGCTGCCGACGTCGCGGCACTGCTCATTCACGGCGACGCCTCCGCGAAGTTCGCCTACGCGCCCGACTTCCGCGACGACGTGCAGTTTGGCGTGCAGGTGCCGCGCGTCGGCGAGTACCTCAAGGAGCAGGAAAAGCGCCTCATATCGCAGCAAGCTGCCGTGCGTACCGCCATCCAGAGCGGCCAGCCTCCCGCCGAGGCGCCCGCACGCATCGCGGGCGAGCTGCTCGACCGGATCGTGGTCCAGCGCTCGCGCGCGCTCTGCAAGCAGATCGAGCGCGAGCAGGGCTCGAACGCGCGGCTCCTGTTCCGGCCGGATGCGTCCACGCCCGAGAAGCTGGTTTACGAAGATGTCTACGATGACACCCGCGACGTGCTCGCGCGCTTCCTGCCACTCTTCGAGACCGAAGAGAAGGCAACGGACAAGCACACGCCGCCGCTCTCGCTCAAGGTCTATATGTGGGTCGATGTTCGCAACGGCATCCGCGACGCCGGCGAGGTCTCGTCCGTCGTCGGACTGCAGCGCGTGCTGGTGCTCAAACGCCTCGAGTCGTCGCCTGTCGCGTTCCTCATCACCATGCTCCGGCTCCTCGCGCTGCACGCGCATCGCCTCAAGCAGCTGGGGGAGCTGTGCCGCGAGGTCGGCGACAAGAAGCGCGAGAAGGCGCTCGCCGTGGAGCTGACCGACCTCATCGACGCGGTGAAGCCCGTCGAGCGTGAGCGCATCGACACGCTGCTCACGGGCGGCAACGCGAAGGTGCGCGGCAACGATCTGCTCGAGCGCTGGAGCGGCGCCCACAGTGCGCGCGCTGCCGCCGATAGCGACGATCCACCGCCGCCTCAGTTCGAGCTGTTCGGGCGGGACGACGACAAGGCCTCCGAGCGGCAGGAGCAGCTCGATCGCCTCTGGAACCTACGCGAAAACCTCACGCTCGATCTGGCCACGTTGCTCCGCACCACACCCGGCCTTGCCGACATCGTCTTCGGTCGCTTCGCGCAGAGCGACTGGCCGCGACGCTTCATCAACGGCGGCCAGGATGTCGACTGGCCTATATCGGCCGCGTGGGCGATGCGCATCGTGACCGACGGCAAGCTGCGTCGCCTGGTGGCGCGCCTGCTGCGGGCGCGCGCCGATGGCCAGAAGGTCATCGTCTTCTCGCAATTCACAGACACGCTTGCCTACGTCGACTCGGTGCTCCGCGCGGCGCACGCACTCTCGAAGCATGAGTGGGGGCTCGTCACAGGCCTGCTCGGCGCCGACGTCGGTCGTCCCGTTCGCCAGGACGACGTGCTTGCTCTCGTGGAGCGCAGCGCCGTCGTCACCGGCGAGACCGAGGATCGCGACGCGGTGATCCACGCCTTCGCGCCGTTCTATCGGCTGGGGCCGTCGCGCCCGCGCCTACCCGGCGCGTCGGCCTTTGAGCAACAGCAGCTCGACGCACTTTGGATCAACGGCTGGACACAAGCGCTGAAGCAGCCCACCGATGTTCTCTTCGCTACCGACGTGCTCGCCGAAGGCGTGAACCTCCAGGACGCGGCGCTGCTCATCAACTTCGACGTCCACTGGAACCCGGTGCGAATGATCCAGCGCGCGGGCCGCATCGACCGCCGGCTGAATCCCGCCATCGAGGATGGGACAAGCTTCCCCGACCTCGAAGCGCTCGCGCGTGACCTGGGCGTCTCGCCGCCGGGCTACTGGTGGCACGCGCACACCGATGCTGCGCCCATTACGGTGAACTTGCTCCTGCCTGACGAGCTCGAGGCCGAGCTACAGCTCCGCGAGCGCATCGCTAACAAGACGCTCGCCATCGACTTCACCCTCGGCCTTGAACAGGGCACTGGCGCCGAAGCCGACTGGATGGGCGAATACCGCTACCAAGGCATCTCTGCGCTCAACGCCTGGCAGGGCGACCGCGCCATCGAACAGGTCGCGGGCTACCAGCAACGCCTGCGCCGCCTGATGGCCGAACGCGGCATAGAGGCCGACTGGCTCGCCTCGTGGAACGGCTGGCTCCGCGAGGTCGGCGGGCGTGAAGACGATCGCATTCTCGCGTGGGCGCAGCTCGGTCGTAAGGGGGGGGAGACCACCGTCTACACGCGCCAGCTCCAGCCCCGCGTGGTCGATGGCATACCCCATTGGCTCTGGACAACGGCGAAGCCCGCTGACTCGCTGCTCAACTTCTGGCTCGCTCTCGACAGCAAGACCTTTCCGGCGGCAACCCGCACTGACGTCGCCTTCTCTGAAGATGCCTCGCGGCCTATCGCGGCCGAAGACCTCCTTGCCGCCTCGCGTCGCCTCGTGGACGAATACACCGCGCTCGAAGAATTGGGCGACATGCGCCGCCCGCTCTTGCAGGGTGCGTCGGCCATCTCGGCCGGCTTCCTTGGCGCGGAGCCCGATCGGCGCGCCATCGCCGTCAGTGGATTTCGACTCCTCCAACTTCGTGTTCTCGACGAGGTTGAGTCCCCGAGACCGAGTGAGAAAGCATGAAGAAGGAAGAGTTTCTTAGCCGTATTCTCGATGGAGTCGCGCCCAGGCCGAAGAAGGCGCCAAAGGCGACAGCGGCCGCGTCGTTCAGCGCAGACGATGTCTTCGGCAACGACGACACCACCGCGCCGTCGGTCCCGCCGCCCGCCGACACGCGCTTCGCGCAGCTCTTGCTCGAGGAGGTCTTCGCGCACGGTGAGGCGCAGCCCCGTGACGAGATCGTCCTCGGCGACCAGAGGACCAGTAGGTTCCTGCCAAACGCCGGGATCTACTGGCCGAAGACCAACGAGCGCCCATTCCACATCGTGCTCTTCGAGCTCGACAAGAAGGGCCGCGAGCTGCTCAACGATGTCTTTTTCACCAAGAACGACCTGCTCGAAGACGCGCTCCACCGAATCATTCAGGACGTCCTCGACGGTTTCGAGAAGAAGCGCACCGCCTCCGCACGTCAAGGCGCTCAGACCGAGACCCTGTGCGTGGTCTCCGTTGTCGACGATCGAAAGTCGACCTCGGGCCGACAGCTCGTGTGCTTCGGTACCAAGAGCACCACCACGAACGCCCTCGAGCTGTTCACGCTTCGAGAGGAGGTGCGCGACTGGGATCGCCCTTTGGCGGAAGAGCATCTCGATCAGCTGTTTAGGCGCCATTTCGAGAAGCTCGCGACCGGAGGCGCCAAGTGGCAGGACGCGTTTATCACCGGCGACGAGCGCAAGAAGATCAAGGCGCTTCTCGAGGCATGCACGACGCCTTCGCTGTTCGGCGACAACCAGGAGGAACTGCGCAAGAAGCTGCGCGACGTGCTCGACGAGATCGCCGCGTCCTTCGGCATCACCCGGAAAGGCACGAATCAGAATCGCCGCCTCGACATGGTCGAGCTGCCCGTCAACCACGGCATCGGCGCCGATCCCGAAGAGTCACAGGAGCCCGGTTTCAAGAATCCGCTGCAGGGCGTGCGCATCTATGACCGCGACGAGCGCCTGCTCGGTTTCATCGTCTACATCGCTTCATCGAAGGTGAACGTCGAGCCGCTGCGCGAGGTGCTCGCGACCAACAACCACTTCCACAACGTGCTCGTCATCTACCCCGACAGCGCCGAGCCGGAACTGGAGCTGTGGCAGGGCAACACGCCGCTGCGTGGCCGGCTCACGCGCGGCGCTCGTCGCACAGTGTTCGACGGTGAGGGCGGCATCGTGCAGCTCCTCTCGCGCTTCTTCGTCGTCAGCAAGAGCGCCATCGAGAAGCCCAAGCAGCTCGCCGAGGAGCTCGCATGGCGCGCCCAGCACTTGAAGGCACTCGCTGTCGAGGAGCTGAAGAAGGAGATCGCGAGCGGCAACGACAAGGGGCCGCTCAAGAAGCTGTTCGACACGTTCAACGCCGCTCTCGCGACGCTGACGCTCGAGAAGTTCGCCGACGCGTACGCGCAGACCATCACGTACGGTATGTTGGCCGCGCGCTGGATCTCGAGCAGCGAGAGCCCGCTGTTCACGCGCAAGAACCTGAAAGATCTGCTTCCCGAGACGAGCGCGTTCCTCAAGGACCTCTTCGACAAGCTGGTCAACTCCAACTTCGACAAAAACCTCTCGTGGCTGCTCGACGACATCACGAGCCTGCTCGCTCGCACGAGCGTGGTGCAGATCTTTCAGGACGAGAAGCGCGATCCGTCGATCCACTTCTACGAGGACTTCCTCGACGCCTACGACCCGCAGGTCCGCAAGGACCAGGGCGTTTACTACACGCCCGACGAAGTGGTCTCGTACATCGTGCGCACCACGCATCGTGCCTTGCAGAACGACTTTGCCCTGCCGCTCGGCCTCGCTGACACGACGACGTGGGCCGCGTTCGCCAAAGAGAAGAAGCTGGCCGTACCCGAGGGCGTCGATCCGAAGGCACCTTTCGTTCAGGTGCTCGATCCGGCGCTCGGCACGGGCACGTTCCTCCTGCGCATCATCGAGGTCATACACGAGACGATGCAGGCCGAGTTCAAGAGACAGGGTCTAAACGACGAGGCGGCGAGGAAGGCCTGGGCCAGCTACGTCCGCAAGGATCTCTTGCCGCGCATGAACGGCTTCGAGCTGATGATGGCGCCGTACATCGTGAGCCATTTGCGCCTCGGCCTCGCACTGCAGGAGACGGGCTTCACGTTCACTAAGAATGACCGCCTGCGCGTGTTCCTTACCAACTCCATGGAGCCGCACACGGCGGCTCAGCTCTCCTTCATCGGAGAACACGTCGCTGAGGAGGCCAAGGAAGCAGAGCGTGCCAAGGAGTCCATCCGCGTCACGGTGGTGGTGGGCAACCCGCCTTACGCAGGCCACTCGCAGAACAATGGCGAATGGGCACGCGGCCTTGTCGAACCGTACCGGAGTATCGACGGCAAGGCGCTACGACTCGCTCAAGGAAAGTGGCTCCAGAACGACTACGTGAAGTTCATCGCGTACGCAGAGCGCCGAATCGCTTCGACTGGGTTCGGCGTCCTCGGGTTCATCACCGATCACAGCTACTTGGACGGAGACACGTTCCCGGGTCTGAGGCATCACCTCCTGACCACATTTTCGAACGTTGACGTGCTGAACCTGCACGGGAATCTCGCCCGCCGCGAAGCTCCACCCGATGGTGGAGCGGACGACAACGTCTTCAACATCATGCAAGGCGTTGCGATCTTGTGCGCGACGCGTACGCCGGATGCGGCCGACGGACTGGGTACGTTCCGAACCGCTGACTTGTGGGGTGCGCGCGGACCGAAGCTCCAGCAGCTCCAAGCGGCCTCGGAAGGCGTTGTTCCCATCGTCTGGCTCACCGACGTCCATCGCGACGAACGCTTCCTCTTTATCGCTACTGGTTCGGGCACCGATGCGAGTGTCGAGTTCGCGCAGTTTGATGCCATCGACGCAGTGTTCTCGCCCAATGGCAGACCGGCGCCTGGGTTCTTGACCACGCACGACGACTTTGCGATTGCGTTCACTCGCGACGAAATCTCCGACCACGTGACCACGCTGCTCGGCACAAAGTCCGAAGCGGACGCGCGCGACCAGTTCAAGCTCTGCACGCAGTCGCAGTGGCAGTACGCCAACGCGAAGAAAGTCCTGGCTACCGGCGGTTGGCGAAAGCAGTTGGTATCGTGCCTGTACCGTCCCTTCGATGAGCGCTGGACGGTCTATGACCCGAGCGTCCTTGTTCATCGCCGAGAGCGCGTGAACGCCCATCTCCTGCAGCCGGGAAACGTCGCCCTCCTCACGACCCGAATGACTAAGGGAGACGACTTCAGCCACGTCTTCTTGTCCGACAAGATCACGGAGGTCATCAGCCTCTCGTCGAAGACCTCGGCCAACGCGTTCGTGTTCCCGCTGTTCCTTCGCGATCCCGACGGGCTCGTGAAGCGCAACCAGCCCAACATCGACCGTCAAGTTGCGGCCGCGTACACCGAGATGGCTGGGAAGGCGGCCACGCCAATAGCGATGTTCGAGTACTGGTACGCCGTACTATCCAGCCCGTCCTACCGACGGCGGTACAACGAACTCCTCATCCGGGAGTTTCCGCGCGTACCTCGCCCTTCGTCGGCTGAGGTGTTCAAGGCGCTTGGCGAGCACGGGAAGCGCCTCATCGAACTGCACCTGCTGAACGCTTCACCGAAATCGCTCGGGGCAAACGACGGACTCCTGGGAAAGGGGGACGGAGTCGTCGCACCCGGGATGCCGAAGTTCGACGCCAAAGACGGCAAGATCTGGATCAACACGAAACAGTGGTTCGCAGGAGTCACGACTGCTGTCTGGGGATTCAAGATTGGCAGCTACGAGGTCTGCAAGAAGTGGCTCTCGGCCCGCCGCGGACGCTCTCTCTCGAGTGATGAGTCCCGTCGGTTCGCATTGGTGCTCAACGCTCTCCGAGAAACGATCGAGGAGCAGGGGAAGATCGATCGCACCATCGAGTCGTACGGCGGGTGGCCAGATGCATTCCGCCTAGTCGGATGCGCGGTAGCAACCGCGAGCGTGTCCACCGAGGAAAACGATGAGTAACGCCCGCTTCTGGTTCGCACCCCTGAAGGATATCGCGCCCGCCGAGCAGCAGGCCGAGCTCGCCGCGAAAGACGAAGTGCGCGCAAGCGACCTGCCCGCGTCATTCAACGTTCCGTCGAAACTCTATCAAGAGGGCATCCGCGCGGGCCACGTTCTCGCGCTGCACGACGGTGACACCGTCACGGCGCTTGCGCGCGTGCTGGCGCTCGACAGCGCGGGCGCACTTCACTGGCGGCGCTTGCCGATGCTCGAGGCGCCCGAGCTGTCGGCGACCCCGGAGTTGCGCGAAGTCACGGGTACGGAGGCTCAGCAGTTCAAAGTCGGCATCGACGCCGTCCTGCGAGATGTTCCCGCGAGCGGCGACGCGACGACGACGACCGCGAGCCCCACGACGGCGACCGCCTCTGGGGCGCGCTTCTGGAAGGTGGCGCCCGGTCGAAACGGCATCGCCTGGCCCGAGTGGCGGCAGCGAGGCATGGCCGCCATCGGCTGGCCAGACCTCGGCGACATCTCCATGCTGTCCGAGGCTGATTTCCAGACGCGCTCGAAGGCAAAGTACGACAACGACAAGCGCAGCGCGGGGCCGTACCAGGTGTGGTTGTTCCGCTCGATTCAGCCGGGCGATCGCGTCGTCGCCAACAACGGGAGGACGTCGATCCTCGGCGTCGGCACCGTCACCGAGGGCTACCGGTATCGGCCGGGTGAGCACGCCGTCGAGGGAGAGGACTTCCCGCACCAGATCAAGGTGAAGTGGGACGACACCACCGCGCGCGACATCGAGGATCAGGCCGACTGGACGCGCACGCTCCGCGAGTTGCCGCAGGAGAAGTTCGAAACGCTTGTCGGCGGTAGCGGAGCGGTCCCGTTCTCGTTTACCGACCCGAGCAACATCATCCTCTACGGCCCGCCCGGCACCGGAAAGACGTACAACGTGCGGCGACGCGCGCTTGAGCTGCTGGGCGACGCGACCGCCACCGACGCGCCGAATGACCACGTGCAGACGGAGTGGGAGCGGCTGCGACAGGCGGGGCAGATCGTCTTCTGCACGTTCCACCAGGCCTTCGCCTACGAGGAGTTCGTCGAAGGCCTGCGCGCCATCACCAACGAGGATGGCGACGTTCACTATCGGGTCGAGCCAGGCATCTTCAACCGCATCGCCGCGACGGCAGACCATCAGCGGAAAGACGCCTTCGTCCTCGTCATCGACGAGATCAACCGCGCAAACGTCGCGCGCGTCTTCGGCGAGCTGATCACGCTACTCGAACCCGACAAGCGTCTCGGTAAACCGAACGAGCTGCGCGTCCTGCTCCCGTCGTCAAAGGAGTGGTTCGGCGTGCCTCCGAACCTGCACGTCGTCGGTACTATGAACACGGCCGACCGCTCCATCGCGCTGATGGACGTGGCGTTGCGTCGTCGGTTCACATTCGAGGAGATGATGCCCGACGCCGGGGCGCTGAACGACGAGCTTGCCGAAGCGAACGTCGACGAGGCGCTGCTCGCGCTCGTCGTGGGCGTGTTCATGAAGCTCAACGAGCGGCTGCGCTATCTCTACGATCGGGAGCACCAGATCGGCCACGCGTACTTCTTCGGCGTACGCTCGCTCGACGGTCTGCGCGCCGTCTTCGCTGACCGCATCCTCCCGCTCCTGCAGGAGTACTTCTACGGCCAGTGGGACAAGGTCGCCCTCACGCTCGGCTACCCGATCAAGGCCGACGGCACGCCGAAGGAGGTACGCGGTGTCGAGCACGCGAGAGGCACCTTCCTCACGACGCAGAAGCTCGACGAGAAGGGCGTGCTCGGCTTCGACCACGACGAGTACGTCGACCAGGTCGCGTGGGATGTGCATCCCTCCTTCCGCCCGCGCGGCAAGGCCGACGACGCGTGGTTGAAGCAAGCCTTCGAAGAGCTGGTGGGCGTGAAGGGAGCCTGATGCTGCGTGTGACCGTCCTCGAGCGTGGCCGCGTCGTGCGGTCTGATTCCGACGCTGACAGCGGCGAGCTCGGGACGCCTTCGCGCCGGGTACTGCCTCAGCGCCTCTACGACCGGCTCTATCGCAGTGAAGGAGCTCGAGAGGACCGGGGTGAGGCGGCTGTCTTTCGCTGGCGGCGCAATCACTGCCTCGTTGGTCCGTGGGTCGGCGTGATGCAGATCCCCGGGTTACAGCTCGAGATCCTGCCCAAGACCGATGAAAGCGCGTCGCAGGACAGCGACCAGGAGGTCCGCGACATCCGCAGCAACCTCATGGAGATGCTGCTGCGCGGCGGCCTCTGCGCGGTGCGGGCGCGCGGCATCGCCGACCTGGCGCTCAAGCGCGGCAACCTCCACGACCAGCTCGTCGGCGCGTTCCTCGAGCGCACGCTGTTCGAGCTTCGACGTGGGCTCGATCGGGGCTACGCCACCGAGGAGGACAACTTCGCGACGCTGCGAGGCAAGCTCGTCCTCTCGCGGCACGTCGCCCTAAACGCCGCCCAGAAGACTCGATTCTACTGCCGCCACGACGTGCTCACGGAGGCCACGCAGATCTCCGTGCGCCTTAAGCAGGCGTGTCGCGTGCTCGCAGCGCGCGCGCTGCCGCCTGCGGTGATGGTGAAGTGCCAGCAGGTGCTAGCGCTGCTCGACGACGTTCCTGATCTGCCGTGTCGCCACCGCGAGCCCGACCCGGTGTTCACTCGGCAGAACGAGCGCTTCGCCGACATCTACGGCTTCGCCTGCATGCTGCTCGAAGGTCAGGCCCCCGACGCGCGCAGCGGCGAGGTCGAGACGTTCTCGCTGCTGTTCGACATGGAGCAGGTGTTCGAGCGCTACATCGCGGCGTTCCTCGCCTCGGAGGTCATGCAGCGCTTCACGGACGCGAGCCTCTTCCCGCAGGCCAAGGGGCAGCGGCACAACCTCTACCTCGACGGGCAGGAGAAGGTGCTGCGCATGGCGCCCGACCTCGTGTTCGTCCACGAGGCGGACGCGAAGAAGACGCTGATCGTCGATACGAAGTGGAAGCGGCTCTCCGAAGAGGAAGGTGGACGCCCGAGCCGGCCGGACCTCTACCAGCTCTATGCCTACCTAAATCGCTACGACTGCCAGCACGCGTACTTGCTGTACCCGAAGGCGGCGGGCTTGCAGACACGAGACCTCACTGCGCGAGGGCGTAACGACTCGGACGCGGGCACGGTCGGCGTGCGCTTCGTCGACTTGAAGCGGAAGCTCTGGACGCGAGAGGGTAAGAAGGCGCTCGCCGACGAGCTCGCGGTCATCGTTCGCCAAGGTCTCAACCTCGCCGAGACCACGCCCGTGGAGGCCACGGCATGACCCGCGCTTCCTTCGACACCCTCGTCAAACGCCTCGCGGAGTCGCCCACGACATTCAGCGAGCGCGAGCTGCTCGAGCCCTCGCATTGGAGCCTCGGGGAAGACGCGCGCTTGCGCGAAGACATGCGCTTTCGCGAGACGCCTTGGGGCCGCTGGATGCTCGCCGATGACCTCGTCGCCAATGACGCGGTCTATCGCTGGTTGCACGCCGAGCAACGCGGCTCGGTAGCGCTCGATGCTGCGCTGAAGCGTGCCTCAGAGGTCTTCGGGCGCCGCTGCGTGTTATGCGCCGACGATCCGCGTTTTGTCCTGCGCCACGACGAGGTCCACCTCGCGGCCAGCGAGCTGTCACGCCAGCCAGTGATCGAAGACGAGGTCGGCGGTCTCGAGAAGTACAGGACGCACCTGCCGCTCCACAGCCTGAAGGCGGCGGCCGCCTCCAAGCCTGCCGGCGAATGGGGCACGCGCGCGCAAGAACAGGTGATCGAGACGCTTGGCTGGGTGCGCGTGACGCTGCCCGGGCGCCGCCTCAACGACCGCATGTTCATCGCCGCTATAGAGGGCCACAGCATGGACGACGGCAAGAGCGGCCTCGTCGACGGCGGCTACGCGGTCTTCGAGCTCTGGCCCTCGGGAACCAAGCAGAATTTGAGCGTGCTGGTGCGCGGCGCGTTCTCCGACCCGGAGACCGGCAGCTACGCGGTGAAGAAGTACGTGGGGGACCAGCGCGACGCCGAGGGGCGCCACAACAAGGTCGCGCTCGTTTCGCTGAACCCCAACAAGGACCGCTACCCCAACATCGAGCTTCAGCCCGAGGACGACGATGACATCACCGTCGTCGCCAAGGTCGTGCAGGCGCTCTCGACCGACGACTACGATCGGCGCCCGAAGGCGAAGCGGCGTGTCGGCCGCCGCAACCTCACCGGTGATGAGCAGGCCACGCGGCTTGGGCGTCGCGTGGCGTCGTTCTTCGACGGCACGGCTCCCGACGACGACGGAGGGGACACGAATGCGGCGACCAGCACGGGCTGGCAGACGCGGCTCGTGTGCCTCGACGTGGCAGCCGGTGGGCTGCACCTCGAGGTGGGCCCGCTCGATGGCCTGCCGCTCTTCGTGAAGAAGCTCCGTGTCGTCGGCAGGGAATGGGACGCCTTCGTGCTGGCGGCGAACGCGAAGGCACGCCCAACGCGCGCGCTGGTGCGCCCCGGAACGGGCCCCTGGCACTGGGCGGGCGTGGGCTTCGAGGAGGAACAAGAGCTCGGCCTCGACAAGCTCGCCCTCGATGCGCTCGAGGTGACGGCGCCGATCGTGTTTCGCATCGACGCGGACGGCGTGGGCCATCGCATCAAGAGCACGACCATCGCGCTCGGGCAGGCGTACCGGCTGTTGCTCCCGCCCAACATCGGAGACGACGTCGGCACCGAGCTGGATGGCGGCTGGCGCATCTGGTCGCTCGATCTCGCGGCCCAGCTCGCGCCCACGACGCGGCAAATGCTGACCGCGATCGGTCTCGACGTCGGCGAGGCGTGGCCGCGCCTCGAGTGGGCGCTGGCACCGGCTTCTGTATGGCGTACGAACGCGCGCGGCGAGAGCTACCCGGTCTTCGACGTCGGGACGGAGCTGCTCGTGAACGTGAGCGGCGTTGCGGTCGATGAAGGCGATGAGGCGGTGCTGTTCCTCCATGGGCCTCTCGGCACGGAACGGCTGTCTTTGTCGTCGACCGGACTCGTCTCGCTCGGCGCGCCCTCGACGGGGCAGTGGGCCTGCGCGCTTCTGCATTCGCACACCCGCGTGCAGCCCGCGACGCTGATCTTCGAAGTGAGCGGGAACGCGCTTGAGGATGTCGCCGCGTCGTACTCGGCGGTCGCCCACAGCGGACTGCAATCGCTCGAAGCAACGGCGCCGCCCGGCTGGCACGTCTCGCTGCGCTGGCGCGTGTTCGCATCACACGAGGAGATGCTGGCGACGCTGTACGGCAACGACGATCGGACAGTGCCAGTCGAAGACGTCACCGCACTCCTCGAGGCACGCGCTGCGCGGACGCGCATCGCCGATCTCTTGGTCGACTTCGGGGAGCTGGGTCGGCGCGTGCTGCCCCATGACGGCCGCGCGTCGTTGAAGCAGGTGCGCGAGCAACTGACCGCGCTCTGGCAGCAGCGGTCGGCCCTCGTGCAGAGCCGCAAGGGCGCGTGGCTTCAGCTCACTCCCACCTGGTTCGAGCCGGTGACGGCGCTCTTTGGCTACGGCCTCGAAGCCCTCACGCAGCCCACCAGCGACGAGGCGCCGCATGCCCTCGCGGCCTGGCTACTTACGGTGGACGAGCGATTGCTGAACAGCATCACGCGCTCGCCCTCGCGCGTCCTCGTACTCACCACCGACATTGACGCCGTGCTCCTCGACTGCCGGACGTGGATCGACAGCGCCTGCACGGCCGCGAAGGTCCGTGACGCGATCGTCACCGACGGCACGCGCTGGACGACCCATCGCAAGGGCAGCCAGCAGCTTAAGCAGCAGGTGTGGAACCTCGACCACGCCATCGGCCTCGGAAGCGTCGACGACATGCTGGGTGACCTCGCGGAGGGCTTGTGATGGCGCCCTCGAACTACGATGCGATCAGCGAGGAGAACCAACGGCGATACGGGACCGACATCGGCCGAATCGGGCCGATGTTGTTGGTTGACCGCTACGACGACCGCACGCATTTCATCTTCGAGCTGCTTCAGAACGCCGAAGACGCCATCGGCCGACGCGGCAACGCGGGTGGACCTCGCAGCGTCACTTTCGCGCTGACGCCCGGCAGGCTGAGCCTGTCGCACTTCGGTCGGCCATTTGACGAGCCGGATGTTCGCGGTGTCTGCGGCATCGCCGAGAGCACCAAGGACCAGCGCTCGATTGGCCGCTTCGGCATCGGCTTCAAGTCGGTGTACACATTTACGGATCGACCGGAGATTCACTCAGGCGACGAGGATTTTTCCGTTGAGAACTATGTCCAGCCGAAGGCGGCCAGCCGGGCGCCACGCCAGCCGGGCGAGACACAAATCATCCTGCCCCTCAAGTCCGAAGACGCGTCGGCCGAGCAAGAGATCGCTCGTGGCTTTCAGCTCCTCGGCCCTGGCGCACTGCTGTTCCTTCGACACATCGACGAGATTAACTGGAGCATCGAGGGCGGCGCATCCGGCATCTATCTGCGGAGCGCACCGGACTCGATCGGGCTGAACGTTCAGCGCGTCACGGTGATCGGCCAGGAGACCGGCAAGCCCGAGGTCGACCAGAATTGGCTGGTGTTCCACCGCGACGTGCTCTCGGCCACGCGCGAGAAGGTCGGTCGCGCGGAGATTGCGTTCTCGCTCACTCCCGATAGGGATGCGCCCGAACGATGGTCGGTTCAGCAGCTCGCGGCGTCGCCTCTCGTGGTGTTCTTTCCCACGGTCGTCTCGACGAACCTCGGCTTTCTCGTCCAAGGGCCGTATCGCACGACCCCCAGCCGCGACAATGTCCCACGCAACGAGCCATGGAATCAGCATCTCGTACAGCAGACGGCCGACTTACTGGTGGAAGCGGTGCGCTGGCTTCGCGACAACGGAATGCTCGACAGCTCGGCACTGCGCTGCCTTCCGACGGACCGCGCGAAGTTTCCAGAGGGCGCGATGTATGCCCCGTTCTTCGAGGTGATGCGCCAGGCGTTCTTGAAGGACCGGCTGCTTCCTCGCTTTAACGGGGGCTTCGTCTCCGCTGGGCGAGCAAGGCTGGCGCGCACGCAGGAGCTGCGTGACCTGTTCAGCGCCGATCAGATCGAGGTGCTGTTCGGGGCGAAGGGCTGCGCATGGGTCACGGCCGATATCACCCAGGACAGAGCGCCCGAGCTTCGGACCTACCTGCTGAAGGAGCTGCAAGTTCCAGAGATCACGCCCGACATGATCGTGGTGAAGCTAGACAAGGCGTTTCTCGAAGCCCAGTCGGACGAGTGGATGACGCGGCTCTACGCGTTCTTGAACGGGCAGAAGGCAATTGCGAGCCGCTTCAGTGCGTTTCACTTGGTCCGCCTCGACGACGGGACGCACGTCGTCGCGCACGAGCACGGTAAATCGAACGCGTTCCTTCCGAGTGAACTTGTGACCAGCTTCCCGACGGTTCGTCGCGCCGTTTGTGGAACTCCCGAGGCCCGCAGCTTCCTCGTCTCGCTCGGACTCACCGCGCCTGACCCCGTGGACGACGTCGTGTGGAACGTGCTGCCGAAGTACCGAGCGTGCGCAGTCGACGGCGACGACAAGGGCTACGCCGCAGACATCGAGCGCATATGCACCGCCTTCAACACCGACTCGAAGGCGCAGCGGGAGAAGCTACTCACGGCGCTGCGAGAGACTCCGTTCGTGATGGTGCTCGATACCGGTAACGGGAAGGACCGCGTGTCCAAACCCGGCGAGGTCTACATCGCGACGGACCGGCTGAAGGCGCTGTTTGCGGGCGTTCCAGAGGTGCTTGTCGTAGACGATAGCCACGAGTGCCTTCGTGGTGAAACCATCCGTGAGTTGCTCGAGGCCTGTGGTGCACTGAGGTATCCGCGTCCGGTGCCCGCACCGAACGCGCTCACTTGGGAGGAGCGCGGCGAACTCCGGCGTCAATCCGGCCACGAGGAGACCTCTGGGAAAAATGACGTCGTGATCGATTGGGAGCTTCTGGGGTTCGAAGCGCTGCTGCCTCTGCTTTCGACGCTCTCACCGGAGCAACGCGCCGAGCGAGCTCGCTTGCTCTGGGATGCCTTGGGCGACATCGAAGAGCGACGCGGGCGCGGCGTCTTCGATGGCTCCTATAGTTGGACCCACTACGGGCAGCGCAAGGCCCCTCCATTCCCGGCCGCCTTCCTTCGTCGCCTCAACAAGGCGGCGTGGGTGGCAGATGCCAGCGGGGATCTGGTGCGTCCCGCCCTGGTGACCTTCGAGAGCCTTGGATGGAAGCCCAATCCGTTCCTCCTCAGCAAGATCGCGTTCAAGCCGCCGATCATCGACCAACTCGCGAAGGAAGCCGGGATCGATCCGGCCGCCATCGACCTCCTCCGCAAGCACGGCATCATCAGCCTCGCAGATCTGGCGACCCGTCTCGGCATCGCCAGCAAGCCGAATGATTCGCCGCTGGACGGCGCGGAGCCCAATGACGAGACGGCAGACGGCGACGTCGACACGCAAGCGGCGGACGTGGAGCCGGAGGATCTCGAGGACGTCGCTGCGGACGACCTCAGCGTCGCCGGTTCGAGCCCATCGGAAACCGACGACGAGCCCGATGTGGGCATGGCCAACGGCGGTCAGGAGCGCGACGACACGAAGGACCGCGAGGTCATTCGTGGAGACCGGCGCCTCATCAACGGCACACGCGGACCTCGCTTGACGGCTGACGACGGGCAGCGCGCCAAAGGAGCAGCAAGCCCTGGCCAGCGCAACCTCACTGGGCAAGCGGGGCTCGACGAGCAGGCCACGCGGCTTAGTCGTCGCGTGGCGTCGTTCTTCGATGGCGAGCCCACCGACGCGCAAGACGATGACACGAATTTGGAGACTAGTACCGGGTGGCAGGTTCGGCTTGTGTGCCTCGACGTTGCTGCCGGTGGTCTGCACCTCGAGATCGGACCGCTCGATGGTCTGCCCCCCTTCGTGAAGAAGCTGCGCGTCGTGGGATGCGACAACTGGAACGCCTTCGTGCTGGGAGCGAACGTGAAGTTGCGCCCGACGCGCGTTTCGGTGCGACCCGGAACGGGCCCCTGGCGCTGGGAGACCGTGGGCTTTGAAGACGAGGACCTCGGCCTCGACGAACTCGCCGTCGAAGCGCTCGATATGACGACGCCGATCGCGTTTCGCGTCGATGCCGATGGCGTGGGCCAGCTCATCAACACCACTACCCTCTCGCTCGGGCAGGCATATCGGCTGCTCCTCCCGCCGAACGTCGGAAGAGAGGTCGGCACGGAACTGGATGATAGATGGCGGTTCTGGTCGATCGACCTGACGACGCAGCTCTCGCCTACTACGCGAGACGCGCTGACGTCGCTCGGTCTTGACGTGGGCGAAGCGTGGCCGCGCCTCGAGTGGGCTCTGGCTCCGGCTTCTGCATGGCGCGCGAACGCGCGTGGCGAGAGCTACCCGGCGTTCGACGTCGGGACGGAGCTGCTCGTGAACGTAAGCGGCGTCGCCGTCGAGGAAGACGACAAGGCTATGCTATTCATCCACGGACCCTCGGGAACGGAGCGACTGTCTCTCTCATCGAGCGGGCTAGTCTCTCTCGGCGCGCCCGCAACTGGGCGATGGGCTTGCGCGTTGCTGCATTCGCGCACCGGCGTTCAGCCTGCGACGCTCGTCTTCGAGGTCGCCATGAACGCGACCGAGCATGTCAGCGCAACGTGGATGGTGACCGTACCGCAGGGATTGGCGTCGCTCGAAGCGACGGCACCTCCCGGGTGGCCCATTTCCGTGCGCTGGGGTGGGCTCGCGGCGCATGAGGAGACGATCGCGACGGTGTACGGGAACGACGATCGGACTGTGTCCTTCGAAGGTGTCCATCCGCTTCTTGAGGCACGTGCTGCCCGTGCGCCCGTCGCCGACGTCGCAGTCGACTTCCGCGAGCTGGGTCGCCGCTTGGTTCCTCACGACGGTCGCGCCTCGCTGGAGCAGGTCCGCGAACAACTCATCGCGCTCTGGCAACAGCGCTCGACGCTCGTGCAGAGCCGCAAGGGCATGTGGCTGCAGCTTATGCCTACGTGGTTCGAGCCGACGACGACGCGCCTCGGCTATGGCATCGAGGCGCTCGCCATGCCTGCCGACGCAAACGCACCGCACGATCTCGCCGCGTGGCTGCTCACCGTCGACGAGCGGATGATGGGAAGCATCATCCGCTCGCCGTCGCGCGTCCTCGTTCTTACGACCGACATCGACTGCGTGCTACGCGACCTCCGCGCGTGGATCGATGACGCTTGCACCTTTGCCAAGGTGCGCGATGCGGTCGTGAGCGACGGCACGCGCTGGACGATGCACCGCAAGGGCGATCGCCAGCTCAGGCGGCGCGAGTGGTCCCTCGACCACACCCTCAGTCTCGGCAGCGTGGACGACATGCTGAACGACCTCACGGAGGGTCTGTGATGACGCTCTTGCATGTCACCCGCGAAGAAGCAGTGAGGAAGCTCGCCCAGGGCCAAGCCGGTGCCCCGGACTCCATCGAGGCGCTTTGTGATCTTGTCCGCGCTGAGGTTCACGCCCGAAAGCACGCGCCGCGCGCGGCGACGCTGTCCCGCGTGGCGCGCCTGCTCGCACCCGCCGTGTCCATCGACGAGCAGCGGCTCGACGATGCGTGCGACTCGCTCGAACGCGAAGGCGACGTGGTGCTCAATCCGGGCGGCATCCTCTACGCGACGCCCACCCGCGTGGTCGCCAACGAGAGGAGCGCCCGCGTGTTCAGTAGCCTGCCGACGCGCGCGCTCGCGAAGGCGCTCGGGCGAGAGGTCTCCGCGAAGGGGGCCTCGCGCACGGTCGCCTCCGTCGATGGCCTCAGCGAAGCGGTCGGCAACGTGAAAGGGGTGATAGTGTCCCCCGATGTCTGGGCGGGGCTCGATCGTTCGCCGAACGCCGACGCCAACTTCCTCGCGAAGCTCGAACAACGACTCGAGTGGCAGGCGCTTAGCGCGGGCTCACTCGAGAAGGATGGCCTGCTCGAATGGCGCGCGTGGCAGGTCACGGCGGATGGCGCGCGCTGGCGGCGCGCAAGTGAAGGCCGCCTCTGGTGGGCGCGCACGCGGTTCGGGGGCCACCATCGCGCGTGGACGGCGGGCGCATCTCCCGCGACGAGCGCGTACATCACGCTGAGCCCCGATGACGCGGACCGCGCACGCTTCGCCCTCTCGCGTGAGGTCGCGTTGGCCTCGCTGCTGCGGGTGGAGCGCTTCGGCAAGCGCGTGACCATCGAGGTTCCGGGCTGGCTTCCGCGC
>WUUC01180291.1_pt1 | contig 21988 bp, 23 predicted proteins | sample 6278441 | NCBI WGS metagenome assembly WUUC01 (sample SAMN13675441, study PRJNA597444) | soil metagenome | isolation source: soil | place: USA: Washington | collected 2017-10
AACTATTAGCAGGAAATGCGTAGCAGAAAAAATCGTTCACTTACAAAATACTGTGTTACTCAAATTAACGGTGCAAATGTAAGCATTTAAGATGACAAAATCGCTTTTTATTTATCATCGATTCCTTGCAAAACGTTAAGACGGCGAAATCATACGAGACAATGAAACGCCGGCTGCTTTAACTTTGAGTATGGGCATTAAACAGGAAACAGAGTTTTGGCTTAGAGGACCCGTTTCAGGTATCGCACCTGGCTTGCAACCGGCTGCTCATGCAATATTGCAGGCAAGGATGGAAGTGCAGGAATTGCTGGAAAGTTTTCCGGCACCTCTATTATGGGTACGTCCGGGGGGAGCAGCGTCTGTTGGCTTTCACGTGCAGCACATGGCAGGAGTGCTTGATCGTTTATTTACCTATGCTAAAGGCGATCAGCTTTCGCCAACCCAGTTAGAAGCACTGCAAAAAGAAGGAAAAGAAGATAGCAGTCTTCGGCCTGAACATTTACTTGGGAAATTTCATGAGCAGGTTGAGACAGCAATTAAGCAACTAAAAAGTATAGACCATCAGTCTATTTTTGAAGTAAGGTATGTAGGTCGAAAAAAAATACCTTCCAATGTGCTTGGTCTGTTGTTTCATGCAGCCGAGCATATCCAGCGGCACACCGGTCAATTATTGGTTACTGCAAAAGTATTGACTGCCCCATAACTGCACTGAGATTTTATACATCAGCTATTTTAAATAGCCTGAGATCCATTTTCTGCCAAACATTTCCGATGATATACGGTTCGGTATCCAACCAATGCTGTAACTCTTCTTTCGTTTCGAATTGCATTATCATGGCGGAGCCGATCATTTTCCCTTCATCGCTGAGTATAGCACCGCCTGAAATGAAATTTCCGGTAGTCTTTAACCTGCGGGCATTTTTAAAATGCGCTACGCGATGGCTCATTCGCCTGGGAAGAGCTTCTTCATCCGTTCCGTCCAAGGCGTACATAATATATTGTTGCATATTTTTTATTGATTAGATTCTTTACTCGTATCCACTTCCCAGTTATCGGTCCTGAATGGACCAACCGGCAATCCTTCCTTACTGAACAAGTTGGATATAGCTGTATTACTAAACCCAAAACGAATGGCTACCGGGTTTTTTATTTGTTGATTTGAAACGACGACCCTGTCTTTTTCGATTTTTACTTCGGCGGGAAGAAAAATTTATCTTCCCCCGCTAAATAAAATTCAATGAGCTTTTTATGATCCTTTGTCATAAGCGCATTGGTAGCATGATCAAATATACGATTGCTTTGCCCTTGCTTATTTCCATGCTTTTAAACGACGGGCTTTTATTGCCCTTAATATCTTTTTATAAATTTCGGCAAGGGCAAGATTGGCCAGGCGATTGGCAACATCAACTTTGTCTTTCGGATGAATATCTTTGATATTGTCGACGAGGTCGGTGATAATTACCATACCTGTGTTGCGGGTCGCCAACGTTTTTGCGTGTTGTTCGCGTAGTAGAGCTCCAATATTTTTTTCTCCATATTTATAAAGAGCTATTTTGAATATAGTACATCTTGTAAAATTAAAAGCGAAAGATACTAATAAGAATAACAGGCTAAGATAAACGGTGCCGTAAATAGCCTCGTATTTTTTCGCGAGTTAAGTTGTTAGAAAAAGTTAACTTTATTGGTATCAAGCTATCATAGGTTATAAAAAATCACTTATGAGAGATAGAGAAACCTCATCCAATGGACAGCGGCGCTGTTTTGTCGTAATGGGTTTTGGAACTAAGACCGATTACGCTACGGGTCGAAAACTCGATCTTAATAAATCATACCGGTTGCTGATAAAGCCGGTAGTGGAAGAAAAAGGCCTGACCTGCATCCGGGCAGATGAGATCCGTCATTCAGGTTCCATTGATGTGCCTATGTATAGGGAATTATTGAATGCGGATGTTGTGATCGCCGACCTTTCAACAGCTAATGTCAATGCGTTTTACGAGTTGGGTATCCGTCATGCGCTGCGTCCGCATACTACCATTGTTATTTCTGAAGACAAACTTGTTTATCCCTTCGATCTTAACCACGTAAAAATAACCAGCTACACACACCTTGGGGAAGGCATTGAATATGAAGAGGTAGAACGTTTTCGTAGAATTTTAGGAGAAACATTGCAGGCAGTACTCGATAAAAAGGAGCCTGACAGCCCCGTATACACTTATCTTGACGGGCTTACCCCACCATTGCTGAAAGAACAAGCTGATGAATTAGCTGAACGCATTGCTGAACACCTGGCGGACGACGACGATGAGGAAGTAAAAGTGCTAAGGAAGCCGCGTGTAAAAGCAGATAAAACATTGTCATTATTGATAGAACAGGGGGAAACGGCGATTGACAAAAAAGAATTTTTCAAAGCACGGAAACTATTTGAATCGGCTTTACTTATTGGATCAGATGGAATCGAGGTGCCTATCCTGAAAAACGATCCATACCTTGTTCACAGGCTTGCTCTCGCTACCTATAAATCGCAAAAGCCCGATGCGATTTCTGCACTTAACGAAGGTTTGAAGTTATTACATCAACTGGATCTTGCTCATACCAACGATCCGGAAACGGTAACCCTTGCAGGAGCGATTGAAAAAAAGTTTTATGAGCTTGGCCAGGGAGATGAGCATTTGAGTAATGCGATACTCTTCTTCCAAAGAGGTTATTACCTGCTCAACAATCGTTACAACTGCATTAATCTCGCCTACATGCAAAACTGCAGGGCAAATTCGTCGCTTTGCACCACAAAAGAAGAACAGATCGCTGACATGGTTTATGCCAGTCATACACGGCGACGTGTGCTGCAGGTATGTGAAAACGATTTAAATGAGTTACTGAAACGAGAACAGCGAAATACAATCGATAACGGTGAAAACAAAGAGATCATTAAACAGCGAACTTATCACAACGAACAAAAGTTCTGGATCTATGTAAACAAAGCAGAAGCGCATTTTGCCCTGGGTGAATTTGATGCGTACAGAGCAGCAGTTAATGCTGCAAAGCTTATTGAGCATAAACCATGGATGATCGAAAGCTTCGAGGAGCAAGTCGCAAAACTCAGGGTGCTGTTAGAAAGAAACGGCCACCTGCTTAACCCCTCGTGGAAAGAAGAAGTGTGAACCCATTCAGTTCATTTACCCTCCAGCAGCGCTTTGCCACAGCATCTCCGATTCCGCTACATTGTTGATTTGATATTCCTCACTTATCCTGTTTGTAAGAGGACTTTTTATAAATGCGTATTTTCACGGATTGAAATATAATACAGGCTTTGATGAAGAACCTCTTAGTACTCCTTTTTATTTTTATTTACACCGGTATTGCCGCACAGAAAGATGAGAAAGCTTTTATACGCATTGCCACACCAGCAAGGGAAAACAATGCCGTACGATCCGCCAAACAATACCTATCCGGCGCTACCTGCAAAAGCTGCCAGGTTACCATCAATGACGAACCGGTAAAAGTATATCCAACGGGCGCATTTGCTTACGAAATGAACATGAAACCCGGTATTAACATTTTCAACCTTGTTGCAACAGGCGGCGGGAAGACAACGGCCAGTAAAAAACTAACCTACCAATATACGATCCCAGTGCCTGATACAGTGAAGACGTTGCGGATTGCGAAAGTTGAGATATACCCGGAAGGCGATCTTGTAGTTGCACCGGGTGACAGGATACAATTTAAAGTAAAAGCTTTAAGCGGATGTTCGGTTACTGCTAATGGAAATATTACTTTATTTGAAATGCCCACGAATGAGACGAATCCAATACCGGGCATTTACCAGGGTGAATACATTATTAAAGACTCCGATACTTTTTTGCAAGAGAAGATACAGGTAGGCATCTCCGATAAAGGCGGCAATACCGAAACGCAGCGGGCAGATACAAAAATATCGATGCTCCGTTCGCTGCCAACGGATATGATAATCTCTAAAGGAAGACTGGCGCATTTGTTATTTGGTACTGGTAATGACAGGCTGGGTGGCTCCAAGATCGGTTATATCGATTCGCTGATACCTCTTCGTATTGCAGGCAAGGTCGGCTCCCTGTATAAAGTGCAATTATCAAAATACCGGACTGCATTTATACCGGATGATGCGGTTGATCTTTTACCGAAGGGAACTTTAACGCCTTCATCATTAACAAGCAATTGGCGGGTATACGGCGATACTGCATATGATTACGTACAGGTGAGTTTGAACGAGCGCCTGCCTTATCAATCGGCTCAACTTGTTAATCCTTCGAAGATCGTGGTGGATGTATTTGGCGCCACCAACAATACGAACTGGATAACGCAATTTGAAAATACAAAGGAGATAACTAATGTTTATTATGAACAACTGGAAGATGAGGTATTGCGGATCACTATTGAATTAAAACACCGGCAGCATTGGGGACACCAGTTATACTATACCGGCAACCGGTTAACCATTAAAGTAAGGCGGCAACCCGAGAAGCTGGAACTTCGCAATTTAAGAATTGCTGTTGATGCAGGTCATGGTGCAGGTAACACGGGTGCATACGGACCAACGGGCTCATCGGAAAAAGAACTGGCGCTGGCTGTTTCACTTAAACTTCGCCAGGCACTGCGTTTGCAGGGAGCCAAAGTGATCATGACGAGAACCAGTGAAACTTTTGTTGATAACAAAGACCGCATTTTGATGTACCGCGATAGCATGCCTGATCTGCTGGTCAGTATTCATCTGAATTCTTCATCAGATCCGATACATGCCGAAGGCACCAGCACTTTTTACCGGTATGTCGGTTTCAGGAAACTCAGCAATGATATTTATAAGCATATGCTGCAGCTCGGCTTAAAGGAATACGGCAATAATGGTAGTTTTAATTTTATGCTTAACAGTCCCATTGAATACCCCAATGCGTTAGTGGAAATGTTGTTCCTGAGTAATCCTGAGGAGGAAATGAAAATACTGGAACAAGCTTTTCAGCAGCAGGCAGTGGATAAGATCGTACTGGGAATAAAAGATTTCCTGGAAGGATGTAAGAAAGATGAGTGATCAATGATTGTTGTGTAATGCATCCAGCCATTCCTGTATATATTGCTGCAGGTATTTTCTGCGGTATTGCATAATAAACCTTGGATGCGGCAGCGGAATGATCTTTTGAAAAAAACGGTACTGTTCATTCAGCCTGTTCAAAAACTTATAATTCTTTTCGCCTCCAATACAAATGCAGGTTGACGTTTCAAACCCCATTTTTAATTGCTGTTGTATTGTTCCAATGATAAATGGCGTTACAGCCTCTTGTAATTTTTTATCATCATAGTAGTTGATGTTCTTTCCATCTTTTATAAAACCAAGCGGCGACATGGCGCCAATAAAATAATCGCCGTAAAATTTTGCAGCCCCGCCATATTGTATGATCACATCATAGATAAATTCGGCCGATAGCTCAGAAGTATTACCCCAGGGATGATCAATGCCGCAATGATGTTTTAGTTGCCGGGGCGCAGTAAAGTTGATACCGGTAATGCCCGCACCAAACCTGCCGGGATTAATTCCGAGCATTAATTTTCTCGGTGTATTATCATCGTAAAATTTTTTAAAAAATAGTTTTACAACTTTCATCACCTGCTCATTCGGTTGCGGGTGAAGGATACCAAACCCATCCGGCAACGACGGGGGCACTAATCCTTTATAAAAACGGATGAGTTGTTGGGCTAATGTGGACATATGTAAAAATAAAATTCCGGTTAAAGCAAAGAGGCGATAAAAAAAATACTTCGCGGGGCGAAGTATTCGTAAAAGATTTGTCTGAAAAAGCAAACAATTGTTTATAATTCTCTTACCCAGATATTACGAAAGCTGACGGGGTTGCCATGATCCTGTAAGGCCAATGGCATTTTATCGGCATGCGCCTTATAAGAAGGCGGGCCGATATATTCCGTACTGCCTTTGAGCTCAATATTGTTTTGTATCAATACACCATTATGCAATACGGTGATCCTTGCCGGGGAAGCTACGGTACTATCTGCGTTAAACTTCGGCGCGGTAAAGATCACATCATATTTTTGCCACTCACCCGGCTTAAGCGATGCATTCGCCAGCGGTATATGTTGTTTGTAGATACTTCCTGCCTGTCCATTGGAATAGGTAATGTTGCCATAAGAGTCAAGGACCTGTAATTCATAGCGACCCATTAAGAAAATACCGCTGTTACCACGGCCTTGTCCGTCGCCTTCAACTTTTGACGGTGTACGCCATTCAATATGCAACTGGCAACTGCCAAAACCATTCTTCGTTTGTATGTTGCCGGTTCCTTTTGCAACTGTCATGGCCCCGTCTTTGTCAACTTTCCATTTGGCCGGGCTGCCATCTTTTTCGGTTTGCCATTGCGACAGGTCTTTTCCGTCAAACAATACAATGGCATCGGACGGTGGTTTGTTTCCTGTAACCGGTGTAATTATTTTCGGTACGGGTTCCCAAACTTCAGTTGCTTTCGGGTCTCCCTGGCAGAATGCAGAAGACGATACGGACGTAACAACCAGGAGAGAGATAATTATTTTACTATTCATAAGGAGCATTTATTTTGAGTATAAATTTAGTGATTGCTAAATTAAGATGATCGGATTATAAACAAGTGAAATATATTTGGATCCACCGGGCGACAACCTTATAGTCTGCCTGAAGAAAGTTTTCACTGTCACCAGATCATGATTTTCATTATCTTCCTTCATTAAATATTTCAATATGAGACAATGGCTGACATTTGCCGTTCTGTTTATTTTTTCCTGTAATAATAATAAAGAAGCAACCTTATCAGAATTTAAAGCAATTGATGTGGATTATATACCTACCAGAAAAGATACTACGGTTAAAGACAATTATTTTGGAACAGAAGTGGCAGATCCCTATCGCTGGCTGGAGAACGATACCAGCGCTGAAACAGCAGACTGGGTGCAACAGCAGGTAAAGCTCACGAAAGGCTATCTTGAAAAGATCCCGTTCCGCGATGCGATCCGTAAGCGTTACGAGACACTTTTTAACTATGAAAAGTATTCGGCGCCGTTCAAAGAAGGTGCCTTCACCTATTATTATAAAAATACAGGTTTGCAAAACCAGAGCGTTGTATACAGGGAGGCTTCGGTCGGAAGCGAAGCGGAAATTTTTTTAGATCCCAACTCATTCAGTAAAGACGGCACTACTTCGCTGGCGGGAATCAGTTTTACAAAAGACGGCTCCCTGGCTGCTTACCAGGTTTCAGAAGGCGGCAGCGACTGGCAGAAGATGATCATCATAAATGCAGCGAGTAAGATTCAACTCGGCGATACGATGCAGGACATAAAATTCAGCGGTGCCAGCTGGAAAGGCAACGATGGATTTTATTACAGTACTTATGAAAGGCCAAAGGATGGTAGTTTCCTTGCGGGCAAAACGGATGCTCATAAAGTATTCTATCATAAACTTGGCACCCTGCAGGCGGATGATAAACTTGTGTTCGGTGATAAAGTAAAGCGCCGTTATATCGGCGGCTATGTAACGGAAAATCAAAAATGGCTTATCATCAGTGCAGCTGATGCCACTTACGGCAATGAGTTGTATATACAGGATCTTACCAAAGAAGATGCACCGATAGTGGCGCTTGTAACAGGTATGAAAAATCAATTTAATATCATCGACGCAGATGATGAATTTTTTTATATGCAAACCGACGAGAATGCGCCAAACGGAAAGATCGTTACTGCACCTGTTGCGGATCCAAAACCAGCCAACTGGAAGCCATTGATCGAAACAAAACCAGAGGTGCTTTATGCGTCTAGGGGAGGAGGCTATTTGTTTTGTTCCTATCTCAAGGATGCAGTCACTAAAGTTTACCAGCATGACATGACCGGTAAACTTCTCAGGGAAATAGAATTACCGGGACTGGGTACCGCGGATGGCTTTTATGCGAAGAAAGAAGAAAAACAATTGTATTACACGTTTGCTTCCTATGTCAATCCCAGCACTATTTTTAAGCTGGATATCGCCGGCGGAAAAACGGAACTGTATAAACAATCGAAAGTGCAGTTTAAACCGGAAGACTATGAGAGCAAACAAGTATTTTATCCTTCAAAAGACGGTACAAAGATCCCGATGATCATTACTTATAAAAAAGGCCTGAAGATGAATGGAAGAAACCCATGCTTGTTATACGGTTATGGAGGATTTAGCGTAAGCCTGACTCCCTACTTCAGTACATCCAGCATTATTTTATTGGAAAATGGCGGCGTTTATGCGGTTGCAAATTTGCGTGGCGGTGGTGAGTATGGTGAAGATTGGCACCAGCAGGGAATCAAAACAAAAAAGCAAAATGTATTCGACGATTTCACAGGAGCAGCTCAATACCTAAAGGACAATAAATACACATCTACTGAATTTCTTGCTATTGAAGGCGGTTCGAACGGAGGACTGTTAGTTGGTGCCTGCATCACTCAAAACCCAGATTTGTGCAAAGTGGCTTTTCCTGCCGTGGGTGTACTGGACATGTTGCGTTATCATAAGTTTACATCAGGTGCAGGCTGGGCATATGACTATGGCACATCCGAAGAAAGCAAGGAAATGTTTGAATATCTGTATAACTACTCGCCACTGCATAATGTAAATGAAGCTGCTTATCCCGCTACACTTATTACTACCGCAGATCATGATGACAGGGTGGTACCGGCACATAGTTTTAAATTCGTTGCCACGTTGCAGGAAAACCACAAGGGGAAAAACCCTGTGCTGATCAGCATAGAAACAAAGGCAGGACATGGCGCTGGCCGCAGTACACAACAGTTGATCGAAGACCAGGCGAATAAATGGAGTTTTATGTTTTTCAACATGGGGGTGTCGCCGCAGTATTGACTGGTGATGCCGAGAAGAGATTTTATGGAGCAGGAGCTTATTTGAAAAAAGCCGGCGGAAAGAACACTTTATATAATACGATAAAAAACCGTTGCTGAGTGCAACGGTTTAAAAATTATTTCTTGTTGATCTTTTTATTTTTTAGTGTTTTCAGGTAAGCGGGTTTCTCACCCGATAGAGGAGAATGGATATTGTGATTAGCAGCTTTCCATTTTTTTAAGAGACGATCTTCCAGTTCTTTGATGATACGGCTCCTGTCCGGATTCTTTTCAGCTTCTTTCATACTTGTGGATTTTTAATAACGGGCGGCGCCCGGTTTCAAGATAAGCATTAAAAGCTGATTTTATTCAACAGGTTGAGACTGTCCCGGTTTTTTTTATTCGCAAAGCTGTATCGTTTCGGTGGATTGGTTACTGAACTGGATCTTATTTACTTTTTTTGTCTTATTATAATACAGGATCAACGTGCCATAAGCCGTAGTAAACGCATCCCAATTCACGTCTTTTATTTTTGGATGGCCGAGTGATTTAAATAGACTGCCGCGGGTGGTTCCCATCAGTGGCAGGCTAAGTTTGCCTTTGAATTTCGGCCCTATTTCAACATAATCCCTGGCGGTATAAAAATAAATATCCCTGTCTTTGAAAAAAACGCCACCGCCGCATTTAGCTGTTGCGTTTTCAGCTTCTGCACCGCTAAAGCAAGGAAACTTTTCTTTTATTTGGCCGACAGTCGCTGTCGACCGCAGGTCATTTACCTTGCCATCAAGAATATCGATGGTAAAGGCTGGGCAGGTGGCTGTTGTTTTTAATTGAGCTTTTGTCATTAACACAGCAATGATGCAGATACAAAAAAGAACGAGTTTTTTCATATTACGCGATTTAGATGATTAGGAGATCCCGTAGGGATCACATAGTTTTCCTGTAAACAAAGCAAATTCCCTGCTAAAAAATACCCATACTGATGGAATGATCATTTACTTTGGCGATCATAGTATAGTTACACACCGGCTGGTGGGATATCCCTATTGTTTTATTTTTTCTTACTTTCAACGGTCATAAAAAAACGTATGCAGCGGAAGAAACCGGATGTCGATATTATTAAAGATTTGCTGCAGCAAACACTCGCGGCTTATCCTGACTCTGCATTCATAAAAAGCCTCGCATTCCAGTACGAAGAAAGAGGCGGACTTAGTAAAAAACAATTGGAAGGATTATACCAGAAAGCTGGCAAAGTGCAAGCAATACCGGCTGGAAAACTCGCTACGCTGGAAGCTGTAATATTAAAAAGGCCCAACCGGTTTAAATCGGCATTGCCGGAAAATACCCCGCTTTACACAAAAGATGCAAGGAAAGGAGAACTGATCGAAGGCATTCTTGCAAAGTATCCCCAGCATAAACGAGTGTTGTTTTTTAAAGCGAAATATGATAACAATGAATTGCTTTCGTCGACGGAAATAGCTGAGTTGGAGAAATTTCATAGGCTACTTAAGTAAACTCCAGCCCAGGCGTACCGGAAAGTTTGTTTCATTACCGTTTTATATTTTCTTCATATACTTTTATCCACTCTTTTACGGGCACTTTTTTAACCAACTGGCCCAATAGCTTGTAGGGAATGTGTTCCGGTTTTTTAAAACGTAAGCAGGCCTTACCCATATCTAATTTGGCGTTGCTGTGTTTGGGAAATTCTGTTGTAAACCAGGTTAGCAATTCAGGAATTGCATATATGCCCATGTGATAAAAGGCGATAAAATTTTTTTGTGACGCAACGGCGATGAACGGTAAGGGAAGTTTAGGATCGCAATGATAGCCGGCGGCATAGATCTCATGTGGTACCACGTAGCCGGGCATACCATACGACATTATTTCTTTGTAACCTTTGGGCAGGTTTTCTAAAATGATGTTCCTGATTTTTATCATCGCGTCTTTCCGGTCGGCCGGTAAGTCTTTGAAATACTGATCAGGCGTTGTGGCATTTGACGTCATAAGAATTTTTCTAAAAGTAGGTCATTTAACCATTTGCCCAAAGCCGGATCCGGGGAATCTAAAAACTGGATACACGCAAACAATCTTCCGTGTATCCAGGCGGGGAGTATCACCTTCGTGAGCTACAGTTTCGCAACGTTTTTGGCTCCGGTAACTATTGATGTTAATAGCCTGCCTTCTGGCAATTCTGCAGATGAGTAAAATAATTTCAGGGTTTTATCCTTTCCCGTTTGAAGAATCCTGATATTTTTTACTTTACAGGACATAGGGGCAGCAGGATCCGCTACATCGGAAAATTTAAATTGCTTTAATACCTTGTCATTTCCATCTTTAATGATGATGATCCTGCTTTTGCCTGCACGGCCGCAATGATCGTACCTAACCGATAGCTGATCATTGTCGGCGGCATTGTCAAGGTTCAGGTTCTTAACGGTCTTCATAGCATTGCCATACTGTTGCAACACCACTTTGTCGTTCAGGAATATTTGAAAACCTTCACCGCCACCAGTGGGTGCAAATGAAAAAATGATTGCACAAAGAGCAATCGCCGCCATACTTTTGATCGTTTTGGCTTTACGGGTAATCGCTAACATAAAATAATTATTTAAGATGATGAATAGAAAGATGTGCTTTAACATCCATTGCCGCACAAAAAAACTAAAGCCACCAGGGTTTAAATAATTTGTTTGACGTAAGGAAGGCGAAACGTGATGTATTACGTGCCGGAGATATATAAAATAAAGCCCGGTGAGCACACCGGGCTTTATGGAAAGGAGAAGGCTTAATTCTTTATAAACCGGATATGTACTGGTACGCTGTTTTCTTCAATGCTGGCTATATACATTCCGGGTGCCAGTGATTCGATGTTTATCGATTGAGAATTTTGAGTAAGGCTTGTGTTAAAGACCAGTTGTCCGTTTGTATTCGTAATCCTAAGCGATGCTTTAGCCGAACCAAGGCGGCTGATCGTGATAACGGAAGTAGCCGGGTTAGGTAATAACTGTAGTTTGAATGTACTGTTATTGACTCGCCTGATCTCACTAAATGCAGAACGACCATCGGCATCAAACTGTTGCAAGCGATAAAAATTAGTTCCATTTGCCGGCTGCTCATGCAGCCATTGATAATGCTGTGCAGTTGTACTGTTTCCCGCAGCGCTTACCCGACCAATGAATCTATAACGATTGCCATCTGTACTGTGCAGGACATCAAAATGGTCAGCGGTGGTCTCGGTTTCTGTTGACCATTTCAATTGGACTGCTTCTGATCGTTTATTAGCAGTGAATTTAAGACCTCTTACCGGGAGGATAGTTGTGATGAGCAGGGTTCGGTTGGCGCTGAGAAATATCGAAGGATCACCTGCAAGCCCGCCATATTCAACTACGTAACCGAGAGAAGCTGAGCCCAGATCATTCCATCTGCCCGGGTTGGCGCCGCCGTTATAGATCTCTCCATAATGTTCCGTACCCGCATTGTTCGGCTCACCGGTATTCCAGTTCATATAGGAGGATCCTACCGCCACCGTTGACGGTGCGTTATTGTTAGAAAATTGCGTCCCGATCTCGCCCTCGGGGCCTGTCACCCAATACCATTTTCCTTCGGCAGCGGTTTGATTGGCATAGGTTGTTGCACCTGTCGCAAGGTTGATCTGTGTGTAACTATCGCTGGCGCCGATCCACGCATCGGTGCTTATCTTTCCTTTGATAAAATCGTTTTCAGCCTGGCTGGTAATGGTAGCAAGATAGCCTTGCAATCCGGAATAAGTTCTGGCAGCCGCGTTTGCTTTTGCCGTTGGCCAATTAGAAGAGGTTGCTATGAATTCGTAGAAATGGCCATTGCTGAACGCTACCAGGTTCCCCAGTGAGAATGTAACATCACGGTTAACAATGACGTCCGACGATGAACTAAACCTCACCGAACGGAATACCGTTTGCCATACGGCCGCTGACGCAGTCCCGGCAAAGGCAAGAAGGCCAGTGGCACTATTGTATGAACTGGTTATGCCTGCCGGAAGAGTACCGTGCGTCAAAGCATCCCCGGCTTTGAAATTCCCCGAGATATTTACGTGGGCATTGGTGATATTGTTTCCACTATATACCAGGATCGCAGGATCCACAAGTGCGCCATCCGCCTGTAGTTCATAAGGCGCCACGCCCGGGGTAGAAATTAATTGCGTACTGATCATCCTGATCTTACGGGAATGAACCGGATCTACTGAGGGATCACCGGGCATGCCTCCGTACTCTACGATATAGCCCTGTGTATTGCCGATGGGTAAATCGTTCCATTTTCCACCTCCGCCGGTAGAATTGATCTCAGCATACCATTCACTGTTATTGTCATAATTATTAGGTTCCCCGGCAGCCCAGTTCATATACCGGCTGCTTACTGCTGAAGGGGTATTAAGGCCAGTCGAGAACCGCAATCCTTTTTCAGGTCCTGTTATCCAATAAAAATTACCTGTGGCCAGGAATTGAAAGAGATAGGTGAACCCGGCGGCATTATTTATCTGCGAGAGATTGTCACTGGCACCAATCCATCCATCAGCCACTAATTTTTGCGAAATAAAATCATTTTCTGCCTGCGATGTAATGGTAACAAGATAGCCTTGTAATCCATATAGTGTACGGGTAGCGGCATCAGCCTTTGCTGCCGTCCAGTTGTAAGAGCCGCTTATGTATTCATAAAAATGATTGTTGCCAGTGAAGGAAATGGCTTTTCCCAGGTTGAAAAGTACGGTTCGTTGTGACGGTGAAGACGATGTAGTGCGGAAAGTAACAGTTCGCAATAAAGCCTGGTACTGAACGGCGGTGGCATTGCCTGTAAAGCTAAGTATGCCGGTTGAAGCGTTAAAGCCTGCAACAACGCCAGCCGGTAAAGCGCCGGTATATGTTAATGCATCGCCCGCAGCAAAATTGTTTGAAATACTAACCCTCGCGCCATCTAAGGTTGTTGCTCCCGTTATGGCAAGCGCATCATCTACGATGATAGCCGGTCCATTATTAGCAGCAGGTGTGGTGGACGAAGTTCCTGAAAGGCTTATTTGGGAAAAGGAAAAGGAATAGATAGTAAATAAAAACAGTGTAAAGATTAGTCGCATAAGGCAGATTTTGGTTCATAAAATATTGGTGCTCAGTAAACGCAAAAAGGGGCTAAGTATTATCACTTAGTGAAACTGAGGGTAAACGATAAGCGGGGAGCAGATTTGCCAAATTGACTTAAAGTACTTAAAATAAGATGATTAAATGAGCCTGTAGTGATTTGCAGTTTGGAAATGTGCCCGTACTCTTTGACAAATGATAACAACTATTTCCTTCCCGCCTGCTGGGCCCGCACACGACTAAGCGTCTCGAGCGTCATTCCAAGGTAAGAAGCGATATGCTTTATAGAGATCCTGTTAACAAGGCCGGATCGTGTTTCAATGAACCGCTGGTATCTTTTTTGGGCGAGGGGAATACGGCTTATATAAGCTCTTTCCTCAGCACCCCGATAGTTCTCCTCCAGTATTTTTCGACCGATGATATTGGCTTCCGGAAAGTGTTCATACAGGTAGTCAACCAGCTGAAGAGGGATAGCCACAAGGTCGGAATCTTCCAAAGCCTCAAGGTATTCTTCAGCCGGGATAGTGAGTCCAAGGCTGCGGATAGAACCGACTATTTCATTTTCTTCGTTGATCCATGTGGTTATCTCTTTGTTTTCTTCTTTGATAAATGCGCGGATCACGCCCTTGAGAATAAGATAAAGATGATCTGCATCTGATCCCGGCTTAAGTAAAAACTTTCCTTTCTTTATTGACACAGGGAAAGTCTCCCGGTTAATGCATTTGATAGCTTCATTGCTTAGCGGGTAAACCAGGTTAAAAAAAGTTGACAGCGGCGACTGGCCACTATAGTCATGCCAGTTATTTGTTGTTGCAGGATTCATGCTACAGAGCCTGTTAGAATCACCGAAAGTATCAAATTTTTATTAATGCTATTGCCCGCGAAGGGATTCGTACTCATCGGCTGGATGATTTCTGTTTATTACAGTACTTTAGCTATTCAAGTTCAAACTATATGGATGCAACAAAAGACCTCCGGTTGGCTGTTTTGATAGACGCCGATAATATTCCTTACGCCAGTGTAAAAGAGATGATGGAAGAGATAGCGAAGTATGGCACTCCCACATTTAAACGGATATATGCCGACTGGACAAAGCCGCATGTAACCGGGTGGAAAAATGTGCTGTTGGAAAATGCGATCACCCCGATCCAGCAATACAGTTATACGTCAGGCAAAAACGCTACTGACTCGGCCATGATCATTGATGCAATGGATATTTTATACACGGGCCGGGTCGATGGGTTTTGTATTGTATCCAGCGATAGTGATTTTACAAGGATAGCAACAAGACTAAGAGAGGCTGGAATGAAAGTATTTGGAATTGGCGAAAAGAAAACACCATTGCCTTTTATATCGGCCTGTGATAAGTTCATTTACCTGGAAATATTAAAGGCTCCCAAAGAAGCTGTAAAAAGGCCTGTTCCGTCGAAAGATGATAAACCGGAACTACCGCAGGAAGACGAAGTGATCCGACCCATTGATAAAGGATTGATCCGGCTGATAGGTGATAGCATCAATGATATTGCCGATGAAGATGGCTGGGCGTTTTTAGGAAACCTGGGAACTCTCTTACTTAAAAAGAAACCGGACTTTGATTCCCGTAATTACGGGTTTGCAAAATTGTTGCCATTGATCAAAAGCATTAATAAGTTCCAGATTGACGAACGGAAATCCGGCAAAGCAAATATCAAGCATGTATATGTGCGGACAAAATAGGCGACAGGGTCATCTATTTAAAGCTTGCTATTGCATCAATGGTCTTGTCAATATCCGCCGCTGATAAAGCATTATTTAAGAACCAGCTTTCAAAAGCGGAAGGCGGTAAATATATTCCGGCATTTAGCAGGTGATGAAAAAATGATTTAAAAGTTTCTGCGTTGCTCCGTGATGAACTGGCAAAATCAGTAACAGCTTCACTGGTAAAATGTACACTGATCATACTACCGAATTGATTAATCTGCACAGGTATTTTGTTGTATCCAAAAACCTCGGTCATTCTTTTTTTCAGTGTCACGGTTTTTTCATTCAACTCAGTATAGATCGACGGGTTGCTTTTTAATTCTTTCAATAATGTATAACCTGCGATCATAGCAACCGGATTGCCGCTAAGCGTTCCTGCCTGGTACACTTTCCCTACGGGTGCTATACATTCCATGATCTCTTTTTTACCACCGAATGCACCAACCGGCATTCCTGCGCCGATCACTTTACCATAAGTAACCAGGTCCGCATCAATATTCAATGTTTGCTGCGCACCACCCGCCGACAAACGAAATCCTGTCATTACTTCATCAAATATCAATACGATATTTTCGCGTGTGCACAAGCTGCGCAATCCTTCCAGGAAACCAGGATTTGGCAGAATACAGCCCATATTGCCGGCAACGGGTTCCAGGATAATGGCAGCGATATCAGTTCCGTATTCTTCAACTAATCTTTCCACGGCCTTCAGATCATTGTAAGGGGCAGTTAATGTATCATTGGCTACAACTGCCGGAATGCCGGGCACATGCTGTATGCCGAAAGTCGCTGCACCGCTTCCTGCTTTTATCAAAAATGCATCAGCATGACCATGATAACAACCTTCAAATTTGATGAACTTATTTTTACCGGTATAACCTCTTGCCAGCCGGATCGCACTCATGCAGGCTTCGGTACCGCTGCTCACCATTCGTATAAGATCAACATTCGGCACCATTGCTTTTATCAGTTCGGCCATTTGTATCTCCAGTTCAGTTGGTGCGCCAAATGAAGTGCCGTCCGCCACTTTCTCTTGTATAGCCTTTATTACCGGTTCGTAAGCATGCCCTAAAATCAATGGTCCCCAGCTAGCGATATAGTCAATGTACTGGTTGCCATCGGCATCATATAAATAAGCTCCTTTTGCTTTATTCATAAAGATGGGAGTGCCACCTACGCTTTTGAAAGCTCGTACCGGTGAGTTCACTCCACCGGGAATAGATTGCTGTGCACGGGTAAAAAGAGATTGGCTTTTGGTGTACATGATAAAAATAATGAATAGTCAAAAGTGAAAAGTGAAAAGTCAAAATGCAGTTGTGATACTTGCCAGCAATTATGAGATAAGTCTCACTGCTTGTTTGGCAAAATAAGTTGCGATAAGATCAGCACCCGCTCTTTTAATAGAAGTCAGGCTTTCAATAATAGCTTTTTCTTCATCGATCCATCCTTTTTCCGCGGCGGCTTTGATCATGGCGTATTCACCGCTTACATGATAAGCGCTGACAGGAACGGTCACTACGTTTTTTACTTCGCGGATAATATCGAGGTAAGCCATCGCTGGTTTTACCATCACGATATCGGCGCCTTCTTCTATATCCATTAACGTTTCTTTGATAGCTTCACGGCGATTTGCAAAATCCATCTGGTAAGTTTTTTTATCACCAAAACCGGGCGCACTATCCAATGCATCCCTGAATGGTCCGTAAAAACAGGAAGCGTATTTAGCACTATAACTCATGATACCTGTCCTCGTAAACCCATTTTCTTCCAATGCTTTTCTTATAGCGCCGATACGGCCATCCATCATATCACTCGGTGCAACAAAATCTGCACCTGCCGTTGCATGACTCACACTCATTTTTGCTAATGCTGCTACTGTCTCATCATTGATGATCTCGCCTTCTTTTACAATGCCATCATGACCGTAAGTAGAGTAGGGATCAAGCGCCACATCTGTCATCACAAGCATTCCGGGTACTGCGTCCTTGATGGCCTTAATGCTTCTTTGCATCAGCCCTTCCGGATTCCACGCTTCTTTGCCAGTATTATCTTTTTCTTCATCCCGGCATTTTATAAATAGTAAAACAGCTTTGATGCCGAGGTTCCATAATTCCTTTACTTCCTTGATGGTAAAATCAATGCTATTGCGGTAATAACCTGGCATGGAAGCTATCTCTGTTTTTATATTCTGGCCCTCATCGATAAACAAAGGAGCAATAAAATCCGAGGGGGTTAAGGTTGTTTCAGCTACAAGGCTCCTGATCGAAGGAGTTGTTCTTAAGATCCTGTTTCTTCTTTGTAAATGCATGATTGTGTTTTTCTCTTAACCAATAATTCTACTATGTTTCAAACCCAATCGCGGGGATGGAGGCAAAATTTCAATAATTTTTCTTCCTCACTTCCGGCTTCGGGCTGGTAATTATACACCCATCTTGCTCTTGGAGGCAGGCTCATTAAAATACTTTCCGTTCTGCCATTGGTTTTTAAACCAAATAAAGTACCCCTGTCATGTACCAGGTTAAACTCAACATAACGTCCCCGCCGAATCTCCTGCCATTCAATTTCTCTTGTTCCGTAGCTGGTATTTTTTCTTTTACCGGCAATAGGAATGTAAGCTTTTAGAAATGCATTGGCATTTGCTTTTTGAAATTCAAATAATCTTTCTGCATCTTGTTCATCTAAGGGCCTGAGATGATCATAGAATACGCCACCAATGCCACGCATTTCATTGTTGCGATGCGTATTGGAAAAATATTGGTCGCAATTTTTTTTGTACTTCCGGTACAGCTCATCGCCAAAAGGTTCTATTGCTTCTTTCAATGTTTGGTGAAAATAGTTGGCATCTTCTTCAAAAATATAATACGGTGTGAGATCGGTACCGCCTCCAAACCAACGGTCGGTTACAACGTCCTTGTTATCATATAATTCAAAATAACGCCAGTTGGCATGCACCGTAGGAACATAGGGATTTAGCGGATGAATGACCAGTGACAAACCACAAGCAAACCATGTATGACCGTCTATGTTTAATTGGTGGCGCATAGTATCCGTTACATCGCCATTCACTACCGATGTATTGACGCCGCCTTTTTCAAAAACATGGCCATTTGCCATCACTCTTGTGTCTCCGCCACCACCACCAGGTCTTTTCCATTTATCGGAAACGAAAACTGTTTTACCGTCTTCTGCTTCCAATCCTTCGCAGATTGTATTTTGCAGATCATGGATAAAACGAATCCATTGTTCCTTTAACAAATATGTTTTGTTTTCCGGGACCATCAACTTCTTTAAATTTCAACTACTGGATGCAATGACTTGTATTCTTTTACGGTGTCAACAAATGCCCGTGCATGATCCACAGGTACGTTTGGTAAAATGCCATGACCGAGATTTGCAATATGTTTTTGTCCGCCAAACGCGGTGAGCATTTCTTTTACTTCTTTTTGAATAACAGGAATGGGTGCTAATAATTTTGCGGGGTCAAAATTTCCCTGCAAAGTTATGCCCGGTCCCGAAAATTCCCTTGCCATTGCCGGGGTGATACACCAATCAATTCCTAATGCGGAAGCTCCTGTTTCTGCTATCGCATTCAAACTATGCCAGGCGCCTTTGGCAAAAACTATAACCGGTGCCAGGTCTTTTAATGCGGCAACAATTTGCCGGATATATCGTAAAGAAAACTTTTCAAAATCAGCGGGGCTTAGTAAGCCACCCCACGAATCAAACACTTGCACCGTGTCAGCGCCGGCGGCAATTTGTTTTTTGAGATAAGCAATCGTTGTGTCGGTAATCATTTGCAACAGCTTGTGTGCGGTCGCTGGTTGTGTATAGCAAAATATTTTTGCTTCATCAAAGGTTTTGGACCCTTTGCCTTGTACCATATAACAAAGCAGCGTCCACGGCGCACCTGCAAAGCCGATAAGCGGCACGCGACCATTCAATTCCTGTTTTATTAATCTGATCGCGTCAAAGACATAAGATAATGTTTCGTCGACATCAGGAACACGGACACGTGAAATATCATTGATGGTTTTAATCGGGTCGGGCAGCATCGGCCCTTTGCTTTCTATTAATTGCACTTCGAGGCCCATTGCCTGTGGCACCACCAAAATATCTGAAAATAAAATGGCAGCATCAACACCGATAATATCAACAGGCTGGATCGTTATTTCGCAAGCCAGTTCAGGTGTTTGGCAACGTTCAAAAAACCCATATTTTTCTCGCAGTACCATGTACTGCGGCAGATAACGGCCTGCCTGCCGCATCATCCATACAGGTGGTCGTTCTACCCTTTCTCCTTTCAATGTTCGTAATAACAGGTCGTTCTTTAATATGGTCATAAAACAATGGTATGAAACGCAGAAATGTGCTAAGCCTTGTCGTCACGAATAAATCGTATAGCCTGGCTAATCAGTTTATTTTTATCGGGTTCGTCCCCGGTAACAATTTCGTTGGTAGAATATTTTTTTATGGATTCTGCGGTTGTCTCCCCCATAACAAATAAAGCGGTATTCCTGGGTACGCTGTTTTTGCTAAAAAAACTTTCAGCGGCACTCGGGCTAAAAAACAAAACGGCATCGTATCGTTTATTAATGCTTACCGGAACAAGTGATGTTTTATATACAATTACTTCTTTGACTTCGATGCCTTTTTTGCGCAACGCATCAGGAAGTTCGGTTCTCCGCAGGTTACCACAAAAAAAGATCACTTCTTTTTGATTTATGACGGGAATGATTTTCTCGGCTAATTTAGCAGCGGTTGATGCGGTGTCTTTGATATTTTCTTCACCGAAATGTTTTTTGGCGAGGCTATACGTAGTGTTGCCGATGCAAAAAATGGCCCAGTCAGCAGGCGGTTTCTTCATGTAGCTGCTCACAGAGCTTACAGCATTGCCACTTGTAAATATGACTACCATTTTTTTTGAGAGAAGATCCTTGACTTGTCTCTGGGTTGCGTCGGGCAGTTCAGCGGATACGGTTGTAAAAGGTATCACATCGATAGTTGCATCCTTATATTCCGGAGAAAGAAGGACCGATTCCTCAACAGGCCCGGTGCAAAGTATAGCTGGTTTAATTGACGGCATTTCGAATTTCCTCCGCTATTTCTTTTCCCCCGTTAGTTAATAGTTCCGACGCCGCAGCATTACCGCAGCTACCCGCGTCGTATACGTCAACTGTTTTTTCTACTTCCACTTTTTTGCTGCCGTCAAGTGATAAAATATTTCCTTTAAAATGCATCATATTATTTTTTATAACCGCTAAAGCACTGATAGGAGTAGAGCAACCACCCAATAGTGACTTCAGGAAATCTCTTTCTATTTTTGCACACAATGCGGTGGTTTCATCATTAAAATACCCGCAGGCTTCGCCTGTATAGCTATCGTTGCTTCTGCATACAATCATGATGGCTCCCTGGGCAGGTGCCGGTAACATCCAGTCGATAGTTATACTATTTTCAGGGCGGAGACCGATCCGTTCAAGACCCGCTTGTGCAAAGATGGCTGCATTCCAATTTTCTTCGCTTAGTTTTTTTAATCTCGTATTTACATTTCCCCTAAGGTTGTGAACCTGGTGATGCGGATATTTATGAAGCCATTGAGCTTTTCTGCGCAGACTGCTGGTTGCAATGTCGGCTTTATAATCCGGATCATTCAAAAAATCGCCGTTTGCCTTGAATACCAACAGGTCGTTTACCGGTCCTCTTTCCAATACGGATGCCTGCATGACTCCCTGTGGTAATTGCGTTGGAACATCCTTCATGGAGTGAACTGCTACATCGATTTTGTTGTTCAGAAGTGCCGCATCTAAACTTCTTGTAAAAATTCCCTGGACACCTATTTCATATAGCGGGGTGCTCAGGTCAATATCACCTTCGCTTTTAATGTAAACAAGTTCGGCGGGGAAATCGTATTGTGACAAAAGATCTTTAACCTGCGTGGCTTGCCAAACAGCTAATTGACTTTCCCTGGTACCAATGCGAATATTTTTTTTTATCATTTCAACTTGCCTCTGCAGCTATGAACTCATTGATAGCTTCAATGTAATTACAGCCGCCCTGGTTTTGGAGACGTATTTTAGATGCCATCCCGTTTATGACCCGCTGAATTTTTTCGTCAGGGTCGTTCCCGGCAAAGGTAGCAGTTGACGTATAGTTTGAAGATAAAGATGAAGTATGAATTTCCCTGAGCTTGATCTTTACCGCTTTCAGGATCGGTGCATACCTGCGCATCATCAGCCAGTCCACAAATTCCGCCATATGTTTTGTTATGATCGCTTTTGCTT
>WUUC01169579.1_pt1 | contig 21985 bp, 19 predicted proteins | sample 6278441 | NCBI WGS metagenome assembly WUUC01 (sample SAMN13675441, study PRJNA597444) | soil metagenome | isolation source: soil | place: USA: Washington | collected 2017-10
TCAGTGTTTAGGTGACGCTTGAGTTGAGTTGGAGTTTCTGCAGCAGGCGTTTGCTTTGTCAAATCAGTAACCAGGCGGTTCAACAGTAAAATGGCATAGTGTCGCTGTTCACTGGCAATAGGTGTTCTCTGCTGAAACAGGTCCTCTGATTTGCTTTTTTGCTGCTGATCCTGTGATAAGTGATCCAATGGTCCTTCTAAGGCGATCAGTTCACTGATGAGCAGAGGTGGTTTTTTGGATGCTAGGGATAATCGGTAGCGGGCTCTGGACTCTCGTTTTCCCTTAAGTGTCTCTACTGTAATCCAATTGGTCATGAGAACAGATGGATTATCATCCCGGGTAATCGTGGTGATCCCCTCTTGCACCAGCCACTGTTTTATCTGACGCCATAAGAGGCGGGTATCGGTGGTTTGCTCTAGTTGAAGAACTGCCTGCTTTCCTTGGTAGTAAGCTTCAGAGCCCGGCAATAAAGCCAGGAGTTGAATAGGTGGACGGATATCTATTGGAGACTTTCCCTGGCTTTCTGAGGGTTTTTGAGGTAATTGATAACGTTTATCCTCTAGGAGCAAGGTCATCCCTAAGGGAATTTGTAAGGCTTCAAGCGGCGCTACCGGTGGTAGGGTTTCAGAGGCTAAATGGCGACTACATCCAGAGCCAGTCAAGATCAGGCAGCTGAGAAGGGCTAAGGTCTGTTTTAACTCAGAGGACATGTGACTTGCTCCTGGAGTGAAGGTAGTAGGTTTGCCGCACTCAGTGCGGATTCAACCGGCTGCTGGGCATGAGCACTCAACGGTGTTAACGGCAGCCGCAGGGTATTACTGGTGATGAGCCCCAGATGGTGGCAGGCCCACTTGACAGGGATGGGATTCGATTCAATAAACAGTGCTTGGTGCAATGGATAGAGCTGTTGATTGAGCTGCTCTGCTTGCTTCCATTGAGCGTCAAAGGCCAGTTGGCAGAGCGTCGCTAGGGCGCTCGCCGCCACATTAGCGGTCACTGAAATCACTCCATCCCCCCCTAAACGCATGAAATCGAGTGCGCTGATATCGTCTCCACTGAGTAAAATAAATGGCTTAGGCAGTAGAGCACGTAAGCGGCTGACTCGGCTGAGATCGCCAGTGGCCTCCTTAACTCCAATAATCGTAGGGAGTTCAGCGAGGCGTGCGATCGTTTCTGGTTGTAAATCACAACCAGTGCGGCTAGGGACATTATACAAAATTTGTGGTAACTGCGACTGGCACGCAATCTGCGTGAAGTGCTGTAGTAAGCCCTCTTGTGTCGGTTTGTTATAGTAAGGAGTGCCCGCTAGGCAGGCTGCAACGCCGCTGTCCTCTAGCTGCTGGGTCCAGGCAATGGCTTCAGCGGTACTGCTGCTGCCGGTCCCAGCAATGATGGGAATGCGTCCAGCGGCTAACGTAACGCTGGCTTGGATCACCGCCCAGCGCTCTCGAGCCGTCAGAGTGGGAGCTTCACCCGTAGTCCCTAGGATCACGAGTGCCGCGGTACCGCTCTGAATCTGATGGTTAATTAATCGTTCTAATGCGGCATAATCGATAGCGCCGGTAGCCTCCATCGGGGTGATTAAAGCCGTAATATTGCGCGTCAACATGAGTGAATTCTTACCTTACATCAAGAAGTGCTGAAAGGGTGCTTGGCAGACAAGTTTTTTTCGGTACCATGGTAGGCAAATCAACAACCATCGAGTGCTATACTGTACCATGAATAGACTAAAAGTAGGTGATAAAGCGCCACCATTTGAGCTGGCGGACCAGGATAATGAGCTCTTAGCGCTTGCTGACTTTCAAAATCAAAAGGTACTGGTCTATTTCTATCCAAAAGCGATGACCCCGGGTTGCACCCTGCAGGCGGGTGGATTACGGGATAACATGGAGACCCTGAAAGCATTTGGAGTAGAAGTACTGGGTATTAGTTGTGATTCTCCCAAAAAATTGTCGCAATTTTCAGAAAAAGAGCTGCTTAATTTTACACTGCTATCCGATGTCGATCATCAAGTGGCTGAACAGTTTGGGGTTTGGGGTGAAAAAACCTTTATGGGGAAAAGTTACTATGGGGTGCATCGCGTGAGCTTCCTCATTGACGAGCGGGGTCTCATCGAGCAGATCTTTTCCGATTTTAAGCCCATGAACCATCATGAGCTGCTTCTGGAGCACTTAAAACGTGGGGCTGGGACGGAAATAACCTAGTCGCAGTAACAACTTCCCTCTTTCTATTTCGCTGTCGGAGCTCCTATCGTTGGCCACACTGTGAACACTGTTTTCAGTAGGGTGGCCAGCGGGATTGCAAAAAACAGCCCCCAAAAACCCCATAAACTGCCAAATAGTAGGGTGGCCAAGATAATCACCAACGGGTGCAAATTAAGCGTTTCAGAAAACAGAATAGGTACGAGCAAATTAGCATCCAACCCCTGAATGAGAGCATAGAGTGCAATAAAATAGCAAAAATGAGGTGTTAAACCCCACTGAAACAGTGCAACTATGGCGACAGGCAGGGTGGCTAACAGGGCGCCCGCATAAGGGATCAATACGGATAACCCTACTGGGATAGCAAGGAGCAGTGCGTACCTCAGCTGAAAAAATGCAAACAACCCATAAGTGACGAGGGTTACCATTAGCATCTCTAACACTTTACCGCCAATGTAGCGTCTGATCTGTTGGTCCATCAGCTGCCAGACTTGTCCGGTTAAGCTTTGATGGTCTGGTAATAGCTTTTTAGCGGTTTCCAGTAACGACTGCTTATCTTTCAACACAAAAAAGAGCATTAATGGGACCAAGATTAAATAGATAGCCAGCTTCATTAAGGAGATTAATGAGGACATAGAGTGTTTAACAATCGAGGTGCCCCATAGCAGCAGTTTCGTATGTAGCTGTGTGGTGAGGGTATCAATGATGCCTGTATCGACTAAGGTGGAGTAGTAGGGACGTGAAAGTACAAAATCGTGAAAACTGCTGAGCATGTTCGGCAAATCTTGTATTAAATAGAGGCCTTGCTGCCAAAGATTGGGAAGTAGACCTAATAGGATCAGCAGCAAACCAAAAAATAGCAGCAAGACTAAAGGCACCGCTAAACCACGGGTTATCGACAAGCGTTGTAAAAGTCCAATGGGCCACTCTAATAAATAGGCCAAGACTAGGGTCACTAGTACGGGGGCCAGGAGGCCGCTAAAGAAATAGAGTGCCCCAAAGCCCATCAGGAGTAGCATGGCTAAAGCGGTGGATTGCGGATTAGAGAAGTGGCTCTGATACCACCATCGTAACATCTCAAGCATGAGTCATCACCCTGATTATTAAGGCCACCTGCGTCACCCGATACCTAGTAAAGCCTAGGAACGGTCTAGAGGTAATGTTAGTATGGTGGAGCATCTCATGACAAGCAAACTTAATGGTTCTGGTAGGTATATCATTCGAAGTTTTTATGGATTATCAGGATGGAGAGCTACCTCTGTTAGGTTGTGGTATGGTATTGGACTACTCTGTCTGTTGTCGAACCAACAGCAGGCGCTGTGCGCCATACCGCTACCAGAGCTAGGGAGTCCTGTTGCGGCAGCGTGCGTTATCGAACAGGAACGTCTACTGGGTGATCTGACGATCCGCCAGATCCGCGGGCAGCAGCTGCTACTGACGGATCCTTTACTAAACCACTATTTAACCACGGTGGGTCAACGTTTACTACTGCACGCAGAGTCGCTGCAACACCCGTTGCAATTTTATTGGCTGAATAACAACGCCATCAATGCTTTTGCTCTGTTTGGTGGTCATGTAGTGCTCCATACCTCACTACTGCAGGCGACCGACTGTGAAAGTGAATTAGCGGCTGTATTGGCGCATGAAATAGCCCATGTCACGCAGCGCCATTTGGCACGATTGGTTGAGGCGCAGCAGCGGACTAAACCGATTGCCTGGGCGGCGGCACTGGGCTCTGCCATGTTAATGTTGGCTAATCCTACGGCAGGGTTGGCGGCCTTGACGAGTACGGTAGGTGGTCTACAGCAGCACTCCCTGGCTTATACCCAAGCTCATGAGCAAGAGGCCGATCGAATAGGCATGGCGTTATTAATGTGTGCTGGTTTTGATCCACGGGCGATGGCCAGTTTTTTAGAGAAATTAGCAGCCTTGGCAGATCACTCGACCCAGATCCCCGAAATTTTACTAACACACCCCTTACCAAAGCGGCGCCTGGCCGACAGTCGAGATCGACTCCCCCAGCGCTCAAGCTCCCAAATAGTGACAACGTCACTAGAATATGCTTTGGCCAAAATACGTTGGCAACATCTCTACTCGCTCAAACTAACGAGTTGCCTGAATGGGCTTCAGAGTACTTCAATAACTCCCGAGATAGACGCACAGTGGCAACCACTCCTCCAGGGCTATAATCAAGCACTAGAGCATTATTGCCAGGGGCAATTTGAGCAGGGAAGTAAACGACTACAGCCATTATTAGTACGCTATCCAGAGCAAATTTGGCTGATTGATCTAATGAGCGATCTCGATCTCGCACAGCGACGTTACGGCGTCGCTATTCAGCGATTACAACAGGCGTTGAATAGTTACCCTAACCATCCTGTATTACTGCTTAATTTAGCGAATGCCTACCTAAAACAGGGGAGTAGCAGCGCAGCGGTAATCCTACTACAACCCTATTGCCACACCAATCCGCATAGCAGCTTGGGTTGGCGCCTGCTTTCCCAGGCTTATGCGGCACGTGGACTGCTGGCTGAAGAGCAAGCGGCACAGGCGGAGTGGCTAGCGCTTCAAGGCGCGTTTGAGCCCGCCCAACAGGCACTCCAGCGTGCTTGTCGATTAGCTGGCGAGCAATCCTTAAAAACTTTGCGCTATCAGGCACGGATGGCGCAACTACAGCGACTGCAGCGCACATTGCTGAATGCTAAGAAATTTTAGTGATCCCGGTGATCACACTGTCGAAGCAGCCTGCTTGCAAGCGGGTCTGTACGGTCTCTCCTACAGTGATTTGATCGAGCGAGCGGATAGGTTGTCCCTGGAGATCTAGCGTTAAGCTAAACCCACGTGCCAAGGTAGCCAATGGACTGGCACTGTTTAAGCGGGTGCAGAGCATTATGAACTGTTGCTGGAGTGCTTGGTACTGTTTCAGCATCGTTTGCTGGAGTTGGTGCTGCTGTTGTTGCAGTCGTTGTTGGTTCTGATGCAAACGCCATAAAGGGGAGTGCTGCCATAAGCTTTGTTGTAAACGCTCTTGCGGTGTTTGCAGCCGCTGTAGGCGCCGATAGCCAGCAGCGCGCAGCCGCTGCTGCAGTAGTAAGAGAGAGCTCTGTTGACGAGCCAGCTGCCGTTGCGGATGTTGCTGATGAAGGCGCTGTTGCATCGTTTTTAATAGGGTTTGCTGGCCTGCCAGCGCATGATCGGCCGCTAGGGCTAGATATTGCAATAAAGTGGTCACCTGCTGCTGCAATGCTTGCTGATCACGGCTGACTAATTCAGCGGCCGCCGAGGGGGTAGGTGCCCGTAAATCAGCCACTAAGTCGGCAATCGTCACATCAGTTTCATGGCCCACAGCGCTGACGATAGGAATCGGGCACTCAAAAATAGCCCGTGCCACGGCCGCTTCATTAAAGCTCCAGAGATCTTCTAGAGAGCCACCGCCGCGCGCTAGGATCAACACGTCACACTCCTGACGGCAGCCAGCACGCTGCAGAGCTTGCACTAATTGTGCTGGTGCGCTGCTTCCTTGAACTGCGCTGGGGTATATCACCACGGGCAGCGATGGATCACGACGTTTCAGGATCTGTAAAATATCTTGTAAAGCGGCCCCGCTGCTGGAGGTGATAATACCCAATCTTTGAGGTGATCGCGGTAGCGGCTGTTTATGGTGGGTAGCAAATAGTCCTTCAGCAGCTAACTGCTGTTTCAACTGTTCAAAGCGCTGTTGTAGTAGCCCGGATCCCAAAGCCTGCAGGCTTTCAATAATCAGTTGATAATCCCCCCGTGGGGAGTAGAGCGTTACCTGGGCAGCGACCAACACCTGTAAGCCATTGTAGGGCTGTAGCTCGACTCGAGCACGACGCTGATAAAATAGGGCACAGCGCACCTGTGCCTGGGCATCTTTTAAGGTAAAGTACCAATGCCCAGAAGCTGGTTGACTAAAATTGGAGATCTCACCACTTAACCAAATGGTTCCTATCTCTTGGGTTAATAGCTGTTGCACCTGCTGATTCAGCTGGGTCACGGTGAGGATAGGGGAGTCTGTTAATGCCATGAGTAGGGGATAATGGGTGACAATGACCGATAGTGAAATCTACTAAGATAGATACCGTTTTATCGATGGTGATGCAAGCACTATTTTTGCCGCTATAAGGTCATCTTCCAGAACTCATGTTTAGCACTTATGTCTGAAATAGTCACCCTGTTTGAGGGCCTTCTGGATCTCCTAGCTTCCGTCACCTATCTCTGCAAACTCACCGACGCCTGAGCCACCGGTGGTTAGTGAGTTGCCTAGACCTTCCTTATGGATACATGCTCATGGCACCAGAGACCGTTCGACCTTGAAATCGATGATAAATAGGTCACTGGGGTTTAATCTCTTACACAAGATTTAAGCCTTAGCTGTCAAACAAACTCACCGCTGACCTCCCAATGATCAGTTGGGGATTATTAATTTTTATGCGTTTATATTCAAAATGTAAGCTGTTAATCATAACTTAAAAGTGTTTTTATTGACTTTCTGAAGGAGCTTATCTACCCTTAATGTAACATTTGGCAAACAATTCTATTACTAAAGGGCGCTATTATGAGAACAGATAAAAACATTAACAATACAGGGTCAGGTAAGTTGAGGATAGGTCCTTTCATTAGTAGTAACATGGAAGTTACTCGGGACTATATAATAGATATTGATTCTAAAGGGAACTTCGCCGACAGAAGTAAGCTTAAAACTGCTACAGCTGGAATGAAAAAGGAAGAAGCTAACTGCCTCATCATTAATAACAAGAATGTAGGTAAAGTTGCTCTTGGTGACAGTTACTCAGTATATGACAAAAAGGTTACTCTAGTCTCTCCGGGTCGCCTTGAGGTTACTTCTGGCGGGGTAAGTGATACTTCAGGTTGTATTTACAAGTTTTCCAATCCTTTATGGACTCTCATTGGTTTTAGTACTCCCACTGCTTCTACTGCTTCCACTCCCGTTTCTTCTATTCCGACCACCTATTATAAAAGTGTTGATCTCCGTCAAACAAACAAGATCTTTGAAGGCCCAACCATCATCACTTCCAGAGAAACAGGCATTAAACTAGCTGAGTGCTCTGTGACCTTTGCAGGGCCAACGACCGTCAAGGGGGGCAAAGGAGGTGGTAGATTTGAAAAAAGCACTGTGATCTTTAAAGACCCTACCACAATCCGCGCTGAAGCTGGAGCAGGCATTGAACTAAGTGAAAGCACTATGGTCTTTGAAGGGTTAACCACTGGAGAGTTGACCACCATCCGGGCTTTTGACACAGGCATTCAGGCTAAAAAAAAGTGCGTTGCGCACTTTAACGGGGCAATCACCATTCGCTCTGAGTTTGGATCAGCATTTCAGTTAGCTGATGGATGCACCATGATCTTCACAGGACCAACAATCATCCACGCTGGCGGCAGGGCTAAAGCCGCAGTGCAAGTAGAGAACAGTAGCTGGAACTCCTCGGGAAAACTGAGTATCGACAACCCCTCAGCAGCCCTCGTAAACCTTAAAAATGCGGACTTTAAACATCAGGGATCGCTCGACCTGAGTCAGGACCGTAGCCTCACCTTCAAAGGTGAGGGCGGCGAACTACAGCTGAATAAACTCCATTGCAGTCGTGACTCAAAGTTCAATATCAACGGCGATTATAAATCCTTCTCGATTAGCGAAGTGATCTTTGATTCCGGTAACGACAGCAGGGGCCCAGTGGAGTTGAATTTTCACCTTAGCTCCAAGAATCAGCCGAGTATCGGCCCATTTTTCCGGGAAAACTCTAAGTCCCCGGAGACGATTAGCGAAATTACTGACAGCGATCAAATCGCTCAGCTCACACAATCGAGTGCTGCCAATGACTCCTCACAGGTCAGTGGAACACACTACTATGGCATCTTCGGCGAAGCACCCAACGGCAGAAACCTACTGATTTCCACCAATTTTCCACTTTTTCCCGCAGCTGAAAAGTGAACCCCACTGTGAGTCAAACCTGCTGAGTCAGGCGTGCCAGTCGGTCACCATGGCCCGGCTGGCCACCACCGAAAGGTGGTGGCGCGGCATGGTTTACAGACTCTAAAAAGAGAACTCCTACCTGCATTTGCCTGCTGTTTTTAATCTGACTACTACCGCTCTTTTAAAACGGCGTTTTCACTGACGAATCAATAAACCATAATTGATCTCTGCTACTTTTGGCAGGGCGAGATAAACAATATGGCCATCTCCTGGCGCTACTGAAATAAGCTCACCTTGCTGGTTTTCCAGATGGGTGATTTTCCAGTGAAGTTGCTCTTGAGGGGTCATTAATTCAACTTGATCGTTGATTGAAAAGCGATTTTTGACGATGACTTCTGCTAACCCCTGGCGCCATTGACCAGTGAGCTCTCCCACGAATTTCTGACGGGAACTAGAGTGTCCCTGTGTATAATGCTGGTACTCCTGATGAACGTGACGCCGCAAAAAGCCTTCAGTATAACCACGATGGGCTAGCGCCTCTAAGGAATTTAGTAATTCCGTATCAAAGGGTTGATGAGTCACTGCTCGGTCAATGGCCTGGCGATAGACCTGTGCAGTGCGCGCGCAATAGTAAAAGGATTTGGTGCGCCCCTCAATTTTTAGCGAGCAGACACCCATATTGATTAGCCGTTCGACATGCTGCACCGCCCTTAAATCCTTTGAATTCATGATGTAGGTCCCATGCTCATCTTCAAAGGTGCTCAAATAGTCACCAGGACGGTGCGGCTCCTCAATCAGATAGAGCTTATCCGTTGGTGCACCGATTCCCAACGTGGGTTCAATCGTCTGTATCGAGATAGGCGGTTGTTGATGCACTATCTGTCCAAGCTCATCTTCTTTCCCGGGATGCAGTTTATACTCCCAGCGACACGCGTTAGTACAGGTTCCTTGATTAGCATCCCGTTTATTCAGATAGCCTGACAGCAAGCAGCGCCCAGAGTAAGCCATGCAGAGGGCCCCATGCACAAACACCTCAAGCTCCATCTCTGGAACCTGTTGGCGGATCTCCTCAATTTCCTCCAGTGAGAGTTCGCGGGAGAGGATCACCCGTGCAATCCCTTGCCGTTGCCAAAAGCGCACACTGGCCCAATTCACGGTATTGGATTGGACCGATAAATGGATCGGCATCTCTGGAAAGTGTTCACGGACCAGCATAATCAGTCCGGGATCGGACATAATCAGGGCATCAGGCTGCAGGGCAATCACCGGTTGTAAATCCTGCAGAAAGGTTTTTAATTTGGCATTATGGGGCGCAATATTAACAACCACATAGAACTGTTTTCCAAGCCGGTGAGCTTCCTGAATACCCACAGCTAAGTTATCCTGGTTAAACTCATTATTACGCACCCGAAGGCTATAGCGTGGCTGCCCTGCGTAAACGGCGTCGGCTCCATAAGCAAAAGCGTAACGCATATTTTTTAAACTCCCGGCAGGGGAGAGTAGCTCTGCTTTAAACATGGTTTGACTCTTTAGTTTCCATCAGATCGCTCGTTAATAAAGGGTAGGGAGGTATGACTAGCAACTCATCTCCCACAAACTGCTTATCTAGTGCCTGTAAGAGGGCCGTGAGCGTTCCAGTGGCGAGAACAAAATCTGCTTCCAAGCGCTGGAGCTTTTCATCTCCATCGAAATCGTCATTCTGTTGCTGCAATGCCTCTGCAAATTTTAAACGTTTTAATAGACCCTCTTCGGTCAGAATAAATTGAAGTTCACTTTGCCAAGCCAGTGCTAATTTGGTCACCACTTTATTCGCGGCTAAATGTCCAGCAATCTCTTCACTATCTAGTGGCTGTTGTTTACAGCGTATGATACCGCCGCCGACTTGCAGGGATCGCAACTCTGCCTCTTCTTGGAGGGTAAACTCAGCTGGTAAGGTATCAGCAGCCACCCATTGGGTTAACTGTGTTGCTAGGGTGATCTGCTGCATCCAAGGCGCTACAGGAAGAGAGCCTAAGCTTTGACGTAACAGTGCTAAGATCGCTTCCGCCTTCTGAACACTGGTGGTATCTACGACGAGCCAACCATTGCAGCTATCGATCCAGATCCGGGTCTCCTGAAATTTACTAAAAGCACGGGGTAACAGATCGCTGACGATCTGCTCACGCAGCGCCTGTTTCTTAGCTCTATTCGGTGGAGCATGGGCCCACTGCTCCAGACGCTGTTGTAGCACTTGGTTAACCACTGCTGCCGGCAAAAGTTTCTCTTCCTGTCGTGTACAGAGGAGGAATTGGCTGCCAGTACACTGGACCAGAGGGGCATCAGCTAACCCAAAAGGGGAGATCCACCCCAAAGCTTTGCTATCATGCGCCCCACAGGGAACAAAAGGGTAGGCAGCTAATGACTGCTCAATAGCCGAGGCGGTAAGCGAGCAGTCACTGGTAAAACGATACGGGACCAGATTTTTAAACCACATTGAGGGGATTCCATGCTCACCCACTATGATCTAGGGGGTGAGCTACAGTAGGGTTATTAATCCTCACACAGGTGATTCAAGGGTTTTTAGGCGCTTGTCAGCCTGCGGCTGATCGTTGGGTGAGAAATTTTAACAGTGAAGCTCCTGCTGAGATAGCGGTTTTGCGCTTCAGCCGATCCTATTTCTGTTATGCTAGGGCTTTTATCAAGCGCGGAAAACTTTATATTATCATCTATGGGTGTTGTTGATATGCCGCAGGGTAAAATTGCCGATGATAACTTTTGCCGTCAGGTTGCTCAACTCTTGGCGGATTTTACTCATCCTACCTTGCACCGATCGCTGGCCGATCTGGGGGCAGTAAAACGGTGTCTCTGGCAGCAGAATACCTTACAGATCACCTTGCAACTTCCCTTTGTCTGGCAACAGGGGCTATTGGCCTTACAGCTGGCAAAAGAGGAGTCATTGTGCCGTGCCTTAGGCGCGGAGCGCATCACGTGGCAGCTGCAGCCGGCAGTGGCGACCTTGCAGCCAGCCAATGGCCAGACGGTGATCCCAGGCATCCGCAATATTCTAGCCATCAGCGCTGCTAAGGGAGGGGTGGGTAAATCATCGATCGCCGTGAACTTAGCCTTGGCCTTAGCTGCCGAAGGTGGCAGGGTTGGTCTGTTGGATGCCGATATTTATGGCCCCTCTATCCCGCTCATGCTAGGCACCGTAGGGGAAAGGCCAGCCTCTGTGGAGGGTCGACAGATGACTCCTATCCAGGTGCATGGCATTGCTATCAACTCCATCGGTTATTTAGTAGCCGAGACCGAGGCGGTGCTCTGGCGTGGTCCGATGGCTAGTCGGTCCTTAGAGCAGCTACTGCGTGAAACCCTATGGCCTGATTTGGATTACTTACTGATTGATATGCCACCTGGAACCGGAGATCTGCCGTTGACCTTGGCACAACGGATACCTGTAACCAGCGCTATTATTGTGACGACCCCACAAAACGTTGCAGTAAGTGATACACTGCGTGGGATCCAACTGTTTGAAAAACTAGCGATCCCGGTGCTTGGCGTTATTGAAAATATGAGTGGCCATTACTGTCCTCAGTGTGGACACCTCGAACCCATTTTTGGTAGTGGTGGGGGAGAAAAGCTGGCACAGCGCTACCACCTGCCGCTATTAGGGCAGATCCCGCTACAGCGGGAGTTACAAGAACATCTGGATCAGGGCCATCCAACCGTGATCAGCCACCCTGATTCGGAGCTCAGCGGTCTGTTTCGCAGGTTAGCTGCTCAGATCGCTGCCTTATTGTACTGGCGCGGTCAGCCAATGGCTACGGCGATTAAAGTACGCACCTTATGAGAAGATCCAGGAGAGGATCAAAAGGGGCACTGAAGCATGAGATTATGTGATCGCGATATTGAAGCGTGGCTTGATGAAGGGCGATTGGTCATTACCCCTCGCCCCCCCCGCGAGCGGATCAATGGAGTTACTGTTGATCTCCGTTTAGGGCATCAATTTCGAGTGTTTTTAGGCCATACCACGCCGTATATTGATTTAAGTGGATCTAAAGAGGCCGTAGCTGCTACCTTAGATCAGATCATGAGTGATGAAATTGTCATGGAGGCTGCTGAGGGATTTGTTTTACACCCTCAGGAGCTAGTCCTGGCTGTGACCTATGAATCAGTGACTCTGCCCGATACCCTGGTGGGGTGGTTAGATGGCCGCTCTTCACTGGCCCGTTTAGGCTTAATGGTGCACGTGACTGCCCATCGAATTGATCCAGGTTGGCATGGACAGATTGTCTTGGAGTGTTACAATGCTGGTAAAGTGCCGTTGCTTCTACGGCCCCGCATGATCATTGGTGCTTTGAGTTTTGAACTACTTTCTAATGCCGCAGTGCGTCCTTACCACTGCAGGGTAGATGCAAAATATCAGGGACAAACAGGCGCTGTGGCTAGCCGTATCCACCAAGAGGAGGTCACCAAGCGATCATGAAATGATACACCATCGTTTACCGCCTACTATTCTATCCACTGGTTATTGGTTTGTGACGCTACTGCCGCTGTTCTCTCCGCAATAGCGGTTTGGTCTCCGAGATAGCGGTGCTGCAGAGGTTGCATGTTCTCATCAAATTCATAGAGTAATGGTATTCCGGTAGGAATATTGAATTCAGCAATGGCAGATTCGCTGAGGTTATCTATATGTTTAATTAAAGCGCGCAACGAGTTGCCATGGGCTACAATCATGATCTTCTCTCCTCGAGCGACTTTAGGCTGGATAACATGGGTCCAGTAGGGCACTACCCGCTGAACCGTCATCGCTAAGCTCTCAGTAGTTGGCAGATCTTTCCTTAGCAAGGAGGCGTAACGAGCATCATTTCCAGGAAAGCGTGGATCATCCATGGTTAAAGCCGGAGGTGTTGTGGAAAATCCACGGCGCCACTGCTGTACCTGCTCAGGCCCATAGCGCTTTAGGGCTTCAACTTTATTGAGCCCTTGCAGTGCGCCATAGTGCCTCTCATTGAATCTCCAGCTCTTTTCAACCGGCACCCAGCATTGATCGAGCGACTCTAAGATAAACCAGAGGGTACGGATGGCGCGCTTAAGCAGTGAGGTAAAAGCGTAATCAAAGCGAAACTGCTGTGCTTTTAACAGTTGACCTGCCTGTAGCGCTTCCGTCACCCCTTGTGGTGATAGGTCCACATCCTGCCACCCGGTAAAGCGGTTTTCTTGGTTCCACAAGCTTTCACCGTGTCGTACCAATACCAATTGCTTCACAACCGTTTTATGAACGCTCATGGCTAAAACCTCCTGCTCAATGGATACTGCTTTACTCACTAAAACCTAAACAGGCTAGTAGCGGTGCTAGTGCGCGGTAGCGAGCGAGTGACAAGGCGGCTTGGGATTACAGCTTGCCTTGTCTCTCACTGAGGTTTTGGGCGACTAGTTCCTGGGTGAGTGGCCAACCCCCTAAGCGCTGCCAACGGTTCACTAATTCACAAAAAAGTAGTGCGGTTTGCTCCGCATCATAGCGTGCTGAGTGAGCTTGTGCGGGATCGAAGGACACTCCGGCCGCATAACAGGCCTTAGCTAACACCGTTTGACCGAGAACTAACCCACTCATCGCAGCGGTATCGAAGGTAACAAATGGGTGAAAAGGGGTGTGAGGTACGCCGGTACGCGTGGTCATCGCTGTGATAAATCCTTGATCAAAAGCTGCATTGTGGGCAACAATGACCGCGCGCTGGCAATGGGCTGATTTCAACGCTTTTTTGACCTGCTTAAAGAGTGATTGTAAAGCTTCACTTTCACTCACTGCACCACGTAGGGGATTGTAGGGATCTATCTGATTAAACGCCAGGGCCAAGGGCTCTAAATTAGCGCCTATAAAAGGCTCTATATGAAAATGCAAAGTCTCAGATGGGGAGAGCCATCCAGCGCTGTCCATCTGTAGCAGCACTGCTGCCATCTCTAATAATGCATCTGTTTTAGCATTGAAGCCAGCCGTTTCTAAATCGATGACTACCGGAAAGTAGCCACGAAAACGGTCAGCGAGGAGATGTGTAGCATCCATCACATGCCTATAAATTGAGACCAAAGAGTGCTAGATCTAGGTGTAGTCACTAACACGTATGGTGCCCAGAGGCGGAATCGAACCACCGACACGAGGATTTTCAGTCCTCTGCTCTACCGACTGAGCTATCTGGGCAACGGGGCCTTATTAAACGAATTTTAGGGCACAGAGTCAACCATATTTTGCACAAAAGTTGATTTACTAGGGGGAACTACCGAAGATTTGACCCTAAATCACTTTTTAGGTAGGGTAGCAATATAATTTTTTCTAGATAAAAGAGTTGTCCTGTATGCAAAAAAAGCTTAAAAAAATCCTAGAGGGCTATCAGGTTTTCCGAGCCCGCTATGCGCTCGGTGATAGTTCGATCATGAACTCTTTGGCACGACATGGCCAGAAGCCGGAAGTGATGGTCGTTGCTTGCAGTGACTCCCGGGTTGATCCTGCCTTAATCTTACAATGTGATCCGGGTGATCTATTCGTAGTGCGGAATGTAGCTAATATTGTCCCGCCTTATGAAAAGGATGAGGCGCATCATGGCACCAGTGCAGCCTTGGAGTTCGGGATCTGCTTCTTAAAGGTAAGCCACTTGATTATATTAGGGCATAGCCAGTGTGGCGGAATCCAAGCACTATTCAATAACGGAACAGAACAACCCAATGATTTTATATCCCCGTGGGTCTCTTTGATAAGCCCTCCGGAGGGTCAGCTTTCAACCACCAGCGATGAGTGTGCGCAGTTAGCGCTTAAACAGTCACAGCAACATTGTATGACCTTTCCTTGGATTGCTGACAGAGTACAGCAGCAACTGCTCACGATTCATTTATGGTATTTTGATATCCAAACAGGACAAATTTTTGCTTATTCTGAGGATCGGCAGTGTTATCAGCCGCTCAGGTGCTAGCCTACTCGGGGTGGTTGGAAAGCCAACGTTCGATCTGTCTTAGCAGTCCGCTGCTATCTAATTCTAAGGCGGCATGCATTTCGGCAATGCTTCCTTGCTCAATAAAGCGATCGGGCAGTCCGATAGTGAGTACTGGCACGCACCTTCGGTGGTGACTCAGCAACTGGATCACCCCACACCCCGCTCCTCCCAAGATAGCTCCCTCCTCGATAGTGACCAATGAGTGATGGGTAGCGGCTATTTCCAGGATCAGGGGCTCATCGAGTGGTTTAACAAACCGCATATCGACTACCGTAGCGTCTAAGCGTTCCGCTGTTTGTAGCACTGCGGGTAGCAGGGTTCCAAAATTCAGCAGGGCAATGCCCTGGCCTTGACGACGTAGGATCCCTTTGCCAATGGGTACAGGGGCTAACGGCTGCAGCGTAGCGCCACTCCCTTGTCCCCGAGGATAGCGCACCACAGCGGGGCCAGGATAGTGGTAACCGGTATAGAGCAGTTGTCGGCACTCATTTTCATCACTCGGGGCCATAATCAAGAGGTTAGGAATACAGCGGCAATATGCGAGATCAAAAGCCCCTTGATGGGTAGGACCGTCAGGACCGACAATACCGCCGCGATCAACCGCAAATAATACCGACAACCGTTGCAGCGCCACATCATGGATCAGTTGATCATAAGCCCGTTGTAAAAAGGTGGAGTAAATAGCCACCACCGGCCGATTGCCCGCGATAGCGAACCCAGCGGCAAAGGTAACAGCATGTTGCTCGGCAATGGCCACATCAAAGTATTGTTGAGGGAATTCCTGGGAAAACCGCACCATCCCAGATCCTTCACACATCGCTGGCGTAATGGCCATTAACTGCTTATCAGTAGCCGCCACTTCGCATAACCAGTCACCAAACAGTTGTGAATAAGTGAGTGGCTGTTGCTGAGGGTGGGGCAGCTCCATCTCTCTAGGGTCAAATTTAGGGACTGCATGATAGCGAATAGGGTCCTGTTCAGCGGGCGTATAACCTTTGCCTTTTTGAGTCAATAGATGTAGCAGTTGTGGACCTTGCAAACGCCGCATATTGTTTAGGGTCGTCAGCAGGGTAGGCAAATCATGACCATCGACTGGACCAATATAGTTAAAACCAAGCGCTTCAAACAGGGCAGAGGGGAGCACCATCCCTTTCAGATGCTCTTCAGTCCGTTTTAATAGTGACTTAATCGGTGGGAGATTAGCCAGGACAGTTTTACTTCGGGCACGTAGGTCGCTATAGACCGTTCCAGAGAGCAGGCGCACCAAACACTCTTTTAAACCGCCGACATTTTCCGAGATCGACATGGCATTATCATTCAGGATGACCAGCAGATTAGGATGGAGTGCCCCCGCATGATTCATGGCTTCAAAGGCTATCCCCGCTGTGAGTGCACCATCACCAATCACACAGACGACTTGGCGTCCCATGGCTTCTAACTGGGCAGTAATAGCCAATCCGAGAGCAGCGCTAATGGAGGTCCCGGCATGCCCCACTGACAGGACATCATAAGGGCTCTCCTCACGCCAGGGGAAGGGGTGTAGACCCTCTTTTTGGCGAATCGTCGCGAGCTGTTGTGCCCGCCCTGTTAAAATTTTATGGGGGTAGGCTTGATGGCCAACATCCCAGATCAACTGATCGAAGGGGGTGGCATAGCAGTAATGTAAAGCCACAGTCAATTCAACCACGCCTAAGCCAGAGGCTAAATGACCGCTAGAGAGGCTCACGCTATTGAGCAGGTAGTCACGGAGCTCTTCGCATAACCGGGTTAGATCGGTTGGGGGGAGCTGTCGCAACTGCTCTGGGATTGTAGCCCGTGCTAACAGGGGATAAGAGGAGCTATCAAGCGTCATGTGGATCCATCATCTCGGAAGCCTGTGATGGCTAGTTAGTGATCGCGGCTGATTAAATAGTGAGTAAAAGCTTCTAATGCAGCTGTATCATAAGGTAATAGAGAGAGCGCTGCAAAAGCCTCTTGATGTAATTTTTTTAGGCGTGCTTGGGTGGCATCAATACCGAGCTGCTGCAGATAATTTTTTTTACCACATCGCTGATCGTTGCCTTGAGGTTTTCCTAGCTTCGCGGTGCTGCCGGTCACATCGAGGAGATCATCTTGCAGTTGGAAGGCGAGGCCAAGCGAATGAGCAAAGCGATCTAATAATGGCAGTGCTTCTTCTCGAGGTTGCTGAGCGGCTAGCACTGCCAAGCGGATAGCACAGCGTATCAATAAGGTGGTTTTATAGTAGTGGATTTGCGCTAAATCTGTCGCATCTACCTGTTGGTTCTCAGCCTGAAGATCTAATGATTGTCCATAGCACAACCCGCTGCTAGTTTGGGCTAGCTCCTGTAGCATTGCCAGTTGGGTCGCTGGTGTTAATGGCACTGGTGCTGGCTGAGAGAGTAATAAAAAAGCTAAGGTCTGTAAGGTATCACCGGCTAAAATGGCCTGTGCTTCGCCAAATTTCAAGTGTGCGGTGGGCTGCCCTCGTCGCAGCGGGCTATTATCCATGGCGGGTAAATCATCATGCAATAGAGAGTAGGCATGAAGACACTCTACGGCAGCTGCAGGGGCATCCAATAAGGCAATGGGGACAGAGAACAGCTCACCTACCAGGTAGAGTAGCTGTGGACGGATGCGTTTACCTCCCAGCAAGACGCCGTAACGCATCACCTCTGCCAAATGGCAGTTAGCAAAGGGTAATGCTGTTAAACAGCCTTGCAGATAGTTATCGATACGCTGCCGACGTTGCTGCAACTGCTGGTCAATTGCGTGCATTTTAACGATCAGAACTGGACAAGAAGGGGGCTAGAGGGGCTTTTGCGTCATCGCTTAGCAAAATTTCAACCCGTTGTTCTGCCTGTTTTAAACGCTGTTGGCCCTCTTTAGCGAGCTGCACCCCTCGCTCAAATTCAGTCAGTGCAGTTTCTAAAGGCAGCTCACCACTTTCTAAATGCGTCACAATCTGTTCAAGTTCAGTCAGGGTATCTGCAAAGCTCAGTACAGTTTTTCGGGTCTTTGATTTCACACGATTGAATACAAGTTAGTTTGGAAACTCCGCATAAGGTACGCTACTAGCCGTATCAGGTCAAATGAAGCTTGGAGTGCAGCCAAGATAGTATTAGAGATCTCTCTAAAGGCAACCAACACGCATCCACTATTATGGGTTTTTTGGCTATAACTTCTCAAAATCCAAAGCAGATCTTAGTAGTGAATTGCTGCAGTTGATCCAAGCTGAGCGGATTTAGAGCGACTGATCTGAGGACGCGTGGGCACCGCAACGCAGTGAGGAGCGACCGCGGATACAGATCAGTCGCTCATAACTAACCAGCAGTTGTTATAACTAAAAGTAATAAGTAACAGAATATTTTGGAGCTGTTTTGGCCGAGTTGTAGCATTTTAAGTTGCTTGATAGTTCTGTAGGAGTTACTATCATTGGTGTTGGGTGTACGGAGCTGTTAGTTCCTTTGTTCCCTTACGAACCATCCAGTAGTTCGTATAATGTATATTATGTTAAATAATCAAGGAAGAATAACTTATGACTACTTGCATTCGCTGTCAGGACTGTATCTCCAGTCGTTTTTGTATCCCCTCTGCCTTAAACAACTACGAAATAAATCAATTAGATAGCATCATTATACGCAGGACGCCCTTGCATAGAGGTCAATTACTTTTTGAACGTGGTGACAAACTCACCGCTTTATATGCCATTCGTTCTGGGATCATTAAAAGCTACACGATTACACCGCGAGGCAAAGAACAAATCACCGCTTTCTACTCGACTGGCGATATCCTCGGGTTTGATGCTATTAATACTTTACGTTATCCTACCTCTGCCCAAGCACTGGACACCTCCATGGTATGTGAAATCCCTTTTGAAAGCTTAGAGCGCCTTTCTAGTAAGATCCCAGCGCTCCGTCGACAACTGCTACGCTTAATGAGCCGTCATATCAACTCTGACCAAGAGAACCTATCAATAACAAGAAAAAACGCGAAAACAGGATTGGCTACTTTTATTTATAAGTTAATCTGCACCAGAGCACAACGTGGCCTTTCCCCAACAAGCTTACGCCTCTCTATGTCACATACTGAAATTGGTAACTACTTAGGATTGTCTCTTGAAACCATTAGTCGGCTTTTCAGCAGCCTACAAGAGAGTGGCGTCCTGATGATGGAAGGCCGCACTATCACCATCCAAGATAGCGATAAGCTGGCCAGAATGTCCCATAATAATGAGGATTTTTGGTAGTGATTCCTATTTTTATAGGATTAAACCTCTATGCTGTTACAGCGCCATTTCTCCTCGACCTACTGCGTAGTAAGTAAATCCTAGTTGAGCTAATTGTTCAGGATCATACAGATTACGGCCATCAAAGATTAAAGGGTGGCGTAATTGCTTCTTTAAGTAGCTGAAATTAGGGGCTCTAAAATTTTGCCATTCGGTGCAGATAACCAATGCATCAGCCCCTTGCAACGCTGCTTCTTTAGTTGGCATAAATTGAAGATCCACACGTTCTCCATAGAGTCGTGCTATCTCTTCCATGGCTTTTGGATCAAACAGCTGCACCTTGGCACCTGCTTGCCAAAGCGCTTCCATCAACACCCGACTAGGTGCTTCACGAATATCATCTGTATTAGGCTTGAATGCAGCACCCCATAGCGCAAAAATGCGGCCACACAAAGATCCTTTAAAGTGACGTTGTATCTTCTGAAAAAGTTGTTGTTTTTGTTGGTTATTAACCACTTCTACTGCCTTCAGCAGCTTGGGTTGATAACCAATGGCTTCAGAGCTGCTAATGAGTGATTGAATATCTTTGGGAAAACAGGAACCTCCATAACCACAGCCAGGGTAGATAAAATGGTAGCCAATACGGCTATCTGATCCAATCCCTAAACGTACTTTTTCAATATCAACACCTAATCGCTCTGCTAAATTAGCCATCTCATTCATAAAACTAATCTTGGTCGCTAGTAGGCAATTAGCAGCATATTTAGTCAATTCAGCGCTGCGCTGATCCATAAAAATTAATCGATCATGGTTACGATTAAAGGGGGCATATAGTTCACCCATCAACCTTTTAATCCTTGGGTTATCAGTGCCAATCACAATACGTTCTGGGCGCATGCAGTCAGCAACGGCGGCTCCCTCTTTAAGGAATTCTGGATTGGAAACCACATCAAAAGGCAAATCAAGTCCACGCTGCTGTAACCCTTGTTTAATGAGCTCCCTACTCTGCTCTGCCGTGCCTACTGGGACGGTTGATTTAGTAATGATGACTTTTCTGTCTACCATCTGATCGGCAATGGTCTGAACCACAGTGAATAGTGCCTGTAAATCGGCTGTTCCCTGCGTAGTAGCTGGAGTGCCTACCGCAATAAATTGGATTTCACTATAAGCAATCCCTGCTGCCGCTTCGCTGCTAAATCTCAATCGCCCTGCAGCATGATTTTGCTGAACTAGCGATGCTAATCCCGGTTCATAAAAAGGAATAATGCCACGCTTCAAGTCAGCAATTTTTTGTTGGTTGGTATCAATGCAGATCACTTCATGTCCCACTTCAGCCAATACAGCAGCCTGTACTAATCCGACATAACCGATCCCAAAAATCGTCACTTTCATAGGTGATTAAACTGCCTTGTTATTTGCAAAGGGTGGATGAATGAATTTTAGCTTGAGCTAATCTTTGAGATAGCCAAGTTTTAAACGCTTGACCTAATTCTGCATGCGCAAGGGCATGTTCGACAAAAGCCTGTAAATAACCCGATTTACTACCGCAATCGTAACTACGACCTATCAATCGATAGGCCTCCACGGGCTGTTCAGTGAGTAATCGCACGATGGCTTCGGTCAGTTGGATTTCCTGATGCTGATCAGGGGTGATGGTGGCTAATGGCCGCCAAATCGCTGAAGAAAAGATATAACGCCCTACTGCAGCTAAATGGGAGGGTGCTGCTTCAAGGGTGGGTTTCTCTACCATATGACAGATGGCCATGCTATCCCCTGGAGCTAGAGAAGCGCCACCGCAATCAATAATGCCGTACTGGCTAATACTGGCAGAAGAGACTTGCTCTACCATGAGTTGGCTGACACCACTCCGTTCAAAACGCTGGCATAGCGCGCTTAAATTAGCCGATCCGTTGTCCGCTATAGCCGGCTCCATAATGACATCCGGCAGAAGTACTGCAAATGGCTCATCACCCACTAATGGCTGTGCACAGAGAATGGCATGACCTAACCCTTTGGCAAATCCCTGACGGACCTGCATAATCGTTACATCGTCTGGACAGATAGCTGCTATTTCCGATAGTAACTGACGTTTCACTCGTTTTTCTAGGGTAGCTTCCAGCTCAAAGCTTGTATCAAAATGATTTTCAATAGAGTTCTTAGAGGCATGCGTTACCAGTATGATCTGCTTGATTCCTGCACCAATACACTCATGCACAACGTACTGGATTAAAGGCTTATCGACTAAGGGTAACATCTCTTTGGGTATAGCTTTGGTGGCAGGTAACATTCTTGTACCTAATCCAGCTACTGGGATCACTGCTTTGTAGACACGCACTCCTATCATGACTAATGGCTCTACTCTCTCTTCATCATTGACAGCACCTGTGTCGTTAATCGCATGAAGTATACCATCAGTGACACTGCTAGGTTGAAGAACTTTTACTGCGCTTATAGAAGCAAGTAGATTAAACTAGCATGATATTGATATCAGATAACTGGGAACATTATGCATAAACTATGGCGGGCGCTAACCACAACCTGCTGCTGGCTCTGGCGACTATTAGGCTTTATACGGTCTGCCTTACAAAACCTCGCCCTCATTGGTTGTGCTCTGCTAGCATTCACCTGGTTTTCTAAATACGAA
>WUUC01018869.1_pt1 | contig 21981 bp, 21 predicted proteins | sample 6278441 | NCBI WGS metagenome assembly WUUC01 (sample SAMN13675441, study PRJNA597444) | soil metagenome | isolation source: soil | place: USA: Washington | collected 2017-10
AAAGTCCAGATCGCGACACAGACCCCTAGGGCGCGTCGTTGCGATTCAAGCGGGGATCACTAGTCCCCGACCCTTCCCCTCTACGAGCAGCAAGCCGTGCACGTTCAGCCTCGTTGCGGCACTCCCTACACCGGGGACAAGCGCCCATGACGGCCCTTGCTCGACCGGTGGAACTCACTCAACGGCTTTCGTTCGCCGCACAGCGTGCAGGTCTTCATATGCGGAACACAGATCGTAGCGGGACCGCGCGGGCGAACCACTAGGGACAGGAACGGGTACACGCTCCGGGACGGGGACGCGCTCCGGAACGGGTGCGCGACTGCCCCAGTTCGATCCCCCGCCGAGCAGATCGCAGGCGGGCCGCTCTACTCCCACGGGGAAGCCGGGATGGGTTCGGAGTTTGTGGCACGGGATCGCGACCGACCCTCAGAGATACCTTGCCAGGCGGTCGACCGGCTGGCTCTCTGCTCTCGAGAATGTCGATTCGCAGAAGGGATCACTCATGACGACCGGCCTCGCCACCACCACGACCACCGACCTCGCGCAACCGCGACCGCTACCGTCAGATCGCAACCCCGCCGCCGTCTACGTCGCGCGGCTCGCCCCAGGATCCCGCCGAGCCATGATGCAATCGCTGGAGGTCGTCGCCGAGCTGCTCACCGGCGGCCGGGTCCGTGCCGTCGACCTGGACTGGTCACAGGTGCGATACCAACACGCCGCGGCCGTGCGTGCGGCCCTGGCCGAGTCCTGCGCACCAGCGACCGCTAATCGCCACCTGAGCGCCCTCAGGGGAGTTCTGAAGGAGGCGTGGCGGCTTGGGGCCATGACGGCCGAGGCGTTCACCAGAGCGGCCGACGTGGCGAACGTGAAAGCGACCCGACTCCCGAGCGGACGCGCGCTGACGGCTGGCGAGACGCGGGCGCTGTTCAAGGACTGCGCCGCGGACCCGACGCCCGCAGGCGTACGGGATGCCGCGATCCTCGCCGTCACGTTCGGCGGCGGTCTCCGTCGTGGCGAGGTCGCAGCGCTCGACGTAGGCGACTACACGGCCACGGACAGATCACTACGGGTGCGGTCGGGCAAGGGCCGCAAGGAGCGGATGACATACCTCCCGGCCGGTGCGGCCGACGCGCTCGGCGCGTGGCTAGAGGTCCGGAGCGACGATCCGGGCGCACTGTTCGTCCCCATCGACAAGGCGGGACGGTTGACCCTGCGACCGATGACACCCGCCGCCGTCTACGGCGTGCTGCGCAAGCGTGGCGCGCGTGCGGGAGTGCAGTTCACCCCGCACGATCTACGGCGGTCCTTCACGAGCGGGATGCTCGACGGCGGCGCGGATATCGCGACCGTGTCGCGGCTGCTCGGCCATGCGTCGATCACCACTACGGCCCGCTACGATCACCGTGGCGAGCGGGCGAAGCGTCAGGCCGTCGACGTGCTCCACGTGCCGTACCAGCGACGCTGAGGGCCGCAAGGAGTTATTAATCGCCGCGACCCTATGAACGGGGGCGGCTGAGGACTCCCCGCCCCCATGGATCGCCGGAGGGTTCCCTATTCGCTAGCCTGACGCGGGCAGGGACGGCAACAGGGAGGGGATGCTACGTGCCGAGCTATTACCCGAAGGGCTTCCAAGACCTTCACCGCGTCGCCACCCTGTGGGCGAAGCAGATTGAGCAGCTTCAGATGAGGGTTAACCCTCCTGTGCTCAAACAGCTGTCGGAGACCGCCGAGGCGATCAACAAGAGCATTGGCAGGTATCTCAACTCACTGCCGACGCTGAAGATCGACCCCGAGGCGATAGAGCGCTTCCGCAGGCAGGGCCTCCCGCCGAACTGGTGGGAGTTCGACGGCGATCCCAGTAACCGGGACTTGGTCGACTTCATGCGCGAGACCCGCTGGTGCCTCATATGGGTGCCACGGCCCGAGGTGATCCGAGACCTCCTAGCGGCGGACGAGTCACAGCGGTCAAACGTGCTGCTCGGCCACGCGGAGCAGATCGTCGACGATTGCAAGAGCGTCATCGACACGGTCGAGGCAGGCGAGTTGGACGATCTCGCGGCCGCTGCACGCGAGGCCGTCGACTGCTTCACGGCGGGATATCGCAGGGCCGCGCAGGCGCTTACGGCTGCGTGCCTCAGCGACGTCATCGGGACAAAGTTCGGCCTGAAGTTCTGGCAGGCGCGGGAGGAGTTTCAGGTCGAGAACGCCATGAAGCTTCCGTGGATTCGGTTCCGGCAGCTGATGGTGTTCGGGATGGTCGCCGACGCACTCGAGCGGTACCACGCCGAGCAAGGAGACCCCATCCCGGGGAGGTTCAGCCGTCACGCGTCGGCCCATTCAGTTAGCGCGGAGCAGTTCACAGCAGAAAACGCGCTCGCAGGCCTTCTCCTGACAACTGCTGTCATTCAAGAGGTCGACCACCAGATCGCGGAGAAGCGAGCAACCGAGGCGGAAGACGGGGCGGCGTAGACCCCGCACGGCCGTCAGGCCGAGGCGAGCACCCTGTAGTTGAACGGGCATTGTGACTCTCCGGGCTTGTTCAGAAAATCGGCCCGTCACCTGCCAGCGCCTTGAGGACACGACGACAAGGTGCTGAAGAGCGTGGAGCGTGTCGGTATCACGGGCTGAGAGGCCGCGGGCGAGATATTCGCGGCTCGCGCCACTAGAACGTGGCGCCTGGACTCCCCACGCCCTGGTTGACGCGTGGGCTCCCAGGAGGCGATCCTGCCAACGTGGATGGCGGGGGCGCTCAGCTGCACAAAGAGAGCAGCAAAGGCCCATGGATCGTTGGAGGCGCGGCGCCTGCTCGCTGCGGTCATCGTTGCGGTTGCGCTCATTGCAACCCGCGGGGGAGCTGACCCCTGTACCGAATGGGAGGCCGCTGTCCAAGAAGCGATGGATGACTTCGGCCAGGACGTCGTGAATGAAGGTGGGCGCGACTCGGACGAAGGCAGACGGATTTTGCGCGAGACGATGTACGAAGACGGGTCAATCACCGTCGACGGCGAGGGACACACAAAGCCTCCGAACTGCGATCCGTAACAGAGCAGGCGGCAGGGATTGCCCATACCTTCACAACGTCGTCGCCCTACTCTAGAGACGATGGACTTAGTAAATGGAATGGACGCCTGGCGAACAAGCATTGGTGCGCAGTTGCGCTCTGAAGCCGGATCACAGGTCACAGCCGATAGGATGCTGGTAGCAACAGGGGTCGATTCTGATTCGCTGGACATCAGCGGCGCCCCCGTCGATGCCGTCCTCGTCCTTCGGGACGTGCCTCACCGGTTTGTGCTCCAGTGCGGAATTCCCGGCTCTCCGGAAAAAGTAATCATCCAACCGCAGCTAGAAGGCGACACCGAAATAACGCTTGACTGGCCGTCCGGTGACCAAAGGGCGCGTCCGCCTTTGATAGTACGAGAAGTGGAAGTCTATCAGCGTCTTCGCAGGGGGAAGGTAAGAATCACGGGGGACGCCGCCCCATTGAGACTTACGCTTGCTCATGGCGAATTTGACTTGGGCAGTGTCCGTCTACGCCGGCTTCGAACCGAATACTGCACGATCCTAAAAACGGAAAGCCCGATTCGGGTCGACCTTCTTGAGCTTGAAGGAACGGTCAGCTTCAATACCCAAGTTATTGCGTCACGGTCTCGAGTGAATCCGACATCACTGCCAGTTTTTGTTGAAGCAGACCATTCCATCGACCTCGGAAGCGTCGAGTCGGCTCCGACCGGGGTATTGGGTATGCCGGCAATCATCCTTAAGTTGCGAGTCGAGGCCGCAACTATTCGATGGATACCGGCGTCGAGCCACATCATCTTGTTGGGAAGACTCGAGCTATCTGAAGATGTACTCGACAGGCCAATTCAGAATCTCGCAGTAGAGGGCCTCGGACGAATCCAAGTCACAGGCCACGTTAACGAGCCCGTTTTCCAACCTGCTGAATTATCCACGTTCAACCTTTTCGAGTTCACTCGCCCACTGAACACGCGTGATCTGGACGGTCTCCACGTCGACAATCGCGGTCGCATCATCGACGCGTCGGGCGTCATCTCTTTCTCGGCATCCCCCAAGTCCCTCTTGGTCGGAGCGCCAGGCGGTGCTCTGAAAATATTGGAGGTAGGGGAAGTAGACGAGGCCGAAATCGAGAGGTTCAGCCCGTATGCCTTGAGCGACATTCGGGATCTCACTCGCCTCAAGTCAGCAGCGCGCGTGACTCCCTGGGTTCCTCGGCGGCGGATAGCGCGACAGCTAGAAGACAGCATGCAGCTCGGGGGTGCCACCAAGCAACTGACTCGTGCCCACTTCTGGTCGAAACTCAGTGGGATTCTTCGAGATACTCATGCACCGGGTGGCCTGCAGGCGGACGTCCGGTATGCGGCCGCACGAGCACGACGTTTGGCGAGCGAACCATTTTCGCGAGAGCGATGGCTCCTAAACATTTATGGTCTGGTCGGCTACGGAGAGCGCATCGGACGACCGCTTTTCTTCCTTCTTGCGCTTTCCGGGATCGCGAGTGCGATACACGTCGGGGTGAACCAACGAATTGGCCACATCGATGCCTTCCTCTCATATCTGTTTTCACCACTTACGCTTTTTCGTCTATCCGACGACCTTCCTGGCAGCATTGCGGTAACTGGCACGGCAGCAAGGACGGGACTTCTTCTATTCAAGGTTGTCGGAGCGGCCCTCATTGGCTTTTCCGTATTCGCGGTGGCCCGGATAGCTAAGCCCGACAAAGGCTGACCGGTCAACCGCGCGATCGCGGGCTCTAAGGACCGGCGAATTCAAGGGCAGGGACCTTCGCGAGTGCCACATGCGCGACCAAGCGCCTTGCGGGCAACATCGAACATCATCGCCAGAACGCGAGTCACTGTTTCACACGTGCCACTCGTCAAGCGTGTCTTCGAAATCGACGTACCCGAGGTCGAGGAGCAATGTCTTCAACCATTCGGCTATCTGTGGACGGAAGGGTCTCTTGATAGAAGAGGTCGACAAGATCAATGGGGCTGTCGCGCCAAAGTCCGAGCTTTCGGGGAGCCGGTCGAACCTTCTCAAATCTATCCAGTCAGAGAACGACGAATGGATGCACTCCATCCTCGCCTCTAGGAAGCCTTCGATCCAGAGCCCCGTTCCAACAAGCTCTTGCAACAACGGAAACCCAACGTTGTGGATGCAGTCGTCCAGCATGTGGATGATCAACTCAATGACATCGCTGATCGACCTTTCGCCCTCGGCGCCTTGTCGGAAGATCACATCGAGGAGGAAGGTGACGGGCCCACGAAACTCGGGGACCGTGAGGATCGCTCTAAGAGTCGGTACTTCTGGATCGCCGTCTGGAGGCTCGACGTGGAGAGTGGCATGCCGGCTGTTGTTGACGCCCTTCAGCACCCAGTTGGTCGACTGATGACGGTCCTTGAAAAGTCGACGGCCGTCCCTCCATCGAACTACCTCGGTATCCGCCAGACGCTCGATCAGCGTCCTCCTGAGCGCCGAATCGAGAACCGGAAGTCGCCCGACTGCAGGTGCCTCCAGGCGAAGAACCGAACGAACGACCATGAGGGCCTCGTCCTTCTCCTTGCCGGGTGGGGGGTGCCACTGGGACGGAGGCAAGTTCGTGCCATACGAGGCTCCCGTAGACGGTGCGGTTCGAGCTTCTGAGAAAAGCGAGAACATTCGAAGACGATCAGCAGGGGCGTTGCGTCCCGGGAACCTCACCCAAACCTTTCCGTCTATGACCAGGGGACGCGGGAGCTTGTTCGCGTCCACGCGGATGGCCAAGACGGTCACGCGATCCGCCCCCACCCCTTCCACCAACCTCATATCAGGCACGACCGGCGGTTCGAGCTTGCTCTGACATTGGTTAACCACGCGCGATTCGCAGTCCGAGTCCACCCCGACTACTTTGAGTTCGTTCGTGATGCCGATGAGGATCAAGCCTCCGTACGTGTTCGTCATAGCGGCGATAGATTCCAGCACTTTGGGGTTCGGCTCTCGTTTGTACTCGAGCGTTAAGGACTCGCGGATCGCTTGCCTCACGAGACTCTCCACGAACTCAGCTGAGATATCAGCGATGCTTAACGCGAGCAGCGGTGGCGACGGCTCCATTACTTTATTGTCACAGTAGGCAGCGAATCGTCTAGCCGAGCCGCGTTCACCGTCCCAGGTTCCTGATCTGTGTAGCCGAGGCCGACTGGAAAGGGCCGAACGTTAGACCGCGGAAAGACCGCGGTTGACGCGGTTTCCCGATGATTCCCGAGCGTTCCCACGATGGCGCGAAACCGCAGGTCAGGCTGTCAATTGACAGTCGATCAGGCGGGGTGGATCCAGATCGAACAGGCCTTTCAAGGCGGTAGCACGGGTTCGAATCCCGTTGGGGCCACTTCGCGTCGCTTCGTGTCGCAGCCTCGCCATGCCCGGTGCCATCTCACCCGGGACCGACCGGGACAAAGCAATCCTCGAAGCACTACACGAATACCGAGTGCTCACTACCGAGCACCTGACGGCACTGTTCTTTGACAACTCCATAACGGCCCGCCACCGGCTGACCCTGCCCTACCGCAGAGGGCTCGTCTGCCGCTTCCAGCCCTACGAACCCGGTGGCCGGCCAGCCCCACACCACTACATCCTCGACAGCCTGGGTGCCGACCTCATCGCGGTCGACCACGGCCGCGGACCGGGCCGCTGGCGACGAGACAAAGCTCTCGCCATCGCCCGCAGCCAACGCCTTGACCCTCAACTGCATCTACGCCGGACTGGCCGGCCACGCCCGCAGGAATCCGGCGTGCCAGCTCGTCACCTAGTTCAACGAAGCGCGCTGCGCGCACTGGATCGGCGAAGTGGTGCAGCCCGACGCCTACGGCACCTGGTAGGAGGAGGACACCTCTCTTGACTTCTTCCTCGAGGGTCGACCGCGGCACGAGACTCTCGACCGACTGCTCGCCAAGCTCGACCGCTACGCCGAGCTTGAACATGCCCACGGTGAGAAGGTCTGGGTGCTCTTCGCCTTCTCTTCGACACGACGATAAAGCAACGCCCGTCGAGTCCTTCGTCGGGCAGAAGTGCCAGTCGCCAGTCGCCAGTCGCCACGACAGTCCTCGTCGACGCGTCACCAACGGTTGCGATCTGGACTCCGCTCGATCAGAACGAGCCTTGTCGGCTCGTCGAGCTCGCTGGGATGCCCAAGCCGAACGCCGCGCTTGATCGAGCGCGCAGAGGAGTACGAGCAGGGGTGGCGGTACGCACGATGGCTGGCCGTCTCTAGCGATTGGAACGGCTGTCGGCGAAGCAGCATGGGACATAGGAACCTCCTGTGTGATTGGAGGTCCCGTTGTCGCCTTATCAAACTTCGGAACTCCTACTCGGCGACCAGCCCGCAATCTCCTTGTAGCGCCCAACAACCTTCCGCGCGCGCTTCGTCCGAACTTCGGTGCGGCTTCTCATCCGGCGACACGAGAGCTTGTTGAACAGCTTCACTTATTCGGAACGATGGGTCTGGTGGCCGCGTCGGGTGCTGCCGTTTGCGCGATCGCAACGCCGAAGCGACCCTCTCGAAGGAGGCTGGTCGTCAGTTGTACACCGCTATCGACAATCCAGTTCGCCCCCTCCAATGCAGCCGTCGCGTGGGTGGTCGCGAGCGCTACTACGCGCATGCCGGCAGCGCTGGCGGACGTCACGCCAACTGGCGCGTCCTCCACAGCCAGGCACGCATCGGCACGCACCCCCAGGGCCGAGCTAGCCGTCAACCACCCCTCAGGATGTGGTTTTCCATTTCGGACGTCTTCGGCTGCTACGACCACATTTGGCACGGCAAGCCCTCGGCGTTCGAGCCGGGCGATCGCGAGTGCGCGCGGCGCAGAGGTCACGACGGCTACGCTTTCCAGTGGCAACGATCGATAGAACTCGCAGACGCCGGGGAAGGCTGCATTGTCTTCGGAGTCGACGGTCTGGAGCCGGTTCACTTCAGAAGCAGCCACGGCGATCCACGCGTCGTCGACTGGCCATGGCACAGCGGCTCGGATCGTGTCGATCGCCTTCCGCCCGGGCACAAATGGTGCCAACGTCTGCCAGGACAGCCCCACATGCGACGCCCACTTACGCCAGGCTTTCTCGATCGACACTTGCGAATCGGCTAGCACACCGTCTAGGTCAAAGAGGACCGCATCGGCCTGGACAACAGTTCGCGAGTTCTCGCCTCCGGCCACTGGACCTCCTTTCAGCTAGTTACCCGCTGTTCATCGAGTCCATATGAGTGCCAGATTCCCGCCCAGAAATCCAGGTCGCTCGGACATTCAATGTCGATTAGCACTGGCTGCCATGACGCCGCGTATCGGGCAACGGCCCCGTCAAGGTCAGCCAGGGACGCGTGATCGTCCTCTCTCGTGACCGATACACGAGAAGCCGCGATCCCCAACGAGTTTGCAAAAGCGACTAGGTCAACGTCCGGTGCAGCCATCAAGTCTCTCGTCCGAGCTGCGGCATCGTCGCCATAAGAGTCGCGGGCTTGTTGCGCCAGCGTTACCGACCCACCGTTGCTACACACGACGACGCAGATCGGGGGGCGATACCTGGCGACAGCGAAGAGGGCCTGCGAGCCGTTCACGAATGCGTGGTCCCCCAGTAGGCACGCCACGCGGGCTCCGGCCGCTAGGGCCAGGCCCGTGGCGAATGGCAGCCCCGCGCCGACATAGCCACCATGATCACCGAAGACCTCGAACCGAGGGAGTAGTGCCGCCGCGCCAGCCGCAACCGCACCGCCGAACACCTGGCTGTCATCGACGAGCTGGCGCACGTCCGCTACGAGGAGCAGCTCCAAGAGTCGCTCTGCGAGCGAGCCGGCAGCTCCACTGGCTGCGAAGTTCCGTGTGACTCCCGGGCTGCTGTGCGGGCCGGTCACGGTGAACCAAGGCGATCGCGGGCGTGTGTCCTTACCGGCCGACAGATGATGCAGTATGGCGACCGGATTGCCTTCCAGAATGATGTCGTCCTCGACTAGATAGTCGTTTTTCTCAGTACGTTGGCGGGCGGAGGTGATCGCGAGCTTCCGACATCTTGGGAGTTCGCCGACCACTCGCCGGTACATATTTCGGTCCTCGATGGTGACCAAGAGGTTGACATCTTGCGCGAATCGCATGGACGCGTCATCACCAGGGACGTATCTTCCATGGAAATTTTCGACAACGGATACGTCGATCATCGGGAAGAGCATCGGTCCGCGGCGATAGCCGACCTGGAAGACGGGGCTCGCAAAGAGGATGGAGAAGTAGGCCAGATGTTCCTGGGCGCCTTGCAAGTGAAGAAAGTAGTCATCTACCAGCACACCTATGCGCTCGGCCGCCGCGAGAAGGCCGACAGCGTCTCGGAGGGCAGACTGGTCGGGCTCGGCGACCTGGTGGAACAGTCGAGCCATGCCCGTCGAATGGTGGGCAGACGGATCGGCCCATGACTGCTCGGCGAGGTCGAGCGGCACGCCTAGGAGCACGGGTCCGAACGGCGGAGTCGAAGTCTCTTCGACGAGCCGTAGGATTTGTTCTAGGACCGCGTCGACGACCGAAGACTGTTGCAGGTCATCGATGGTGAACTCCGAGAGGTCCAGGTGGCCCTTCGTGAACTGACTTACAGCCCTGACCATGCCTGGCTCACCGTGTGGCGGCAGGAATTGTGCGCTTCGAGTGGACGGGAGGCCTACGACCACGATTAGGCCGACCTCGTTTCTTGCCACGTCTGCGATCGCGCCGGTCGCGGCACCGAGGCCTCTGGCGGCATGAAGGATAGTTAGTGAGGTACCTGGGGCCCGTGCGGAGGCGCCTGCTCCCATGAATACTGCCTCGGCATCTCCATACGGCTGTCGTAGACCGGACGGCAGCTTACGAAGGAACTCGACACATAGCGGAAGCTCGGACGTCCCGGGGTAAGCGAATCCCGTGAGGACACCCGCACTCACAAGTGAGTCGGCTATGAGTTCGGCTCCCGTACTCATAGTAGCCCTCCCTTGGGTCTCGTCGAGAATTCGGGGAACGTCCGGCGTCGGCGATGAGTCATGTGATCACCTTGACCGATTCGGCGGGTCGATGCTTCCGGCCATGACGGCGGCAATGAATACCGCGTCGACGTCAGCTTCCTGGATGAAGGTGCTGCATTCCAGGTCGTCGAAACAGAGAGGGTCGCCACCCAGGAGCGGGCCCTCTTCGGAAGCGAGAGCACCCATCACTGCGAAATAGATCCGCTTCAGGCCGGGAATTGCGGATCGAAGGTAGGCGGACACGATCGCGACAGCGTTACCCTGCTTCGCCTCGAAGTCGCACAGGAGCACTGCGTCCATGGATTCAGATGACGATGGAAGTATAGAGGCGTCTTCCTGAACTTTATGTTTGCCGATGCCAAGTCCTTTGGTGCGAAGATAGCCCAGTGCCGGACGGGATTCGCGAGTCTTGGACAGGAGCGCGGCCATCGCAAGCCCCGCTTCGTTGACTCCGACAGTGAGGTCGAAGTCGGCCTCATGCGCTCGAATCTGCGCGCTGAGCTGGTCGATGCCCTTGCCGAAGTCACTCCAACTGATCGCAGGGGTGCCAGCCCCGTGCGGTTCGACGACGTAGACGCCGATAGTCCGATCATCGTCGAGAACGAGGGTATGAAGGGCCACCGAGAAGGAGTTCCTCGTCGGTGCGGGCTGCTGACCCAAGGCGTATTCGGCAAACTTCATGAGCGCATCGTCAGACGTTTTGTTGACTTGTTTGACACTCGGATGCCCTCCGAGCAGCCCTGACTTCGAGAGGCGTTCTGCGCGCTTTCCCCAGTTGAGGTCTTCGATTGATAGCGACTTCGAGGCGGGGTCGTTCTCACCCTTGACGCCCTGCTGGAGCCTTGCCGGGACCGTTGTCGGCCAGACATTCAAGGAGGCAGCCAGGAGGAGCCTGGGTACGTCGACCTCGGGTTCGAGGAGGCGCAGGTCACCGCTGGGTCCAGAGATGTAGTCGGAGATGACCGCCTCAAGACCGGATCGGAGTTCTACGATCGGGGCCTGGCCCGCTCCGACGGCGTTCCTGAGGACGTCGGGCGCGGCATCGAGGGGGTTGTTCGGCTCCCGCAAGCCTCGACCTTTACGCATCTTCTGTAGCCATAGCACCGTCTGCTTGACGTGTCCGTCTGACGCAGCCACGCGTCCCCCTTCGACTAACTCGCTACTGGCTGGCGCGCACGCCGATTCGGCCAACGGCGGCCGTGCATCGGAGGCTACCGTGACAGATGCAAGAGCCGATACCTGTCCCATAGGCCGAGGAGGCCGACCCTACGGGCGCCGATAGGTTCCCCTTGGGTGGACAGCCCGCATCGAGCCGCTGACGATCCCGAGTCTGTGCGGCGTCAAATTGGACTTCACAGTTACCTAACGATGCGGTTAGCGCGGCTGATATGCGCCGCTGCGCGCCGGCATTGCGCGTCCCATGTCCGGTGACAGCCGTATCGGGTTCGTTTCGCTCCATAAGGAGTCCCAAGCGACGCCTTAAGAGGGCCGACTGTCCCACTTCGCTGAGGAGGGGGTTCACAACCCAGCTATCGGGGCCCTGTCGGTTCGATTTCGCTCTAACAGAGGCGATACGGACGAGAAAACCCGATTTATCGGGGCCCTAGGCGCCTGCTCCAAGAGCAGCCACCCTTTGTAGATCGGCCGCGCTGACCAAGGGGCCGCTGCGAGTTGCCTACTGAACTTCTTGGTACTGGAGACCATCATCGAGTGGGGTCCCGCTCCGATGCACATGACGCTCCGGGAAATGCTCAGGGAGCTTGATCCGGCGTTGCCTGCGAAGCTCGATGGCGCGTGGGAGCGAGTCAGCCGGCCGGGGCCCGACGCAGCAGCGCAGGCAGCGAACTCGCTGATGGAGCTGGTCGATTGGACATTGCGGCTTGCGGCGCCAGACGAGGATGTCCTGGCATGGGTACGCCAGGAAGGTAAGGACGACGAACTCCACGAAGGGAAGCCCACGCGGGTTGTGCGGCTGAAGTACCTCGTCCGTAAACGACCTGGCGAGGCCAACATCGCGCGGCTGTACCAACGCGCTCTATCCGACCTGGCCACCGAGGTCCAATCCGTCAAGCACTCAGTCGGTGGAAAGGAGCTCGATGCAGTGATGAGCCTCGTGCCCACCGTCGAGGGCCTTTTGTTCTTCGCGTTGCGGGCCTAGCGCGAGGGCAAGCGTTCGCGTCCAGCAAGACTTGCCCGTCTAAGCGAGAAGGGCAGGCCAGCGGGTGCGGCGGTACTCGTGGACCGAGTGCGTTCCAATCACGTGATGCCAGCGCTGCCGACAGTGCGGTCAGCGATCCCGCGCCGCGGTGAGATCGATCGGGGCACCTTCGACCAGCGTCACGCGGTTCGGGTTGTGACCTTCCAGCTCCACTTCCCGTCGCTTCGTTTCGCAGCCTCGTCATGCCCGGTGCCATCTCACCCGGGACGCAAGACCTTGTGGACCACGACACCTACCTCTGTGGACCACGACACCTACCTCCGGAAATCCTACCGTTCGTCTACATCGTTCTCACGGTTCTCCGTCTGAACCGACGCGCGTCTTCGACCAAAGGGACCTCAGCCGGGTAGCCAGAACGGCCCAAATTGGTGCCGAACCACGTGCGCGGATCCCGCCGTGACCTTTTCTCATGTGTTGAGGCCTACGTCCCTCGCCGAATTCGAATCCTCTCCCGTGCCAGCGCAATCACTGAGGAGGGTGACTATGAGGCAACTTCCCGTGGCCGGATACTTCCGTGTCAGCCATGCCCGCGATGACATGAAGGCTCCCGTCGAGCGAGGATGAGTGGTGGCTCGAATTCAGAGCGAAAGTTTGGAACGCCTAGAAGTCGGCCCGCCAGAGAACCAGCGCTACTTTGATTCGAAGAGCCCTTGATCACGCCTCGAAGCGACCGAACCTGATGGGAAAACCTGGGGTTCGAAAGGAGCTCCATCAGGACCACCAGTGGCGTCCTTCAGGCGGCACACCCTGGCAAGGCGGTAGCACGGTTCGAATCCGTAGCTGGGGAGGAAGCGTTGAGACGAACGCGGCTGAGTATCTGGAGCTAGCCGGCCACGCGTTGCTCCCTAGACCAGCGCCCCCACCATGGGTTCCCGGGCTAGGCGCCCGAGGGGATCGCGTCGATGAACGGCTCGACCTTCTGCTTGCTGACGTCGAGCTCGACCGAGGAGCCGTCGGTGAAGGTGACCGACAGTTTCGAGATCAGAAGCCTCTTCTGGAAGTCCATCGTCGCGATGCGGTCCCTTGAATAGGCGAACGATGTCCCGACCTCCTGGCTGTTCACGCGTCCTTCGAACACGTGCAGCTGCTTGTCGGTGAGGACCAACCAGAAGATCGAGGCGGCGGGCCAGTGACCGGCGTCACCCCCGGCCCCGGCGCTCAGCTCCTCCGTCCGGGCCTTCTCCTTCGCGTCATGTGCGGGCATCGCGGTCGCAGATCCGGCCCCGGCGAGCCCCCGGCGCCACGCGCCCCCCTTGGCCTCGGCGATGATCACGCCCTGCACTTGCTCCCCAGCGGGGATGCGATCGGCGTTCTTCTTCATGAACTGTTTCGCCCGATCGGGTCCCATCGCAGCCTCCTCCGTCAAGCCGCCTCTCCTCGGGAACATAAACCCGGGCTGGGCGACGGTCTAGTGCGTGGGGGACTCGACCTGGTAATCGCGTGAAGGACGGACCGCAACGCCGGGTTCGATAGGCGTCCACCTAGGGCCACTTGTCCAACATCCCGCCGAACGCTCAGAGCTGAGCGGAAGCCATCCCCTCGCTTCCCTACCGTGGCTACGACACGGCTCAAGTGGAAGCGGGGCGAACGATGGGATCTCGTGGGTGCGGAGCACTGCGGCGGCTCCTCGCGGGCGCGGCCGTCCTGATCGCCGCAACGCCGGTGCAGGCCGCGCCGAAGTCCCACTCCACGACGAGTGGGCAGAGCGGCGGCCAGATCGCATTCGCCAGCACCCGGGACGGCGACGGCGATGCCGAGATCTTCGTCATGGACGCCGACGGCTCGAACCTGCGCCAGGTCACCCACAACGACGGCGACGACCACTCACCCGACTGGGCCCCCGACGGACGCAGGATCGTCTTCGTCCACGAGCCGCCGGACCAGACGAATGCCGACCTGCACATCGTCGACATCGTCACCGGGGAAGAGCGCGCGTTCACCAGTTGGAGGTATTGGTACGAGACTGACCCGGCGTGGTCGCCGGATGGGAAGTGGATCGCGTTCGCGTCGGAGCACCCCGACGCGGACGGCGGCGATGTCATCGCGCTCAGCGTCGACGGGGAACGCAGCCGCGCCATAGCGACCCAGCAGGAGAACTCGACGAACGTCGACCCGGCGTGGTCGCCGGACGGGAAGAGGCTCGTCTTCATCGAGTACTACGACTCGTACGACCTCTACACGACCAGCTTCTGCTGCAGCCACGGCTACAAGCGCAGGACCGTCACCCACGACGGGTTCCAGGAGTGGCATCCGGAATGGTCACCGGACGGGTCGAAGATCCTCTTCAGCCGGAGCACCGCTCTCTTCAAGCACGGCCTGTACACGATCGCCCCCGACGGAAAGGACCTCCGGGTCGTCTTCGAAGGCCCGCTGGACGCTCGGTCGGGCTCGTGGTCGCCGGACGGGCGGGCGATCGTGTTCTACGCGCAGGGGGGCCTCGGCTACGACGTCTACCGGATCAACGCCGACGGAACGGGGCTCGTGCGCCTGACGGACGAGACCGGATCCGATCAGCACCCGGACTGGAGCCCGGTCGCCCCGGGATGAGGACTTTCGGACCGCGAACGAGGGAAGGCAGATGGACATGCAACGGATAGCCGCCTGGAGACGAGGCATCGCATATGGCGCATTGCTCGGCGTCTGCATCGCAGGAGCGCTGGTCCCGGTCGCACGAGCCGGCGGCGTCCCGACCTGCTTCGACCGGCCGGCCACGATCGTGAGCGGACAGAACGTCGTCGAAGGGACGGACGGAGACGACGTCATCGTCGCGCGCGGCAACGTCGACCGGATCCTGGCCGGCGCAGGTCACGACCTCGTCTGCGGGGGCCGCCGAGTAGAGAGCGTCCACGGCGGCCACGGCAACGACAGGCTTTCGCCGGGCAAGGCGAGCCACTGGTTCCAGGCGTTCGGCGGCGGCGGACGTGACCTACTGACCGTAGGAGCCGACGGCCCCAGCCCCGAGAAGCTGTTCGGTGGCGACGACGACGATCGGCTCGTCGGGAACAGCACCGGCACCGTCTACCTCGACGGAGGACCCGGCTCGGACGTGCTGGACGGGACCGACGGCTACCAATGGGTCTCGTTCTCGGGGGCGCACGGCGTGTCCGTAGACCTCGCCGACGGACACTCCTCCGGCCAGGGCGACGACGAGCTGATCGCGGTGGAGTCGATCGTCGGGACCGACGGCGACGACTCGCTCTCCGGTACCGACCACGTCAACCGCATCGAGGCCGGAGACGGCAACGACGTCATCGCGAGCAGGGGTTACATCGACATCGTCAACGGTGGCCCAGGTGACGACGAGATCTCGGGCGGCTGGGGCATCGACGAGCTCAGAGGCGGGCCGGGCGAGGACCACCTCGCCGGAGGCGCGGACTACGACAACTTCTATCCGGGTCACGACGACGACTCGATCGAAGGCGGCGGCGGCGATGACTGGATCTTCGAACGAGAGCCTCGCGTCGCTGCCGCGCGGCTCGGCAACGAAGACATCGACGGGGACGAAGGAAAAGACATGGTGTTCTTCTTCTCAGCCGTCGGCGCTCCGTCGGATGAGCCCGTGGACGTCGACCTAGCGCAGGGAACCGCCAGCTTCGTGGGAGAGCATCGCGTCGTAGACGTGGAGGACGTGACCGTAATCCATTCGGGACCGGTCCACGTCGCAGGTAACGCCGAGGCGAACGACCTCTTCGTGAGCGGCGACGACAGCGTGGTCGTGGAGGGCGGCCCCGGCGACGACGAGATCCGTGGTGGCGGGGGAGTCGACGACGCGTTCGACGGTGGTGACGGCACCGACACCGTCGTCTACACGGCCGCGACCGGCGCCACGGTCGACCTGATGCAGGGGGTCGCCTCCGGCCCGTCGATAGGCTTCGACCATCTGACGGACTTCGAGAACATCACTGTCTTCTGCTTGGGCGATGGAGGCGGCGTCGTACTCCTCGGCGACGAAGGCCCTAACCGCATCGAGGGCGGCTGCCGGAACGACCACCTCGACGGGCGCGACGGCAACGACGTCTTGATGGGCAGCGCCGGGGACGACTCGCTCGACGGCGGCGAGGGCGACGACACTCTCGACGGCGGCCCAGGTAACGATCGGTGCACCAACGGCGAGACGACGGAGAACTGTGAGTCGAGCGCAGTCTCGACCGCGACCTAGAACGGACGCCCTGACTACTCGAAGGCGACTCGCTACCGGTTCCTGCGGATCCGGGAGACGGCCTTCAAGCAGCGGTGTCCCTCCGAGGGCGTCAGCGCCGGAGCAAGCGCTCGATACTTCCCGGGGCGATCTCTCAGCTCGGCCTCGTACGTACCGTCAGACCCCGTCGTCGTCCGCGCCGCCACCTTCCAGCGCCCGCCGGCCCTGCGCTGGATCCTCACGGCGACGTCCTGGAAGCAGGACTCGAAGTCGCCCTCGGCGGTCACCTTGCCTCGCGCCACCAGAGCGCCCTTCAGCGCGAGCGTGACCGTCCGCTCGTGCTCCGCGGGAGGTGGAGAAGCCTCCTCCGCATTGCTGGTGGGACTCGGGGAAGCGAGCTCGAAGTCCGCCTCGCTGTCGTTCGTGTCGTCCTCCTCGTCGAGCGCCTGCTCGTCCATTCCTCCAGAGATCACGCGCTCCATCGATCTGTTCGGGACCAGGCCCACCGGCGCGTTGAACGGAGTGCCGGTTTCTGCGTCGTCGCCCGAATAGCTCCCCCAAGACGCGCAGTCGATGAGCTCGTCGACCGACGAGCGGAAGCAGACGCGGCCGCCTCCCGCCGGTATCACCGGAGTCATCGCGAGATCGGCGGTGACGTCGAACTCGGCCTCGGCCTCCTCGGTGGCAACCAGCACGTGGGACTGGTTCGCCCCGTTGGCCACGGGGCTCGTGAACGTAAACGCCTGGATCTCCGTCCCGGCCGCGTCGAACACGACCACCTCGTGCCCCGCCAGGAAGCGCTGGTTCTCCGCGTACATCTGGAGCTCGACGAATTGCGCGGCGGGAACGGTGGACGTGCCTGCGAACACCTCTCTGATGTTCATCAGGTGGAACAACGCGTGGGCAGTTCCCGGCGTCACGACCAGTGAGGCGCACGCGAGCACCACGACGCAGGCGAGGCGCAGCGCGACGCGGGAGGTCGCCCGCGTCATCTCGTGACCCTCACCCGGCCGCACATGCCGGTGCACTTGCCGCCGTCGACGACGGAATGCCCCGTGGTCATGCAGCGGAACTTGAAGGTGCCGGCCTTGCGGAACCGCTTGCGCGTGGACTCGTCCGGGGAGAGCACCGTGTTCTTGCTCCACTTCCCCGAGTACGCCGTCACGGTGTGCTGGCAGTCGGTGGGATTCTTCCAGACGATCTTGTCGCCCTTGGTGATACGTCTCACGCCCGGCTCCCAGCTCGGATCGTTGGCACATCCTCTCGCTTTGAACCGCGCCGTATCCCCCAGGGACGTCGGAGCGACCAGCACCACCCAGAGGGCAGCGGCAGCAGTTGCGGCGATCCATCTCCGGCTCGTCATGTATGCCCCTTCCGCTCGCACCCGGAACCTACAGTGGTAATACGGGCCAGCAGGTGCGGGGGATTGCCCACAATCCCAAGACGCTTCGGAGACGTATTACCGATGTGGCCACTATCCGACGAGTCGTTGCTGGCGGGGATGTCTTCCGGGGATCCCGACGCGGCCGCGGCCTTCGTCCGCAGATACCAGGCGCGCGTCTTCGGGCTCGCGTTCTCGATCCTGGCCGATCGCGCGGCGGCTGAGGAAGTGGCTCAGGAGACCTTCCTGAGGGTGTGGCGCTTCGGCGCCACCTACGACGCGCGGCGCGGCCGGGTCTCGACGTGGCTGCTCACGATCACGAGGAACCTCGCCGTGGACGCGACCCGCCTGCGGCGCGCACGGCCGCTGGACCCGCTGACGCTGCTCGCGCTGTGCGAGCGAGCCGACGGAGATGACTCCGAGGATCCCCACGTAGCGGCGGACGAGACCCGCCGGCTCCGCACCGCGCTCTCGGAGTTGCCCCTCGAGCAGAAGACGGCCGTCGTGCAGGCGGCGTTCTACGGACGCACGGCGCGCGAGATAAGCGAAGCCGAAGGGGTGCCCCTGGGGACGGTGAAGTCGCGCATCCGCGCCGCGATGCTGAAGCTTCATTCCGTGATGGAGTCGGATCTGTGAGCCGGGCGCATTCTTGCGAGGAGGTGCGCGACCTCGCCCCGGAGGTCGCGTTGGGGATCGCATCGGGAGAAGAGCGAGCACGAGTGCTCGTGCACGTGGGATCGTGCGGCGACTGTCGCCGGCTGCTCGACGGCCTTGCGGTAACCGCCGATGCCCTGCTCCTGCTCGCGCCGCGAGACGAGCCGTCCCGCGGATTCGAGAGCGCGGCCCTCACGCGGATGACTCCGGGACGAAGCCGGACGAGGTCGCGTCTGGCCGTCGCAATCGTGGCGGCAATCGTGGGTGCCGCGCTTGCGGGAGGTGCTGTCTTCTGGATCACCGCGAACGATCGGTCGCTGGCAGCGCACTATCGCGCCGCGCTCGCGGAGGCGAACGGTCAATATTTCGGGGTCGTACCTCTTCGGACCGCCTCGGGTGAGAGGGCGGGGCACCTCTTCGCGTACGAAGGGTCTCCTTCTTGGCTGTTCTTCGTCCTGGACGCGCCCCTCGATCGAGGTCGCCACACGATCCGGATCGACACTCGGAGCGGACCGGGAATCGACTTGGCTGCAGGAGGCCCGCAGGAGGATCGTGTTGCATGGGGGCGGGACATCCCGATCAGCCTGCACGACGTCCAGGCGGTCCGGATCCTCGACGCCCGGAACGCCGTCGTCGTTGCCGCCACGTTTCCCCAGCCGTAGGGACGCACACGCGCTCCGCTCCCGAGGTCCCCGAGACCGACGGGACTTGGGGGTTATGCCGCCGGTGTCGCCCCCGCTCGCCGCCTGAGCGCGAGCCGCGACACGATGAAGACCGCGACGATCGCCAGCGCGATCGAGACGCCGAGGATCGCGGACGAGAGCTCGCTCCCTCCCGAGTCGGCCGCTGTGGTCCCCTCGCCCGCGGGAGGATCCTTGACCTCGACAACGCCGGCGATGCCGTTGGTCAGTGTCGCTGCCTTCGTCGCGTCGCCGACGACGACAGCTCCGACCATCGACGGGTGCAGCGCGCAGTAGTACGGGTAGACGCCCTCGTTCTCGAACGTGTAGCTGACCCTGTCGCCCCTGTTCAGCAGGTCCTCGGTACCCCACGAGAACGCCGCGCCCGAGACCGTGTGCGGAACGGGATCCTTGTTGATCCACGTCACCTCGTCGCCGGGATCGACGTAAGTGACCGTGTCGACGAAAGCGCACTCCCCGATCGCCACGGCCGGCTTCTTCGAGCTCGTCATCTCGTTATCGGGCAGGGCGTGGCAACCGCCGCCCGCGGCCGCACCGGGGAGCACGAGCCAGAACGCGCCGAGGACGATTACCAGCAAGAGTGAGAGACGGCGAGGCATGGGCGGGTCTCCTTTCGACGACTCCACGACGATCTGATTACGCCGCGGGGACCCGATCGGTTCCCTCAACGGAGGCTCCGCGCGATGCGAAGCGCCTCCCCCCTCGACTCGGCCCCCTCGACCCGGTACGTGACGCCGCCCTCGTCCCACAGCAGCACGTTCCCGGCCAGGCGAACCGTCTCCTCGCGAAAGCTCCCGTCCTCGTCGACGTAATAGATGAGGTGTGGCTTGCCGCTGATCCAGTACCCGGCCTCCGAGCCGACCGGTGCGGCCGAGACCTTTCCTCCGGGCACCTCGACCTTCTTGAAGAACGCCTCATCCACCGACGCGACGAACTGCGTGACGAGCAGCCGCGCGTCCGACGCCGTCGTCGCGTCATCCGGATACACGATCGAGACCATCCCGCTCCGGCCGATGGCCGCGTCGTAGTACACGGCAGGTCTCATCCCCTCGATCGCAGGATCGCGCGGGAGTGCGACGTCGAAACCTGCGCGCTTGCTCGCGGCGGCCAGACCGATGCGCTCCCCCAGGCGGAGCTCACTCTCCGGCGGCGGAGACACCTCGGGCGTCTCGTCGAACGTGATGTGGATCCCGACGATGCCCAGCAGGTCCGCGACCGCTCGCCGGGCCGTGACCGACAGCGACAGCGTGAGCGCGAGGACGATCACGACGACGGACACGCCCGCCACCACCGGCCGCCAGAGAGACGGGTGCGTTCGTGGAAGCCGGATCGTTCCGACGGGCATGGGTCCGGCATCGATGCGACGGCGGACGGCTGCGGCCAGCGGCGGAGTCTCCGGGAAGTCGACCTCGCGCGCGACGCGTTCCACGACGGCGGCCATCGCTCTCTCGCGCGTCACCGGCCCGTCTCCCCCTCGAGCTGCGCGCGCAGGCGACGCAAGGCGCGCGACAGGCGGGACTTGACCGTTCCCCGGCGGACCCCGAGCGCGGTCGCCGTCTCCTTCTCGGAGAGCTCCAGGAAGTAGCGATAGCCGATCACGAGCCGGTCGTCTTCGCCGAGTCGTCCGAGTGCGACGACGACGCGCTCGTCGTCCGAGCGCGCGAGAGCCGCCTCCTCGGGAGATGGGGCCGCATTCCCCGCGGGGCGGCTCTCGGCCAGCCTCAGGGCGACCGCGTCGCGCCGCGACGAGGATCGCCGCCGGTCCTTCGCTTCGTTGGCGACGATCGCGAGCAGCCAGGGCTTGAAGGCGGAACCGCTCCGGAATCGATCGATCGCATAGAACGCCTTTACGAATGCCTCCTGTGCCGCGTCCTCGGCATCGCCCGTCGATCCCGCGACGAGGTACGCGGTTCGATAAGCGGCGACCTGATGTCTCTGCACCAATGTTTCGTATGCGTCCACGTCGCCACGCTTCACCCGTTCGACTAGCTCACTATCCTCCAGTGGTCGGCCCTCCACTGGAGTCATCCTCTGCTGCTAGTACGGCGCGAGCGAGCCCGGGGTTCCCGTCGCTCTTCCTGCCCCGATGCGTCCTGCGGAGAGACCTAGCGCGAGAGCGCTTCGCGGCGCGGGTCCGGGAGTGGGGTCAGGACCTTCTCCAGACGGTCGCGCAGGTGCTCGAAGTCGGGCGGCAGCGACAGGCCCTCGCCGAGCGTCTCGAGTGGTTCGTCGGCCGTGAAGCCGGGGCCGATCGTCGCGATCTCGAACAGGATCCCGGCGGGCTCCCTGAAGTAGATCGACCTGAAGTAGAAGCGGTCGATCACCGGCGTCGGCTGCCCTCCGGCGGTGGCGACGCGCTCGCGCCACGCCTCGTGCTCGTCCATCGGGGAGGCCCACGCGATGTGGTGAACCGTGCCGGCTCCGTTCAAGCCGCGCTGCTGCGGCGCCGCGTCGTAGCCGTAGAAGGAGCCGCGCTCCTCGCCGCGCGCTGCCCACTCACCGGGCGCGGGCTCCTCGAACCCGAGGCCGTCGCGCAAGAACTCCGCGCTCGCCGCGGGGTCCGCGCTGTACGCACGGACGCCGTCGAAGCCCAGCAGCGCGTGCTCGGCCGGCACGTCCGGATGGTTCGCGCGCAGCGGAGGCTCCGAGGTCTCGCTCACCCGCAGCTCGAGGCCCAGCCCCTCCGGGTCGTCGAACCTCAGGTAGTCCGCGCCCCGATCGGCGGCCCTGCCGGCCTCTCCGAGTCGCGCCGCCCAGAAGTCGAGAGCATCCGGCGAGCCGACGCGCCACACGATCCGGTCCACCATGCCGGCCCCCGCGCGCCCGCGGCCGAGCCCCGGGTACTCGAAGAACGTGAGGTCCGAGCCGGGG
>WUUC01236770.1_pt1 | contig 21958 bp, 24 predicted proteins | sample 6278441 | NCBI WGS metagenome assembly WUUC01 (sample SAMN13675441, study PRJNA597444) | soil metagenome | isolation source: soil | place: USA: Washington | collected 2017-10
CCCCCTAGGGGGATCGAACCCCTGTTTTCAGGTTGAAAACCTGACGTCCTGACCATTAGACGAAGGGGGCCTGCCGGAGGCCTCGCGTCATATAGAAAGCTTTGCTCCTGCGAGCAAGCGAGGGCGGCTAAGGCGCCGCGGCGTCGGCGATAATGAGCTCGACGCTGTCCCGTCCGTTCCAGCTGTCCCGGCGCAGTTGCCCCGCAACATGAAGGGTCGCGCCTTCGGCTTGCGTGAGAAGCGCACCCAAGGGCGTGTCGGCAACGCGGAAGGCGCAAGCCTCGATGCGCCTTCCATCGGCGGCAACAAGCGAGCAGCGCAGATGCCCCGTGCCGACCGGGCGTAGCCGCTGTACCCGGTGGAACGGAAACGCGAAGCGCGGCTCGGGATAACCTGACCCGTAGGGACCGGCGCGTTCGAAGAGATCGAGGAGTTCGCCCGTCGCGCCGCCCGCTGAGAGCGCGCCATCAATGGCAAGCGTCCAGGAGTTCGCAGCGGCCGCAACCGGCAGAGCAAGGCGCTCGTTCAAGAACGAGAGCCACTCCGCCTCTCGCCGGCGCTCGAGGCGAAGGCCCGCCGCCATTGCGTGACCGCCCCCCTTTGTCAGGATTCCGTCTTGCACTGCAGCGCGAACGACGCGCCCGAGATCGACCGATGGGATGGAGCGCGCCGACCCCACGCCAAATCCGTCCGCATCCCAAGAGACGACGAAGGTTGGAAGGTTGAAGCGCTCCGCGACGCGTCCGGCGACAAGTCCGAGCAGGCCCTTGTGCCATCGCTCGCCGCCCAACCAAAGAAACGGGCCCCCGCGCTCGGCTTGCGCCTCGCCGAGGCCAAATGCTTCTTCAAGCAGCCGTGCTTCGATCGCTCGCCGCTCGGCATTCATAATCTCAAGCTTCTGGGCAATGCCTCGCGCCGCAACGTCGTCGTCGGTCGCGAGAAGCTCCGCGCCGAGCGACGATGCTCCTACCCTGCCGCCGGCATTGATGCGTGGGCCGAGAATGAAGCCGAGCGTGTAGCAATCGGGCGCCGTCTCAATCCGCGCGGCGTCTGCGAGTGCCCGCAGACCCGGATTGCTCCTCAGGCGCAGGACCTTGAGGCCCTTCGCCACGAGCGCGCGGTTCACGCCTTTCAGCGGGACAACGTCGCATATGGTGGCAAGAGCCACGAGGTCGAGAAGCCCGAGCAGATCGGGTTCGGGCGTGGTGGAATAGAATTGATTGCGGCGCAAAGCGCGGACGGTCTCCACAAGAAAGAGAAATACGACGCCCGCTGCGGCGAGGTGCCCTTGGCCGGAGAGATCGTCCTGCCGGTTCGGATTGACGACGGCGAAGGCGGGCGGAAGCGCCTCGTCCGCCTGATGATGATCGAGGACGATCACGTCGACCCCGCGCTTGGCGACGGCGGCAATTGCGCTTCCCGAGGTCGTACCGCAATCGACTGTGATGATGGTCGTGGCACCGGCCTCGGCGAGCTCGCCGAGCGACTCCTCCGTCGGTCCGTAGCCTTCTGTCAGCCTGTCGGGGATATAAATGGTCGCGCTTTGTCCGTGCGCCGCGAGGAACCTCTGGATCAGGGCCGCTGACGCCGCCCCGTCTACGTCGTAATCGCCGAAGACGGCGATCCGCTCGCCGCGCAGGATCGAGTCAGCGAAGCGCGTGGCGGCCCGTTCCATGTCCTGCAGGCGCGACGGATCCGGCAACAGCTCCCGGATCGACGGCTCGAAAAAGGCGGAGAAAGTTTGCGTGTCGGCGCCTCGTGCGGCGAGGACTCGTGCAAGGAGCTCCGGGACGCCATGCCTCTGCGCGATGGCAAGCGCAGCCGGGGCTTGGGAGGGCCCCAAACGCTCGACCCAGCGGAAGCCGCGTGCCGAACGCTCGACGCCGAGAAAGCCCTGCCCTTCTGGCGCGATCGTTTTGCTAAGAACTGCCGTCATACCGGTCTCAATGGAGGAAGCTACACCGGCATCAGCCTAACTGATTCGGTGCCAGCCCTCGCTCAGCCGGCGCGGTTCGTGTCGCGATATTCCGTGTGGATCCAGCGCACCGTGTGGGGCTTCGCGCGCATCACGACGGAGTGGGTGGACACGGCCTTCGGCGAAAAGCGTACGCCGCTCAGCAAGGACCCGTCGGTGATGCCGGTCGCGGCGAAACTCACATCGCCCGAGGCCATGTCGCGCATCGTGTACTTCCGGCTGAGGTCGGAGATCCCGGCCGTCTCCGCACGCTCTCGCTGCTGCGCATTCGCGGGGATGAGGCGCCCCTGGATTTGTCCGCCGATGCAGCATAGGGCGGCCGCGGCAAGCACCCCCTCGGGCGCCCCGCCGACCCCCATATAGACGTCGATGCCCGTGTCCTCGGGCTCGGTCGTATGGATCACCCCGGCGATGTCGCCGTCGCCGATGAGCCGGACGGCGGCGCCTGCGTCGCGCACCGCCTCGATGAGCTTTGCATGCCGCGGCCGGTCGAGGATGCACGCCGTGATGTCACTGACGGGGACGCCCTTCGCCTTGGCAAGCGCGTTCAGATTGTCCGCCGCTGAAGCATCGAGATCGACCAGCCCGTCAGGGTAACCCGGCCCGATGGCGATCTTGTCCATATACATGACGGGAACCTTGAGGAGGCTGCCGCGCTCGGCGATGGCGACGACGGCAAGTGCATTCGGCAGCGCCTTCGCGGCGAGCGTCGACCCTTCGACGGGATCGACGGCGATATCCACCGCGAGGCCTGAGGCGGCGGCGCCGACAGTCTCTCCCATATAAAGGTGCGTGGCTTCGCTCTCTTCCCCCTCCCCGACCACGACGACGCCGTTGATTGGCAGCCGCGCGAGCGATCGGCACATTGCGTCAATGGCGGCGCCGTCGACGGCCGCCTCGTCGCCACGCCCACGCAGCCGCGCAGCGGCGATGGCCGTCGCCTCGGTGACCTTGACCACATCGTCTCCGAGAACGCGATCGAGGTCGGGGCTGTCTTGAGCCTCCGCCAGTTCCGCCTCCTCCTTCACGCGGGCGCGATTGTTCCGGGGCCGCATGGGTATCACAGTTTCTCGATGCGGATCATCTGCGGTTTTTCATCGACGTTTCCATCCTGCTCGATGGCGGCGAGGGCCTTGCGAATGGCCGATTCCGACGTCTGATGCGTGATCATGACGACGCCGGTCGGCGCGCCGGCTTCCTGCTTTCTGAAGCCCGGAAGCTCGGCAGGCCGGCGGCGCTGGACGATGCTTTCGAGCGAAATACCTTGCTCCGCCATGCGCCCGGCAATGGCGGCGAACGCGCCCGTCCGGTCATAGACCGAGAGCCTGATGTAATAGCCGCCTTCATGCGCGCGCATCTGAGCGGGCTTATACGGCTCCAGATCCTTCGCGGGGATGACAAAGGGTGGCAGAACGTGTCCGCGCGCGATGTCAATCAGATCGCTGGCAACGGACGACGCGGTCGGGCCTGCGCCCGCGCCGCGCCCGATCAGCATGATTTCGCCGACGAAATCCCCACCGATGGCCACGCAATTCGAAACGCCACCGACGTCCGCGATCGCCATGTGCTTCGGCACCATGGTTGGATGCACCCGCTGCTCGATGCCGCTGTCGGTGCGAAGCGCGACGCCGAGCAGCTTGATGCGATAACCGAGATCGTCGGCGGCTTCGATGTCGGCCGGTGTGATGCTCTCGATCCCTTCGACGTAGATCGAGTCGAAGGAGACCTTGGTGCCAAAGGCGAGCGACGTGAGCAGCGCCAGTTTGTGCGCCGTGTCGAAGCCGCCGATGTCGAAGGTCGGATCGGCCTCGGCATAGCCTTGTTCCTGCGCCTCCTTTAGGACCTCGGCAAACGGCCGTCCTTCCTTCTCCATCAAAGTGAGGATGTAGTTGCAGGTGCCGTTGAGGATGCCGTAGACGCGGCGAATCGCGTTTCCCTGGAGGCTCTCCCGCATCGTTTTGACGACGGGGATGCCCCCCGCCACCGCCGCTTCGAAGTTCAAGGCGACGCCATGCTCCTCGGCGAGTGCGGCCAGCGCCGGCCCGTGATGCGCAAGCAGCGCCTTGTTGGCTGTCACCACATGCTTGCCGGCGCGAAGCGCAGCTTCCACCGAGTCCTTCGCGGCGCCGCCTTCTCCGCCGATCAATTCGACGAACACGTCGATGGAAGGGTCCCGGGCCAATTCGACCGGATCCTCGAAGAAGCGATAGCTGGAGAGATCGACATCGCGAGTCTTGCGCTTGTCGCGCGCCGAGACGGCGACCACTTCGAGCGGCCTGCTGCTGCGCTCGGCAAGCGCCTCTCCGCGCGCGGCAATCAGCTTGAGCAGGCCGCCACCGACCGTTCCGGGTCCGGCGAGCCCGAGTTTCAGAGGCTCCGTCATTCGGGGACTTTAGAGGGTTCTCGACGCTTTTGGTGCGATGGGAATGACGTTGTGCAGGCTTTTTGCCGAGTCCGCGATGAATTTGCGGATGTTTCGCGCGGCCTGGCGGATACGCTGCTCGTTTTCGACAAGCGCTATCCGCACGAAGCCCTCGCCATATTCCCCGAAGCCGACACCCGGAGAGACGGCAACGCTGGCGTGCTCGAGCAGCAGCTTCGAAAATTCGAGCGAGCCAAGATGCGCGAACAGCTCCGGAATCGGGGCCCAGGCGAACATGGTCGCGGGCGGCGCAGGGATGGGCCAGCCGGCCCGTGTGAGGGCATCGACGAGGCAATCACGCCGCCGCTTATAGATGCCGCGGATCTCATCGATGCATTCCTGCGGGCCGTTCAACGCTGCGGTCGCAGCGACTTGCACCGGCGTGAACGCGCCATAGTCGAGATAGGACTTCACACGCGTGAGCGCGCTGATCAGCCGCTCATTGCCGACGGCAAAGCCGATGCGCCATCCTGGCATCGCATATGTCTTGGAGAGAGTCGTGAACTCAACGGCAATATCCATCGCCCCCGGGATTTGAAGGATTGAGGGCGGCGGCGGTCCTTCGAAGAATATCTCCGCATAAGCGAGGTCCGAGAGCACGATCAGATCGTGCTTCTTCGCAAAGCTGACGATCTCCCGGTAAAAATCGAGATCAGCCACAACCGCGGTCGGATTTGCCGGGTAATTGAGCACGAGGGCCGTCGGTTTCGGCACCGAATGCTTCATGGCCTTGTCGAGCGACATCATGAAGCTCGAATCGGTCGAGGCCGGCAGGTGCCGAATGACCGCGCCGGATATAATGAAGCCGAACTCGTGAATGGGATAGGTCGGATTGGGAACGAGAATGACGTCGCCCGGCGCCGTGATGGCTTGCGCCATATTGGCGAAGCCCTCCTTCGAGCCGAGCGTCGCCACGACCTGGGTTTCCGGATTAAGCGCGACGCCGAAGCGGCGCTGATAATAAGCGGCCTGCGCCCGGCGCAAGCCGCCGATGCCTCGCGACGCGGAGTAACGGTTGGTGCGCGGGTCGCGCACCGTCTCGACGAGCTTCTGCACGATATGCGGAGGCGTCGGCATGTCGGGATTTCCCATGCCGAAATCGATGATATCGTCGCCGCGCGCCCTCGCCTGCGCCTTCAGCTTGTTCACCTGCTCGAAGACGTAAGGAGGAAGCCGTTTGATGCGATGAAAATCGGTGTTCACGGTCGCTTCCCGCCTCCCCGCAGGGCATCCGCTTAAGCTGAAGGCATATGAAACACGAAGCGCCGCCGTCGGCAATAACTCCGCGCCGGGGGCCTAATTCTGCGTCTTTTCGGTGGCGCCTTGCCCCTTCGGCCGATCGGCGGCCGCAGCCTTCTGCCGCAGATTGCGCTCTTGCTCCATGGCGGAGATTACGGCCTGCTTGGCCTCTGGCGTAAGAGCCTTGGCATATGGCTTGGAGGCCGTTGCGAAGGTTGTGTCGGGGTCACTCGAGGTGAGCGAATCGGAGCAGGCGGAGAGCGGAACGGCGAGCGCGACAGGCGCGATGAAAAGCACCCCTTTCGTCGCAATACGAACCACGATGCGGCTCACGGTGTTGATCGTTCTCCGCAGGTGATTGGAAAGGCTCGCCTTGTTGTTATATTGCATGGCACAAAATGCATCCGCTGAGATCACTCAACTGTCGCGTTCAGCTTGGCGGCAATGTGATTAAGCCGGGGTAAATTGGGGGCGACCAACAAAATGCAGAAAAACAACGACGACACTGGCGAAAATAAGCCGGAAGGCGAGGTTCAGTTCGACGCCCTCGCTCGCAATCTCACCCGTCTTTTTGACGAGGGATCGAAGGTCCTCGGTCAGCTCGCCGAGCGGACGAACGGCAACGGTCCCTTGAGCGCCGCTTCAGAGGCCGGGGAAGCCGTGAAGCTGCTCGGCGAGGTTGCGCAGCACTGGATCCGCGAGCCAGCGAGGTTCGCGGCCGCGCAGACCGTTCTCATGAAGGATTACGCCGAGCTCTGGGGCCGTTCGTTCCGCCGCTTTCTCGGTGAAGAGGTCGAGCCGGTGATCAAGCCTGCCCCCGGCGACAATCGCTTCACGGATCCGGACTGGTCCAACAGCCAATATTTCGACTTTTGGAAGCAGGCCTACCTCATCACTGCGCGCTGGGCGGAGGATCTGACACGCAAGACCGAGGGCATCGACGAGAAGACCCGCAAGCGTGCGATGTTCTATCTCGAGCAGACGCTCGCCGCGCTGTCGCCGTCGAACTTTCCGCTGACCAATCCAGAGGTCGTGCGAACCACGCTCGCGACCAATGCCGAAAACCTCGTGCAAGGCATGACGCATTTTGCCCGCGATCTCGAGCAGTCGAAGGACCTGCTTCGCATCAGCCAGACCGATCTTTCGGCTTTTGAGGTCGGCAGGAATCTCGCCGTCACGCCCGGAAAGGTTGTGTTCCAGAACGACCTCGTTCAGCTCATCCATTACAGCCCGAGCACGGCCGAGGTCTATGAGCGGCCGCTGCTCGTCGTACCGCCCTGGATCAACAAATATTACATCCTCGATCTCGTCCCTGAGAAAAGCTTCATCAAATGGGCGGTCGATCAAGGCTTCACCGTCTTCACCATCTCCTGGGTGAATCCCGACGCGCGGCTCGCGCAGAAGACGTTCGAAGATTACATGCGCGAGGGGATTCTTGCCTCGCTCGACGCTGTCATCCGCCAGACCGGGCAGCCGAAGATCAACGCCCTCGGCTATTGCGTGGGCGGAACCCTACTCGCCTCGACTCTCGCAAACATGGCCGCCAAGGGCGACGATCGCGTCGCCTCGAGCACCTTCCTCGCGGCCCAAGTCGATTTCAGTGAGGCGGGCGACCTTCTTATCTTCATTGATGACGCGCAGCTCACGGCGCTCGAAGAAATGATGGCCGAGCATGGCTATCTCGACGGCTCGCGCATGGCGGCTGTGTTCAACATGCTTCGGCCGCGCGACCTCATCTGGCCATACGTCGTCAACAATTACCTGCTCGGCAAGAAACCCTTCCCCTTCGATCTTCTCTATTGGAACGCGGATTCGACGCGGCTGCCGGCTGCTAACCATGCCTTTTATCTTCGCGAGTTCTACCATCTCAACCGGCTGAGCAAAGGGGAGATGGAGCTTGGCGGCGTGCGTCTCGACCTGGAGCGCGTGACCATCCCCATCTACGAGCTCTGCACGAAGGAAGATCACATCGCTCCGGCATCATCGGTGTTCATCGGCTCGAAGCTGTTCGGGGGCCCCGTCCGCTTCGTCATGGCCGGATCCGGCCACATTGCCGGTGTCATCAATCCGCCGGGGAAGAAAAAGTACCAGTTCTGGACCGGCCCACTCGCCGCGACCACACTCGCGGAGTGGACGGAGAAAGCCTCGCCGACGCCCGGCTCATGGTGGCCCGACTGGTCCGCGTGGCTGGCGGAGCAATCCGGAGCCAAGGTACCAGCCCTCGATCCCTCGAGCGGCCCACTGGCCCCTCTCGACGACGCGCCGGGTTCCTTTGTCCGCGAGCGGATCTAGCGATCACGGAAACATCGGCAGTTGCTCCAGGCCCAGCGTCTCGGGGAAGTCGTACATGAGATTGAAATTCTGAAGCGCCTGGCCGGCTGAGCCTTTCACCAAATTGTCGATGGCCGAGACCACGATCGCCCTCCCCGGCAGGCGATCGGCGAACACGCCGATATGGCAATCATTCGAGCCACGGACATGCTGCGTTGCGGGGATGACACCGTCCTCGACCACGAAGACGAAGGCGCTGTCGGCATAAGCCTTGCGGAGCGCTTCACGAAGATCGGCGACGTTTCTGCTCTTCGCGAGTTTCACGTAGATCGTGCAAAGCTCGCCGCGACTCATCGGTACAAGATGCGGCGTGAAATTGAGAGCCACGCGCTCGCCGGCTGCGGCGCTCAACTCCTGCTCCATCTCCGGAATGTGGCGGTGACTACCGATTCCGTAAGGCGAAAGCCCTTCCCCGGCCTCGGAGAACAGGATGTTCTGTTTGAGCGTCCGTCCGGCGCCTGACACACCAGACTTGGCATCGACGATCAGTTCACTCGTCTCGATCAGCTTCGACTTTACGAGCGGCAGGAGGGCGAGCAGAACCGCGGTCGGATAACATCCAGGACACGCAACAAGACGTGCCGACCCGATCGCCTCGGCGTTATGCTCCGTCAGCCCGTAGACGGCTTCCCGCAGGAGTTCCGGCGCGCTGTGCTCGCCGCCATACCACTCGGCATAGGTGCGCGGATCGCGCAGGCGAAAGTCCGCCGACATGTCGATGACTTTGACTCTCTCGGGAAGTTTGGCGATCTCGGCATGCGCGGTCCCGTGCGGTAGACCGCAAAACACGACATCGACGTTCCGCCAATCCACCTCATCGGCGGTGATGAGGGGGGGAAGATTGAGGCGCGCGAGATGCGGGAACACCTGCGCAAGCGGCTGGCCGGCATGGCCTTTCGCCGCGAGCGCGGCGATGGTGACATGCGGATGCCGTGCGGCAAGCCGGATAATGTCCGCGCCGGTATAGCCGCTCGCGCCGAGGATCGCGGCCCTGATCTTTGGATTGCTTGCCATAGCGGCGTTGTCCGATTTGCCGAAAAGGACGGCGTGCACGCGCTCCGTCATACCGGCGAAAGCCGGTCTCCGCCAATGCAATTGCCTGACGGAACCGAGTAGCCGAAGCGATTAGCGCTTGGAGAACTGGAAGCTGCGGCGGGCCTTGGCCTTGCCGTACTTTTTGCGCTCCACGGTGCGCGCGTCTCGGGTGAGGAAGCCACCCTTCTTCAACACGCCGCGAAGCTCAGGCTCATGGCGAGTCAATGCGCGGGAGATGCCGTGGCGAACCGCGCCCGCTTGACCGGACAGCCCGCCGCCGCTCACGGTGCAGACGACGTCGAACTGCGTCTCCCGCTTCGCCGCGACGAGAGGCTGCTTCAGAATCATTTGCAGCACGGGACGAGCGAAATAGGCGGCATGGTCCTTGCCGTTGACAGTGATCTTGCCGGCGCCGGGCTTCACCCAAACGCGGGCGACGGCATCTTTGCGCCTTCCCGTCGCGTAGGAGCGCCCTTTCGCATCAACCTTCCGTTCGTAGACAGGCGTCTGCGGCGCCGAGCTCTCGGCCTTAAGCCCGCCGAGATCTTCCAGAGTCCGGGGTTCGGGGCTGACCATGGCTTCAAGCGCTCCTTGCATTCTTGGTATTGAGGGTGGCGACATCGACCTTCTGTGGCGATTGCGCCTCGTGCGGGTGATCGCCGCCGGTGTAAATCCGCAAATTCTTGAGCTGCTGACGTCCAAGCGGGCCGCGTGGGAGCATTCGCTCCACCGCCTTTTGCAAGACACGCTCCGGATGCTTGCCCTCGAGGATCTTCGCCGCTGTCCTGTCCTTGATGCCACCCGGATAGCCGGTATGCCAATGATAGACCTTGTCGGCGCGCTTATTCCCGGTGAGAACGACCTTCTCGGCATTGATCACTATGATGTTGTCGCCGCAATCCATATGCGGTGTGTAAGCGGGCTTGTGCTTCCCCCGCAGTCTCGTGGCAATGAGCGCGGCAAGCCTGCCGACGACGAGGCCCTTGGCATCGATCAGAATCCAGGACTTGTCGATGTCCTTCGGGGTGGCGGAAAAGGTTTTCATGGCATTGCTCGCTTGGTCGAAGTTGGCGGCTTCTAACGGCTGTCCTCACGCGGGTCAAGCAGTCGAAGAATATTAAATGATTTCCGACGACTAACTATGTGGTACAGTAGTACCTCCACGCATTCGGGGTCCTCGTTGCCGGAAGGCCCGCATTGCCCTATCGAAATCCACATGACCGCATCGACGAGCGTAATGGAGCCCGCATTGCAAGCGAGCGGCGCACCTGTCTTGCAGGAAGAAAGGGCGCCAATTGCCCTCCTTACGCTGAATCGCCCGGAAGCGCGGAACTGCCTCTCCGAGGATGTGATCGCGGCGCTGCATGACGCGATCCGTGCGATAGGCAGGTCCGATTCTATCCGCGCGATCGTCATCACCGGGGCTGGCTCCGCCTTCTCGTCGGGTCACGACCTGAAGGAGCTGACCGCCCATCGCAACGATGCTGACAGCGGGCGGACCTATTTCGCCAAGATCATGGGCGCTTGTTCGGCACTCATGCAGTCCATCGTGGCTTGTCCAAAACCGGTGATCGCCGCCGTAAACGGCATCGCAACAGCGGCGGGCTGTCAGCTCGTCGCCTCTTGCGATCTGGCCGTGGCGAGCAGCGCCGCGCGATTTGCCACTCCCGGCGTCAATATCGGCCTCTTCTGCTCCACGCCGATGGTGGCGCTCAGCCGTAACCTCTCGCGCAAAGCGGCCATGGAGATGTTGCTTCTCGGCGACATGGTTGACGCCCATCGGGCGATGGAACTCGGCCTTGTCAATCGTGTCGTTGAGCCTGACGAGACCGTCAATGCCGCCATCGCGCTTGCGCGGCAGGTCGCCACGAAGCCAAAGGCAACCTTGCGGATCGGCAAGGAGGCCTTCTACCGACAGCTCGAAATGCCGCTTGAAGAGGCCTATGCCTATGCGTCCGCTGTGATGGTCGACAACATGCTTGAGGCCGAAGCCGAAGAGGGTATCGGGGCCTTTCTGGATAAGAGACCGCCGCGCTGGCCGGAGTAGAGGCGGCGCTCGCGGCCTCCGAATCGCCTAGTTTCTGGCCCTACGATCACCTATAGTCCGCGCCGCCTGACAACCCTTGCACGCGCCATCGCGCAGCGTTGTCGCGTGCTGACCGACCCCCGAAGCCTCTTTGAACGATTGGAGTGAACGAGAATGAAGCAACTCCTCGCCCTGACGATGATCGCCTTATTGGTGCCGACCGCGGCCGCAATGGCCAAGGGCGCTTGCAAAGACGACAAGGAGAAGTTCTGCAAGGATGTGATCGCTGGCGGCGGCAAGCCGGGCCCCTGCCTCAAGGAGCACATCAATGAGCTGAGCCCCGCCTGCAAGGAGAAGCTTTCGAAGCCTAAGGAGGCTAGGGCCCAGGATGAAAAGGCGGACGACAAGCCCGCCGACGCGAAGACCGAGGCCCCCGCCGCCGGTACGGCACCATCTGGAGCCGAAGCAACTGGCGGAACCGACGGCGCGGGCGGAAGCACCAGCAAGGAATAAATCAATGCGGGTGCCGCGCGTGAACCGCGCAGCACCCGCACTCCTCCTGCCCTTGTCCAATCAGGCGCGGAGGCCACATTGAATCACGACAGTTACACCGACGCCTATATTCGGGAGATCCTTGCGAGCTCTCGCAGCTTCGCCTTTGTCGGCGCAAGCGCAAACGCCTCGCGTCCCAGCTACTTCGCAATGAAGTATCTCTTGTCGAAGGGATACCGGATTCTCCCGGTCAATCCCGGGGAGGCGGGCAATCGAATCCAGGGACAGAAGGTCTATGCATCGCTCGCCGAAATCGATGTGCCCGTCGATGTCGTAGACATTTTCCGCGGGCCGCAAGCCGCACTCGACATCGCTGGCGAGGCCATCGACATCGGCGCCAAGGTGCTGTGGATGCAGCTCGGCGTCTGCAACGACGAGGCCGCGAAGCTCGCCGAAAGCGCGGGGCTGAAGGTGGTTATGAATCGCTGCCCGAAAATCGAATATGGGCGCCTTTCCGGCGAGATCGGTTGGGTCGGAGTCAATCGCCGCCTGATCGACAATCGCAAGCCGCTTCTGTTCGGAAAAGGCGGAACGATGAAGCACCGCGCGTAGGCGCCGCCTGCTTCAGTCACCTCCTCATCAACATGGGACGCCAAGAAGCGGGCGGCGCTTTCGCTCTGCCTTGCTATAGTCGCGCGCCACGAACAGAGGAACGATCATGCCTGAAGACCGCCAGCCCGGCTTCAACACCTTGGCGATTCATGCCGGCGCGCATCCAGACCCCGCGACCGGCGCCCGCGCGACGCCCATCTACCAGACGACATCCTACGTGTTCGAGAACGTCGATCACGCAGCGGCTCTGTTCAACCTCGAAACCTTCGGAAACATCTACACGCGCATCATGAACCCCACCCAGGCCGTGCTCGAAGAGCGGATCGCGGCGCTGGAGGGGGGCACGGCGGCGCTCGCCGTTGCCTCAGGCCATGCGGCGCAGGCGGTTATTTTTCACGTCCTGCTCGAGGCGGGCGACGAGTTCGTCGCCGCGCGTCAACTTTATGGCGGGTCGATCAACCAGTTCACCCACTCCTTCAAGAAGTTCGATTGGCATGTACGTTTCGCCGACACCGACGACGCCGACAGCTTCCGCGCTGCGCTCACGCCGAAGACAAAAGCAATCTTTGTCGAGTCGATCGCCAATCCGGGCGGCATTGTCACCGACCTTGAGGCGATCTCCGCCGTCGCCAAGGAGGCGGGCGTGCCGCTCATCGTCGACAACACCCTCGCCACGCCTTACCTCATCCGGCCCGCCGAGCATGGCGCGGACATTATTGTCCACTCCCTCACCAAATTTCTTGGCGGCCACGGCAACTCGATCGGCGGCGCCATCGTCGATTGCGGCACTTTCGACTGGCTGAAGAGCGGACGATACCCGACACTGTCGGAGCCGTCACCCAGCTATCACGGCATCACCTTCGCCGAGACGTTCGGAAATTTTGGCTTTGCGATCGCTGCGCGCGCTTTCTCGCTGCGCGATCTCGGCCCCGCCATCTCGCCCTTCAACGCCTTTCTCATCCTCACAGGGATCGAGACGCTGCCGCTCCGCATGCAGCGACATTGCGACAACGCGCTCGTGGTGGCCGAGTGGCTGCAAGGTCACGACAAGGTCGAGTGGGTGAACTATGCGGGTCTTCCCGGCAACAAATACCACGCGCTCGCGCGGCGCTATTCACGTCCCGGCGTAGGCGCCGTTTTCACCTTCGGCCTGAAGGGCGGATACGAAGCCGGAGTTTCGCTCGTGAGCAACGTGAAGCTCTTCAGCCACCTCGCCAATATCGGCGACACGCGCAGCCTGATCATTCACCCGGCCTCGACGACGCACCGGCAACTCACCGATGAGCAGCGCATCCGCGCCGGCGCGGGCCCCGAGGTCGTGCGGCTGTCGGTGGGGCTCGAAGATGTCGGCGATATCATCGCCGATCTCGATCAGGCGCTCGCGGCGGCTTGAGCGGCACGAGCAGTGCTCTCCTTCACGCCGGCACGCGCGAGCCAAACATGGTGGAGCGCAGCGCCGAACAGAATGGCGGCACCCGCCTGGTGCGCGAGCGCAAGCTGAAGGGGGACCGAGAGGAGAAGGGTCCAGACGCCGAGTGTGGCCTGCAGCAACACGAGGAGAACAAGCACGAATCCGCTCGTCTGCAGGAGTGGAGGTTTGCGGCTCAAGGAGAGCCAAACGGCTTGACCGATCACCGCAAGAACGACGGCGTAGCCGAGCATCCGATGGTCGAACTGAACCGTGAGCCTGTTCTCGAACAGGTTCAGATACCAGGGTGAGAGCGCCCACATCCCTTCAGGCACGAGGGCACCCGCCATGTCTGGCCACGTGTTGAAGCCGATGCCGGCATCGAGGCCGGCAACGAGGGCACCGGCAAGGATCTGAACGAAGATCAGGGAAAGCACGAACAGCCCGGCCCAATAGGCTGAGCTGGAGCTCGGTGTCTCTTCCCTCTCACGCCCCTCCCCTAGGCCGAAGATGATCCAGAGCGTGTAAGCGAGGATGAGGAAGGCAATGCCAAGATGAATCGCGAGCCGATATTGGCTGACGTCGACGCGCTCGGCGAGGCCACTCTTCACCATGTACCAGCCGACAGCACCCTGAACGCCGCCGAGCAGGAACAGCCCGACCAGTCGCGGCAGCAGGCGCTTCGGGATGTAACCGGCGAACCAGAACACGATGAACGGAACGAAGAACGCAGCGCCGATCAGGCGGCCAAGGAAGCGATGCCCCCACTCCCACCAATAGATGGTCTTGAACTCAGCGAGGTCCATGCCGCTCTTCAGCGACTGATACTCGGGAATTTGCTTGTAGGCATCGAAAGCCGCCTGCCAATGCGCCTCCGAGAGCGGCGGGATGGTGCCAGTTACCGGCTTCCATTCCGTGATCGACAGGCCGGAATCGGTGAGGCGCGTCGCGCCGCCCAAGAGGATCATTCCGGAAACGAGCAGAGCGATCAGAGCCAGCCAGAGGCGTAGGAGCTTGGCGTGGCGGGCCTGTGCCGGAGCGGCTTCGCGATCTATGATCACGCCTGCGGTAGCGGTCGATGCCATGGCGCCACTGATAGCTTCCGGGCGCAACCCGCTCAACGGCTTTGGCGAAGATGGGGCGGGAAGCGGCAAACAGTCGCCACGGCTGAGGAAAAATGCATTAGTCTAGCCTACCGTCGAGGAGCGGAGTTCCGCTCGCGCGTGGCAGCTAGCGGGAGGAAAAAATGGCCGACCAGCCCCCATTCGAGATTCCGCCGGAACTTCGTGACATGGCTGAACGCAATGTCGAGCAGGCTCGGGCCGCTTACGGTCATTTCATGGACTTTCTCAGCCAGGCCATCGGCGCTTGGACAGGATCGCAAGCGGGTGAAGGGGCAACGGGGTTCAAGACAGTCCAGGATCGCGCGGTCGCCTTCGCAAAAGAAAACGCTGATCGCTCATTCAACCTAGCGAGCGATTTGACCCGCGCGAAGGACGTTCAGGAAGTTCTCACGCTTCAGAGCCGTTACGTTCAGACGCAGATGCAGTCCTACGCCATGCAGGCTCAGCAGCTCGGTTGGTTGATGGCCGACGCTTTGCGCGACTTCAAGCCGAAGGAATGATTTGCCCGAGCGTGTTCTAGCGGGGTAGCGGCAGTCCCAAATACAGCGCCGTGGCATAACGCTTGAGCCGGGTCGGCAGCTTTCCGCGAAAAAAAAGGTCGATATGCGCAAAGAGTCCGACCGGGTAGCGGAAGCGTGGCCGGCGCGCTTCCAGAGCTTTGGCGATGACAATCGCGACCTCTTTTGGATCGCGGGCCGTGGTTTTCTCATGCTTATCCGCCGCGTGATAGACGCGACGCACCCAAGCGAGATAGTCGCTGCCTTGGGGACGAAAGCGCGGCGTCGTTTTCCAGATCTCGGTCCGGTATGGACCCGGCTCGATGAGAACCACCTCGATGCCGAAGGGATCTAGCTCGTAGGCTACCGATTCCGCCCAGCCTTCAACCGCCCATTTCGAAGCGCAGTAGATCGAGTTTGCCGGCTGTCCCGCAAAGGCGGCCTGACTTGAGACGACGACGATGCGGCCTCGGTTTTGCGCGCGGAAGGTGGGCAGCAGGAGGCGGGTGAGCTCGAGCACGCCGAAGAAATTCGTCTCCATGACACGTCGAATTTCGGCCTCGGGAATTTCTTCGTAGGCGCCGGCAGCGGCAACCCCGGCATTGTGCACGACCGCGTCTAGCGTGTTGCCGGTCGCTGCGAGCACGGTATCGACGGCTGACCCGAAAGACTGGCGATCGCTCACGTCGAGCTGGAGAAAGGTAACGCGCTCCGCCAGGCCCGCTTTCTTCAGCGATTGTTCAAGCGCAGCTTTCTTGGCCAGATCCCGCATAGTGGCGAAGACTCGCCATCCGCGGCTCGCGAGAACCTCGGTCGTAACCCGTCCAATTCCGGTGGATGTCCCAGTGATCAGGACGGTCGGCATGGATGGACGGTGGGCAGAGGCGGACACCGCTGCCCACCGTGTTCCTTAGGCGGCTTTCGCGTAATACGTCTTCAGCCGGCTCATCACCTGCTGCTTGTCGAACTCGGCGCCCATGTCAAGCATGGCGTCGGCGAAGCGGCCGACGATCTCTGTGATAGCCTCGGGCGTCAGCTGGTTCAGAATGCCGATGCGAACCTGGACCGGCTCGGAGAGGGTCGGCCAGATGCCGAAGCCCTTTGCCCGCTGGCCGGCGACAAGATCCTTCTCTTTTCCGGCAAGCTTGCCCGGAAGGTTGAGAACGACGAGGCTGGTCATATTTGATGTCACCTCGCAACCCATGGCCTCGACGGCCTGCCGGAGCGCCCTCTCGTGATAGGCGTAGTCCGCAGCTTTGCCGGCGCGGCCATAGCCGAGGAGGATTCGCAGCGCCTCATGGAAGGCTGCGACCGCATAACAGGAATGCGTGCGGTGATAGGCGGGAGTCGGAGTGTCCTTGCCGTCGATGATGCCCCAATGACGGCCTTCCAGGATTGGGTGGTGCACATAGGTGTGGCACCCGCGCTTCCTGACTACCTCGATGGCCTTGTCCGAGAAACTCACCGGAGCGTAGGTGAGCGGCAGGCTGAGCACGCCCTTCTGCGGACATGATGCCCAGGCGACGACGCCCGGATAATCGTCGATGTTGTAATCGGCAACGCCGAGGCTCGACACCACGTCGCAAATGCCCATCACGCCATGCTTGAGGCATGCATCGCTAAAGCCCTTGAGATCATTGATGCGCCCGGAACCCGTCTCCCAATGTGCCATGAAGGCCCACATGGGCTTGTGCTCGGCGAGCGCCTTGTCGACCACGTCGGCACTAATTGATTTTCCATGCGGCACCTCGACGGTGACCACGCTCTTCGGCTGCGGGTTCAGAGAGTTTGCCGCAAGCTCCTCGGTGGTCGCTGCCTTCATGCGGATCGTCAGGCCATCGATTCCCGAGAAGGTGCCGTTGGTGAGAGCCACGACCTTGTCGCCGGGAAGGATCAACGACAGCACGCAATCGAGCCCGCTGAAGCCCGTTCCGGCGACGCCATAGGTGTAGATGTTCTTCGTCCCGAACGCCTCGCGCAGCATCTCTTTTGCTTCGATCATGCCGCGAAGGACGTCCTTCTGCATGTGATCGGCGACCCCGGTCCTTGCAAAACGCTCAAGGACTCGAGGATCGGTGTTTCCAGGCCCCGGCCCTGCTGCCAAGGTCTGCGGAATTTCGAGCGGCGGATAAATCGTCATGCGACCCTCAAGAAATGTACGGAATAGATGGGAGGCTGTGTGCCTCGGACCCGACTGCATAGCAGATAGGCAAGCGGGAACTAAAACAAAAAACGGCCGAATTCCAGCCTTGGCCCGCGGCACATAGGTGCAGTGCAACAGGAAGCGGATCCCTCGCGATTTGCAGCCGTCCAGGCGCAGGCTAAGAATCGGGCATGGGCATGCGAACGCGGAAGCTGATCGGATTGATCGTTCTGCTCCTTTTCCTGTCGGCTTACGCGGCACTCGCCGGCGCGATCGGAGCTGGACGCATCTCCACAGCACATCCCCTCGCTCAGCTCGCGTATTTTGTTGCGGCGGGTCTCTTATGGGTGATCCCGGCGGGGTTGCTTGTTCGCTGGATGCAGCGGCCCGACCCCGAGCCTGTCAGGCGGCGTTGACCCGCTGAAAACCATTGGCGAAGACGAACGGCGTGCCGGAAAGGCAGAGCTCGGTGTAGCGCAGCGATTGGACCTCTCCTCCGAGGAACACCCTCGGAAGGGCCGTGAGGTATCGCCGGTGTGCGGGAAAGAGTACGCCTTTTCGCGCAGTCACGGCCGTACGGAAGCCGAGTTCGCGTGCGAAGCCGAAATCTCTTGCTCGGGCGCTCGTCTCATCGCCGTAAGGAAAGGCAAAATGCGCGGGTCTCTGGCCGAGCTCCTGGGCGATCGCCTTGGCACTCCCCTCCATTTCGGCCGCGGCGCTGTCCCATGAGAGTTTCGCGACGGCGTAATGCCCCCTCGTTGCCGCGCCGATTGTCACAAGCGGATCGGCGGCGAGAGTGCGAAGCTCGTGCCAGCTTAGAAGCAGAGGGCGGCAGAGCTCGACGGCATCGATGTCATGGCGCTCCGCGAGGCTGCGAACGATGCGGCGCTGCACCATTTCATCGATGCTGCACAGCCATGTCTTGAGCTCGCCGAAAGCTTGGGCCTTCTCCGCAGGCGTTCGGGTGGTGAGGTGCCAAAGCCCACCTTGCCGGCAAAGCTCGATCTCCTCCGCTCTCTTAAGAACCTCTTCGAGCGTGATCCACCAGGGCTCGTTGCGGCCTGAAGGAAAATCGGTGGGGACATAGACCGCGAATGGCAGTCCGCGGCGTTTGAAGAGCGGATAGGCGTGCAAAAGCGTGTTGCGGTATCCGTGCTCGAAGGTGAAGCAAACGAAGCGTCTCCCGCTGCCCCTCCAGAGGCGATCTACGGCTTCGTCGAGTGAAACCACATCGAGGTCTTCGGCCTCGATCTGATCGAGCAGAGCTTCGAGGAAGACATCCGCAATTTCCGGCATCGCTTGCGACGATGCCTCCATCGGGTGTGCCGGCCGCACGTGATGCAAGGCAAAAATCACACCCGCGCCCTGTGTGTACGGCGCGAGCAAGCGATGTGCCCTGAGATGATAGAGGCCCGACAGCGCCGCCTTAACCATAGCGGCTTTGACAGCAGTCATGGAATGTGTCCTCCCGCCGAAGCGGTGAACTTCATCCCAGTCTAAGCGCCGAACTGCTAACCAAGTCGTTAACGGCTTCGCTGCGCGACTGTTTACGCAAGAGGACCGTTCCTTTAAAGACGAGAGAGTCCTTCCGGCTCCGCAAATCCTGCGACGTGAGTGCCTCTCTTCGCATCCTCCATTGCTTTCGCGCTCCCGCTGGCGGCCTGTTTCGGCGCGTTCAGGATTTGGTGAAGGGGCAGGCAGAACTCGGCCATAGGGTCGGCATTCTCTGCGATTCGGAGAGCGGCGGGACGGAAGCGGAGCGCCTCCTCGAAGAGCTTGACGACCATTGCGCGCTCGGGATCGTCCGCCATCCCATGCCGCGGGTTGCGGCGCTCGCTGATCAGAGTGCGTTCGGCGCCGTGCGGCAACTCGCCCAAGACCTTCGTGTCAATGTGTTGCATGGGCATGGGGGCAAAACGGGCGCTCAGGTTCGCCTTTCCGCCGCCCGCATCAAGCGCCACAAGCGGCCGATCGTGATCTACACGCCACATGGGGGCGTGCTCGACCACCTCCCCGACACGATGGCCGGCCGGCTCGCGATCAGGGCCGAGCGCCGGTTGGCACCTCTGACGGACGGCATCATCTTCGAGAGCCGGTTTGCCGCACTGCGTTACACAGACGCTGTCGGCGAGCCGCCATGCCCAACCGCGATCATTCCTGGCGGGCTCTTCCCACACGAATTCTACGAGGCGACCCTCTCCGAGAACGCCGCCGATTTCGTCTATGTGGGCGAACCCTCCCATCTGAAGGGTCTCGACCTTCTACTCAGGGCGCTCGCGGTGCAGCGTAATATCTTCCCGGCGACCGCTATCGTCGTCGGGTCCGGGCCGAGGGAAAAACGCTTCAAGCGCCTCGTTAAAAGGCTCGGGCTAAGCGACAAGGTCACGTTCTCAGGGCCCTTGCCCCCACGCACCGCCTTCGTTTTTGGACGCTGCGTCGTCGTCCCATCACGGATGGAATCCTTCCCCTATGTCGCGCTCCAGGCCGCGGCGGCGCAAATGCCTCTGATCGCGACAGATGCGGGCGGTGCGTCAGAGATCCTGGGGGAGAGTTATGTGCCGCTCGCAAAAGCCGGGGAGATTGGCGCGCTTGCTGCCCAGATGCGCGCCTTTCTGGCCGCGCCGAAGCACTTTCTGGACCGGGCCGCTCGCCTGCAGAAATATCTGGCAAAGCAGCCGGATGCGGAACGCATGGCGAGCGACGTCACCGACTTCTATCTGTCGGTCGTCGGGAAGAGCAGTCTACCGGTAGCAGCGAAATAAAACCAAGTAAGGCGCCGACAGTAGGACAGCACGTTGATTGATCGTCTGGCAGGCAGGTCGAGTGCCTTCAACGTGCACATTTGCCGCGCCAAAAGCCCGAACCCACGTCCCATTCGCGTCACGCGCGCTTGGTAGTGCACGGCTCGAGGCCTGCCATGCTGCGACGAAATTTAACCGTGGCGTTCGCCGTTTCGGCGTTATTGCTGCTCGGCTGGGAGGATCCCACGCCGGATTCGACGCTTGTAGTCGACGCCTTTCAGGCCTTCGCAGACATTGTTGAGGCCTTGGGGGACGGCGGCAGGCCTCAAGCGAGGCTGCCGGCGAAGGGACGCAGCGCCCCCTTCATTCCCATTCGTAAGGAATTTGGCGCTACCTTTAAGCCAGTTCAGCTCCGCTGGCCCCAGCGGGACCGCCAAACGCCGTCGCTGAATTTCTCCACGATACGCCTGCGCGTGGCAGCGTTGATGCTCGGTACGAACAAAAAGTTCTGATTGAGGGCGTTTATACCCGCCTGCTCAGTCCCGGGGTGTTGGTGGCAATAAGTAATCATCGTCTGCAAGAGAGGTTCGGCGGCCCTCAGAACATCCTCCTGCACTTCGTCATCATCCTTGGCTGACATTGAGCTTCACTCCCCTAGTAAAGCCTTGATCTGATCAATCAGACCACGCACTTGGTCAGCAGTAAAGCGGGAGCTGGGGTGGATTGTGTAGGGCGTTGCCTAAGCCCCCAAGGGTTCGTGCTTTCAAGAAACCTTGGAAAAGATGGTCGGAGCGGGGAGATTTGAACTCCCGACCCCCGGTCCCCCAGAGCGATAACTACTGTTTTTCTAGGTTCTCCCCCTCCCCCTCGGTTCCTTCTTATCCCTGGAAATCTGCGCTCCACAGCCGCGACCCGCCGAAACGCTGGGCCGTTACGGGTTGCTGTTTGGGTTGCAACTTTACTCAACCAACGGAGGGTTAGATGGAACCTATTGCCAGACGTAAGTTGATGCAGGGCGGCGCGGCTCTGGCCGTGGCTGCGTCCGCTGTGACTTTACCCGCTGTGGCCTTCTCTATGGCCCGCAGGAGCGATCCTGTGGAGCGAGTGAAGCAAGCCGTCAAAGAACTAGAGCAGGCAATGCGTGCGGCCTACGGAGGGAGAATTCGCGTTGTGGGCTGGGGGCCACACTTCCCAGCCGATACCGACGATCCTGCAAATGGGTCGCGAGCGGTCATGATTTGCACCCACCCGAACGAAGAGGGGGCCGCGTCATGACCCCTGAACACGTCGAAGACCTGAGCCGAAGGATTCATCTGCTCGGTGAGCGGGCGCTTATTGCAAGCCTGGCGATTGATGCCTTGAAAGAACGAGACACGGTTACAGGCTTGTTGGAGATCGGAAGCTTCCTGAAAGCAGCCTCCGAGGACCTCTGCGACATCGCTGAAATGCTCCTACTTAACCGTCCCGAAGAGGAGGCGCAGTCATGATCAGCTCCACATCTTCTGATCGTGCCGAAAAGGCTGCCCGTGTGATCGTAGGCAATTTGTCTTCGTCTACCGTGGATCAGCTAGTGACGCTCTATGACGCATGCGAATGCGCTGCCGAGGTTTGGCTTGGAGCCGTGAATAAGCCACGCTCTTGCTATGAGGGCGACGACAAGAATGTTGTGCGCATCATGGACGAGGAAATGGACCGGCTCTGGCACATACAAGAGCTAATCGTCGCGGAGCTTCGCCGGCGCACACCGGAGCCTCATCAACAACCGGTTGACCGGCGCCGAGACCAAGTTGAGCGGGCCCGCGTGCTCATGGATTGGTTCTGCAAAGATGACGACGATGACGAACTGTATGTCGAGCTAGCGAAGGCTGTGCCGTCGCTTCAGCCCGAAGTGTTCGGCAATCGTCATTAGCGGG
>WUUC01158924.1_pt1 | contig 21952 bp, 21 predicted proteins | sample 6278441 | NCBI WGS metagenome assembly WUUC01 (sample SAMN13675441, study PRJNA597444) | soil metagenome | isolation source: soil | place: USA: Washington | collected 2017-10
AGGTGCGCGAGGTCGAGCGTGCGGTTGGCGTAGCCCCACTCGTTGTCGTACCAGCCGAACACCTTGACGAGGTCGCCCTCGACCTTGGTCAGGGTAGCGTCGAAGATGCACGAGGCTGGGTCGGCGATGATGTCGCGGGAGACGATGGGTTCCTCGGTGTAGCGCAGGATCGACTTGAGCCTGCTGTTGGCGGCGTCGGCGAAGGCGCGGTTGACCTGGTCGGCGGTCACGCTGGTTGCCGAGACCTTGATCGTGAGGTCGGTGAGCGAGCCGTTCTCCACCGGCACGCGCACGGCGATGCCGTCGAGCTTGCCTGCCAGCTCGGGGAGGACCTCGCCGACCGCGGCGGCCGCGCCGGTGCTGGTGGGGATCAGGTTCACCGCGGCGGAGCGGGCCCGGCGGGGGTCCTTATGGGGGCCGTCGAGCAGGTTCTGGTCGTTGGTGTAGCTGTGGATGGTGGTCATGACACCGTTGACCACGCCGAAGGCCTCGTGGAGCACGGACAGCATCGGTGCGAGGCAGTTGGTCGTGCATGAGGCGTTGGAGACGATGTGTTGGGTCTCCGGGTCGTAGCTGTCGTCGTTGACACCGATGACGATGGTGGCGTCGACCTTCTTGCCCGGGGCGGTGATGATGACCTTGCGGGCACCGGCGGCGAGGTGTGCCGAGGCGGCCTCGCGGGTGCGGAACTTGCCGGTGGACTCCAACACGAGGTCGACATCCAGCTCGCGCCAGGGCAGCTTGGCCGGGTCGCGTTCGCTGGTGACGAGCAGGTTGTGCGCGTTGACCGAGATGCCGTTCTCGGTCGCCTCCACCTGCGCGCTCCACGGCCCGTAGGTGGAGTCGTGCTTGAGCAGGTTCGCCAGCGTCGCGGGATCGGCGATGTCGTTGATCGCGACGATCTCGAGTCCTGGCTCGCCGTGACGCGCCCGGTCCGTGGCCGCGCGCAGCAGGTCTCGGCCGATGCGGCCGAACCCGTTGATAGCGATGCGAATGGTCATGATCTCACCTCTCGTGTGTTGCCGGGCGGTGTGTGCCGGGCAGGTAGTCGACCGTGTCCTCAGTGGGGCGGACGGGGCTGTGCGGGAGCGGTGGCGCGGATGTGGGCGCCCAGCCGACGCGCAGGATCAGCTGGGGGTGAGCGGCGCCGTCGAGCACCTTCTCGCGGATCTCAGCCCTGGTGTCGGTGGCCTCGAGCGGCGCCGAGAGCGGGCAGGCGGCCAGGCCGAGATCGGTGGCCGTCAGCAGCGCCGCACTCGCCGCCTCGCCGGCACGCAGCACCGACTCAGCGTCGTCGTGCAGGGTGGCCAGCACGAGCAGTTCACCGCCATCGCGCTCACCGCGCCCGGTGGGGATGTCGGTAAGCGACCCGCCGGGGAACGTGCGCATGGCGGTGTCGTCGTGCCACAGGGGCACCGCTGCCCCGCTCACCGCCAGCACTCCGTCGTGGGCGACGCGGCTGCGACCGCTCCACTGGGCGACCTCGGCGTGGTAGCCCGGATCATGAGACTGTCGGCGTGCCGCCGTGGTGATGGCGCGGGTGAGCAGCCAGCGGCTTCCGCCGTCGACGACGGGGACCAGGAGCGCGCCGGCTTGGGCTGCCCTGCGCACCATCAGGTCGAGGTGCTCGGTCGGCACCTCCCACGAGGTGTAGCGGCGGCGGTCGGTGCGCCTGCGGGAGATGGCGTTGGCGAGGGCGACATCGTCGTCCGTGTGGGACTGCGGGCGCAGCTCGGTCGCGGCGAGGTGGTCGGGGTCGTGCTCGTTGGGGACGCGGTGCACGATCGTCCGCCACCCGAGCGCGGCGAATGCCACCCGGAGGTGGTGGAGTGCCGAGCCGCAGGACAGCAGCAGGTCCCGTCCGTCCGGGTCGGTCGCCGGCACCCGGCGTGTGCGGTCGGCCATCAGGTGTACCGAACTGTCGCCGATCAGCCAGCGCCACGGCTGGGTGTTGTGCACCGAGGGCGCGCGGTTCGCGAGCTCGATCGCGGCGAGCACGGTCCGGTGGTCCGGCTTCGTAACGGTCACGATGGCCTCCCTTGGTCAGTTGATGTGTGTGCGACAGCCAGCGCGTCCGCAACCTGGTCCGCCCAGCGTTCGATCTCGCCCCAGTCCCGCGAGTCGCCGGCCGTGCGCTTGGCGACGGAGCGGTCCAGAAACCCGGTGGCAAGTGCGGGATCGAGGCGACCGGGGAACACGGCCGGTGCCGGGGAGCCGATGGCGTGGGCACGTCTGCGGCCGCCGGGCGTCGCGGTCGGCGGTTCCGGTCGTTCCCCGACCCAGCCGCTCTCGAACAGCCACGTCCTGCGTGGGCTGAGTTCGGCGGCGTGCCGCCGGACGAACTGGACGGCCTCCTGCCGCCACCGTCCCATGTAGACAGCGCTGCCGAGTACAACAGCGGAGTACTCCGTCATTGAGTCGACCGAGCTGGCGTCCTGGACGGAAACCCGGAGCCCGCGCTGGACGAGGCGGACGCCGATCGCCTCCGCGATCTCCTTCGTCGATCCCATCTTGCTGGCGTAAGCCACGAGCACGTCTCTCATGCCGTCCACGGTCGTTCCCGTAACGCCGCCGCACGAGGGCTTTTCTTCCTCGGTGACAGAGACCAAAGACCCGCTACCGGCTCGGCATGTCGTACTCCGCCGGCGATCGGGACCAAGGGCCCTACCGATGGGGGGACCTCGCCGCTGCCGCTGACAGGTGTCACGCGACACGCTGAGAAGGCGACCAGGAACGGGCCCGGTCGATGAATCCGAGGAGATTCCATGAGCACCACCGACGCGACGTTGTCCGCAGTGATCGAGCAGGGGCTGCATGCGGCGACCAGGGCGCCGTCGGTGCACAACACGCAGCCGTGGCGGTTCGTGGTCGCCGGATCGGTGGTGGAGGTCCACCTCGACCGCGACCGAGTGCTGGCGGTGGCCGACCCCGACGCACGAGAGGCCCGGATCTCCTGCGGTGCGGCCCTATTCAACCTGCGCGTCGCGCTGCAGGCCGCCGGGCGCGGGGTGGTCGTGGACCTGCTGCCCGACGCGGCCCGGCCCGACCTGCTGGCCCTGGTGCGGGTCACCGGCCCTCGTCCGGCTGCACCGGAACACCAGACCCTCGCGGCGGCCATCGAGCGCAGGGCGACCAACCGGCGGCCCTTCGCCGACCGGCCCGTCCCGTCGGCTCACCGCAACCTGCTCGTCCGTGCCGCGGAGGTCGAGCACGCCCACATGGTGCTGCTCGACACGCCGAAGTCGCTCGACAGCCTCGCCACGCTGCTGCGCCGCGCGGACCACCTCCAGGAGGAGGACCCGGCGTTCCAGCGCGAGCTGCGCGAGTGGACCGATGGCCGTGCCGGATGCGAGGACGGCGTGCCCCGCACCGCGGGCGGTCCACGCCCCATCGGGGGCTCGCTGCTGACGCTGCGGCAGTTCCCACCCACGTCCATCGTTGAGCGGGAGTTCGAGCAGGACCCGCTCGTCGCGGTCCTCACCACCCACGCCGACGGCCCCCGTGATCACCTGCACGCCGGCCTGGCGCTGCAGCGGGTGCTGCTCGCCGCGACCGACGCAGGCCTCTGCACCTCGTTCCTGTCGCAACCCGTGGAGGTGCCGTACACCCGCGCCGCGCTGCACGCCCAGCTGGATGGCCACGGCCACCCGCAGACGGTGTTGCGCATCGGCTACGGGCACCCGGCCACCCGCACCCCGCGCCGATCCGCGAGTGCTGTCACATCTCACCGAGCCAGCAACGGAGTCTCGTGATGACCCTGTGGACCATCGGAGAGAAGAACCTGATCGTCACCGCTGCCTGCGCAGCGCCGTCGGTGCACAACACCCAGCCGTGGGTCCTGGAGCTACACGAAGAGGGCTCTGCGGAGCTGTACGAGCGGCTCGACCGGGCCCTGCCTCGCCACGACCCACTCGGCCGCGACCGGCTCATCTCCTGCGGCGCCGCGCTCCAGCACGTGGTCCTCGCGATGCGGGTGCTCGGCTGGACGCCCGAGGTCACCCTGTTCCCCGACACCGACCGCCCCGACCTGGTCGCCCGCGTCACTACGGCGGTGCGCACGGAGCCGTCGGAGGCGGACATCGCGGCGTACGACGCCATTCCCCATCGCCGCAGCAACCGCACGCGGTTCCGCGACGCGCCGGTCGACGCGACCCTCCGCACCCGGCTGCTCGCGGCGAACCGGACCGACGGCGTCGGTGTTCGCGTCGTAGCCAGTGCCGAGGAGATCACCGCACTCGCGAAGGTGGTGAGCCACAGCGCCCTTGTGCTGCGTGCCGACCGCGGGTACCAGCGAGAGCTGTCCGCGTGGATGGCGCCGGTGCGCGAGCCGCTGCCAGGTGGTGGCGTGTCGGCGGCGACCCGCCGCACCTCAACCCTGCCCTGGGCCGGGCTGGTACGCGCCACCACCGCGGTGCCAGACACGGCCGCACTGGCCGACCGGCTGGGCGACGAACTTCTCGTTCTGGTCGAGACCTCCGACGACGGCCCCCACGACCACGTGCGCGCCGGTATGGCCGCCGAGTCGGTGTGGCTCGCCGCCACCGCGGCCGGCCTCGCCGGCTCACTGCTCACCCAACCGTTCCAACCGTCCGAGTCCCGCGCTGGACTAGTGGAGGCCCTGTTCTTGAGCGGGTTTCCGCAATTGCTGCTCCGTCTCGGTCACGGCAACCACCACGAGGAGAGATGACGATGACGAACATCGACGAGCGCCCTTCCGAGCGGAGCGTATATCCGGTCGTCGTCGGGGTTGACGGCTCCGAGTCCGCGATGAACGCCGTGCGCTGGGCCGCGCGGGAAGCACAGCGCCGCGGCGCGCCGCTTCGGCTCCTGCACGTCAGCCACCTGGCACCGGTCCGGCACCCCCGCCAGATCTCCCCGCCCCCGGAGTACCACGCCGCGCTCCTGGAGCAAGGCAGGCACTGGCTGACCGAGGCCACCGAGGCGGCGGCGCGCGTGGCGCCTGCGCTACCGGTCAGTGTCGACCTGCACGACGGCATCGCGGTCGACGTGCTCGTCAACGAGTCGCGGAAAGCCCAGCTGATGGTGCTCGGCTCGCGCGGTCTCGGTGGGTTCACCTCACTGCTGATCGGGTCGGTGGCAATCGCGGTGTCCGCGCACGGCCACTGCCCGCTCGTCGTCGTCCGCGCCTCCACCTCGGACGAGCCGCCGCGCGAGGACGGGCCGATCGTGGTCGGAGTGGACGGTTCTGAACTCAGCGACGCCGCGCTGGCCTTCGCGTTTGAAGCCGCAACTGCACGCGACGTGCCGCTGGTGGCCGTGCACACCTGGCAGGACGTGTACATGGCAGGCGCCTGGACCTTGTTGCCGGGGACCGTCGACTGGGACTGGCTTCAAGCCCATGAGGAGAAGCAGCTTGCCGAGCGGATCGCTCCGTGGCGTCAGAAGTTCCCCCTTGTCGAGGTGCGTTCGCTCGTGGTGCGGGAGCCGCCGGCACGGGCGCTGCTCGAGCAGGCCGCGAACGCTCAGCTGATCGTCGTCGGCTCCCGGGGTCGCGGCGCCTTTACCGGCCTCGGGCTCGGTTCGGTGAGCCAGTTCCTGCTGCACCACGCGCAGTGCCCGGTCGCGGTGGCCAGGACGGAGCGGGCATGAACACCCCGCACGACATGGACAGCCACGTCGTGGTGGCCGGCCTTGCCTCCCTGGCCGGCCGACAGGTCGCGCGCTGGGCGGCCGTCGAGGCAAGTGCCCGGCACGCAGAGCTGCGGCTCGTGTCCGCGCACGCGCTGCCGGCCGCCCTCGACCGCTACGTGCCCAACGCGACCGCGGAGGAACACCTCGACGAGGCGACCCGGCTGCTCACGAGGGTGGCCGGTGAGATCGGCACCGACTGGCCGGATCTCGCTGTGACCACCGCACTCGTGCCTGGACCACCGGCGGCCGCCTTGCGGATCGCCGCTGTCGGTGCCGACCTCCTCGTGGTCGGTGCCGACGACGCGAGTCCCTTCGCCGAGGCCATTAGCGGGTCAGTGCCGGGAGAGCTGCTGACGACCACACCGTGCCCACTGGTCGTGGTGCCACGACAGGAGCGGACCGCACCCGCGGCCGCACCGGTCGTGGTCGCTTTCGACGAGTCCCCGGCCTCCCAGTCCGCGCTCGCCTACGCGTTCGCCGCCGCATCCCGGTCCCACCGACCGCTGACCGTGGTTCGCTGTGTGCCGTCCCGCGGTACGACCCCCTCCGACGTCGCACGAGCGCTCATCGGGTTCGGCGAGCTATACGCAAGCGTGCCGGTCGCCACGGAGGTGATCCAGGCAGAGCCTAAAGACGCACTGGTCACGATGTCGCGGCGGGCCGCGCTGCTCGTACTCGGCTCACGCGGCCGCGGGCGGCTCGCATCCGGCCTGTTCGGCTCGGTCAGCAGGCACCTCATTCGCCGCAGCGCCTGCCCGGTAGTGGTCGCCCACTCCCATATGAGCGCCAACAACCACATCGCCCTTTCCTCATGAGGAGAAGTTCCATGACATCGCATTCCAAGCCCGTCGTCGTCGGCGTGGACGGCTCCCCAACCGCCGTCGTCGCGGTCCGCTGGGCCGCGGCCGAGGCCGCCCGGGCGGGTGCGCCGCTGCGCATCGTCCACGCCTACGAGCTGCCGGTCGGCTTTCCCACCGGGGTCACCGAGGAGCAGTCGATCCTCGATGCCTTGCGTCGGGAGGGCAGGCGTCTGCTCGCAGAAGCGCACGACACCGCGAACGAGGTGACACCCCAGCCACCGGCCGTGGAGACCGAGCTCGCCGCCATGCCCGCGGCGACCGGCCTGCTGCGGGAAAGCGCGGACGCCTCAGTGCTGGTGCTCGGCAACAGAGGGCGCAACGCGCTCACCGGACTGCTCGTGGGGTCCACGTCGCTGGCACTGTCCGGCCAGGCGCACTGCCCCGTCGTGCTGGTGCGCGGCCACGAGTCACCGACGGGACCGATCGTGGTCGGCGTGGACGGCACCGACGCCAATGAGGCCGCGGTGGGCTTCGCGTTCGCCCAGGCCGCCGTCCAGGACGCGCCGCTGGTCGCGGTCCACGCCTACGCGGAGTCCGTGTTCGAGGCCGTCCTCACAGGCAACGACGTGCCGGTGGACTGGACCCTCCAACACCGGCTCGCGGACGAGACCCTCGCTGAGCGGCTGGCCGGCTGGCAGGAGAAGTACCCGCAGGTGCGCGTCGAAAGCAACGCCGTCCACGACCGCCCCACCCGCGCCCTGCGCCGCTGCGCCAAGACCGCCCGGCTCGTGGTCGTCGGCAGGCGCGGCCGCGGCGGGTTCCGCGACCTCGTCCTCGGCTCGACCAGCCAGCACCTACTCCACCACGCCACCTGCCCCGTCGCCGTGGTGCGGAACGACACGACCCAGTAAAGAAGGAGGCCGACCGCTGGGGGCGCACGAGACATCGTGCGCCCCCAGCGGCTGCTCGCAGCACCACGCGGGACACTGTCACGATCCTGTGCCGCTGGTCGCGGACATGCTCGTCCGGGATCGGGTGGGACTGAGGGGTGAAGCGAACGTCCTTGGCGCGACCGCGCCAAGGACGTGGAATCTCACTGCTTATCGCACGCACCGCTTGTCAGTGGCCGTGGTGCCAGGGATGCGGCGGCGAGCAGCAGTCCGATGTCGACGGCGGCGCCGATCTCCGCCGCCCACAGGCTGGCGACGCACAGCACGAGCGACGACGTCGCAGCCACTAGGAGAACACGGCGGGCGGCGGGTACGCCGGCCACGATCAGCACACTCACGAGAACCATCAGCGCTGCCAGCACTCCCCACATCACCGCCATGGCAGTGAGTACGGTGCCGTTGCCGGTCACCCACCAGCCGCCGAGGAGCTCGGCGGAGGTGCCGCTGCGCGCGAGTGCGAGGTTGACGGCGACACCGGCGCCGTGGGCGACACCGTGTACCGCGATGATCCCGGCCAGCGCCACGCGGGCCCGCGGCGAGATCAGCAGGCTCGTCCTGACAGGACTGGTCATGGTGCTAGGGGAACCGGCACGAGTACGACCGGCACGTCAGCGTGTCGCAGACACTCTGCGGTGACCTGTCCGAACAGGAACTCAGCCGCCTTGCCGTGTGGGTTGTGACCCAGCACCAGCATGGCCGCATCCTTGGCGACCCGGGTCAGCTCGTGGCCCGGCTCCCCGCGGAGCCGCAGCTCGGTAATAGCCGGTGCGCCGAACGTCGTGTCGCGGACCGCGGTGACGGTTTCGTGCAGCCGACTGTGCATGCGCTCCTGTGGTGGTGCCGTGCCGTACGGGCCCGGTGCGTAGGACGTGCCTGGTGCGAGTCGTGTCGGGGCCTGCACCTCGACCGCGGTCACCGTGCGGTGCTCCGCCACGGCGCGGTCGACCGCCCACCGCAGCGCGGCGGCGCTGGCGACGGAACCGTCCAGTCCAACGACAATGGTGCCGCTCATCGGTCCACTCCTGTTCCTCGGATCCTTCCTCTCCACGGTCGCGCCCTGGCCGTGGGTGCGGCAGTGCCGGAGGTCCCGCACCGTGCGGGGCCGACGTCCTCGATCCCGTGCCGCGGCCACGTGCGAGACGTCCCACCCGGCGGCCGGTAGCCACCGCGCGGCAGACCAAAGTCCTCCACCCTTCGGGACCTAGGCGTGCGGTCAGGGTGCGTGATCGCGGCTAGTTTCGGTGATGGACAAGGACATTGCGTACCGACACGAAAGAGGCCCGGCGATGGAGAACACAACGCGACCCCCGGTCGTGGTCGGGGTGGACGGCTCGCCGTCGGCGCTGCGCGCGGTCCGTTGGGCCGCCGAGGAAGCCGTGCGGCGTCGACTGCCGCTGAGGCTGGTCCACGCCTACCCCGCTCCTGTCGGACTGCACGGCGAGGTCGTCGACCAGTCGGTCGTCCGCAACGCTCTGCGTGCCCAGGGGCGGCGCTGGCTCGCCGAGGCCCGGGCGGTGGTCGCCGAGATGTCGGCCGACCTGCGGCCCGGTATCAGGCTCTCGTCCGACCCCGTCGTGCCTGCTCTGGCCGAGGAGTCACGCGACGCCAGCCTCCTGGTGCTCGGCACGCGTGGCCTCGGCGGCTTCACCGGGCTCCTCATCGGATCCAACGCCGTCCTGCTCGCCGGTCGGGCACACTGCCCGCTCGTCGTAGTGCGGGGTGACGGGGACGGTTCCGTGCCGACCCACGGCCCGGTGCTCGTCGGCGTCGACGGGCTGGCAACGAGCGAGGCCGCCGTCGAGTTCGCGTTCGCCGAGGCGTCCCTGCACCGCGCCGACCTCGTCGCCATCCACACGTGGGCCGACTCGCCGGCCGATACCGTGCTACTCGGCCACCCCGACGCGCCGGACTTCGAGCCAGCCCAGCAGCGGGCCTACGAGACGCTCGCCGAGCGGCTGGCCGGGTGGCAGGAGAAGTACCCTGACGTGCACGTCACGCGCGAAGTCGTCCGGGACCACCCGTCCCGCGCCCTGCTGCGGTACGGCGCGGCCGCGCGGCTCGTGGTGGTCGGCACCCGAGGCCGCGGCGGATTCCGCGGCCTGCTGCTCGGTTCCACGAGCCAACACCTCCTGCATCACGCACCGTGTCCAGTGGCGGTCGTGCGGACCGCGGCGGACGCGTAGATCCATCCACGCTCGACCAGGTGGACGCCCTCCGAGCTGACCCCGCACGTCGCGCAGGAGGAGCAGGACTACTTCGCGCTCGCCGGCCGAGAACGGTGAGCGCCGGTGGAAGGGAACAAACCATGTCACCCCAGCACTGGCGAGATCTGACGCCGGCCCAGCGGCGGGCCTTCATCGCCGCGAGCGCGGTGCAGTTCGGCCTCGCGGCGACCGCGTGGACAGACCTGGCGCGCCGACCCCAGGAGGCCGTCAACGGGCGCAAACCGCTGTGGGCGTTGGGGATCGCGGTGAACTTCATCGGCCCGATCGCCTATCTCTGCTTCGGCAGGGCGAAAGACCCCGGCGGCAGGGACCAGGTGCCCTGTGGACGGACGTGACGCGGGAGTTCGCTGAAGGTGTGGAACCCGGTGGAAAGGAGAACGGGATGACGAGTCTGATGCTACGTTCCCTCGTCTTCCCGGAACTCGTCCGGATGCTTCGGGCCGGATGGCGTTCGGCGACCATCCCGCCGTCCGCATCGAGGACTACCGCGAGGACGGGAAGTACGTGCTGCGGGCGGAGCTGCCCGGTATGAATCCGGAGAAGAATACCCACATCTCGATTCAGGGCAACGAACTGTCCATCACAGCGAAGCAGACCGTCGAGACCCGCGACATGGTCCACAGTGAGTTTCTCGACCGGCACGTTCGCACGGATGGTCCGCCTCCCGGCAGGCGCAGTCCCCGACGAGGTGACCGCGACCTGCGAGGCCGGCGTGATCGAGGTGGCCGTTCCGGTGAAGCAGGAGGAGGACAAGTCCCGGCAGATCGAGGTGAAGATCGGCACGTGGCCCTTCGAGCCGGGTAGCGGGGGGAGCCTCTGCCACCCGGGGGTCCTATCTGGGGAGAGAGCCATGTCTGTGAACGAAGCGACGGCCACCGGCCGCGTGCGTGAGGTCATGACGCCGGATGTGCTCGGCATCGTGCCAACGGCGCCGCTGGAGGTGGCGTTGCGCATGATGGTCGAGGCCGGGGTGCGTCACCTCCCGGTCGTCGACGGCGACAGGTGCGTCGGGCTGCTGCATGAGTCGGACGTGCTGTGGCGCCTGTGGACGACGGAGGACCGGCGCGCACCGCTCGTCGCCGCCGTGGTCCGCACTCCACCGTTGTCCGTCAACGCGGGGGACACGGTGCACACCGCGGCAGGCCGGATGACCGGCGCCAAGACGGATGCCGTGCTCGTGCTCGACGCGGGCAGGCTCGTCGGCATCATCACCGCGACCGACATCCTGCGACTGGTCGCCGCCGATTAACCGGTCAGGACGGCCAGGGTGCGCAGGCCCATGGAGGTCAGCACCGCAGGGGCGACCGACCCCGCAGGCGCGGGCCACGCCGGCCCGACCAGGCCGTTGCCGACGAGGTCGTTGGTCGCGGCGAAGTCGCACCACAAGCCGTCGACGCTCAGGTTTGTGGTCCGCTGGACAACCAGTTGGCCGCGGCCGTCCGCGATCGCCCGCAACATCGCCCGGTGGCGGTTGGTGAAGTTCGTCGTGGTCATCGGGATCACCTCGTCTCGTGGTGTGTTCGTTGTCACAAGTCTCGCGGACGGGTGCCGGTGCCGGCAGCGGCCAACGTCGCCATCTCCCGCGCCGGAAGTCCCTGACGGCGCGGGACCTCGTGCCGGTGCGCGGCCAGGTGCGGAGTTGCTGCGATGGACACAGGAACCGAGAACGAAGAGGTGACCGACATGTCCCGTACGGACGACCTTCGCGCGGCCAGGGAGTCGCGCGCCGGCGCCGCCCAGCGGACGGCCTGGCCCGGTATGGGCGACGCGGTGACCCGCATGGTGAACGCCGCGGTCTACCGGGCGACACACCGGCCCGGCGGCAGTGCACGCACCGCCACGACCACGAGCGAGCCGGCCACCCATGCCGCACCAGAGCCACTCGGCCCCGGTTTCGCCTCGGCGATGCGCACCGCCCGCGCCCGCGTCACCGCGTTGCGCCAGTCGGGCCTGCACACCCCGGATGGCGCCGTCCGGTACGTCGACCGGGGCACCGGTCCGCCGGTGCTGCTGGTGCACGGGATCTTCGGCGGCGCGGACGCCGCCCTGCGCCAACTTGGGTCGTTCGTTCCAGACGGCTTCCGGGTCATCGCGCCGTCCCGGTTCGGCTACCTCGGCTCGGCGATACCCGCCGATCCCTCCCCGGCGCGGCAGGCGGACGCGTTCGCGGCGCTGCTCGACGACCTCCACATCGCGAAGACAGCCGTCGTCGCCGTCTCCGCAGGCGGGACGTGCGCTCTCCAGTTCGCCATCCGCTACCCCGAGCGCGTGTCCGCGCTGGTGCTGGTCTCGTCGAACGGGCCGGGCTGCCAGCATGACCGGCGCCCGCTGCCGCGCGCAGTGGCTGCGGCGCTGTGGGGCTCGGACCGGCTGATGTGGCTGGCACGCCGCCGGTTCACCACGCGGTTGCTGGGCATGATGGGAATTCCCGCAAGCCCGCGGCTCGGTCCATTTGATCGGGCCAGGGTGTCCAACGAGTTGGACGGGGTCTTCCCGGTCACCCAGCGGGTGCAGGGCGCCCTGTTCGACGCCTTCGTGTCCAACCCGGACATCAACCACGGCTACGACTTCCGGCGTATCACCGCACCCACGCTGATCGTGCACGCCCGTGATGACGCGCTCGCGCCGTGCTGGGGCGCCGCGGCACTCCGGCAGTCGATCCCCGGCGCCCGGTTGCTGGTCGTCGAGAACGGCGGCGGTCACCTGATGCTGGGGGACCACCCCGAGGTCGCCGTAGAGATCCAGACACTGCTCCGGTCCACTTCGGACCCAACGAGGAGATGACGATGTCCAAGTACGTGTACGGTTTCGCGGAGGGCAACCGGTTCATGGCCGACCTCCTTGGCGGCAAGGGCGCCAACCTTGCTGAGATGACCGTCATGGGGCTGCCGGTGCCGCCCGGCTTCACCATCACCACCGACGCCTGCCGTGCCTACCTCGCCACCGGCGCCGTACCCGAAGGGCTCGCCGAGGAGGTAGACGAGCACCTGCACGCGCTCGAGCGAGCGATGGGACGCAAGCTCGGTCAGATCGACGAGCCGTTGCTGGTGGCGGTCCGCTCCGGGGCGCGGTTCTCCATGCCGGGGATGATGGACACCGTCCTGGACATCGGGCTCACGGACGACTCGGTGGCGGGGCTGGCCGCGTGGTCGGGGGACGAGCGGTTGGCGTGGGACTCCTACCGGCGGCTGGTGCAGATGTTCGGCACGACCGTCCTGGGCGTCGACGCGCAGCTGTTCGCGAGCGCGTTGCGGGACGCCAAGCGGGCCAAGGGTGTCACCGGTGACCTCGACCTGGATGCCGGGGACCTGCGCGCGCTGACCGCTCGGTTCAAGGAGATCGTGCGTGAGCACGCCGGCCGGGAGTTCCCTCAGGACCCGCGCGAACAGCTGGACCTGGCGATCATGTCGGTGTTCGCCTCGTGGCACACCGACCGGGCGCGGACCTACCGGCGGGCCGAGCACATCCCCGAGGACCTGGGTACCGCGGTGAACGTGTGCGCGATGGTGTTCGGCAACCTGGGCGAGGACTCCGGCACCGGCGTGGCGTTCACCCGTGACCCGGCGACCGGTGCGCCCGGCGTCTACGGCGACTACCTCGCCGACGCACAAGGCGAGGACGTGGTGGCCGGCATTCGGAACACGCTCCCGCTGCACCGGCTCGCCGACCTGCAACCACGGGCCTACGACCAGCTCATGAACATCATGGCAACGCTCGAGGAGCACTACCGCGACCTGTGCGACATCGAGTTCACCATCGAACGCGGCAGGCTGTGGATGCTGCAGACCCGTGTGGGCAAACGCACCGCGGCGGCCGCGTTCCGGATCGCCGACGCCCTGCGCGAGGAAGGCCTGATCGACGCCGACGAGGCACTGCGCAGAGTCACCGGCGCTCAGCTCGCGCAGCTGATGTTCCCCCGCTTCGCCGCCACCGACGCCACCCCCATCGCGACCGGGGTCGCCGCGTCGCCGGGTGCCGCGGTGGGTGAGGTCGTGTTCGACTCCGCCACCGCCGTGCGCCGCGCCGAAGAGGGCACCGCGGTCATTCTCGTGCGTCGCGAGACCAATCCCGACGACCTCGACGGGCTCATCCACGCCCGCGGGGTGCTCACCAGCCGAGGCGGCAAGACCTCGCACGCGGCCGTCGTCGCCCGCGGCCTGGGCCGCACCTGTGTGTGCGGCGCGGAGTCGTTGACCATCGACACCCACGGCCGCCGGTTCACGACCGCTGACGGCACGATCGTCGCGGAAGGGGACGTCATCTCCGTCGACGGCACCGCGGGCGCCGTGTACCTCGATGAGATGGCCGTGGTCGCATCCCCGGTCGTCGACTACTTCGAAGGCCGCACACCGCCTGAGAGCGACGACCTCCTGCTGGCCGTGCACCGGATCATCACCCACGCCGACCGTCGGCACCGGCTGGAAGTGCGGGCCAACGCCGATACGCCGGCCGACGCCGCGCGGGCCCGGCGGCTCGGCGCGACCGGAATCGGCCTGTGCCGCACCGAGCACATGTTCCTCGGCGACCGCCGCGTGCTCGTCGAACGACTGATCCTGGCCGACGGCGACGCGGAGCGGACCGCGGCGCTCGCGGCGCTGCTCCCGCTGCAGCGCGAAGACTTCAGCCGCATCCTCGCCGAGATGGACGGGCTGCCGGTCACCATCCGGCTGCTCGACCCACCACTGCACGAGTTCCTGCCCGACCGCACCGACCTGACCGCGCGCGTCGCGGTCGCCAACGCACTCGGCAACGCGGACGCCGCCGCGGACGAGCTGCTGCGCGCGGTCAACCGCCTGCACGAGCAGAACCCGATGCTGGGCACCCGCGGCGTGCGCCTCGGACTGGTCATCCCCGGCCTGTACGACCTGCAGGTCCGCGCGATCGCCGAAGCCGCCGCGGCGCGGGCCCTGGCAGGCGGGACGCCGCACGCGGAGATCATGATCCCGCTGATCGGTGACGCCCGGGAACTGGAGATCGTCGCGGAACGGGCCCGGCATATCCTCGCCGAGGTCGCCGCCGAGTCCGGCGTGGATCTGCCGCTGGAGATCGGCACGATGATCGAGCTGCCCAGAGCCGCGCTCACTGCGGGCCGCATCGCCGAGACGGCACGGTTCTTCTCCTTCGGCACCAACGACCTGACCCAGACCGTGTGGGGCTTCTCCCGCGACGACGTGGAGGCGTCGTTCTTCCCTACGTACCTGGCGGAGGGAATCTTCGCGGTGTCGCCGTTCGAGACCATCGACCGCGACGGCGTCGGCACGCTGATCGACATCGCGGTGCACGAAGGCAGAGCCGTGCGACCGGACCTCGCCCTCGGTGTCTGCGGCGAGCACGGCGGCGACCCCGCCTCGATCCGCTTCTTCCATGAGGTGGGCCTGGACTACGTGTCCTGCTCCCCGTTCCGTGTGCCCATCGCCCGCCTCGAGACCGGTCGTGCCGCCGTCGGTGAGGCCGGCGCCGCCACCGACAACCGGTAGCCACACCGAATGGAGGCCGACATGACCGCACAGATCGTCGTCGGAGTAGACGGCTCGGAGTCCGCGCTACAGGCAACGCGCTGGGCGGCTCGCGAGGCCACCCAGCGAGGTGCGGACGTGCGGCTGGTGCACGTCCGCCAACTGCCGCTGCTGCTGCCTCCAGAGGACCTGTACGCCCAGGAGCTCACCGAGCAGGGCCGGACATGGCTCTCGGCAGCACGCGACGTCGCGCGGCAGGTATCGGCGGACATCGACATCCACATTCAGGTCCGCACCGGCCAGCCCGGCGAGGAGCTCGTGGCGGAGACCGAGGACGCGGGCCTGGTCGTCGTCGGATCCAGAGGGCTGGGTGGTTTCCGCAGCCTGCTCCTCGGCTCCGTGGCCAACGCCCTGACCGCGCACGCCCGCTGCCCCGTGGTCGTCATACGCGGCCGCACGGTCGGCGCGGCGCCCCCGGACAGCGGCCCCGTCGTGGTCGGCGCGGACGGCTCGCCGGGCAGCGACAACGCACTCGCGTTCGCCCTCGCGGCAGCGGCCGCACGCGGTGTCGCGGTCGTCGCCGTGCTGGCGTGGACCTACGAGGGTCTCGCGGACGCGTGGCTGCCCGCCACCGCCGTCGTCGACTGGGACGAGATAGCCGCCGCCCAACGCCGCCTGTTCGCCGACCAGCTCGCGAAGGCGAGGGCCGACCACCCGGACGTGCTGGTGCGGACCGCGCAGTTCCGCGGCCGCCCGGCCGACGGGCTCCTCGACCACGCCGACGGCGCTCAGCTCGTGGTCGTCGGCGCCCACGGCCGCCACCGCTTTCCCGGCGGCGGCCTCGGCTCCACGAGCTACACCGTGCTGCACCATGCGCCCTGCCCTGTCGCCGTGGTCGGAGAGGAGGGTTGGCCGAGCTGACCAGGAAGAAGAGAGGAGCTGCTGCCGCGAATGCGCGAGGGCGGGCCGTTCAGGCGAGACTGGACGCCCGCCCTCACCACGTTCCTTCGCGACGCCACTGACCGGGAGACTCGATGCACGACCCGCGGATGTTGCTCGACCCGACCACCGAGGCTGTACGCAAGCTCGCTCGTCGCGGTCACCACCTCGACCTCCCGCGGTTGGAGAAGCTGTTCGGGCTGCAGGTGTCGGCGGTCGCGGCGGTGAATGACGCCCGCGCCGAGTCCAACCGGCTCGCCGGGCAGATCAATGCCGCGAGCCAGAGCGCCGAGGACGTCGCGTCGCTGCGCGAGTACGCGCGCTCGGTGAAGGCACGGGTCCGGGAACTGGAGGAGACGCGCCGCTTGCTGACCACCGAGCTGGAGGAGTTCCTACTCGAGGTGCCGAACCTGCCCGCCGACGACCTGCCGGACGGTGACTCGGACTCGGACGCCGAACTGGTCGCAACCTGGGGAACCAAGCCCGAGTTCGACGGCGAACCCGCGGATCACGTGGCCATCGGGGAGCGCCTGGGCATCCTCGACTTCGCTCGAGCCACCAAGCTCTCCGGGCCGCGGTTCGCCGTGGCCCGCGGAGCGGGCGCCCGCTTGGAGCGGGCGATCGCGGACTTCCTGCTGGACCTGCACACCGAACGGCACGGCTACACCGAGTTCTCCGTACCGGCGATCGTCAGCCGCCAGACCATGACCGGTACCGGGCAGTTACCGAAGTTCGAGGCCGACCTGTTCCGCACAGGGGTGGCCGACCGCGACCTGTACCTCATCCCCACCGCCGAGGTCCCCCTCACGAACCTGCACGCGGGCGAGACCCTCCGCACCGAGGACCTCCCCCTCGCCTACACCGCCGACACCCCGTGTTTCCGATCTGAGGCGGGTTCCTACGGCCGGGACACCAAGGGGCTGATCCGGGTGCACCAGTTCCGGAAGGTCGAGCTCGTTCGCCTCTGCGACCCCGCACGGGCCGACGACGAGCTCGACCTCCTGCGCGGACACGCCGAGGCCTGTCTCCGGGAACTGGGCCTGGCCTATCGCGTCGTGAAGCTCGCAGTCGGCGACACCGGGTTCTCCGCCCGGCGCACCCACGACCTTGAGGCGTGGCTGCCTGGGCAGCAGCGGTACCGGGAGATCTCGAGCGTCTCCGACTTCGGCACGTTCCAAGCGCGCAGGGCAGGCATCCGCATCAGGTCGGCTGACGGTTCTCGCGGCTTCGCCAACACCCTCAACGGCTCCGGCCTGCCGATCGGTCGTACCGTGGCGGCCGTCCTCGAGCAGTACCAGCAATCCGATGGCTCCGTCCGCATGCCTGAGGTCCTGGTGCCCTACCTGCGGTTTCGTGCGATCAACGCCGACGGCACCGTGCGTCGGTGACCACGGCGAGATCGCCATAGTCACCTCGTCGGAACTCGATGACGTCCGCCACGTCGCGGCGAGGCGTGACCGGGAGTGGGGCCGCGCTGGTCGGCGCCCACCCCAACCGGATGATCATTTGGGGTACGGCGGCACCGTCGAGTACGGCGTCGCGGATCATCCGCCGCGTGTCGGCGATCTCCAGCGGCTGGGACAGCGGGCAGGTCGCCAGACCCAGCTCCGTCGCGCCCAGCAGCGCAGCGCTCATCGCCTCGCCCGCACGCAGCCGCGAAAGGGGGTCGTCACCCGAGGTGGCGATCACCAGGTACTCGGTCTGCTGGCCGTAGCGCTTGCCGGCTGGCTGAGCGAGTGTGCCGTGTGGGAACGCCCGCAGACCGGTTGATGGATCAGCGGGGGCGGACACGGCCGGGATGCTGGCGGCGAGCACGCCTTCGCTGGCGCCGCTTCCGCGGCCGCTCCAGAGCGCCATCTCCGTGGCGTACGCGGGGGCGTGGTCCTGCACGACCGCGGCCTGGGCGATCGCGCCCGCCAGGTGGAACCGGGCGCCGGGTTCGGTGATCGCAACACCTAGCGCGCCCTCGTGCCGGGCCAGCTCCGCGATGAGGCCGAGGTGGTCGGGCGGTATGGGCCAGTCGGACATGCGGCGCCGGTCGGTGCATCGCCGGGAGATGACGGCGGCGAGCGTGACATCCCGTTCGGTCGGGGTGTGGAGCCGGAACTCCACGGCCGCTAGGTGATCCGGCTCCGCCGGGTTCGGGAGGCGGTGCACGACCGTGCGCCACCCCATCGCGGCGAGCGCGATGCGCAGGTGGTGCAATGCGGCGCCGCAGCTGATCAGCAGGTCCCGGCCGTCCGGGTCGGTCGCCAGCACCTGACGGGACCGGTTCGCGAACAGGTGGACCGACTCGGTGCCCACGACCCAGCGCCACGGTTGCGTGTTGTGCACCGACGGTGCACGCGCGGCAAGGGCAACGGCTGCCCGCAGGGTCTCACGGTCGGGTCCGGATGTGTTCATGACGCCTTCTCCTCGCAGTACGGCTATCGCCACCTCCTACATTCCTCCACCGCACCTGCGAGTAGCAGAGACCAAAGCACTTGATCGGGGAGGTCGCCGGTCACCGGGTTCAGTACGGCGTGGTCACCGCAGGGAGAAGCCGAGCGAGCGCCCGGCGTCACGCAGTTCGGACCGCACGTCCGGGTGGGCGACATGATTGATGATCTGCCGGGCCTGCTCGTTGGCGTCGTTCCCCCAGATGCTGGCCGTGCCTTGCTCGCTGACGATGAAGCTGTGTTGGAACGAGGTGACCGGGCCGGCCAGTCGGGGCACCACGGTCGACACGTCGGCCTTCGGGTGCCAGGAGGGTAGCGCGATGATGGCGCGGCCGCCGGGGGAGTGGAGGGCGCCGACGACGAAATCGGTCTGGCCGCCGAACCCGGAGTAGATCACGTCGTGGACCCGACTCGCGTTGGCCTGGGCGTAGAGATCCACCTGCAGGGCGCTGTTGACCGACACGAGCGACCGCTGCCGGGCGATGACACCCGGATCGTTCGTCTTCTCGGTCCGCAGCATCCGGACGCGGGGGTTGCGGTCCACCCATTCGTACAGTTCCGGGCTCCCGAACACGAACGACGCAGTGACCGGCGTGTACTTGTCGAGGGCTCCCGCGCGGGCGAGGCCGAGCACGCCGTCGCTGAACATCTCCGACCACACCGCGAGCCCGCGGCGTGCGGTCAGTGCGGCGAGGACGGCGTCGGGGACCGCGCCGATGCCGAGCTGCAGGGTCGCGCCGTCGACGACGAGGTCGGCCACCCGCTCGCCGATCTGGCGGGAGACGTCACCGACGTTACGTGGCGTCGGCGAGGCGAGCGGTTCGTCTGCCTCGATCGCGTAGTCCACCTGGTCGCACGGGAGCACGGCGTCGCCGTAGGTATAGGGCATGTGGGGGTTGGTCTGGGCGATGACCAGGCCGCCTCTGGCCCGGACGGCCTCGATCGCGGCGGGCAGGATGTTCACCTCGGTACCCAGCGACACCGTGCCGTCGACCGGGGTGGAGGTGTGCACCAGCACGATGTCCGGCGGCAACGCCCCGCTGAGCAGGTGCGGCACCAGCGAGAGCCGGGACGGGAAGTAGCGCAGCATCCGTCGCCCGCGCATGCCGGACCCGACGAACGGTGTCTCCAGCGTCACCCCGTCTCGGTCCGGGAATCCCGGTTGGGCGTTGAGTGTGAACAGGCGGTACTCCGGTAACGCCTTGTCAACCATCGTGAGCGCGTAGTGGGGCGTCGCGAAGTTGCCACTGACCACCACCCGCGGATGCCCGGCGACGCGGGACAACACGGCGGCCAGGTCGGCTTCAGACACGATCCGCATGAGTAAACTGCTCCTGTCTGGGTGTCCCTCATGCCCCGGCGGAAGTGACACGGGCCGCGATCACGCCGGGTACCGACTGGGCGAGCACCTCGGCCACGTGCCGGTCTGTGGGGTCGTCGAACTCGTCGCGGATCGAGACCTCACCATCGGTCACCTCGACGGTCCACCGGTCGCTCCCGCCGTAGGACGTCAGCCGGTGTCGGACCGCGGCCGCGATGGCCTCGTCGTCCCGAGCGAAGGCCCGGACGAGGTCGCGGCGGGTGACGATGCCCACCGCACGGGCGCCGTCGACGACCGGGATGCTGCGTACCCCGTGCTCGAGCATGACCGCCACCAGGTCGACCACGTCGGTGGTGGTGTGCACGCTGAGCACATCGGTGCTCATCACCTCACCGACCATCGCCGCCGCCGTCGGGGTGCCGGGTTCGTGGGTCGCGGTGATGCGCGAGCGCGGGTCGCGGGGGAACCGGCCGCGGACGACGTCGGCCTCGGACACGATGCCGACCAGGCGTTCGTTCTCGTCCACCACCGGCAGAGCCGTGTAACCACCGGTGGCGAGCAACGCCGCCGCCCGTTTGACGCGCGTGTCGGCCGTAACCGACACGACCGGGCTGGTCATCACATCCCGTGCGAACATCAGCACCCTTTCGACGATCGACAACAAAAGACGCATAGCAGTCACTCACCGGTTCATCACCAGAGAACCGAACCAAGGTGCCTCGCAACCAGGGACGTTGGTCCTCGGTGATCACGGTCCTCCGCCCCAGGAAGGGGGGTCCCTAGTCCGACGCCGGCGTTCGGACCACGGCGACCGGACATGGTGCGTGGTGCAGGAGATGCTGGCTGGTCGAGCCGAGCACCAGGCCGCGGAACCCGCCGCGGCCGCGACTGCCGACGACCACCAGTCCGGCGCCGTCGGTGAAGTGCAGCAGTGCCCGGGTGGGGTACTCGCGCACCACCTGGCGGGTGACGCGCACGTCGGGGAACTTCTCCTGCCAACCGGCCAGCCGCTCGGCCAGCAGCACCGTGGCCTGCTCCTCCAACATCCCGTAGTCGGCCGCCAGCGTTCCACCGGCCAGCGCGTTCAGGACCGCCGGGTCCGTCCAACTGTGCACAGCCACGAGCTCTCCGCCACGCGCAGAGGCCTGCTCGAACGCGAACCCGACGGCCGCCTCCCCGACCGGCGTGCCGTCCACGCCGACCACCACCGGCTTGCCCTCGCCAGCATCGGTGCCGTCGGTGCCCCGCACCACCACGAGCGGGCAGTGCGCCCGGCCTGCGAGCGCGACCGAGTTGGATCCGACCAGCAGTCCCGTGAACCCGCCGAGCCCGCGAGTCCCGAGCACCAGCAGCGACGCCGAGGACGACTCGTGCACGAGTGTCTCGACGGGAGTGCCGTCCACGAGTTCCAGCTCCGGCTGCACTTCGGGCACGACGGCGGTGGCGACCTCACCGGCGTCGGCCAGCCAATGCCGTCCCTCGTCGCGCATCAGCGTGCGGAGGCTGTCCACCTCCACCACACCCGCGGGGTAACGGAACGGCAGTTCGAACGCGTGGACCAGCCGCAGCGGGGCACCACGCCGTACTGCCTCTTTCGCTGCCCACCGGACGGCCCGCAGGGCCGACTCCGAGCCGTCGACCCCCACCACTACCCGCAGGTGGTTACGCGTGGTCATGTCAACTCCTCCTTCGGACGCTCCCACCGATAAGCCAGAACAAGCTCCGCCGGACCAGGCCGACGTGTACCGGTTGCGTCCTCGTTCCCGGCGCTGGGCCAGTGGCGCCTCGGTGATGTGCCGTCCGGCCTCGGACAGTTCTGGCTACCCCAGGCGTCCAGCCTGGAAACGGCTGCGTCGAGGTCTGGACCAACGGCCTGATCCCAAGGACTTTCGACTCCGGTGGCGAGTCAAATACGTGGCAACACTTGAGATATAACCAACGAGGGAAAGAGATCACGATGACTGTCATGGACCGCCCCCAGGAGCACAAGAAGGTCACGCGACCGGCTGCGAACGCCGCCGTTGACACCTCGCCTCCGGCGCGCCGGACCGCAGGCCGCATCACGGCCACCATCCGGATCGTGATGGGTGGGGTGTTCGGATGGGCTTTCCTGGACAAGGTGTTCGGCTTCGGTTACGCCACCGCGGGTGAGAACGCGTGGATCAACGGTG
>WUUC01111341.1_pt1 | contig 21944 bp, 12 predicted proteins | sample 6278441 | NCBI WGS metagenome assembly WUUC01 (sample SAMN13675441, study PRJNA597444) | soil metagenome | isolation source: soil | place: USA: Washington | collected 2017-10
ACCACCGGGGACGCGTCTGGATGACCTCCGAGTTCCGTCCGTCGGAGAATCCGCAGGCCTGCAAGTCGGGGAAGTTCGGCGACTACTTCCCGCTGAACGCCTCCTCGCGCCAGGCGAGCGTGTACGATCCGCGCACCGGGAAGGTCGAGCTCGTCGACACCTGCTTCAGCACGCACCATCTCCAGTTCGCGGAAGACAAGGACCACACGCTGTACTTCTCCGGCGACTCGAACGCGATCGGCTGGATCAACACCCGCGTGTGGGAAGAAACCAAAGACGTCAGCAAAGCCCAGGGCTGGTGCCCGATGATCGTCGACACGAACGCCGACGGCAAAATCGGCGCGTACACCAACCCAGGCGATCCTTTCGATCCCACCAAGGACACGCGCGTGTCCGGTTTCCCGTACGGGATCATCGTGAACCCGAAAGACGGCTCGATCTGGTGGGCCACCTCGGCCGGCACGGTCGCGGCTCGCGGAGGCGTCCCTGGCCGCATCGCGCGGATGGAGATCGGGTCCAACCCGCCATTCAGCTGCAAAACGGAGATCTACGAGCCGCCGTTCGACCCGGCCAACGCCGCGAACCTGGGCGCGTACACGCCGCGCGGCATCGACATCGACCGCAACGGCGTGATCTGGACCGGGCTCTCGGGAGGTCCCCACATGGGCAGCTTCGACCGCCGCAAGTGCAAGGGACCGCTGACCGGACCCAACGCCACCGGCCAGCACTGCAAGGAAGGGTGGGAGCTGTCCCCCGCGCCGGGGCCGCAGATGAAAAACGTCCAGAGCTCCGGCAGCGCCGATTTCGTCTATTACAACTGGGTCGATCAGTTCAACACGCTGGGCCTCGGCGAGAACGTTCCGATCATGACGGGCAGCGGTTCCGACTCGCTCCTCGCGCTGATGCCGGACACGAAGCAGTGGGTCGTCCTGCGCGTGCCGTACCCGCTTGGCTTCTACTCCCGCGGTCTGGACGGACGGATCGACAACGCGAAGGCAGGCTGGAAGGGCCGGGGCGTGTGGGCGAACTACGGGACGAACACGGCATTCCACCTGGAGGGCGGCAAGGGTCAGCGTGGTGCCCTGGTAAAGTTCCAGATGCGCCCGGACCCGCTGGCGCGCTGAGGGCGAGGTGCACAGCGGCCAGACGTCGCACGTGCAGCCGGCAGACGGCTGCGCCAATCAGCGGACGCGTTCCGCATGATGCGGTGCCTTGTAGCGCGTGCGGCGCTGGCGATGTTCCTTCTGAGCGTCGCGGCGTGTGAGAGGCCGCCGGTTCCGAAAGCAAACGGGGAAGCCGCCGCGGCGCCAACGGCGGCGGCGCCCGCGGAGCTGCCGGCCGTTGTCGCCCGCGTCAACGGCGAAGCGGTCGAACGCTGGGAGATCGAGAGCGCTCTGAAGGAGATCGAGCTTCTGGCCGTCCACCCCGTGCCGCGGTCCGAACGCGACGCTCTCGTGCGCAATGTCGTCGAACGCATCGTCGGCCACTATCTCGTGGCGCAGGAGGCGAGGAAGCAGCGGCTCGACGTCTCTGCGTCTGACGTGGAGGCCGACATCGCGCAGATCCGCCAGGAGTACGCGGCTCCGGGCGCCTTCGATCGGATGCTGGCGCATTTCGGTCTCTCGCTGGAGCAGCTGCAGCGCCAGCGCCGGCTGCGGCTGGAGGTTGCCAGGTTCGTGCGCAGCAACGTCGGACCGATCGACATCCCGGCCGGCGACGTGGACGCCTACTACCGGGAGAACTCGCAGCAGTTCCAGGAACCTGAAACGGCGATCGCGAGCCACATCCTCGTCGCCGTCCTTCCGACGGCGACGCCGGAAGAAAAACTCGCCGCGCGCGCCAGGGCCGCGGCCGTTCTGGAGCGGCTCCGGCGCGGCGAGGAGTTCGGCGCCGTCGCCCGCGAAGAGTCACAGGATTCGGAGAGCGCGGCAGGAGGCGGGCGCCTTGAACCGATCCGCCGGGGCGAAACGGACCCGCCCTTCGAGGCTGCCGTCTTCGCGACGGCGCCGGGCGCGCTGAGCGACGTCGTCGAAACGCCGCTCGGGTACCACGTCATCAGGACGCACGAGCTCCGGGCGCCCCGGGTGCGGCCGCTTGCGGAGGTTCGGACCGAGATCGAGCAGTTGCTCGCTCAACGGGCGCAGCAGGCGCGGCTGGACGAGTTGATCGAGAAGATCAGGGCGAAGTCGGCGATCGAAATCTACATCTGATTCGAGTCGGAGCCTCAGGGAGTGAACGCAAAGCTGCGTGTGGTCGCGGCGTGTGCGGCGATGGCCTGTGCGGCTACCGTTCTGCACCCGCGACACCCACGCGCAGCCGCCCAGACGCAACCGATCACCTTCACCGAGCACGTGGCGCCGATCGTCTTCGAGTCGTGCGCCACGTGTCATAGACCGGCCGGCGTCGCGCCTTTCAGCCTGCTCACCTACGACGAGGTGAAGAGTCGGGCAGGGCAGATTGCGGATGTGACGCGCCGCCGAATCATGCCGCCCTGGAAGCCGGAGCCGGGACACGGCGAGTTCATTGGCGAGCGGCGGCTCACGGACGCGCAGATTGAGGTCCTCCAGGCGTGGGCGGCCGGCGGCGCGATTGAAGGCGATCCGGCGCGGATGCCGCCTTCGCCGGCCTGGAACGGCGAATGGCAGCTCGGCGAGCCCGATCTGGTGCTCGAAACCGCACCCTACACTCTGCCGGCGGGCGGCGCCGACGTGTACCGGAATTTCGTCCTGCCGATTTCGATTCCCGAGACGCGGTACATCAAGGCGTGGCAGTTCCTGCCGGGAAGCTCGCACGCCGTGCACCACGCCACGATGCAGTTCGACCGGGCCGGAGCGTCGCGGCGACTCGACGAAAAGGATGGCGAGCCGGGCTACGAGGGGCTGATTCCGCACACCGTACAAAGCCCGGACGGGTATTTCCTGGGGTGGACGCCGGGACAGCTCGCCTACGTCGCGCCCGACGGCATGGCATGGGCGCTGCAGCCCCGCACCGATGTCGTGATGATGCTCCACCTGCGGCCGCACGAGAAGCAGGAACAGGTTCGCGCGAAGATCGGCCTGTACGTCTCTGACGCGCCACCGTCCCGGACGCCTTCGATGATCAGGCTCACACGCCAGGATCTCGACATTCCGGCGGGCGTGGGCAGCTATCGCGTCAGCGATTCATTCCGCCTGAATGTGGACGTCGATGCCTATGCCGTGCAGCCGCACGCTCACTATCTCGCAAGAGAGATCCGGGCCGTCGCGACCCTGCCCGACGGAACGACCACGCCGCTGATCTACATCAGCGACTGGGATTTCAACTGGCAGGACGTCTTTCGGTACCGGGATCCGATCTTCCTGCCGGCAGGAACGACGATCGCGATGGCGTACGTGTACGACAACTCGGGCCAGAACCCGCGGAACCCCCACGACCCGCCGCGGCGGGTGACCTACGGTCAGCAGACAACCGACGAAATGGCGGAACTGTGGCTTCAGGTCGTCGCCCGCAACGCGGCCGACCGGCCGGCGCTCGAACGCGCCGCCAATTCGAAGATCGTGCGCGAAGAAATCGTCGGCCGCGAAAAGATGCTCGAATCCGACTGGACCAGCACCTCGCTGCACGACGATGTCGCCATGCTGTACGTGGCAATCGGCGCCCTGGACCAGGCCGCGCGGCACTTTGCGGAAACGGTGCGTCTCGCCCCGCGTTCGCCGGCAGCGCACTACAACTACGGAAACGTGCTGCTGGCCCGCGGGGAACTCGAGGAAGCAGCCGGCCATTTTACGACCGCGCTGACGCTCCAGCCCGATTACGCGCTGGCCCATGGAGGCCTGGGAAGAGCGCGGCGTGCCGAGGGCAGGATCGAAGCGGCGATTGAGGCGTTCAGCGAGGCCGTGCGGCTGGATCCGGGCGACGCCGATGCCCATCATCAGCTTGCCGCGGTGCTGCGCGAGCAAGGGCGCCTGGCGGAGGCGCTGGCTCACTACCGGCAGGCGGTGGAGATCGATCCGGCGAATGCAGCCGCGAGGAAGGAGCTCGGAGAGCTCGAGCGCTGACGCGCCGCGCGGTGAGGGCACCCATTGAAACGCGCCGTGAGGGCACCCGTTAAGAGGTGCCCTACAGGCTTTTCCTTGGAAGCGCGAAGACCATGATCGCGTTTCCGCTGAGCGGCCGCTTCAGTTCCGGCGTCAGCAGCAGCGGAATCGCCGTGCCCCAGCTCGCCGCCCCGACGCCGACGGGAACCGCCACGTATTGCCTGCCCCCGGCCGCATAGCTGATCGGAAATCCCTGCGGTGATTGTGCGGCGCGCGTCTGCCACAGCAGATCGCCGGTTTTCACGTCGTACGCGTTGATGTAGCGGTTCCAGTCGCCGATGAACGCCAGCCCGCCGGCCGTCGTCAGCGCCGCGGTGTTGAATGCCGCCCGCTGCCGTTTCTTCCAGAGGACCTTGCCGGACGTACTCATGGCGATGAATTCGCCAAGGTTTTCGCCGCTGTCGGGGTGATGGTAGTTGACGCGCCGCCCCTGTCCGGCGCCGCCGCCGCCCTCGACCTTCTTCACGTCGGTGAACACGATCCGCTGGCACGTCATCTGGCCGGGGATGTAGAAGGCCTGCATGTCCGGGTTGTACGACATGGCGCGCCAGCTCTTGACGCCGCCGAAACTCGGGCACATGTGATGCTCTTGATTGAGGCTGGGAACCATGTCCGGGCGATACGCCACCTTGCCCGTTTTCGCATCGACGATCACCTGGTTCTGGTAGCCGAGGTCGGTCGCTCGCACGAACTCTCCGGAGCGGCGATCGATCTCCCACAGAATGCCTAATTTGCCCATCTTGAAGAGCGACTTCCGCGCACCGACGTCCACGAGAATGTTCTCGAAGACCTCGTCCATGTCCGTTGTCTCGCCGGGAAGGTACTGATAGTACCAGACGACCTTCCCCGTATCCGGGTTGATCGCCAGCGTCGAGTTCGAATAGAGCGCGTCGCCGTCCGTACCTCGCGCGGCGCGGGTCCAGGGCTTCGCCTGCGAGGTCGACCAGTACACCAGGTTCAACTCGGCATCGTAGCTGCCCGGGATCCACATGTCGGTGCCCGCGCGATAGAGCGGCGCCACGTTTCCCCAGGTCTCGTCGCCCGGCTCGCCTTTCCCGGGGATTGTCTTGACGCGCCACAGTTCACGGCCGGTGTTCGCGTCGTGCGCGGTGATCGCGCACTTCTCCTCGAAGAACCGGCTGCAGCCCTGGAGCCCGGAAATGACTTTCCCTTTCGCGATGACCGCTCCTGCCTGGTACGAGAAGCCTTTCTCCGGATCCGCCACCTGAACGTTCCAGACGACCTTTCCGGTCTGTGCGTCCAGCGCCACGATCCGCGCGTCGACCGTGTTCAAGAACACTTTGTCGCCATAGAGGCTCAGCCCGCGGACGGCCGATCCGGGCCGCGTCCCGTCTGCCGGCTCGTGGCTGTACTCCCACAACAGGTCGCCGGTCGCGCCATCGAGCGCCTGGACGATCCCGCCCGGCCCCGGCAGGTACATCACGCCGTTGTGCACGACGGGGGCGGCCTGCTGGTTCCCGGGCTCCATCTGCCACGCCCAGGCAAGCTGCAGCTGACCGACGTTCTGGCGATTGATTTGATCAAGCGGGCTGTGGCCCCAGCTGCCGCCGTTGCCGCGCCAGTGCAGCCAGTCGGCCGCGTTCGGGTTGCGCAGCATCTCATCCGTCACCGGCTGAAACGACCGGTTCTGGGCGCTCATTGCGCCAGCGAGGGCGGCGGCCAGCAGAACGGAGGAGACGAGCAGCCGGGTAAACGGATTCATAGCGCGGCATCTCCTGGACGGGTGTTGTCGACGTATGTTGGCGCATGATGGCACACGTCGCGCGAGGACTCAACCAGCGTTGACAATCTTTACACCGTGACAGCGGCTGAGTGTCAACTCCATAACGTTTACACGGTGTCCGTTGGAATCCCTTGCAATCCGTACACTATGGCGGTAGTTTTGACACTTGCGGACGGCTGGAGTCCCGGTTCGCACGCCCTCCGGCGCCTCCTGCGCCGCTGTCATTCAGCCGGCTGTCAATTTGTTGCGACGTTCATATCGGGCTTCGTCGACCCGAGGCTCGCTCGAGTGCTGTTCATCATGCGAAAAAATACGGAAGCCATTCGATTGGGAATAACCAGGAGGTAGAAAATGCGGGGGCCATGGGGTAAGTCGAGTTTCCTCTTCGTCCTGATGGCGATCGTTCTCGTGCCGCACACCGCGTTCGCCCAGAGCGCCATTGCGGGCGTCGTCAGGGATACCACCGGGGCCGTCCTCCCCGGCGTGACCGTTGAAGCGTCCAGCCCCGCGCTGATCGAGAAGGTTCGTGTCGCGACGACCGACAATGCGGGCGCATATCGCATCATCGATTTGCGCCCCGGTGTTTATACGGTCAGGGTGACGCTGCCAGGCTTCAATACATTTGTTCGCGAGAACCTCGAGCTCCCTGCGGACTTCACCGCGCCGGTGAATGTGGAGCTCAGGGTCGGCGGCGTCGAGGAGACGGTGACGGTTTCGGGCGCTTCGCCGGTCGTCGACGTGCAGACGGTTACGCGCCGCGACGTGATGTCGCGCGAGCTGATTGACGCACTGCCGACCGGACGGAATTTCCAGACCGCGGGCGCGACCATGCCGAGCGTCAGCATGGGCCGATTCGACGTCGGCGGCAGTACGGCGATGCAGACGGGCAACACGCTGGTTGCGGCAGGTTCCCGAGCGAACGACACGACCGAGGAAGTCGACGGCATGGGGATCAATTCGGCTCTCGGCTCGAGCTCGAACGTGCCGGTCTACCTGAACAACGCGGTGTACGAAGAGCAGGTGTACACGCTCGTCGGCGGGGGAGCCGACACGCAGACACCCGGCGTGAGAATCAACCTGATTCCGAAGTCGGGCGGCAACGAGTTCTCGGGAACCGCGGTGGGGATCTTCGCCAATACGGACTTCCAGGCGGTCAACATCACTCCCGAAGAGGCGAGAAGACAGGGGCAGAGCTCGGCCGCCAGGCTCGACAAGCTGTGGGATTACAACGCGGCTCTCGGCGGGCGTATCGTGCGCGACCGACTCTGGTTCTACGGATCGGTGAGGAACTGGGGGTACAACAACCTGGCGGCCAATGCCCTTCTGCCCGACGGCTCGCAGGCGGTGGACACCAACCGCCTCGAGGCCTACAACCTGCGGCTCACCGCGCAGCTCACGCAGAAGCACAAACTCACGGCGATGTACGACAAGTTCCCGAAGTACCGGGGACGGCGAAACATCGAGCTTGGCACTTACGAGCCGGAAGCCACCTACATCCAGCGGGTGCCGCTGGCCTATAACGCGCAGGCCAAGTGGAGCGCCCCGCTCACGGACCGCTTGCTCGTCGAGTCGGGGTGGTCCACCAACTTCTACAATTACTGGCTGACGTATCAACCCGAGGCGGAGCCGAGCGCGTCGAATCCGATCGGCGTGATTTCCAAGGTGGATCTCAACACCAACCGCACGTACGACGCCGCGCGGAACGCGTTCAACTCGTATTTCGACCGCGACTATATCGTCTCTTCGGCGACCTATGTCACCGGCTCGCATTCGTTCAAGCTGGGGGAGCAGTTCAGCACCGGCTGGGTGATCAACAAGCAGTTTGCCAACGGTGATCTCATCGAGCAGTATCGCGGTATTCCCGGACAGGGCGGGATTCCCTCGCAAGTCACCGTGTACAACACGCCCACGTTCAACCGCACGGATCTCGACGCCGAGCTTGGGATCTATGCCCAGGACACGTGGACGCTCAATCGCGTGACCCTCAGCCCGGGAATCCGGTGGGACCTGATGCGGCAGTCGGTTGCGCCGACGTCGATGCCGGCGGGCCGCTTCGTTCCCGCACGCTCCTTCGCCGAAATTCCGAAGGTTGCCAACTGGACGAGCTGGTCGCCGCGAATTGGTGTGGCGTGGGATGTGTTCGGCACCGGCAAGACCGCAGTTCGGTTCAGCGCCGGAAAGTACATGGAACGCGATTCGACGCAGTTTGCGACGAACTACAACCCGTCGGCGCTCTCGACGGACGTCCGGGCGTGGAACGGCGATCGCGACGCGCAGGGACTGCCAACCAATCTCGGTCCGTCGACGAATACCAACTTCGGTATTCGCGCCGTCAGTACCCGCGCCGACGACATCGAGCGGCCCTATCAGACCGTTTACAACTGGTCGGTTCAGCACGAGGTCGCGCCGCGGACGTCGGTGTCCGGGAACGTGTACATGCGGAAGTACCGGAACATCCACGGCACGATCAACACGGTTGTCCCCCAGAGCGCATTCTTTCCGAGAGACATTGCCGACCCGCGGGGGAACGGCGAAGTGATCACCATCTACGACATCCTCCCGCAGTGGCTCGGCCAGTTGAACCAGAACCTGCAGACCGTCTCGTCGGACATCAACAGTCGCAGTTACCTGGGTTACGACATCCTGCTGAACAGCCGTATGCAGAATGGCGCCACGATCAATGGTGGCGTGTCGGTCGGACGGTTTACCAGTAACGAGTGCGACCAGTTCAATCCGAATGCAGTCGAGGGCGGCATTGCGCGCCACAAGTACTGCGATACTTCGGGGTACGACATTCCGTGGCAGCCGACGTTCAAGGTGAACGGCGTCTATCCGCTGCCATACGGCATCCGATTCAGCGGCGTGTTCCAGAGTGCGTTGTTCGAGTACACGGACACGTACCTGGTGAATCGAGCTGTGGCGCCGGGGCTGGTGCAGACGTCGCTCACCGTGCAGCTCGATCCGCCCGGCTCGACGTTCTATCCGCGCAGCAACCAGCTCGACCTCGGCGTTGCGAAGACATTCCGGGTCGGCAGGGCCACGATCATTCCGACGATCGAGTTCTTCAACGTGATGAACTCCAACACCGTTCAGACCTGGGTCACGGCATTCGGGCCGAATCTCCACAACGTCAACACGAACATGCTCGGACGGCTGATCAGGCCGCAGGTCACCGTGAACTGGTAAACTTCGAGCGCGAGCGGCGGACCCCGCCGCTCGCCATCGGCGCGATGGACGAACTACGGAGGCAGAAATGAACATACGGAGAGCGGCACGACTGGCCACCGCCACGTTGGTTGCGGCGACGCTCGCCTGGATGACTCTTCCCAATCTGGTCGCGCAGGACGGGGGAGTGATTAGAGGCGTCGTTCGCAGCGCGAGCGGACCCGAGGAAGGCGTCTGGGTGATCGCCGAGACGACAAGTCTTCCCACGAAGTACCGGAAGATCGTCGTGACCGGCGACGGCGGCCGTTACGTGCTGCCGGAACTCCCGGCGGCAACCTACTCGTTGTGGGTGCGTGGGTACGGACTGGTTGATTCGAAACCCGTTCAGGCCAAGGTGGGGCAGACAGTGGATCTGACGGCCACGGTCGCCGCCAATCCCCGGGAAGCCGCGCGCATCTATCCGGCCGACTACTGGTATTCGCTGATCCAGCCGCCCAAGGCCGACGAGTTCCCCGGCACCGGCACCGACAAGGGCGGCAACGGAATCGCGGTGACCTTCGAGCGTCAGCAGGAATACGTCGAGAACATGAAGCTCGGGTGCATGCTGTGCCACCAGATGGGCAGCAGGATCACGCGGGAGCTTCAGGACATCCAGAGCTTCGACTCGACCGTCGCCGCCTGGGACAACCGCGTACAGCAGGGGCAGCGCGGCGTGCAGATGAACGGGTACATGAGCCGCTTCGGCCGCGAGCGCGCCCTCAAGATGTTCGCCGACTGGAACGACCGGATCTCGAGCGGCGAGGTGCCGCCCGCGCCGCCGCGGCCGAAGGGCGTCGAACGCAATATCGTGATCTCCATGTATGAATGGAGCACGGACATCGACTACGTGCACGATCACACGTCGACGGACAAGCGCAATCCGCGGCTGAATGCCAACGGTCCGATCTACGGCGTCAACATCTCGAACGACAAGGTCGCGATGCTGGATCCGAAGACGTTCCAGATCGCGAACATCGACATTCCGACGCGCGAGGATCGATCGACGATGCCGTCGATGATCACGCGGAACGTCCCGGCGGTGCCGTCGCGCTTCTACGGCAAGGACGTGATTTGGAACGATCCTTCCAATCCGCACAATCCCATGTACGACGAGAAGGGTCGCGTATGGATGACGACCGCCATCCGCGGGCGCGAGAACCCGAGCTACTGCAAGGAAGGGTCTGATCACCCCTCCGCGAAGTACTTCCCGCTGCCGCGATCGGGCGGCCGGAACGCTGGCTACTACGATCCCGCGACCAAGAAGTTCACGCTGATTGACACCTGCTACGGCACGCACCACCTGCAGTTCGCCGACGACGAGAACCGCACGCTGTACTTCAGCGGCGGCGGCCAGGTGATCGGGTGGCTCGACACCAAGAAATACGACGAGACCGGCGACGAGATGAAGTCGCAGGCCTGGTGCCCGCTGGTGCTGGACACCAACGGCGACGGCAAGATCACGAAGCCCTGGAACGAGCCGATTGCGGGAACCCAGACACAGGCCGAAGGCGGCGGCGGCGGCCGAATCGTCGTCTCGGATCCGAAGCTGGACACCCGGATCGCCATCGGCAGTTATGGGATCATCCCGGACCCCACGGATAAGAACGTGGTCTGGGTTGCGTCGACGGCGTTCCCGGGGCGGCTCGGACGTCTGAACATCGGCAGCAACCCGCCGGAGACGTGCATCGCGGAGATGTACGAGGTGCCTTCGGTCCTCGACCCAAAAATACCGAAGGACCAGACCGGCTTTGGATCGCGCGGCATCGATATCACGCGCGACGGCGTCATCTGGACGGCGCTGTCGGGCAGCAGCCACTTCGCGTCGTTCGATCGGCGGAAGTGCCCGGCTGTGAAGGGAACGGCAATCGCCGAGGGGCGCCACTGCGTGGAGGGCTGGAAGCTGTATCGCACGCCCAGTCCCATCATGAAGAACACCGACCCGCCGGCGGGCGGCGACTCGCACTACTTCAACTGGGTCGACCAGTGGAACACGCTCGGCCTGGGACCGAACACGCCGATCATGACCGGGTCGAACTCCGATTCGCTCATCGCGCTGCGTCCGGACACCGGCGAGTGGGTCTACCTGCGCGTCCCGTACCCGCAGGGGTTCTTCACCCGGGGCATGGACGGCCGCATCGACGATCCCAACGCGGGCTGGAAGGGTCGCGGCGTGTGGGCGAGCATGAATGGCGCGGTGACGTGGCACCTGGAGACCGGCAAGGGCGTGAAGCCGGTGATCGCGAAATTCCAGGTCCGGCCGGACCCGCTGGCTTATTAGCTCGGTAAGCCCGTCGTTCGGCTAGTTCGTAGTTCAGAGGCTCCCCGCGGATGATACCGGTCGCGGGGGGCCTCTCTTCGTCTTGTCTCCGGGAAATTGAGGCGCGGCCTCGCTGGCTTTGGGCGTATCTCACCCGTGGAGATGGCGCCGGATGCGTGACTCGAGCGGAGGCGCGGCTGGAGAGATGAATCGTATCTTCGGGACCGGCTTCGTTGCAGCGATGCTCGCCTGCGGTCTTGCGGGTCCATCGAACGTGTGGGCCAGGGCGCAGCCGGCGGACCGCGCCACTATCACGTACACGGAGCACATCGCTCCCATCATTCTGAACAACTGCGCTTCCTGCCATCGGCCCGGCCAGGCGGCGCCATTCACGCTCCTGAACTACGACGACGTCCGCCGCCGCGCGCATCTGATCGGCCAGGCGGTCGCGGCGCGCGTGATGCCTCCATGGATGCCGGAACCGGGCGTTGGTGGATTCGTCGGCGAACGCCGCCTGACCGACGCGCAAGTCCGGCTGATTCAGGATTGGATCGCGCAGGGCATGACCGAGGGCGATCCCTCCATGCTGCCGGGTGTGCCCGCGCCACTGGAGGAGTGGCAGCTCGGCACACCCGACCTCGTTGTCAGCATGCCTGCGTACGTGCTGGGCGCCTACGGCCCCGACGAGCTCAGAAACTTCGTCGTTCCGATACCAACGCGCGAGCGGCGCTTCGTGCGGGGTATCGAGTTCCGGCCGGGCAATCCGGGAGTCGTCCATCACGCGACCATGCGGGTCGATCAGACGCGGGCGTCCCGGCGTCTGGACGACGAGGATCCGCAGCCGGGGTATCGCGGCATCCTTGCCCCAGATGCCCGCTATCCGGATGGACACTTCCTGGCGTGGACGCCGGGCCAGCTGCGCCCGCTGGCGGAGGACGGTTTCTCCTGGCGGCTGCAGCCGGACAGCGACCTGGTGCTCCAGCTTCACTTGCAGCCGAGTGGCCGCCCGGAGCCAGTCGATGCGCGCATCGCGTTCTTCTTTACCGATGTTCCGCCGGCGCGCCAGCCGTCGATCCTCCGACTGAGCCGGCAGGATCTCGACATTCCTGCCGGCGATGCCTCGTACGTTGTCGAGGACCGGTACGTTGTGCCGGTTGACGTCGAAGTGCGTGAGCTCCAGCCGCACGCCCACCTTCTGGCCCGGCGTTTCGAGAGCGTCGTTCAGTTCCCCGACGGATCTACACGACCGCTTCTCCGGATAGCGGATTGGAACTTCAAGTGGCAGGACGTCTACCGGCTGCAGGAGCCGCTTCACCTGCCAGCGGGCTCATCGCTGGTGATGCGCGTCACGTACGACAACACGCCGGCGAATGTGCGGAACCCTTCCAGTCCGCCGCGGCGCGTGCGCTGGGGCCAGGACACAGTCGACGAGATGGGCGACTTGTGGCTTCAGGTTCGCACGCGTTCGCGCGACGATCAGGCCGTTCTGGAGCGCGACTTCGGGAAAAAGCTGATCACCGAAGACATCGTCGGTCACGAGGGCATGCTCGCTCGCGATCCGGACAACGCGGGGCTGCACGAGAATCTGGCCGCGTACTATCTGCAGCTTGGCGAGGGCAGCAAAGCGATCGACCACCTCGAAGAGTCGCTGCGGCTGAACCCCCGCTCGTCGATGGGACGCTACAACCTGGGGACGGCTCTTCTCGTGCTCGGGCGGCGTGAAGAGGCGATCGATCGTTTCGAAGAGGCAATCCAACTGAATCCCGACCTGGCCTACGCGCGCAACAGCCTGGGTTATGCACTCCGGACCCAGGGGAAGCTCGAAGAGGCCGTCGAGCACTATCGCCGAGCGGTCGCCATCGACCCGCGGTATGCGAACGCTCATAACAATCTGGGCGTTGCTCTGCAGGCCCTTGGCAGACTCGACGAAGCGGCCGGTAGTTTTGAGCGGGCGGCGCTATTGAAACCCGACGATCCCGTTCCCCGGCGCAACTGGGCGCGGGCGCTGGTTCTTCAGGGCCGGGGACCCGCCGGCGTCGCACATTTGCGGCTGGCGATCGAGTCTGCTCCCGATTGGCCGCAGTTACTGGCGGACCTCGCCTGGGTGCTCGCGGTCCACCCCGATGCGACGACACGGGAGCCGCGGGAGAGTGTTCTTCTGGCGCGGCGTGCGGCAGGGTTGACGTCGAATCGCGATCCACGAATTCTCGACGTCCTGTCGGCCGCGTCGGCCGCCGCCGGCGACTTCGAGACGGCGTCGGCGCTTGCGCGGTCGGCGATGGCATTGGCTGTCGAGCGGCAGGACCGCTCGGCTGCTGCAGCCATCGGTCAGCGCCTCCACATGTACGACCGGAGAAGCGCGTACGTCCATGACTTCGCCGCCGGATTCGGAAGATAGCTGAGCGTGGCGGCTCGGGCGCGAATCGTAAAGGGGAAAATGAAGATGATGGGCCAGATGCTTTCCACGCGGGCTCGATGGATGTTTCCGATCGCGGCGGCCGTCGCGGTGTTCTGTGCGGTGAACCTCGAACCGCTGATCGCCGACGAAGAAGGCAAGCGAGTCTACGATGCCACATGTGCGGCGTGTCACGGCGAGGCGGGCCGTGGCGGTGCGGGACCGGCGCTGGTGCCGCTCACAGTCGGACCGAACGCTCTGTTGACGACCGTGCGGAACGGCGGCGACATGATGGCCGGCTTCTCGAACGCCGACGTTTCTGACGCGCAGGTGGCCGCGATCGAGCGGTACCTCAAAAGCCTGAGCGGGGCGACCCCAGCGACTGTGCAGGCTCCCGCGAACCAGGCGAACCAGACCGCGACGAACACGGCCAACCAGAGCAATCCGACCAGCTCGGCCAGTCAGGCCAGGCCGGCCAACGAGACTACCCCGGCCAGTCGTGCATCCGGGAGCCAGATGGTCGAGTGGCCGTACGTCGGCGCGGACCCGCGCAACTCCCGCTACTCCGCGGTCGCGGATGTGAACGCCGCGACAGTCGGGCAGCTCCAGATCGCGTGGCGATGGAGGCCAGAAGAACGCCCGATGCCGGAGTTCGGGACCGTGCCCGGCAACTTCACGTCAACGCCGCTGATGATCGGCAACGTCGTGTACGTCTCGACGAATTACAACCGCGTCGCGGCGCTCGACGCCGAAACGGGAGCGGTCAAGTGGATTTACGACCCGCGCGCCTATGAGATTGGCATGCCCCTGCTCGCCGGTGGCTTCCGGCACCGCGGCGTGTCCGCCTGGCGCGATGCCCAGGACGGCAACAAGCTCAGGATCTTCCTGGCAAGCCGGTACCGGCTCTTCAGCCTCGATGCGGAGACCGGCAAGCCTGTCGGCTCTTTCGGCAACGCCGGCATGGTAGACACGAGCAAGGACCTGAGCTGGCAGGTCGATCCCAAACACTTCGAGATCAACGCCGCGCCAACCATCTACAAGGATCTCGTGATCGTCGGCAGCGCGATCGGAGACCGGCTGCTGTATCGAAGAACGCCGCCGGGAGACGTGCGCGCCTATCACGCGCGCACCGGCAAGCTGGTATGGCGATGGTCGCCGATTCCACAGTCCCCCACCGACGCAGGGGCCGACACCTGGGAGAACGAGTCGTGGCGCCACGCAGGTCAGATCGAGGTCTGGCCCGGTGTGACGGTCGACGAAGAGCGGAAACTCGTCTTCCTCCCCACCGGCAACCCGGGGCAGCTCTATTACGGCGGCTCGCGGCCCGGCAACAACCTGTTCGCCGAGTCGCTGGTGGCCCTCGACGTCGAGACGGGGAAGCGGCAGTGGCACTACCAACTCGTTCACCACGGCGTGTGGGATTACTCGCTCCCGACTCAGGCGATGCTCATGGACCTGCAGGTGGACGGCAGGAAGATCCCGGCCGTTGCCCAGTTGACCAAACACGGCTTCGTCTTCGTCTTCGATCGCACCAACGGCAGGCCGGTCTGGCCGATCGACGAGCGTCCGGTGCCGCAAAGCGACGTGCCGGGCGAGCGCACGGCCGCCACGCAGCCCTTTCCGACGCGCCCGCCGGCCGTCAGCGAACAGGGCGTATCACTGGAGGACGCGTTCGACCTGACGCCGGAGTTGCGGGACGCGGCGCGCAGTGAGATGCAGAAGTACCGGATCGGCCCGCTCTTCACGCCGCCCAGCCTGATCGGAAGCCTCGTGCGTCCGAGCAGCGGCGGCACCGTCAGCTGGGGCGGCGGTTCTTTCGACCCGGAGAGCGGGATTCTGTACGTGAGGACGTCGAATACCCTCGGCAACCTGCGGCTGGTCAAGTTCGATCCGGCGACGTCGAAGAATCCCCTGGCCAACAACAGCGACGCCGAGTGGATCGGCTACGACACGGCCGGCGGCAGGACGAACTTCATGGACGGCCTGCCGCTCAACAAGCCGCCCTACGCACATCTGCACGCGATCGACATGAACCGCGGCGAAACCCTCTGGCGGGTCCCCTTCGGCTTCGGTGATTCGGTGCGGAACCATCCCGCGCTTCGCGACCTGCAGCTCCCGGATCGACTGGGAACGCCTGGCACTCCCGGGTCGATCGTCACCGGAGGTGGATTGGTGTTCGTCGGGGGCGGCGAGCGGGCGCTGTTCGCGTTCGACAAGAAGACCGGAAAGGAGCTGTGGTTCGAGCGCCTGCCGCGACCGACGTCGGGAACGCCGATGACGTATCGGTCGGCGAGCGGACGTCAGTTCATCCTGGTCACGACCGGCTCCGGCAGCGATCAGGAACTTGTGGCATTCGCGGTTCCGGCGGCAGCACGGCCCTGACAAACAGACAACAGAATCGTAGGGCGCTTAGTGCCGGGCTGCGCAGCAACAGACACTCGAAAAGCGGTTAGTAGAACAGGACCGCCAGCGCAAACAGGACGAGCGCCAGCCCCACGACGTACGTCCAGACTTCCTGTCTGGATTCGTCGCGAATCAACTGGAACGAAATGCTGCGGTGGGAGCCGACCGCGTTGCGGATGAACGGGGTGGCGGAGTTGACGGCGTTTTCGATTACGAACGTCCTGCCGCCGGTCCGTTGCGCCATGAGCGTGAGCCACTCGGTGACGAGCCGGCTTCGCGGCTCCTGCTCCAGTTCGCTCGCGAGAGCGTCGTCGTAGTCGCGGCCGCGCTGATAGTCCCTGAGGACTTCGCCCATCTCCCTTCCCAAACGGCTTCCGATTCCAATCGGGTAGACCGTCAGGCCGCGGCGCCTGTACTCGGCCAGCGCCTGCTCCAACCGCTCGACCTGCTCGGGCTCCAGGGGGAAATCGCCATCCGTGAAGAGCAGCAGCAGCCGATCGGTGCGAAGGGACGGGTTCCAATCATTCTCGCCGGCTTCCAGACGGTCCTGGCTGTCGATTGAGTGGTACACGTGCTCCAGAGCCGAGGCGACATCGCTGCTCCAGGGAAATGCGTCACCGGTGAGCGTCGCGGGCTGACGCAGCCGCCCGACGAGATCGAGGAACCGCGCGGGATCCGGCGAAAGGTGCGACTTGCGGACGGCGGTTGCGCCGAAGACGAAGAGCGCGGTCCGATCGCGTGGACTCACGATGTTCTGCCCGTGCAGCGCGAGGATCTCGCGCGCCGCGACATCGAGGCGCGACAGGCCCGTCACGTCCTTGAGCCACATCGATGCCGAGCCGTCGACGGCAATCACGACATCGACGCTGCCTCGCTCGAACGTGGACGTGCCGAACGCGAAAAATGGGCGCGCGGCCGCTACGGCGGTCACCGCGAGAACGCCGGTGATCAGAACCCAGAACTTGATGTGACCGATGAGTGGATAGCTGGAGCCGTGCGTCCTCGCCGGCCGCGATGCCCACCTCAAGAGATACACCGCCAGCCAGAACACGAAAAATGCGCCGGCGAGGGGCAGCGCCAGCAGGTATTCCGGCGTCTCCAAAACGACGTCAGGCATCATGATCGCGGTGGCTCACTTCGCCGGCGTCAACCCTTTCGCCGTCGGGTCGGGGTTCCCGCGCCCTTCAGTTTCATCTCTTCGAGACCCGGCGCCTCGGCGCTCGGCGGCGACTGCAGCGCGCGGCGGATGGCCTCGGCATCGCTGGTGAGGTCGTAGTTCCACTTGAACACGAACCGGTTCGTGACGTCGGCGCGCAGCGCGCGTTCGTAGTCCGGGTTGATCAGGTCGAGTACTTCCCTGACGATGGCCGCCCTTCCCGCGACCGCCGCCGCTTCGCCGCCCTCGATCGCCCGATAGCGCTTCTGCGCCAGCCGGAACTTCGCGTTGGCCAGCAGCAGTGAGGCGCGGGGATCGTCGATCCGTTCGGACAGATCGCGGACCACCGCGTCGTACTCGCCGACCAGATACGCGTACGCGGCACGGTGCAGGAACGCGTCCCTGAACAGATACGAATCGGCGGCCCACTGCAAACCGACGTTGCGTAGTCGATCGTAGAACGAGGCGACTTCATCGATGTTGCGCTTCGCCGCTTCGAAATCGCGCCGCCCGACCTCGGCGCTCATCGCGTCCAGGCGGCGGTAGAAGCCGGCTAGCCCGCTGGCCGGCACCGCGACAGCGATCAGGAAGACGATCGCGAGCCCCAGGCCGATCGCCAGTCGAACGCCGTGCTCCCGATCGAAGGGGTTTCTGATTGCCACGCTGTCATCTCCTCACGAGATCGGACCTGCCGCCGTCGCCGCGCTGTCCATCGGTCGAACTGCAAGCCTACGGGTACGTTCCCCACAGGAGCTCTCCGGCGATCCCCGCGGGAATGGCGATCGCGAGCATCGCCATCGCCATCAGGAGGAATCGCGGATAGATCGGCACCTTGTGGGCGACGTGCTTGATTTCCACCTGGACGGCCTCGCGCTCGTCTATCGCCCGATAGGCGCGTGTCAGGCTGTCCTGATCCCTCACATCGAAGTAGTCGCCCCCGTACTCGCGGATTCTCTCGATCAGCGGCGGTTCGCGCCGCTCAGCGTCCGCGGAATTGCTGTTGATATAGACGATGTACGGGACGATGCTGCGGCGATTGAGCTCCATGAACGTGTCCTCGGAAAACTCGTCGACCGCTGCGTCGCTGATGATGAGCACCGCCTTCCGCCTCGCGCCGGCGGCGCCGGCCGCCGCGTCGTCGCTGTCGAAGTGCTTCATGATCGCCTCGAGCGGCCTGGCGATGTTCGAGCTGCCTTCGGCGGGGACGATCCGCGTCTTCTCCCGCGGCACGATCATCGTCCGGTCGAGGATCGCCGTGATGACATAGGGCGCATCGTCCACCTGGGAGTAATACAGATCGTCGTCGATGATGAAGTCGTCGACCATGTACGGATAGGTCGAAAACAGCCACAGCGAGACGCGGTCGTTCTTGCCGCGCCGCATCTTCAGGAACTCCAGGTGCGACTCGCGCGCGATCTCGGCTTTCGATTTGCCCGTCTCGAGCATCTCCCACGCCATCGACCCGGAAACATCGACGAGATCGATCCGGAGCCGCGATTCGACCGAGCCGGCCACTTCCTCGGTGGTGGTCAGGAACGGATCGGCTGCGGCCGCGAGCAGAATCGCCACGGCGCCCGCGACGAGGAGCTTGGGACCGGCCTGCAGCATCAGCACGATCGGGCGCCTTCGGAAAGCCGAAGCAATCCCGTAGCCCGAATGTGCGCGCGAATGCTTTCTTTTCAGGAGCGCCATCCGCGCCAGAGTGAGCGCCAGCACGGCGCCAACGGCCGCCGCGAGCCAGAGGGCGGTCGGCACACTCCCATACCGCACCTGCGCCAGGTCCGTCTGGACGGCGGTCTCGAACGCGTTCCGGTAGAAATCAACCGACTTCGACCATCCGACTGGCATTCAGCCTCCGCAGGCGGTCATCGTCCCCTTCGCCATCCGTTCCGCATCTCGCGCCATACGCGCACGTGCGGCCGCAGGTGATTGACTGAATCTTCAAGGACGCGCGCCTCCTCGACCGGGTCGGGTATCGACTCCGAAGCGCCGTGCTCGAGCCTGCGCTGCAGAACGACCAGCCGGGACGCCAGAGCGAGCAGCGCCTCGCGTCGGCCGCCCCGAGGCACACGGGTCTCGACGTAATTCTTGATCTCCCTGGCCGTGTCCCCCGTGTTCAAGTCGGGCAGTTCGGCGTGCAGGTACTCGCGAATCGAAATGACGAGATCCCGGTCGAGCGCGCGCAGCGCGCGATCGTCCTCGCTCGCGGAAGAATCTCTCAATTTCAAGACCGTACGGCGCAGCTGGCGGCGCGCCATCCGGACGGACGGCGGGAGGGCAAGCTGCCCTTCGGTGTGCTCCAGTTCCACGTTTGTGCGCTCCTTGACGCTGACCGCCCGGGGACGACGGGACAATCTTCCCGCATACAGGATCCACAAGAGCAGCGGCAGGGGAGAAACGACCCACGCAACCGTCGTCCAGGCGGTGGCGAGACTCTCGTACTCTCCGAGATCGATCGTGTCTCGGATGTCCAGAGGTCCCGAATCGGTAATGGTCGAGACGTAGCGGACGGGCGCCGCCTGGCTCTCGACCTGCTGCACTTCGGCTTCCTCGATCGCTTCGCCGAAGTCCCGCACGAGCCAGTAGACCGCGACAGGCGGGATCGTGTAGCTCGACTTCTCCACATTGATCAAACGGAGGCTGTAGACGAAATCCCACACGTGTCCGCCGCGCACGGCTCGTTTCTCGATGGCGAGGCCGGTGGCCTCGAACGGATGAACCGACAGGCTCTCCGGTGTCATCCTGTCTTCGAGGATGATGATTTCCCTTCCGGCGTGCACGAGCTCAGGGAAGCGCACCCGATAGGTGATCTTGACCGGATCGCCAGACATGATCACCGTCGGCTCCGGCGGCAGCGTTTCGACAGTCAAAAGCTTCTCTTCCTCGTGCTGCGCGAAGCCGACCGCTGCCATCGCTCCAACGATGCAAGCCACGGCCACCAGACGGATCATCCCCCTCATCTCCAGTCTCTTTCCGATTCGTCCGCCCAGTCCTCGATCCGCGGCAACTAGCTTGAAGTACGTAGTGGCCGCCTTCAGGCGGACCTGCATGACCGTCGTCGCTAACGCGCGGTCCGCTGCGCAAGGAACTTCGACAGCTCGTTGAAGTATCCGTGCGGGGCGAGCACGACCGAGTCGATCCCGCTCTGCCTGCGGAGCGCGGCTCGAAGCCGCTCGCGCTCCTTCTCGATATCGAATCGGACCGCGGCCGCCTTTCGCGCAGGCACGACCGTGTGCTCGCCGGTCTCCATATCCGCAATGCGGATGTGGCCGAGCCGGCTGCTCACACGAAATTCTGCGGGATCATCGAGGATGAGCATGGTGATGTCGTGCTTCGACGCCAGGCGGCTCAACTGCCTGAAGTCGATCGATTCCTGATCGTTGATGAGATCCACCAGATCGGAAATGACAACGACCGAGTGGCGCGCCTTCAGCCCCGCGACGAACTCGAACGCGACTGGGAAGCTCGCCCGGCGCTTCGACGGATAGGTCTGCTCCAGCCGCAGCTTATCGAAGATCCTGTGCGCCATGTAAAAGACATGCGTGCTGCCCAGCTTCGGCTTCAGGAACAGCTCGACGCGGTCCGAAAACCCTAGGAGTCCCACCGGATCGTTCATCTTGGCGTGGGTCAGTCCGATGACACCGATCAGGTCGAGGAGCAACACGGCCTTGCTCGCGTGTTGGGAAATCTGAAACAACGTGGAATACGACAGATCCACGACGATCAGCGTGCGGAGCTCCTTGGGCTCCATTCGCGCGACCTTGTACAGCTTCTCCGGATACGTACGCAGGCTGAGGCTCCACGCGATGTCCTTGAGCGGCTCGCCGGGCCGCCATCTCTCGACGCCGACGATGTCGTAGCCGGTGCCCTGAAAGCCGCTCTTGTGCTCGCCGAAGGAGATGCTGGCCGCCTTCCTCGTCGACTTGATCCCCGCCTTGATCTCGCGGAACCGGGCGAACACCTCCTCTACCTCCACGGAGGCACCTCCATCTCGCGGATTACCTGCGCCAGCACTTCCTCCCTGCTGACCGAAAATTCCATCCCTTCGCGCAGCACCAGACGGTGTGCCAGCACGTACGGAGCGACGGCCTTGATGTGGTCCGGCGTGATCTTCAAATCGCCGTTGAAGAAGGCGAACGTCCGGGCCACCGCCTCCAGGTGAAAGTTCACGCGGGGGGAGATCCCGACCCTGATGTACTCCTTCACGGTGCGCGCCGCGCGGCCCTGCACGCGGTGAGGCCGCGTGTTCCGGATGAGCCGGACCTTGTACTGCTGCCCGTATTCGGACATGCGCACAGAGTCGAAGATGAACTGCGCGATCGCCAGCACCTCGTAGAGGCTCGTCAGCTTTTCGACTTTCCGGCCCACCACCTGGTGCGCGCTGATCTTCAGCTCGTCCTCTTCGCGGTCCGGGTCGGTCATGTTGATCGCCAGGGTCGTGCGATCGAGCTGCGCGACAGGATTGGGAAATGTCCCCTCCTCTTCACCAAAGATGTTCTCGGTGCAGATGACCATGAAGAACCGCGGACCTTCGATGTCGGTCAGGTCGCACGACAGGGGAAACAGCGGGATCGTCTTTGACTGCGAGATGTTGCCGTAATCGGAGTTCAGTGTCGCGGAGCTCTCTTCCATCCCTTCCAGAATCGCCGCTTTGGTCTTGCCGCTCAGGCGGTTGTCCTCGTCGATCAGGACGATGTGCGCCATCAGCT
>WUUC01239932.1_pt1 | contig 21930 bp, 22 predicted proteins | sample 6278441 | NCBI WGS metagenome assembly WUUC01 (sample SAMN13675441, study PRJNA597444) | soil metagenome | isolation source: soil | place: USA: Washington | collected 2017-10
CTGCAGGGCACGATCCTGCGACCCCCTGATTATGAGTCAGGTGCTCTAACCAGCTGAGCTAAGGGTCCAATAATTTTAAAGAACTTTCTTATAAGAGGATGGCAAAAGTAAGGAATAAAATAATTGCAGATTATTTCTTACACGACAGTTTTGCATTATTTGATCTCTTCAAAATCGATATAATCTTCCTGCGGCTTTTTTGAGGTGGCTTTTTCGGGGGAGGGTGTCTTAGCAGTAAATCCTTCCTGCTGCTTGGCCTGGTCCTGCATCTGTGTTTGCATTTCACGAAACTTTTGTTTCATCTGGCGGGTTGTTTTATATACGGGTATAATAAAACGAAATACAAAGTTGTAAAGAAACCAGGCCAGCAGACCATATAATAATACTTTTAACATAGCCGGACAAAGCTACAATTTGATGTTGAAGCAGGTTAAAGCGATTAGTTAAAAAACGGCGAATAGCCCTCAAACTTCGGTAAAAACATTGTTTGATAGATTTCATAGTTTAGGCCCAGATAAGTTTTGGAAAGAATAGTTGATTTTCCTTATTTTTGCAGCGGAAGCAGAATTCAGGAAGGGAACGAAGACGTTCCCTTCTTCTTTTACCTACTATGAGCACGGACGGACAAATACAGGCACTGGAGCAAAAAATAAAAGCGCTGATCGAAAATGAACCGGATATATTCCTGGTGGAGATCAGGATAAAACCTACGAACAATGTAAAAGTGTTTTTGGATAGTGATAACGGTATCAGCATAGAAAAGCTGATCCAGTACAACAGGAAACTTTATAAGGATTTAGAAGAAACCATTTTTTTTCCGGGTGGCGATTTTTCATTAGAAGTGTCTTCGCCGGGGCTTGACGAGCCGCTCAAGCTACTTCGTCAGTATCTTAAAAATGTAGGTAGGTATATTGAAGTGACGCATGTGGACGGCACAAAAACAGAGGGGAAATTGATACAGGTAAACGACGCAGAGATCATTGTAGAAGAAGAAAAAGGCAAAGGTAAAAAGAAGGAAGTGGTCCAACACACCATTCCATTTGATAATATTAAAACAACAAAAATTCAAATTAAATTTTAGAGGCCTACAGCTACCAGCTAAACACGTGGGCTTTTCCCACGGTTGCGGCTCGAAGTTCACAGCTTAAAAACAGAGTGCTATGGCAAGTATCAATCTTATCGAAGCGTTTCAGGAATTTAAAGATGCAGAAAACATCGACAGGCCTACTATGATGAAAGTGGTGGAAGACGTATTTAAAACCCTGCTTCGCAAAAAATATGGCAGCGACGACAATTTTGATGTGATCGTAAATGCTGAAAAGGGTGACCTTGAAATTATTCGTCACCGCATGATCGTAGAAGACGGGCAGGTAGAAGATCCCCTGGCACAGGTTGCTTATTCTGAAGCCACCAAGATTGAGCCGGACTTTGAGGTAGGCGAAGAGCTTTTCCAGGAAATCGATCTTTATGATTTCGGTCGCAGGGCGATATTAGCAGCAAAGCAGACCCTGGCAAGTCGTATAAGCGATCTGAAAAAAAATGTATTGGCCCAGAAATATGGCGACAGAATAGGCGAGATCATCAGCGCCGAGGTTTACCAGGTTTGGAAAAAAGAGATCTTGTTATTGGATGAAGAGGGCAATGAACTAATACTTCCTAAGAGCGAGCAAATACCACAGGATTATTTTAAAAAAGGAGAAAATATCAGAGCGGTCGTAAGAAAAGTGGATATGAAAAATAATAATCCCGTTATTATTCTTTCCCGGACTGCACCAGAGTTTCTGGCTAAATTGTTGGAGATAGAAGTTCCTGAAATTTTCGACGGGCTGATTGTTATTAAAAAAATTGTTCGCGATCCGGGAGAAAGGGCTAAAGTTGCTGTAGAATCATACGACGATCGCATTGATCCCGTTGGAGCCTGTGTAGGTATGAAAGGCAGCCGTATCCATGGTATCGTTCGTGAGTTGAAAAATGAGAATATTGACGTCATCAACTGGACAAGCAATATACAATTGCTTATTCAGCGTTCATTAACACCGGCCAAGATCACCAGCATGGAATTAAATAATGAAAAAAGCCATGCGAGTGTATACCTCAAACCCGACCAGGTCTCATTAGCAATCGGCCGCCGCGGTGTAAATATTAAACTGGCATCTGAATTGACTGGCTACGAACTGGATGTGTATCGCGATTCCGAAGAAGAAACGGGAGAATTTGATGTGGATCTTGAAGAATTTAGCGATGAAATTGAAACCTGGGTTATTGATGAGTTAAAAAGAGTAGGTTGCGATACGGCAAAGAGCGTATTGCGATTAACAGCTGAAGAACTGGAAAGAAGAACTGACCTGGAAAAAGAGACCATTGATGAGGTAAGAAAAGTGTTACAGGCAGAATTTGAAAAAGAATAACGTTGTGAGTGGTCAGTGATGATTGGTGAGCGAAAATACTCACAACTCGCTGTTCACAACTCACTATTGACAATTGACAATAAACAAACTGAATGGCAGAAATAAAACTTCCAAGATTATTAGCAGCAGCTAAGGAGTTCAATATCGGGCAGGATACATTGATAGATTTCCTGATCGGTAAATCATTTCCAAAAGATGAGCTAAAGCCTACGTCGAAACTGACGGAGGCAATGTACCGTGCTTTGCAACTTGAATTCCAGGGGGATAAAGCCGCGAAGATGAAAAGCGACCAGGTGGACCTGCCGAAAGGGTCTCAGGCTGAGGCGAAAAAGAAGAAAGAAGACGAGGAGATCAACTTTAGAAAAGAAGAAAAGAAAGTTGCGCCTAAAAAGGAAGAACCTGTGGTAGCGGCCGTCGAAGAAAAACCTGTCCCAAAACCTGAAGAGCCGAAGGAAGAAGAAATTGTAAAAATTGAAGCTCCCGAAATTTCAACGCCAAAAGTAATTGACAAAATCGATCTATCAACCATAGATTCTTCTACAAGGCCGAAAAAAACGATAAAGAAAAAAGCGGAACAGGATGCTGAAGCGCTGCCCCCGGTAGAAGAAAAATCGGAGGAGATCGAAAAGGCCGCACGTGCAGAAACTTTAAAAAAGACAATCCGGGAGAAAGAGGAAAAACCTGGAAAGGAAAAGAAAACTGTTGAAAAAGTTGAAGAAAAGCCTGTTATACAGGAAGAGCCAGCAGCAGCAGAGGACCTTTCACCGGTTATCGAAAATATTAAGGCAGAAAAAATCGAAGGTCCCCGCATTTTGGGTAAGATCGATTTGCCGGCAAACAATGATACAAGACCTGTAAAAGACGAGAAGAGAAAACGGAAACGTATTCCTATTGAGAAGAAAGAAGTACGGCCCGATACGCAAACACAAGGCCGGGGCGGAAGGCCAGGGGGACCTGGCGGCGCAGGCGGCGGTGGTTTCAACCGTGGCGGCGGGGGTGATCAAAGAGGTCGTAGCGGCAACACCGGCGGCGGCGGTCGCAGGCCAATCACCATTCGCAGGGAAGACAAACTGATCGACGAAAAGGCAATTCAGGAAAAGATCAGGGAAACACAGGCTAAACTTACCGGTGGTGGTGGAAAGGGCAAAGGAAAGGCGAAAATGCGACGTGAGAAAAGACAGGGAATGGCCGATGCCATGGGCGATGCAGTTGAAGATAACAAGCTGCAGCTAACCGAATTTATCAGTGTAAGCGAATTAGCAAACCTGATGGATGTAAGCTTCGCAGAGGTTATCAGCAAATGTATGAGCCTCGGGATTATGGTCTCGATCAATCAACGACTGGATGCGGAAGTGATAGAACTGGTAGCCAGTGAATTCGGCTTCGATGTTGAGTTCATCAACATGGAGAAGCAAATGGAAATGGAAGAAGAAGATGACGATGATGAAAGCGAATTGCAATTTCGCTCACCTATTGTTACCATTATGGGTCACGTTGACCACGGTAAAACATCTTTGCTTGACTATATCCGCAGTGCAAATGTAGTGGCTGGAGAAGCAGGTGGTATTACGCAACATATTGGTGCATACCAGGTGCAACTTATTAATGGAAAGGAAATTACTTTCCTTGATACTCCCGGCCACGAAGCGTTTACCGCTATGCGTGCAAGAGGCGCTAAGGTTACGGATATCGCTATTATCGTTGTCGCGGCCGATGATGCCGTAATGCCACAGACCCGTGAAGCTATCAGCCACGCACAGGCAGCGAATGTGCCAATGATATTTGCCGTCAATAAGATCGATAAAGATGGGGCCAACCCCGCTAAAATATACGAACAGCTTTCGCAAATGAATATATTAGTGGAGGAATGGGGTGGCAAATTCCAGAACCAGGAAATAGCAGCCAAAAGCGGTTTGAATATAGATAAGCTTTTAGAAAAAATATTGCTCGAAGCAGAACTGCTGGACCTGAAGGCCAACCCCAAACGGGAAGCAACCGGTACCATCATTGAGGCAACCCTTGACAAAGGCCGTGGATATGTTGCTACTTTATTGGTAGAAAATGGGACACTCAAATCCGGCGATATCGTGGTAAGCGGCCAGTATTATGGCCGTGTAAAAGCCATGTTCAACGAAAGAAACAAGCGGGAAGACGAAGCAGGTCCGTCGGCACCTGCAGTGATATTAGGTTTGAATGGTGCGCCGCAGGCTGGTGAAAAATTTAAAGTATACCAGGATGAGTCCGAAGCAAAAGAAATTGCAAACCGTCGTGCGCAGATATTAAGAGAGCAGGGAATGCGGGCCAAGAAGCACATTACGCTGGATGAGATCGGTCGTCGTTTGGCGCTGGGTAATTTTAAAGAATTGAAAATTATCATCAAGGGAGACGTGGACGGTTCCGTGGAAGCATTGAGTGATTCGTTACAAAAGCTTTCAACACCCGAGATATTGGTGAGTGTGATACATAAAGGCGTAGGACAGATTAACGAAAGTGATATCGTTCTTGCAGAAGCTTCCGATGCGATTGTTATTGCGTTCAACGTTCGCCCTTCGCAACAGGCATCAAGGCTGGCCGAAAATGCCGGTATAGAAATTAAGATGTACTCTATTATCTACAACGCTATTGAAGAAGTGAAGAGTGCGATGGAAGGTATGCTTGAGCCTACCATCCAGGAAAAGATCATTGCTAATGTGGAGATACGCGAAGTGTTCAAATTTGACAAGGCTACCGTTGCTGGATGTTATGTAACGCACGGTAAAATGAAACGCGACTCCAAGGTTCGTTTGATCCGTGATGGCATCGTGATCTATCCTACTGCCGAAGGCGCCAGTGCCGAGTTAGCTTCTCTTAAACGATTCAAAGACGATGTAAAAGAAGTAATATCCGGTATGGAATGCGGTTTGACCATTAAAAACTACATCGATATTAAAGTAGGTGATGTGGTAGAAGCCTACGAACAGGAAGAAGTAAAACGAACACTATAGCTATGAGCCGTGAGCCAGAAGTTGTGAGGAAACCATCTAAAGTAAGTCTCGTAGCTCATAGCTGATGGCTTACAGCTTCTCTCAACAAACTTTTGTTAAATACCCTTCAATATTTTTACCGGCTTAGCCGGTAAAACTACTTTTGAAAATCATGTATACTATAAAAAGATCACTGACTGCCCTTTTCCTGTTTGCCAGTATAATGACAACGCAGGCCCAGCCTAAAAAAGTGGTGGCTGATAAGATCATTGCCGTTGTTGGCGACAGGATCATTTTGCAATCTGATATAAAAAATTCAATTGAGGATGCCAAACGGCAGGGAAGCACTGTTCCTGAAGGTGCCGAATGTATGTTGATGGAACAGGCACTGGTATCAAAAGTACTGATGCTGCAGGCCGAAAAAGATTCTTTACCGGTATCGGATGAAGATGTAGAAGCAGAATTGGATCAACGGGTACGTCACTTTATTAACCAGGTAGGTAGCCAGCAGGCGCTGGAAGAATACGCCGGTAAAACTATTTACCAGATCAAAGACGATGCTAGAGAGTCTGTAAAAGAAAGTAAACTGGCCGCCGCTATGCAACAAAAGATTGTGAGCAGCGTAAGGATCACGCCGACAGAAGTAAAAGCTTTTTTTGACCGCATTCCAAAAGATAGCCTTCCTTTTTTCGAATCAGAACTGGAAGTTTGCCAGATAACTGTTATTCCCAAGGCATCGAGAGACCTTGAGCAGTATATTATTGCCGAAATGAATAACTACAAAAAGCAGATCGAAACAAAAGTGGCCACGTTTGAGCAATTAGCTCAACGCTATTCAGAAGATCCGGGTAGTAAAGATCGTGGTGGACGATACCAGATCAACCGCAATGAAAAAACATGGGACCCTGCTTTTCTTTCCGCTTCTTTTCGTTTAAAGAATGGTGAAATTTCAGCTCCGGTTAAATCAGATAAATTCGGCTATTTTCTCATTCAAATGGTAGAAAGAAGAGGTGATGATGCTGATGTGCGCCTTATTTTGAGATCACCACCCGTAACGGATGCGGAAATCAACCTGGCAAAAGGAAAATTGGACACGGTTCGGTCAAAGATCGTCGCGGGTACTATCAACTTCAATGAAGCCGCTGCTAAATACAGTGATGACGAAGCCGCCAAATATTCGGGCCCTTGTTTATTAAATCGTGACGGGGCTCCTTATGTTACTATCGACCAGATGGATAAAGAAATGGTGGCCATGCTTGGCAAAATGAAAGTGGGTGATTTTTCACAGCCTACCCCTTTTACTTCCGACCAGGGGAAAAAAGGCGTTCGTATCGTGTATTTAAAATCGCGGTCTGAGCCTCACCGGATGAACCTTTCCGATGATTATAGCAAGATTTCCCAGGCAGCTTTAGAACAAAAGAAAGCTGAAGCATTGGACAAGTGGATAAAGACCAAGATGCCGACCTATTATATTATGATCGATGACGAGGCCAAACAGGAATGCCCCAAAATGGCGGAATTTGCAAGTGCTGATGTGAAAGGATTCTGATTCATTTACCGGTTGACTATATTAATGCCGCCCTTATTAATGGGGGCGGTTTGTTTATAGTATTTTCAAACCTTTTGGGTGGGAGACCTTAATAACCCAGCTCTTTTTCCTGTTTTAACCGCTTCGCAAGGTTAAACGTGCGAGAATACCCCTTTTTTACCTTCCGTAGCCTCCTTGTTGATTTCCGTGGAGTCATTTTGTCCTTCCGTAGGGCCGTTTTATTTTTCCGTAATCGCCCTGTGGGCTTCCCCGCCTATCCCCGACACCGTTCGACCTTCGCCCGGCGGATTTCCGTGATAGCCTTGTGTCATTCCGCCCCTCCCTCTTTATCCATCCAACAACGCTTTTCCGCTTTTAACCGAATGCTCCGGTTTAAAAATCATTCTATTCCGATGAATCAAGTAAACCCGGGTAATAGTACTGATCATGTTTGTCTTAATGCGGCAGTCTTTCCAATTCATCTTACCTTTGCGCCTTCTTTTTAAATACATCCATGAGCGATCCTATCAAGCACGAATGCGGTTTGGCATTTATCCGGTTAAGAAAGTCATTTTCATATTATCAGCAGCAGTATGGTACCGTTTTGTGGGGGCTTAGTAAGCTTTACCTGCTGATGGAGAAGCAGCATAACCGGGGACAGGATGGTGCAGGCATAGCAACCGTTAAATTGAACGTAGAGTCCGGCTATCCGTTTATGCACCGCATGCGTAGCAATGCCAAACAAGCGATCGCCGATATTTTTCAACAGGTAAGCACGGAGATTGAGGAACTGGAAAAATATCATCCCAATATAAAAAATCATCCGGGGTTGATGAAGGGGCATGTAAGTTTTTTGGGTGAATTATTACTCGGCCACCTCCGCTACGGCACACAGGGTAAAAACAAGCTCGAATACTGCCACCCTTTTATTAACCGCGATACCATTCCCGCCCGCAACCTGGCTATGGCCGGTAACTTTAACCTGGTAAATACGGATGAACTTTTTACACTGATCGGTAAAGTACCCAGCGAACAAATGCGGTTTAGCGACCTGGCAGCTATGATCGAAGTAGTACATGATTTTTTGTGCAAAGCCGATGAAGCAGCGCCTCAGGGTTACGAGATAAAAGAAGTATTAAAAAAAGCGTTTTCACTTTTCGACGGAGGTTTTCATGTGAGTGGTATTACCGGCAACGGCACTGGTTTTGTTTTGAGAGATGCGCATGGCATCCGCCCTTCTTATTATTATATTAATGAAGAAGTGATCGTGGCCGCTTCGGAGCGAGCTGCTATACGTACTTCTTTTAATGTGGGCGAGAATGAAGTAAAAGAATTGATGCCAGGGGAAGCGTTGATCGTTTATGAAAACGGCAGTTACGAAATAGCGCAGATACTTGCGCCGAAAGAAAGAAAAGCCTGCAGCTTTGAGCGCATCTATTTTTCCAGGGGCAGCGATGAAAAGATATATAAGGAACGTACCGCGCTGGGATATAATTTAAGCGGTCAGGTATTGAATGCTATTGATCATGATACACGCAATACTATTTTTTCCTTCATTCCCAATACAGCCGAAGTTGCCTTTTATGGTTTGGTAAAAGGGATGGAAGACTACCTGAATAAAATAAAAATTGAACGGATCCTTTCCTGGAACAAGGACTTTGACGAAGAAAAGTTGGCCGAAATGGTGAACCGTCGCATCCGCATAGAAAAGATCGCCATCAAGGATGTAAAGATGCGCACCTTCATTACAGAGGATGCCGGGCGCAATGAAATGGTGCAGCACGTATATGATATTACATATGGTACGGTACGTCCCGGCCAGGATACATTAGTAGTTATCGATGACTCGATAGTAAGAGGTACTACGTTGAAAGAAAGTATCATTCGTATGCTTGCCCGTTTAAAGCCGAAGCGTATCATTGTGCTATCCTCCTCACCGCAAATACGCTATCCCGATTGTTATGGCATAGACATGAGCCGCATGGGCGATTTTATTGCTTTCAATGCTGCTGTAGAATTGCTGAAGGAAAAAGGCCTGGAAAATAAATTGAAAGAATTATTGGACCGGTGCAAGGAATTGCAACGCAATAATCAGTTGCACACGGAAAATGTGGTCAAGCAAGTGTACAAACCATTTACCGCAGAAGAGATCTCGTCAAAGATTGCCCAGCTTATTACCCCACAGGGTATGAGTATACCTGTAGATGTGATCTTTCAAAGTATTGAAGATCTTCATACAGCTTGTCCCAATAACTTAGGCGACTGGTATTTTACCGGTAACTATCCTACTCCAGGTGGTAATAAAGTAGTGAATAAAGCTTTCATCAACTATATGGAGGGCCGGAATGTACGAGGGTATTAAACGATCGTCTATGCCCACACCGTGAAATGTTGCAGCCTGGCAAACAGTTTTCATTCTCATAATATAGGTTTGTATTATTTAGTAATATTCATACAATGGAAAAAGTCAAAGATCAGCCACTTTCTGCTGAGTGCAAACAGCTGTTACTTATCCGCCATGCGAAAAGCAGTTGGGCAGATTTTTCCGTTAAAGATGTTGACCGCCCGTTGAATGATCGTGGTAAAAAAGATGCGCCAGCAATGGCAAAGCGATTGCTGGATAAGGGGGTACACATTGACGCATTTATCTCAAGTCCGGCGAAACGTGCCCGTAGAACTGCCGAGTTGTTCGTAAAAGAATACAATGGCAGGAAGGAGAATATTATTTTCTTTCAGTCACTATACCTCGCTTCCCCTCCCGCGTTTTTTGATGTGATCACTAAAACAAATGATAAGCTTAGCACTATCGCGGTGTTTTCGCACAATGAGGGTATCACTGATTTTGCAAACAGCCTTACGGATAGCCGCATCGACGACATGCCCACGTGCAGCATCTTTGCTGTAAAAGCAAACATAAAACACTGGTCCGATTTTAAAGAGGCGGAAAAGCAGTTTTGGTTTTTTGATTTTCCGAAAGCAGGCTCTTAATAAAAGAATTGATGAGCAATTGCAGCGTGACATTATTCGGAGAATCTTTAAAAATATACCGGAATAACTTTGCTTTTGGCAAGATATCTTGCAGCGAAAAATCTTTCTGCTTCATACAAAGCGCTATCTTTTTTTCCGAGAGATAAGTGGCAAGATATTCCTGTTCAGGTTGACCTGGTGTAGGAATCAGGATCGACTTCTTGCCGAGATTTACGATGTCCATTATTGTTGAATAGCCACTCCGGCTGATAATATATTCAGCCTTTTCTATTTCTTTGTTGTAGTCAGCGGCCGGTAAATGGTTATAGAATCGCAGATCATTGGTAGATGGAATAACAGATGAAGCTCCGGGCAGCCCTCTTACAATGGTCGCTGTGCCATTGTAATGGCCGATATCACTTACTATTTTATTTTCCAATAATGTTCGTTGGGGCTCCGGACCGGATAAGGAGATAAATAAGTGGCCTTTCTTTTCTGTTGGGGTATGTCTTTTTAATCTTGACAATGTGCCAATGTATTGACAGGGTGTTGCCGGCATAATAACCGGATGGGACAGATCGCCCGCAAATCCAGTTTCATTTTTTACATCTGGTATCCAGCACACAGTAAACCGGTTGATGAAACGGTAGTTGATTTTCTGTACTAATTGTTCGGTCCATTTTCCAAAAGGGATTTTGATCCTTAATTGATGAGTGATAAACACCGTGGGAATCGATGAATGGTATAAGCCAAAACGGTTATCGGAAATGACAGCATCAAAACGCCACTCATTGACCATTTTTATTAGCCAATTATGCTCATAGTTGACGGTCTTTAACAACCAGGGTAACCGCAGAAAAACGGACCAGAAAAGGCCAGCCCGGGACTTGCCATACCTGGTTCTGTAGCCTTTTAATGGCAGAAAAGGCAATCCGGGAAACTCTTGTTTCAACAAAATTTCCTGCTGTCCTTCCCCCGCCAGCCAGATTTCGCAATCCTGCTTCATTAGTTCGTAAATAACAGGAATACAACGTGTAGCGTGACCAAGGCCCCAGTCCAGCGGCGCCACTAATATGCGCGGCTTTTTCGTTATTTTCAATGCGGAGGACCCGATCATGTTAATATTTCTTCATTTTCAGCGAAAAGCATACTAATTTGTTAGTAAAATAGGTTTAATTTAGAAATCCAAATTATGAAGAACATTAATAAAATAGCTCTGTTACTTTTGCTGTCGGGAATGATTCTTCTTTCCGCTTGTAATCGTAATTATTATTCCGGATCGGGCAAAGGCAGCAATTGTGGTTGTCCGAGTCATAAAGGGATGTCAGGTTATTAAAATGCTTGTGTGATGAAAATGCCTAACCGCGACCTGTTGGTATTATTAAAAAGCGAATTTATGAGCCCACAGGCTATTGAACAGGAGGTGGAATGCCTCAACGACATGCTTCGTTGTACAGAGTCGGACGATCAATTCTGTATAGCACATGAATTAGTCGACAGGAACCGCATCACCTCTAAACCCAAAAAAATATTGCGGGCTATCCGCTTTACTGAACTTAAACAGTTCAGATTTTTAATCAATAAGAACTAGTTGCGGCTGTAATAACATTATTAAAAATGGAGCGAATTTATTCGCTCCATTTTTTTTATTATTTTTTAATCTGTCAGGAAAGTTTTTTTAATGCGTCTCTTAATTTTTCCAACATCTCATTGATCTGATCTTTTTTGCACGTGCCTACGCTTAAGCGATACCAGGGCGAATCGCTACTGGCGCCGAATGCATAAAAAGGAACCACCGCAAGCTTCGCTTCTTTGAGTATATATGCGGTAACTTCATTTTGGTTATTCAATAACTTGCCCTCACTTGTTTTTTTACCTGCAAGATCTATTTTGATCGTAAGATAGATGGCCGCCTCCGGCGCAATTGCATCAATAGAAAATCCTTCATTCTTTAATACCTTAAAACCATCATAAATATTACGAAGCCGTTCTTCAATTTCTTTTTTGAAGTTGAACAGGTATTTTTTTATGGCCTCGTGATTGCCCAGGTAATGCGCCACCGCTTTTTGTTCGGCCATTGGCGCCCATGCCCCTAAATGAGTAAGAATCGCTTTCATCTTATTTATGATTGGTGCAGGTCCCAGGCTCCACCCTACCCGTACACCGGTTGCTGCAAATACTTTGCTGATTGCATCAATATAAATGGTATAGTCACGCATACCACTGCGTAGCGAAACAGGATCATAATGGTCAATATCGCCGTAGGTAAGATGCCAGTACATCTGGTCATACATTACATACAATTTCTTTTCGTTTTCGCCGCGGCGTTTATTTTCTTCCAGAACTAAATCGCAGATTGCCTCCAGGTCCTCTTTTCTGAATGTAGTACCTGTAGGGTTCTGTGGTGAACACAAAGCAACCATTGTTGCTTTCTTTATGAATGGGCGAATATCATCAGCGGAAGGCATGAAATTGTTTTCCGCTTTAGCTTCTACTACGATATGCTCACCCCCTACAAAATGTGTGTAGTGATTATTGTTCCAACTGGGAACCGCATAAATAATTTTATCTCCTTTATCACAAATAGCACGGAAGACGGAATAGATCAACGGTCTGCCACCGGAAGCTACAAGTACTTCACTGATGTCATAGTCAAGACCTTCCATATTCCTGGTGAACGATACGATCGCTTCCCTGAGATCCAGGTTACCTTCTGCCGCCGGATAATTTGTAAAATGCTTTCGGTAAGCTTCAATGATTGCGTCTTCCAGCTCTTTGGGAATCGGGAAGATGGCGGGGTCGAAATCTCCAACAGTGAAATTATAAATGCGTTCGCCCTGGCGTATTTTTTCCCTGATCTCGCCTCCGAGATTTACTATTTCAGAACCGATCAATGTTTCAGATAAATGCGACAGCTTCATGTCTTGATTTAAACTTCTATTAGATAATACTTATGGTAAAAATAAAATGATTGCTGCAGATAAAAGGCAAAGCTATCAACTTATGAATGCAGGAGTTTTTTAAGTAGTCCAAATTAAAAACCCCCTTTGGTTAAAAAGGGAGCGAATCTCATAAACCTTATCTGTGTTTGTGTTTACCGTGGTTTTTCATTATATTTTTTCTCAGCCTCTTTTGCTTTTTCAAAATCGAGCACTACGCCATTAATACAATACCGGAGACCTGTGGGTGGCGGGCCGTCGTTGAACACATGTCCCAAATGCGATTTGCACCGGCCACATTGTGTCTCTGTCCGTTCCATTCCATGCGTGTTATCGGGCGTATAAATAATACTGCTTTTACTGATTGGCTCATAAAAGCTGGGCCAGCCGCAGCCGCTTTCAAATTTCGTATCACTTTTAAACAATGCATTACCGCACACGGCACAATAGTATGTTCCTTTATCGGTTAAAGTCTCATACGGGCTTGTCCAGGGGCGTTCCGTTCCTTTCTGCCGTGCAATATCAAATACATCCCGTGGTAATACTTTTTCCCATTCCTTGTCACTTACATTTAGTTTGGAAGTGTCGGTCCGTGAATAAAGCGGGTGTTTGTGTTTGAGGCTATCCATATTTTCCTTGTTTGATGTGGGGGAATGGGATTGCGAGTAGCTACATTGTTGTAACAAAGAAGCCAGCAAGAGTATCATTATCGTCCTGATCGTCGTCATTGTCTTATAGTTCAACAAATTTACGGTAAGCTTGTTGGGTTGGATTGTCATCACACCCATTAATTAAAGGCTTAACATTTTCTTCGGATACCAATTTTCAATCAAAAACCGACTAACCCGCAATTATTAAACCGTCTACGTTATATTTGTCACTCACAAGATCAGATAACGATAATGTTTAATATAATTTTATTTGGTCCCCCCGGAAGTGGGAAGGGTACGCAATCACAAAAATTAGTAGACAAATACGGACTGGTGCATTTATCTACTGGTGATTTGCTTCGGAAAGAACGAAAACTTAAAACTCCTTTAGGACTTGAAGCGCAGCAATTCATTGATAAGGGCCAGTTGGTTCCGGATGAAGTGGTGATTGGTATGATCAGTTCTGCCTTAGATGAAAATCCGGAGACCCGTGGTTTTCTATTTGATGGCTTTCCGAGAACAGTAGCACAGGCTGAAGCTTTGGATCGCTTGCTGGCATTGAAGAAGTCGGAAATTTCTTTGGTCCTTTTTTTAGAAGTCGATGAAGAAGAGTTGATAAAACGACTCGTTCATCGTGGCAAAACCTCCGGCAGGACAGATGATGCCGATGAAAACATCCAGCGCAAAAGGCAAGAGGTTTATAAGAACGAAACATTGCCCGTTGCCACGCATTATGGAAAGCTTAAGAAGGTAGTTACAATAGACGGCATAGGAACCATCGATGACATATTCGCCAGGCTTGCTTTCCATATAGAAAAAAAAATAAAATAAGGGGAATCTCAATTTACAGGCACGTCGCACTACCGGTGTTTTTTTAACTGGTTTTCTAATTTATCTTTTGTATTTTCCTGACGGGTTCATATTCTAACGTTGTTATATGAGTTTTGAAAAGGAAAACTTTCTGCGGACGAAACTCGTTCGCTATCTCCAGCAGCTTGATCCGGCAACACGACCTCTATGGGGAAAAATGAATGTCCATCAAATGATAGAACATTTTGGGGGAGATGCAGTACGAAATGCGAATGGCAGGCTGCCGATTAATGACCTCGTTACCCCACCCGACAATCTTGCACGCATGCGGGAATTTTTAATGAGCGATAAACCATTCAGGGAAAACACAAAAAACCCCTTGCTTGGCGAAGAACCTGGTCCCACGAAATATAACACAGTACAGGGCGCCATCGGTGCCCTCCAGCAAGAACTTATCTATTTTTTTGAAGCTTTCGAAAAAGATGCTTATTTAATAACCCGCAATCCTTTTTTTGGCGACCTCGGTTTTGAACAAAATGTGCAATTGCTTTACAAGCATGCATTGCACCATTTACGGCAGTTTGGTATACAGCCTTTGGATGCTTAAAGCTTTTGCTTTATCAGTGAATCTGCTTTTACCAGGCTACTCATGATTGCCTCTTTTACCTTTGATACTTTCACTTTCTCCAAACTTAAATAGGCTATCCTTTCTTTGGCATTGTTTATGGCCGAATCCATATTAAATTCCTCCATCCATTTGTTCATTGCGAATTCCGCGTAGCTGAGATCCTTTTGCAGGCTATCTAATTTTTCCCTGACTGGCTCTGCTGCCTGGCGGGCTTTCGCCGGCAACTTTTGAATAGAATCCAGCAAACGCCTGGTGGTTTGTTCCGCTCTTGTTAACCTTCCCATTTTGGCCATACCAATATTATGGTCGTCCATTACATCCGTAAACAAAGTATCTATTTGTGCTTTGGATTCTTTGTCTGCAGCATTTCCTTTTTCGGCGTCATTGCAGCTGGCCAGGTAAATAGTAAAAAGAACAAAACAAAAAAGCAGATGCTTCATACTTGAAATTTTAGTTAAAAAGGTAAAGATAGCTTCTCTGTCTTTATTAAGAATCGAAGAGGCTGATGAAGCTTTTCGCTTTTGGACTAATTTCGTTTCTTGTTAAATGAATGATTGCACTATGAAAAAGTTACAAAACTATGTTACCGGAAAATGGATCACCGGGGATGGCGAAGGGCAGATTTTATACAATGCAGTAACCGGTGACCCTATTGCATCAGCGTCAACCAACGGCATCGATTTCAAATCTGTGACTGACTATGCAAGAATGGCCGGCAACGCTGCTTTACGCAAAATGACTTTTCGTGAGCGGGGAACGATGCTAAAGAAGCTGGCGCTTCATTTAAGGCAACATCTTGAAAAGTTCTATACAATAAGTTATCAGACCGGGGCCACAAAAGTTGACAGTTGGGTCGATATCGAGGGTGGGATCGGTAACCTATTTGCCAATGCATCGCTGAGAAGAAAATTTCCGGATGATCCTTTTTGCATTGATGGCGAATCACATAACTTAAGTAAGAATAATACCTTCATGGGTACGCACATCCTCGTGCCGAAAGAAGGTGTGGCTATCCATATAAATGCGTTCAACTTCCCGGTATGGGGAATGCTGGAAAAAATCGCGGTCAATTTGTTAGCAGGCGTTCCTGCCATTGTCAAGCCGGCAACAATCACGTCTTACCTAACAGAAGCGGTAGTGAAGGAAATTGTTGCATCCGGTATTCTGCCGGCAGGTGCATTGCAACTTGTATGCGGAGGTGCGGGGGATCTGCTGGATCATGTTAACTCGCAGGATGTGGTGACCTTGACGGGGTCGGCTTCTACAGGATTATTGCTCAGGTCGCATCCAAGGATTTTGAGTGAATCGGTTCCATTTAACATGGAAGCGGATTCCCTAAACTGCATTGTGCTTGGCGACGATGTATCGCCTGGTACGATTGAGTGGGATATTTTTATTAAAGAAGTACGGAAAGAAATGACGACCAAAGCCGGGCAGAAATGCACCGCCATACGCAGAATATTTGTGCCGGAAAAAAAGATGGAAGATGTATGGAAAGCAATCACCGCGTCGCTTTCGCAAACTATTATTGGCAATCCTTTAAATGAGAAAGTAAGAATGGGATCATTGGCGGGATTGGGTCAACGTACAGAAGTCAGGGGCCAGGTAGAAAAATTGCTGGCCTCGTCACAGGTTATTTATGGTTCATTAGACAGCGTGGAGGTGATAGATGCCGATGCGAACAAAGGTGCTTTTATGTCGCCGTTGTTATTACTCAACGAAAAACCTTTTACAAATAATGAGCCGCACGAAGTAGAAGCATTCGGCCCGGTAAGTACTATCATGCCATACAAAAACATGGACGAAGCCATTGAACTCAGTAAAAAAGGCAAGGGATCGTTATGCTCATCAATTGTTACATCAGATAATAAAATTGCAAAACGATATGTGTTGGGCGCAGCTACCCATCACGGAAGAATTCTTGTATTGAATGCTGATTGTGCAAAAGAAAGTACCGGCCATGGGTCGCCGCTACCCTTATTGGTGCATGGCGGGCCGGGCAGAGCCGGAGGTGGAGAAGAAATGGGCGGTATCCGCGGAGTTAAACATTATATGCAAAGGGTGGCCATCCAGGGTTCGCCAACAACAATAACCGCGATCACCAATGTATTCCAGCCAAATGCTAAAGGAAAGGATCCCGGCAAACATCCTTTTCGAAAATATTTTGATGAGCTGCAGATCGGCGACCAGTTGGTAACCGAAAAAAGGCTGATCACTTCTGATGATATAGACCGTTTTGCGCACCTGAGCGGTGATCATTTTTACGCACATATTAAAACCACTAATTTTACGGGAACGATGTTTGAACAACAGGTAGCACATGGCTATTTTATTATGAGTGTTGCCGCAGGCCTGTTCGTTGATGGATACGAAAAAAATCCTGTTCTGCTAAACTATGGCATTGATGAGTTAAGGTTTACAAAACCTGTTTACCCGGGAACAGAGATTTATATAAGATTGACCTGCAAGGAAAAGTTATCGCAGGACATGAAAGACGACAACGATATTCCAAAAGGAATTGTGAAATGGATGATAGAAATTTTAGATGATACGGATGAACCGGTTGCAGGCGTTGCAACTATATTAACGATGGTAAAACGAAAAGAAGAATAATATGCTTACCGAAATAAAAGAAGGCTATGTAAAATCCGAGTTTCATAACGGGGTAACAACGATCGAATTTTTTCATCCGCAAAGTAATGCTTTGCCCGGCCGTATATTGGAAGAGCTAGCCCACGCTATCCATGGTGCCGGAAACGACGATCAAACAAAAGTGGTCATTCTTTGTTCGGCGGGAGAGAAGGCTTTTTGTGCAGGGGCGAGTTTTGAGGAGTTGAAAGCGATTAAAGATAAAGAGCAGGGTTTGCGTTTTTTTAGTGGCTTTGCTAATGTTATTAATGCTATGCGGATTTGCCCCAAATTCGTCATTGGACGTATACACGGCAAATGTGTTGGTGGCGGTGTAGGTCTTGCCGCATCGGTTGACTATGCGATAGCAGTGGAAGCAGTCGAAATAAAATTGAGCGAGCTGGCCATTGGTATCGGTCCTTTTGTCGTTGGTCCCGCAATCGAAAGAAAGATCGGCCTTTCTGCTTTCTCTCAATTAGCAATTGATGCCACTATGTGGCGCAACGGCGATTGGGCAAGAAGAAAAGGGTTGTTTGCTGAATTGCATCCAAACATCGAAGGGATGGACGAGTCGATTCAGCGTTTAACAAATACGCTTGTGCAATCCAGCACTGAAACGATGGCGGAAATGAAAAAAACATTTTGGAAAGGAACGGAAAATTGGGATAAGTTATTGATAGAAAGGGCAGCGATCAGTGGCAAACTGGTGCTTAGTGAATTTACTAAAAAGGCAATTGAAAAATTTAAAGCGAAGAGCTAACGCTTGCCGAAAAAATTATGAAGAACGCAGTTTTGCAGCTTAACCAGGCGAATTTTTTATCTCTTTGCGATTCGGTTTCAAATGATGATTCGGATCTGAAAACAATCATCGTACAATATGGCTATCCTCCTATGTGGACGAGGCCGGCCAGCTTTTCAACACTTGTGCATATCATTCTTGAACAGCAAGTGTCATTAGCTTCGGCCAAAGCCGCTTTCGTTAAGTTAAAAGAACGAGTTGGTCAAATAACTCCACATAAACTTTTAGCGTTAACTGATGTCGAGTTAAAGGCTTGTTATTTCTCCCGTCAGAAAGCCGGGTATACAAGGCATTTGGCGGAAGCTATTATTGCGAAGCGGCTGAATCTGCAAAAACTTTCTTTACTTTCTGATGACGAGTTAAGAAATCAGTTAAAGCAAATAAAAGGAATTGGAGACTGGACGGTAGATATTTACCTACTATTTGCGCTGCAAAGAACTGATATATTCCCAGTCGGCGATCTTGCAATGATCAATGCTCTTAAGGAAATAAAAAAATTGGACAAAGGAATATCTAAAGAAGAGATCATCCTATTATCAGAAGCGTGGAGGCCTCATCGCTCTGTGGCTACGATGCTATTGTGGCATTACTATATTCAAAAAAGACGTTAGCGAATTTAACCTACCTTGCTTTTTATGAAACCTTTTGAGGCAATAGACTTCTGTTTACTCATTCCCTGTTACAATAATTTCGACGGCCTGATCGTGTCATTAAAAACGGTTTTTTATCCATCCGAAAACTACCTGATATTAATTGTTGATGATGGTAGTAAGGACCCTGTATTATTAGAGAAGATTGAGCAGGAAATGGAAATAAAGAGACGCATGGTTGTTTTGCAGAATGGAAAAAATTTGGGAATAACGGTGACATTAAATAAGGGTTTATCCTGGATCGAAGAAAATACAGACGCAAGATATATCGCCCGGCTTGACTGCGGCGATATATGTGTTAAGGAAAGATTTACAGAGCAGGTACAGTATATGGATGCACATGCCGATACCGGACTGATCGGAAGTTGGTGCAAGATCATAAATTCTGCAACATCATTTACATATTCGTACAAGGTACCAACTGAACATACATCTATTAAAAAGGCAATGTACTTCCGCAATGTATTTATGCATGCTACTGTAATGTTCAGAACTTCTTTGGTAAAAAAGGTTGGATATTATCCGACAGACTTTGAATACGCGGAAGATTATGCTTTCTTTTGGAAATTATTAAATGCTAGTAAATCGTACATTTTTAAAAAGTTCCTCGTTATATGTGAACTAAATAAAAGCGGCATTTCTTACCAAAATAAGCGTAAACAACTAGCCGCCCGTCGACGGGTTATCACCACATTTGGCTCGAACCTTGTATTAAAAATATCTGCATATATCAGATTGTCACTTTTGTTTATTCTTCCCAAAGGGGTAGCTTTACAGCTCAAACGATGGAAAGGATAAGTAGTGCAACGTTTTATCCAATTGTCTTGTCATCGAAGGCTGCCATATACTAATTGATTTTGAGAAAAGTTAAGAAAATCGATTGATAGCCGAATTCACCCACATATAAGTAAATATTAACAAAGTTACGACCGTTAGGATGCGCAATTCATTCGCGCCATCAGGTATAGAGATTTTTATTATGATCATTATACATATAGTCGAACCATTTGCAGCTGGAATAGCTGTCTTTGTAAAGTCCCTTACGGAGGCTATGCCAGATGATATGCACATCATCGTGCACGGTGAAAGAAAGCAGGAAATGACGGCTGCGGAAGTGAAGAAAAAATTCCCCAACGACAATGTTCGGTTTATCAAATGGCGGTCTGCAAAACGTTCCATAGATCCTTTTAAGGATTTTCTCGCACTGGCCGAACTTTATAAAATACTGCGCAGGTTAAAAGACAAAAACCTTGTTGATGCGGTTCATCTTCATTCATCAAAAAGTGGCCTTTTGGGACGAGCTGCCTGTCGTATGGCGGGAATTACAAATGTTTTTTATACTCCAAACGGCGCCTCATTTTTATCTGCGCGAACGAAGTTCACAAAATATTTATACCAGCTTGTAGAAAAAATTGGTAATCGCATGGGTGGTAATGTTATTTGCTGCTCTTCATCGGAGTTGGAAGAGTATCTGAAGCTCGGCATTCGCGCAGGTTATGTCAACAATGGCATCAACATTAGTCATAGTGATGATTCGGTAGAAAAGAAAATAGGTAATAAGTTCAGAGTGGTAACCAGTGGTCGAATCGAGAAACAAAAAAACCCTTACTTGTTTAATGCGATCGCTTCGTATTTCCAGGATATGGAACAGATAGAGTTTGTCTGGATTGGGGATGGGCGATATAAAAAGTTGTTTACCTCAAAAAATATAAAAGTTACCGGGTGGCTGGATAGCAAAGAAGTACATAAGTACGTTTCTTCCTCTGACATTTATTTATCTACTTCTAAATATGAAGGACTGTCATTTGCTGTTCTCGAAGCATTGGCATTGAAAAAACCGGTGCTGTTAAGTAACTGCCCCGGCAACACAGATATTGTAAAGCAAGGTATCAATGGAGATCTTTTTAATACAGTAGGAGATGCAATTGTGAAGATACTTCATTACCAGAATAACAGGGAGATGCTGGGAGTAATGGGAAATTTTTCAGCGCAGATATGCAAAGCCGAGTTTAATGTCAAAGAAAATTTTAAAGCTTACCGAAGATTATATGCCGGGGTATTAGCCGGTGCTGGTGAAAAAGCTAAATGGAGTTTTGGGTAAGTAAACATTTTATTTTTTAGATCTATGAAACACTCAATAAGTTTGAATACTCAACAAGTAGCTGAGCAAGGCAATATCGAAGATGTACAACAATCGCTTGAGCTCATTGAGCTTAAACTGGATTCTGAGATCCTTGCCAAGCAAAAGACTATCGAACACCAGCAACAGGAGATACAGCGTCTGCATCTATTAATTGAAAGCAAAGACAAGATTATTCTTGAAACCGGCGAAAAGTTAAAAGACTGTACAAGTAATAATGAAGGCAACAGGCAGCTCATTAATAAACTACTGGGCGATATTGAAAGGTTGCACCAGGATCTCGACTGGTACAAGCGTACCTACGAGAAAAGAAGTTTTTTGGGTATGATAAAAGAAAGGCTGATAAAAAAAGATCCTGGCGATAATTGGAATAAGTGACAGAGGTAAATCATCGACTTACCCACCTCGTTGTTAAAAAAGAAGATTTGAGTGTTAGCAATATTATACTGCATGATGACGGATTGAAAAGACGAGGCACCGCACCAGAATCCCCATGTGAAAATTGTTTTTTTGGTAAATAGTTTTTAAAGGTATGTTTCACATGACCAGCTCGTTCCCGATTTTGGAATTAGTTTTTTAAATTCGAGTAAGACCCAGTTTATATAATTGAGAAAATAAGCTGTTATCGAAACACATTTAACTTTATTTAAAACCATCATCCTGTATTAAATGAACGACAAAGCCATTACGAATTATTTATTAGACAAAGAGTCTTTTTTCTGGACACCTGATTACCTGGATATTTCTGCATGGATTGAACATATTCCCTTTGCATTTTGGATTATTGAGGTGTTGAAGCCAAAGGTGGTTGTAGAATTAG
>WUUC01030437.1_pt1 | contig 21924 bp, 20 predicted proteins | sample 6278441 | NCBI WGS metagenome assembly WUUC01 (sample SAMN13675441, study PRJNA597444) | soil metagenome | isolation source: soil | place: USA: Washington | collected 2017-10
ACTCGACGGTCTTCTCGTTGAGGCCGGTGCCGGCGTCGAATTCGTAGTCGACGTTGTAGCTGAAATTGCCCGCAGACTGGTCGATGCCGATGGCGGGATTTTCAACGGCGGAATCGGTGGCGGGTGGCGCTGGGAGCGTATCGGTGTCGGTGGGTGGTTTCATGGCGTTGGCCTCCGGCTTTTGCTTTTTAAAATGGTCAGGCTTTCGCGGCGGCGAGTTCTTGTTTCACCCACTCGTAGCCCTTGGCTTCGAGTTCGAGGGCGAGGGATTTGTCGCCGCTTTTTACGATGCGGCCGTCGTACATGACGTGGACGAAATCGGGGACGATGTAATTTAGCAGGCGCTGATAGTGCGTGATGAGGAGCACGCCGAGGTTGGGACCGCGGAGCTGATTGACGCCGGCGGCGACGACCTGGAGCGCATCGATATCGAGGCCGGAGTCGGTTTCGTCCATGAGCGCGATGGTCGGCTCGAGCATCGCCATTTGGAGGATTTCGCAGCGTTTCTTTTCGCCGCCGGAGAAACCTTCATTGACCGACCGGGAGGTGAACTTCCGGTCGATCTTCAGCATGTCCATCTTGCTGTAGAGTTTTTTGTAATACGCAGTGGCGTCGAGCTCTTCGCCCTCGGCGAGGCGGGCTTGCTGGGCGGCGCGCAGGAAGTTGGCGATGGAAACGCCGGGGACCTCGCTGGGGTATTGGAAGGCGAGGAAAATACCGGCGCGGGCGCGCTCGTCGGGCTCCATTTCCAAGATGGAATTTCCATCGAGGACCACGTCGCCGCTCGTGATCACATAATCCGGATGACCGGCGATCGCCTTAGAGAAAGTCGATTTGCCGGTGCCGTTTGGTCCCATGACGGCGTGAACTTCGCCGGCTTTGATCGTCAGGTTCAGGCCTTTGACGATGGATTTTTCAGGACTCTCGGTGAGCGAGACGTAGAGGTCTTTGATTTCGAGCGTGTGCATGTTCGGTGAAAGGAACTGGAAGGAGGAAGAAGACTTTGAGCAGGTGTAGGTGTGTAAGAGGGATAAGGGGGAGCTCAGCGGGCGTTCTTGGCTTTGCCGCGGAAGGTGATCTCGACGGCGGAGGCATCATAACCGGCGGGGAGAACTTTTTTCAGCTGATCGAGCAGGCTAGAGGGCAGCTCGATGTCGTGAGTGGAGCCGGTTTGTTCGTCGTGAAAATGAGCGTGCGGCTGGAGATTGGGGCAGTAGCGCGTGGGGCCGCGCTCGAAGTTCACCGCGCGCACCAGATCGCATTGGACGAGCGTTTCGAGGCAGTTGTAGACAGTGGCGAGGGAAATGCCGGGGAGCTCGGGTTTCACGCGAGCGAAGACTTCGTCGGCGGTGGGGTGATCGCGCTTTTTAAGAAGCACGCTGTAGACGAGTTCGCGCTGGGGCGTGGAGCGCAGGCCGCTATCGGCGAGTCGCTGCGCGAGCGAGTCGGTCGGGGTGGAGTGATGGACGGCGGTGGACATGAGCGGACCGCAATCAATTAGAATGATTCTAATCCGCAAGGCGGAATTAGAATAATTCCAAAGAGGAGGGCGCGCCGCCGAAGCCGAGCCGGCTCAGTTTTCGATCGGCTTTCCGTCGGGATACAACTCCGAGCGGCGGCGAAACCGTTGGGAGGGGAAGCGCGCCTCATTTTCACCAGCCGCTGAAGATCGTCGAAAATCCACACACCGAGTGCGGCGCACGCTGACGCTAGAGCCCGCGCCAGCACCAGTGCCACGGCTCGTAAATCAGGCCGTGTCGGTTATTTCGTGGGAAACTCAATCGGAAGCCGAAAGTGTCTGCGTGGCGATCCAGCCATGAGAATGCTTTTGTTTCGGCAAACGACTCTTCGAGCGGCAATTCGCCTGGCGTACCGATATCGATCGCCCGGCCGGTGTGATGCTCGCTGTAACCAGGCGCGGCCATGACCTGGAGAATCACGTCGATGGCTTCGCCGAGCGCGAGTTTGCCGCGGATGATTTCGACCTGGCGCTCGACGCTTCTGAAGCCGGAGAGCGGCACGAGCGCGATGTCGCATTCACGAGCCCGGGCGCTCATGCCCTTCCACGCGTGAGCGGCGCCTTGAACAAGGCGGCAATCGCGCCCGGCATCGTCTGGACCGATGGAAACGAGTTCGTCGGCCTCGGGCTGCACATCGAGTGAGCGGCGCAAGGAGTAATCCTGCGCAATTCCCAGCTCCTCGTGGAGCGTCGCGATACGGCGAGAGTAGGTGATCGCGGCAGTCATGCAATCGCGTTAACCGCCATGCTCGGCGAGCCAGCGTTCGGCTTCGATAGCGGCCTGACAGCCCATGCCCGCAGCGGTGATCGCCTGGCGATAAACATGATCGGCGCAATCGCCTGCGGCGTAGACACCGGGGACTTTGGTCTGCACTTGGGATCCGTTAATCGGTTTAAAATAACCGCCCTCGTCGACGTCGAGCGCGGCGGCAAAAGGACCGGTATTGGGCACGTGACCGATGGCCACGAAAATGCCTTTCACGGGCAGCACCGACTCCACGCCGGTCTTCAGATGCCTCACCTTCAGACCGCTAACAGCGCCTTCCGGGACCCCGATCGCCTCGACCGGCGCCGTGTCCCAGACCATCTGTATCTTGGGATGCGACGTGGCGCGATCGGCCATAATCTTGGACGCGCGTAGCGAATCGCGGCGGTGAACCAGGTAAACTTTGCTCGCGAAGCGCGTGAGGAAAAGCGCCTCTTCGGCGGCGCTGTCGCCGCCGCCGATCACCGCGACATCCATCTTGCGGTAGAACGCGCCGTCGCAGGTGGCGCAGGTGGTCACGCCTTTGCCACCGTAGAGCTCTTTTTCGCCGGGGATGCCGGTCATGCGTGGTGAAGCGCCGGTGGCGATGATGACAGACTTCGTGAGGATTTCGCGATCGGCCGTGCGGAGTTTGAGCGGTTGGGACGAGAAATCCACGGACGTGATCTGCGCCTGCTCGAAGCGCGTGCCGAACTTCGTGGCCTGTTTGCGCAGATTATCCATGAGCTGGAAACCGTCCACGCCTTCGGGGAAGCCGGGGAAGTTTTCCACCTCCGAAGTCGTCGTGAGCTGACCGCCGGGAAGACTGCCTTCAACGATGAGAGGCGAAAGGTTGGCGCGGCCGGTATAGATCGCAGCGGTGAGGCCGGCACAGCCGGTGCCGACGATGACGACGTTTTCGACAGATGTGGACATGGGAAAACGTACACAGAGCGTCAAATGAGCGACGCGACAAGGGCATTGTTGCGCGTGTTCTCGCGCGGCAAGCTCTTCCCGTGCGCCTGACGAATCCGACAAGTCGGAGTGACGTTTTTTGGCCTCAAAAGTCACGGCCGCGACGGGAACCGGACAGTGCCAGCGGTTGACACTTTTCCCTCGCTGGGCTGACTGGCTCTGTTCATGCCGCGTATCCTCCGATCAATTGCTGCGCTTGTCCTGGCGGTTATCTGGCTGCCGTCGACCTTGCATTGCGGTTTGGAGACAGCGGGCATTTTCGGTCACGCGGACGGCTGTTGCCATCACGACAACGCAGCCACCGGCGAACCGGTTCACTGCGACCAAGGGGTATGCGGGGTCGTGGAGAGCGGCGACTATCAGCCGACGTCTACGCTCACAAAAATCCCCGCGCCTTCGGTGGCGCTTCATAGTTTCTGTCTCCTTAAACTAGCGCCGCAGCTAAAACCCGTGCCGGAAATCGCCGCTGCCGCTGAAGTCGAGAGTCCACCCGAAATCCGGCGGACATGGCACTTCGCCGCGCGCGCCGCGCTTTCGCCGCGCGCGCCTTCGCTCGTCGGCTGATCATCCCCTGCGCGGGCTGATTGGCTGTTGGTACTCATCGCGGATGCATACGCGCGTCCCGCTGGCTGCGGTCTTTCGCCTAATTTTTCGATTCCTGCTTTCGTCTTCTCCTTCTCATGCAATTCACGCCCATCGCTCGGCGCCGTTGGTATTCGTGGCGCGTGTACGCCGTCACCGGGTTGCTGTGTGCGCAGCATGTTCTTTCGGCCGAAATCACGCTTACGCCCGAGACCGCGACGCAACTCGCGTTGGTCCAAAACCTCGAACTTCACGCCGCGCGCGAGCTCGTGGCCGAAGCAGGCGCGCGTGAAGAAAATGCCGGGCGGCTGCCCAATCCCGAGCTCAACACAGAGTTCGCCGGAGGACGAAATTTCGATGGACGCGTTGAGATCGGCTTCACCCAACGCTTCCCGCTAACGGCGCGATTGCGTTTGGCGCGCTCACTGTCGGCGCTCGAAGCCGAACTGGCTCGGCTCGAAGTGGCGGCGCAAGAAAGCCGCCTCGCCGAGGAGGTGCAGCGGGCGTTTTTCGAGCTCGCGGCGTCGCGCGAGGGGCTCGCGTTGTCCGCGCAGCAGGTCCGCTTCGCGGAGAGATTGGCGGACGCGCTGGCGACTCAAGCACGCGAAGGCGCTGGTTCGCCTCTTGACGCGAATCAGAGCCGGCTCGCCGTTCGCGAACAAAAATTACAACTAGCCGCCGCGCATCTGGAGGAGGCCACGGCGGTCGCGCGGTTCGCGACGCTTCTCGGTATGAACGCCGATACCGCTTTCAACATCCAGGCGAGCCTCGATCTCCCGACCGACATTCCCCGAGAGCAGCCAGTTAGCCGGCGGGCAGATATCCGTCTGGCTCAACTGGGGGTTGAGGCCGGCGACGCCGGGATCGCGTTGGCTCGTACAGCGCGCTGGGACGATATCGGTGCCGGTGTTTTTTTAGAGGCCGAGCGCGACCGGAATGAGCTCGGTCGCCGCGAGCGCGACGCGTTTCTCGGACTGCGGGTGAGCGTGCCACTGCCGCTTTGGCAAAAAAGCGATGCGCCCGTCGCCGAGAAACGCGCGCGCCGCGACCGCTTTGCGCGTCAGCTAGAAGCGCTGAAGCTGACCGCAGAAAACGAAGCTTACGCGGCGTTTCGCGTCATGGTCGTCCGGCATGAAGCGGCGCGGGCGCTCGCAACCGATCTGGTGCCAGTGGCGCGCCGGCATCTTGAGGAGGTGGAGGCCGCTTTTGCGAACGGCGAAATCGATTCGAAGCCGCTTTTTCTCGCCCGCGAACGACTGGCGAGTTTCGAGCGAAACGCATTGGACGCTCGCAAAACATTTCACCTCGCCCGCATTCACTGGCTATCGGCCACCGGCAATCTTCTCACCAACCCATGAACGCATTTCCCCGATGGTTTTTAATAGCGTGCGCGGTCCTCCGCGCTGTCTGTGCCCAGGCGGCTGATACGCAGGTCTCGACGGACACGGTGGTTTTGGATGCCGCCGGCGTTAAAAATCTCCGCATCAAAACCGAAGAGGTTCTTGAAACGGAATTCGAAGAAACGGTTTTTGCACTCGGTCGCATCGAGGCGATGCCGAGTAAGGTTGGCGCGGTCAGCAGCCGTATCGCGGGTCGCGTGGTCGCGCTGCACGCGTTTCCCGGCGACGCGGTGGCGGCGGATGCCGAGGTCGCTAAAGTCGAAAGCCGACAACCGGGCAGCCCGCCGCCTGTGGTCTCTGTGCGCTCTCCGCTGCGAGGTATAGTGACTCGCCTCGATGTGCGGCTGGGCGATCCGGTCGAACCGGACCGCGCGTTACTCGAGATCGCGGATCTCTCGGACCTGCACGCGATCGCTCGTGTGCCCGAGCACGCCGCTGGTCGTATCGCTGTTGGAGCGACGGCCCGTGTTGTCGTGTCCGCTACGCCGGAGAAAAATTTCGAAGGGAAATTGCTGCGATTCGGCACGGTCGCCGATCCTGACACTGGCACACTCGGCGCGGTTTTCGCCATCGCGAATCCAGAAGGTCGGTTGCGGCCGGGGATGCGCGCGGAGTTTTCGATCATCGTCGCCACGCGCGCCAACGTGCTGCGGATTCCGCGCAGTGCCTTGCAGGGAGAGCCGGCAAAACGCTTCGTTTTCGTGAAGCACTTAGACCTGCCCAACGCCTTCGTGAAAGTGCCGGTCGCGATCGGGCAAAGCGACGAGCGTTTCGTGGAAATTCTCAGCGGCCTGCTGCCGGCAGATGACGTTGTCACCGAGGGCGCATACTCGCTCGCCTTCGCAGGAGGCGGCAGCGTCTCTTTGAAAGAAGCGCTCGATGCGGCGCATGGGCATGAGCACAACGCCGACGGCTCGGAACTTAGCGTAGAGCAAGGAAACAAAAAGGACTCCCGCGCTTCTGCCACCCATCATGACCACGCGCAGCAAGAAGATCATGAGGGTCCGTTTTGGAAGATCGCGAGCGGCGTGCTTTTTCTGTTGCTGATCGTCGTGAGCTTTCGGCGGCCGCGCGCAGCGACTGGAGAAAAACGAACCCTACCGGCCGGAAACGACCGCACGTGAGGAGCTGCGCATGTTGAACAAATTGATTCAATGGGCGCTCGCCAATCGCGCGATCGTACTGGGCTTGTCGCTTGTCCTGCTCGTGCTCGGGGTGCGCACCGGCTTGCAGCTTCCAGTTGAAGTTCTCCCTGACCTGACGAAACCGACGGTGATCGTTCTCACAGAAGCGCCGGGTCTCGCGCCGGAGGAAGTGGAGTCGCGGGTAACGCAGCCTCTCGAAAGCGCGCTGATGGGAGTCGCGGGTCTTACGCGGCTACGGTCCAACTCCGACGTTTCGTTGTCGTTGGTTTATGCGGAATTTGGCTGGGAGACGGACATCCAGAAAGCGCGCCTTCTGGTGCAAGAGCGTTTGCAGACGGTGCGAGAACAACTGCCTGCCGGTGTGCAGCCTTTCATGACGCCGGTCGCCTCGCTTATGGGCGAGATCCTGCTCGTCGGTGTGCGTTCGACTGTCAAAGAAGGAGAACCTGGATACGTCCCGCCTCGCGATATTCGTGCGCTCGCGGATTGGACGATCAGGCGCCGGTTGCAGAGCGTTCCCGGCATCGCGGAAATTTCGAATATGGGCGGAGGTGTGAAGCAGATCGAGGTGCAGCCCGACCCATACCGCATGCAGGCGCACGATGTGAGTTTCGACGATCTGGAGGAAGCCGTGGCTGAAACCGCGAGCACCACGACGGGCGGTTTTCTTAGCACGGGCCCGACAGAGATCATGGTTCGCAATCTCGCGATGACTACGGACCTCGGTGAAATCGCGCGCACGATCGTGAAAAAGACCGGCGATCGCTCCGTGACGATTGCAGACGTGGCGAGGGTCGAGTGGGGGATCGAGCCGATGCGTGGCGACGCGACTGTGAGTCAGGCGCCGGAAAAAACGCCGACGTACGGCGTCATCGTGTCGATCACGAAGGCGCCGGGGTTCGACACGCGCACGCTCACCGAACAGATCGCGACCGCGCTTGAGGAACTGAAACCGAGTTTTCCGGCAGGCGTGGAGACGACGCTGCTCTTTCAGCAAAAGGACTTCATCGATCACGCGATCGGTAATCTGAAGGAGGCGTTTCGGGATGGCGCGATCATGGTGGCGATCGTGCTGTTTCTCTTCCTCCTGAATTTCCGCACGACCTTCATCACGCTCATGGCGATGCCGATGAGCTTCGCGATCGCGTTGCTCACGTTTCACCGTTTCGGCGTGTCGGTGAATTCGATGACGCTCGGAGGGCTCGCGGTCGCCATCGGCATGGTTGTCGACGACGCGATCGTGGACGTGGAAAATGTGTTCCGACGTCTGCGCGAAAACGCGGTGTCGGCGACGCCTCTGCCTAAACTCCAGGTCATCGCTCGCGCATCTAACGAGGTGCGAAACTCGATCCTTTACGCGACGATCCTCATCATACTGGTGTTTCTGCCGCTCCTGAGTTTGGGCGGGGTCGAAGGCCGATTGTTCGCGCCGATCGCCGTCGCGACGATCCTGAGCATGGTCGCGTCGTTTCTCGTGTCGCTGACACTCATCCCCGTGCTCTGCTCGCTGCTGCTTAGCCCGAAAGGAGGACGTGCGCACAACGATGGACCGCTCGTGCGCGGCATGAAGTTTCTCCTGCGAAACACGGCGCTTCGGATCGGTCTCGATTTTCCGGTGCCGGTGCTGGCGCTGGTTCTGATCGGCGTGATGGCGGCATTCTCGCTCTATCCGAAAATGGGGAAGGATTTTTTGCCCTCGTTTAAGGAAGAGACCGCGCTGATCGCCGCGACCTCAGCGCCCGGCACTTCGTTGGAGGAGATGAACAAAATCTCCGACGTCATCGAAGCGCAGATTCTCGCCGTGCCGGAGGTTCGCCAAGTCGGACGACGCCTCGGTCGGGCGGAACGCGGCGACCACGTGGTGCCGGTTTCGACCGCTGAGTTCGACGTCGACTTTCGTGAAGTGAAGGACCGCGAAGGAAAAAACGCGCGCGAACGCAAAGAAATCCTCGATGACATTAGCCGTCGTCTGAAAACGATTCCGGGAATATTCGCCGTCGTGAGCGGCCCGCTCGCGGATCGCATTGGCCACATGCTGAGCGGAGTGTCTGCGCCGGTGGCGATCAAAGTCTTCGGCCCCGATCTCGATACGCTGCGTCGCCTCGGCACCGAGGTGCAGACTGTCGCCAAAGGCATCCCTGGTTTCGAGGATGCCAAACTCGATCAGCAATCCTCCATTCCGCAGCTGCGCATCGAGACGAACCGCGAACGAGCGAGCGCCTACGGCGTCACGCCGGGAGCATTGAACGACCAACTCAGCGCGCTCCTCGGTGGCAAGGAGATCGCTGAACTTCGCGAAGGTGAGCGGGCGGTTAATCTCGTGATCCGGCTGCCGCTCACGTGGCGCGATTCGCCCGAAAAAATTGCACGTCTGCCCATAGAAACGGCGAACGGCCAGCGTGTCCCACTTTCGTTGGTGGCCGATGTGCGCGAAGCCAAAGGCCCCAATGTGATCTTCCGGGAGAACAGCCAGCGCCGGTTTACCGTGGCGATCAAGCCGACGGCTCGCGACGTGGGCGTATTGGTTTCTCGGTTGCAGAGCGAAGTGCGTGAAAAAGTGATGTTACCCGAAGGCTACTTCATCACGTACGAAGGCGAGTTTCGCGCGCAGCAGGACGCGACACGACGCATCGCGCTGTTTAGCGCGGTGGTTTTCGTGGTCATCGTGTTGTTGCTCTACGGGTATTTCCGAAGTGTTTCCCTCGCGCTCCAAGTGATGCTCAACATCCCGCTCGCACTCGTGGGCGGTCTGGTTTTCACGTGGCTGAAGATAGACAACATCAGCATCGCGACGCTGGTGGGCTTCATTGCGGTGGGCGGAGTCGCCGCGCGCAACGGCATCATGATGATCTCGCATTATCTGCATCTGATGAGACACGAAGGCGAAGGCTTCACCCGTGAGATGGTGATACGCGGCACGCTCGAGCGCATGGTGCCGGTACTCATGACGGCGCTCTCGGCTGGCATCGCGTTGATCCCCTTTGTTCTCGCCGGCGATCAACCGGGAAAAGAAATTCTGCATCCAGTCGCAGTCGTTATCGTGGGTGGGCTGGTGTCATCCACGCTCCTCGATTTTCTCATCACGCCGCTCATTTTTTATACGTTCGGTCGCAAGGCAGCGGAGAAGGCGATTGCTCGCGGGCGCGTCGCGGCCTCCTAAAAATCAACACCCGCGTAACTCTGTCACGACTCTACGCAGCTTAATCGAATTAACCTTATGAAAATTAAATTCCCCTTCATCCCTCTAGGCGTTCTGGCCGCCATTTCTCTTTGTACGAGTGCGCATGCGGATCCCGCGGCAAAGAAAGAAAACGGCTCCGAGGGGCAGCATCATCGCGAGAAGAAAGTCGCCGGTCCCCATGGCGGGCGCGTCCTGACGAAAATCCAGCCACACGCGGAGTTCTTTGTGAGCGCGGCGCGCACAGTGCAGATCACATTTCTCGGAGACGATGGAAAGGCCATCGCGCCGTCCGGGCAAAGTGTGACGATGGTGGCCGGTGAGCGGAGGGCGCCCACCAAGTTCACCTTCAGTCAAGAGGGGAGCGCGCTGGTTTCTTCCGCGCCGCTGCCGGCTGGAAACAGTTTCCCGGCAATTCTCCACTTTAAGATGACTCCCGATGCAAAACCGGTGGCCGAAAAATTCACCGTCGATCTTTCTCTTTGTTCCGGCTGCTCGCTCGCGGAGTACGCGTGCATCTGCGGACATTGAGCGCGGCGAGCGCTTGTGCGCGCCGCAAATAAGGCGAGATCGGGCAGCGCCTGTCGGTGAATTGTCAGATGACGACTCCGCGGTCGATAAAGTCGTCGGGGAGCTCGTTGATATCGTCGGCCCGATACGGAAAGTGTGTCGCGAGAACAGTGGCGACGCGGTCGATAGCCGCGACGATCCCCTCGGTAAACACGCCGAGTTGAAAGTCGGCGCGCATGGCTGCGGCCACCGCGTCCCAGAAATTTTGCCCGCCTTTCTCGTGCACGCCTTTGTCGCCGTAGATCGCAAATGTGCGTGAACCGGGTGCGAGCAAGATGAGGACGGCGTTGCGGTGACGCGTGCGATGCATCTCGAGCCGTGCGAATTCGGCTGCAGCGGTGCTGACAGGATTTTCGGTGGGCGCCCGGTGGACGACCACGCGGATTTCGCCGGATGTTTTCTTTTCGGCTGCGGCGATCGCGCGCTCGATGCGCGCGGAGTCGAATTCTTCGGTGAATGTTTTCATCTTACCATTTCCCTCCCGCGCCACCGCCGCCGAAACTTCCGCCACCGCCAGAAAACCCGCCGCCTCCTCCTGACGATCCGCCGCCGAAGCCGCCGCCACTAAACCAACCACCCGAGCGCATGGGCCGGTGTCCACCCCAAGAGCTGCCCGAGCGACCGCCTCCGAAGATTTTTTTAAGCGCGCTGGCGATGATGACAAAGATCAGGAAAAAGAGCAGTCCACCGCTGGAGCCCGGACGGGAGTCGGATGAGCGCGCTGCCTGCGATCGCGGCGAAGCTCGGTACTCTCCGCGTGTGGCGGCCATGATCGAGTCAATCGTCGCGGCGATGCCGCCCGCATAATCGCCGTTGCGGAAACGAGGTTTCAATTGCTCGTCGATGATCTGAAAACAAAGCGCGTCCGGAAGCGCTGCCTCCAGCCCGTAACCGGTGGAGATATACGCCTGGCGTTCTTGGACGAAGATAAAAAGAACGGCGCCGTTACTGCGGCCTTTCTGGCCAACGCGCCAACTCTGCGCCGTGCGGACGGTGAAGTCCTCAACCGACGACACGGACGGCATCTTCGGGAAAACGGCGACGATGATTTGGTTGGTGGTCTCACGTTCGAATTGCGCGAGCGTGCCATCGAGCGCCCGCGCCGCAGCGGATGAAACCAGGCGCGCGTAGTCATTGAAATGCCGCGCCGGTTTGGGCGGAAGGGGTTCCGCACGCAGCGTGGCGCTGCCGATCAGCGCCAAGAGAAAAAGACAGGAGACGAGACGGATCACTTCGTCTTTCCGTTGAAGTCGAACTTCACTTCCGGCGGCGTTTGCGCGGTAGGCGCGGCGGTGAAATAGGCGCGTTCTTTGAAGCCGAAGATACCGGCGAAGAAGGCTGCGGGCACGCGTTTGATCGCGCTATTGTAGACTTGAGCGACTTCGTTGAAGCGACCGCGCTCGACGGAGATGCGGTTTTCCGAGCCTTCGATCTGAACCTGGAGCGACTGGAAGTTGGCCGTGGCTTTTAAGTCGGGATAACGCTCGCTGACCACGAGCAGGCGCGAAAGCGCAGAGGACAACTGGCCCTGGGCGCGGTCGAACTCGACGAGTTGCGACGCGTCGGTCGGAGCCTTGCTGGCGTCGATGTTGACGCGACCTACGGAGGCGCGGGCCTCGGTGACTTCGGTGATGGTGGATTTCTCGAAGTTGGCGGCACCGGAGACGGTGTTCACCAAGTTGGGGATCAAGTCAGCGCGGCGCTGATACACGTTTTGTACCTGGGCCCATTGGGCATCGACCGCCTGCTGTTTGTTGACGAGGCCGTTGTAGATGCCGGAAACCGCGAGCGCCGCGAGCACGCCCAAGCCGATAAGAATACCGAGAACGATAAGGAGCTTCTTCATGGAACGAGTGGGAACGTGCGAGGTTTGCAGTGAGACACAAGTAAGCGCTCGCTACACGGACGTGGGATTTTTCCATGAGACGAGTAAGGATTGAATCGCCAAGACGCGAAGGCGCGAGGTTTGGAGGCAGGGAATTTATTTCGAAAACAAGCGGCGCCGCACGAACAGAAACGTGCGGCGGTTTGGGCTCTTCGCGTCTTGGGGATTTAGACAATCCGGGGCGAGAGCAGCGCTCACCAGCCGAAGCTGCGTTTGATGCGAAGCGGCTCGTAGAGTTTTTCGTCGAGTTCGAGGATGAAACGACTCGGCGAGAGCAGCATGCCGCCGGGACCGGCGCGGGTGGCAACTTTGGGATAGCAGAGGTAGAGCTCGTTTTTAGCGCGGGTGACAGCGACGTAGAAGAGGCGGCGCTCTTCTTCGACATCGCCTGCCTCGATGGCGCGGCGGCCGGGGAACATGCCGTCGGCGAGGCCGATCACGAAGACGACGTCGTACTCAAGGCCCTTCGCCTGGTGGACGGTGGTGAGCTTGATCGCCTCGGCGTCGGGATCGACTTTGCGGTCACTGGTCTCGCCGTTCATCAGGACGATCTGCGCGAGGAGATCCTGCATCTCGTCGAAGCGTTGGGCGAAGCCGACCATGGCTTTTAATTCTTCGAGTCGGTCGATGTAGTCGGCGAAAGCGCCGCGCAGATAATCGCCGTACCAGCCGTCAATCGCCATTTCGATTACCTTGAAGGGTTTCTCGTTCTTCATCGTCTCGGCGATTTCCGAAAGCGAAGAGCAGAAGGAATCCCATTCGTCTTTCGCGTCTTTGGGCACCTTGGATTTCACGTCATCGGTCGCGAGCGCATCGACGAAATCGCGTTGCATGAGGCGCGCGTGATCGAGGGCGGCGGAGTAGATTTTTTGCGCACCTTTTTCACCGATCTTCGGAAGAAGGACGACGATGCGGTTCCACGCGGTCTGATTCGAGGGATTGTAGATGAAGCTGATCAGGCCAACGAGATCGCGGACGTGCTGGCGTTCGAAGAACTTCACGCCGCTGGTGATCTGGTAGGGCACGCCGGCTTTCGAAAGAGCGAGCTGCGTTTCGAGCGCGACGAAGTGGGAACGGTAGAGAATGGCGATCTGGTTGGCGGAAACGCCGTCGTCTTCCATGAGGGAGCGGATGCGTTTGATGATGAAGTCGCCTTGCTCGCGCTCGTCGATGCACTGGACGACGAGGGGCTTTTGGGAATTGGAGCGGGAGGCGCGGAGCTCTTTGTCGAAGTGACGGCCCTTCGGCTGCGCGTTGAGGACGCCGTTGGCGAGGGCGAGAATCTGCGGGGTGGAGCGGTAATTCGTTTCTATGCGATGAATGACCGTGCCGGGATGGCGCTCGGGGAACGTCATGATGTTTTCAAAATCGGCGCCGCGCCAGGAGTAGATGCACTGCGCGTCGTCGCCCACCGCCATCACGCGGTGGTGGCTGGCAATCTTATCGATGATCTGGGCCTGGAGCGTGTTGGTGTCCTGATACTCGTCGACGAGCAGGTGGCGAAAGCGGTGGGAGAAATAGGCGGCGACCTCCGGGGCTTTGGTGAGGAGAGTGAGCCAGTGTTCGAGGAGATCGTCGTAGTCGCAGACATTCTGTTCGCGCTTCTTCGCGGCATAGGCGGCGGCGAAAGCGGGGAAGGCCATCTTGATGTCGCTGTATTGGGGAAAGTATTGCACGACGGTTTCGTCGATGGGCAGCTGGGTATTGCGGGACAACGAAAGAACGCTGAAGAGCGGGCCCGGGCGGGGATTGATTTTGTCTTTGAAGAAGAGCTTGTCCTGTCCCTCGACAGCTTGCTTGAGGAGCGACTCGGATTCGTCGGCGTCGAGGATGGTGAAGTTGCGCGGGAGTCCGATGGCTTCGCCGTGGATGCGGAGGACGCGGTGGCCGATCGAGTGGAACGTGCCGCCCCAGAAACGCGCGGGCTCGATGCCGGTAAGATCGTGCACGCGGTGGAGCATTTCCTTTGCGGCTTTATTGGTGAAGGTGAGCAGAAGGATTTCGCCGGGCTTCACGCCTTGGGATAGCAGGTAGGCGACCCGGTAGGTGAGCGTGCGGGTTTTGCCCGAGCCGGCACCAGCGAGGACGAGGAGCGGACCGGGCTCCGCGGTGACGGCAGCGAACTGTTCATCGTTGAGGAGCGCGCGAAAATCGATGGGCGGGATGGCGCCGGGTGTCGGAGCGCGGTCGTTATCCAAGAGAAAATCCATGAGCGGCGCAGAGCGTCGGGGAAAGGTGGGCGAGGGCAAAGCAGATTTGCTGAGGCGCGCGCGGCTCGAAGCCAAAGAGAGTGTGCGTGATTGGCCTAGGTCTTTGAAACGTCGGAGGAGGACCCCGGCGGCAGTCGGAAGAGCGTGCGTTTTCGAGCGCCGCTTTGCCGCGTGGACGGCGTGCTATACGCGCGGCGGCGATAACCTTGGCGGCTCGGATCGGCGGCACACTGGATCTGAAAATCCTGCATACGTTGAAACAAGCCGAGCAATTGAGCGGGTAGGGGATAGCGATCGAGGCCGGAGCGTTCGAGGGCGACGAGTAGTTCGTGCGTGGCCTCGAGGGTGGAGAGGCAGCCTTCTTGGGGTTGTTGTTTGATCACATACCGGCTCGGCGCGGCGGCGGTGAACATGATGCGCGGAAGGCGCTTTAAACTCGGGCTGTTGTTGAGCATTTTTCGCGCGCCGTTCCACGTAGAGTCCAAAAGGAAAACGACGAGACGACGTCCCCCGAGTTCGGACGCGGTCAGCGCCCCTTGAGAAAGATTGCGAGCCTGTGGTCCGGGATAGAGCAGCACGGGATAATTTTTCGGATCGGCGATGAGTGCTTGGACGTCTTCGTGTTCATCGAAAGCGATGCCCATGTGAATCACACTGTCGGCGAGGCACAGGTGTGTGAGCCGGCCGGTCGCGGCTTTCTCTCGTTTGAACTCCTTCGGATGCATGAGGAAGACGAACTGCGTGCGCGTGGGCATCGGCTGGATCGAAGGACACCAGCACAGCGTTTTAGGCCAGAAGCAGCGATAACACGTTTCGCGGCTCATGCGCGGCGGTGGGAGCGAAGAAGTGAAGAGGTTTGAGTCATCGAGAGTTGCCAGTGTCCAGCGAGCCGGCGAGCGAGGCAACTAAGCGCGCTGAGGTTCCTGGGTGAAATGACGAATAGTTTTGCCGGGATGAGCGAGCGGTAGCTCCTCCGATGGTGCGACCTTTTAGAGAAGCGTACGGTGCGTGCTTATGAAAACGACCCCACTCAAAAGAACGGCAGCCGACCTGCGTCCTCTTTCCCGCTCCATCGTGTTGGTGAAGTCATCGCGGGATCATCGCAACCCGCCTACGGCTATGCGTGGCACGATTGAGGTGTACGAAGCGAGCGATGGAGTGACGGCCACCGTTAAAGTGGAGCTGGATTATCCCCAGATGTTCGACGCGCCTGCGCATCATCGGACGTTCGTGTTAGATGATGCGCAAATCGACGAATTGATCGCGTCCGAACGCGGCGGCGTTTTTGAGATCGCTTTCGACGAGGATCTAAATCCGACGCAGTAAGCCGCGTCGGGGTTTTGGTGCGATCGTCATTCTACACCGAGAAATTTGAGGAACGGCTTCGTCGATTGTTTGCGACCGAGGAATTTCTCGACGGACTCCGTCACGTCGCGCGAGGCACCGGCCCCGTAGACTTCGTCGCGAAGGCGGCGGCCGATTTTTTCGTCGAGGAATTTATCGGGCGACGCTTCGAAGACGCTCACCATGTCTTGCGCGATCGAGAGCGACCACAAGTAGCCGTAGTAAGCTGCGTCGTAGCCCATGAGGTGGCCGAAGTAGGCGGCGAAGGCGGTGTCGGCGGGCGGGGCGACGGAGACGCGACCGAGCACGGAATTGCTGAGGGAGATGACGTCGAGATCGGGATTCGGCTTCGTCTGGGTGTGGAGCGTGAGGTCGAGCAAACCGAAAGAAAGCTGGCGCCGATAGAACATACCTGACGTTGCGGTGCGTGCGCTTTTCAGGGCATCGATGACCTCGGCGGGCACTTTCTTGGACGGGTCGCGATAATCGGCGGCGAATGTGTCGAGGACGGTCTTGTCCCAGACCCAGTTTTCCAACATTTGGGAGGGTGCCTCGACGAAGTCTTGCGGTACGCCGAAGGCATAGTGGCGCCCATGTTTCGAGCGGCCGAGCATCAGGTGCATGACATGGCCGAATTCGTGGAAGAGCGTTTCGACGTCATCGTGCTGGAGCAGCGAAGGTTTGTCCGCGGAAGGCGGGGGGAAATTGCAGACGAGCGACGCGATGGGGAGTTCGAAGCGGCCGTCGGCGTGGCGCGTGCCCTCGGCGATGGTGAAGCAGGCGAAGTGGTTGTACTTCCCCTCGCGCGGAAACATATCGAGATAGAAAAGTCCGAGCGGTTCGCGCGTGGTGCGATCGCAGACGGCGAAGAGCGTGACGCCCTGGGCCCAGACTTGCGGCGGGAGGACCTCGGTGAACGTGAGGCTGAAAATCTTTTCGTAGATGCGAAACATCCCCTCGAGCGTCGCTTGATAGGGGAAGTAAACGCGGAGTTGTTCCGTATCCACGGAGTAACGCTCCTTCTTGAGTTTCTCAGTGTAGAAGCTGATGTCCCACGGCTCGAGTTTCGCGTCGGGCTTGCCGGTGTCCGTGACCTTGAGTGTCCGCAATGTGGCGACCTCGGCATCGAATTTCTTTTGGAGACCGGCGACGAGCTCCTCTTCGAACTGGAGCGCGGTCGCCGCTTTTTTCGTCATGCGGATCTCGGTTTGGTAATCGGCCCAGGTGGGATAACCGAGCTTGAGGGCGAGGTTGGTGCGCAGAGCGATGATGCGGGTGAGGAGCGCGGAGTTGACGTCTTTGGCGAGTGTGTGGCGGGCATAGTAGGCGCGGCGACGGATGTTCTCGTTCGACGCGTTTTCAATCACGGCCTGCCAGTGCCAGGTGACGTTCATCATCACGCGGTAGCCGCCATCGGGCTGTTTCACGCCGGGGCTTTCGAGAAAACTGGGGGGCATGCCGGCCAGTTCGTCGGCCGTGAGATCGAGCGGACCGCGAGCCTGATTGACGTTGTTGGAGTAGTCGGTGGCGAGCTGCGTAAGTTCTTTCCGGAGACGCTCGACCTCGGCGCGTTGTTCGGCGGGGAGTTCGAGGCCGGCGCGGCGGTAATCGCGGAGGACCTCATCGAAAAGGAGTTTATCTTCTCCGGTGAGCACGGGTTTCGTGTCGGCGAAGCCTTTGATGGCGCGGTAGAGATCTTCCCGGTAATCAAGGCCGATGGCCCAGGAGGATATTTTCACCGACATCTCGCTCGCGGTGTCGCGCACCGCTTTCTCGGGGTGGGTTTCCTGGATGAGGCCGATGCGGTTGGAGACGTTGCGCACGCGGGCGACTATGCGGTCTAGCTCGCCGAGCGTGCTATCGAACGTGGCTTGGGCGGGATCTTGTTTCGCGAGGCTGTTAAGCGCGGATTCTGCGCCGCGGATGGTCGCATCGGTGGTGACGCGGAGCTCCTCGGACGTGCGTTCGTATGAAGGAGGCGCGATGAGGACTTTGAATTCCTCCGCTTGCGACTGAAGCGAGGAGAGCGGCGCGATGGCGGCGGAAAAAAGAGGAAACGGCAGCGCGAAAACGAGCGCGGCTGCGAAGGAGGCGAGGCGAGGCAGTCGGAGCGTCATGGCAGAGAGAAGAGGTGAGCGAACGACCCTCGACAAGGACGATAAGCACCGCGTTTTATTCGAGACGGCGCGCATCGAAAGGGCCATGGCCTGTATTTGCGCTCCTGCGAGAAAGGCGCGCCTTTCTCGCAGGCACTGCCAGGGTCCTTGCTCAACAGCGCCGGTGGCATCGCGCGGATTTTATTCGGGATCGGGTTTCTCGGAAAAGGACCGGAGCGGCTTCTGTGTTTCGGTTCTCGCGCGGTTGAAGCGCGTGTCGCAAACGCCATGACCACGGCTGCGGAGGCGACTTTGGCTATCGCTTCGAGATTCGAAGATAACACGGATCTTACCGGGTTTTATGAGCGGTGATCCTTCGTTTCGGTGTCCCGAACATAAGTGTGCAGGCCCTCCTAATTGGAGGCGGCGAATGGAGGCGGCGAACCGACCCAGAATTGAATCGGCAAGCTGAGGGTGAGAAGCGTTTGAGCTGCCGATAGACGATCGGCGGTGCGCGCGTGTCACTCGCGTTCAACGAGTGCTAAGCGAGCGCCGGGCGTGATGGAGAATTTGCCAACGATCAGCCGAAACCCCCGCGCTGCTTCGTGCGCTTTGGATCGCGAGCTCAATTTTTTGGCGGCTAGCTTTCGGGAACTCCTTTTCGAGCACCTCGATGGCATAGTTGGTTTCATGAAGCAGCTCCGGCGTGATATTCTGATCGCTGCCGATTTGTTGTGAGTTCGCTGTCATGTCGTCACCGACCAGCCGTGTTGCTGTGAGTTCGGGCACGGGCAGGCCAATGGTGGTTTCCCCCATCCGAATTTCTGACATTTTACCGCAGAACTACGCACCCTGTGCGTGGGCGGCCAAAAGTAGGTGTTTGTTGAGTGGCTTTTTGGGTTCTAACTCTGCTCGTCTTGCTCGATGACGTGGACCCGGCTGCTTGTTTTTCTGACCAGTTGGGTCATCGCAACTTCAGCGATGGCGGCGAAGGGGGACGATGACATGGCTTCAGAAAAAAATTGGGAGGTAGCCTATGAGTCAGGGGCGTTGTGGCGTGTCGGTGGAGGCGGCTCGCAACTGGACTACGTTTTGTTGCCGCAACTCCTCACGTGGAGAACGCCTGAGGTGACACGATGGTTGGTGGGTGGCCGGGAGCTTATCGTGAGGTCGCGGTTCAGCGTGTTGGCGGAGCCGTTTGCGAAAGGACCGGAGAGCTATTTTTTGGGAGGAGCGGCAGGTGGTTTGCTGGAGTGGTGGACTCTGCAGCGCACGCAGGCATTTTTCTTTTCGAGCGGGGGAGGCGTGGGGTTGATGAATAGCAAGGGCTATGAAATCGAGGGCGCCCAAGGGCAGGATTTTAATTTTCACTGGTTTGCCTACGCGGGCATCCGCTTTCAGCGGCGGGGCGGGCTGAGCGCTTCGCTCGGAGTTTATTTTCAGCACGTTTCCAATACCGGCCTCGATAAGATAAATCCCGGAATCGACGCAGTCGGGCCGATGATGAATATCGGATGGCGCTTTTAAGTTTTCCCGGAGGCGTTTGAAGCTGGGCGTCGCCAGAAAGTTCGGGAAATACGGCGCGAGGATTGTCTGGCACCGAGGAGTGCGCATAGTCACTTCGGGCACGCTCTCCGATCGGCGTACTCGTTAGCGTCGTCGTCACACAAGTTGCCATGAATTTTTTTCGACTGCTCGCCTGTCTATTTACCGCGCCGCTGTGCGTGCTTGCCCAGCCAGCCGATGTCGCCCGGCTTGAAGCATCCCCGAGGCATCACGAGTGGGTGGACGTGAAGCGAGGCGACCGCGTTATCCACACATTCGTGGCGTACCCGGAAAAAAATGACAAAACGACCGCGATTATTTTGATCCACGAAAACCGCGGACTCACCGATTGGGTGCGGGCGACCGCGGACAGACTGGCGGGGGCAGGTTATTTGGTGCTCGCGCCGGATCTTCTCTCGGGAGCTGCACCGGGAGGCGGGCGAACGAAAGATTTCGCCTCTGGCGATGCTGCGCGCGAAGTCATCGGTAAATTGAAAGCTGCAGAGGTGGTAGCGGACTTGGATGTAGTGGCGGATTACGCCCAAACAATTCCCGCAGCTAGCGGCAGATTGTTTGTGGGAGGGTTTTGCTGGGGCGGTGGGAGGACGTGGGATTTTGCGGCGACCCGGAAAGATCTTGCTGCCGCGTTTGTTTTTTATGGGACGCCGTCTGACGAAGCACTCGCGCAAGTCGCTAAAATTCCCTGCGCGGTGCACGGGTTTTATGGCGAGAATGATGCGCGCGTGAACGCGACGTTAGAAAAAACAGGCGCGGCCATGCAGGCGGCTGGCAAAACGTTCGAACCGGTCATTTACGACGGTGCGGGCCACGCTTTCATGCGTTTAGGCGAGGACGGGACGCCGACGCCCGCAAACAAAGTGGCGATGGAAACAGCGTGGAGGCGCTGGCTTAAGTTGCTTAAAGAAGCCTCCAAATAGAGCGGATTGTAGAACTCGTGGGATTGGCGGGGTTGACGCTTTCGCTCACGTGGAGGCATCCGATATTGGCTGTACCTTTTACACCTATTGCTGACATTGCTGACTTCGACGCGGCTGCTCCAATGTCTTCTACCAACGACTCTCCTGTTAAAGTCCTCGCGACGCCGGAACGAATCGCCGCGCTGACATCCACGCTGCAGGAGCGAATCCGCGGTTCGATCCAAGATATCGCGGCAATCACTCTGCAATCCCGAGTCCTTGCCATAAATGCGCAAATCGAAGCGGCCCGCGCGGGCGAGAGCGGCCGGTCGTTCGCGATCGTGGGGCAGGAAATGGTTTCATTTTCCAACCGGATACAGGCTGCGGTGAAGTCGTTGGAAGAGGAGTCGCAGACGCTGGTACTTGAGCTGGCCGAGATCAGCCGGGAACTGGCGACGCGTGTGCGTGGCACGCGGTTAAGCGATCTCGCGCTGACCAATATCGATCTGATCGACCGCAACCTTTATGAACGCTCGTGCGATTGCCGCTGGTGGGCGACGGATGTGGCGATGGTCAACGCGCTCGAAAATCCGGCCGACCCGCTCACGGTGGGACATGCATCGGACCGTTTGGGTGTGATACTCAAGGCGTACACCGTTTACTTCGATATCGTCCTCGCGGATTTGAAGGGGAGGATCATCGCGAACGGCCGGCCCGCGGATTACGCTTCGGCAGGAACTGAGCAACGCGATGCGATGTGGTTTCGGACCGCATGCGATACGGCGAGCGGCGATGAATTCGGCTTTGAGGGCGTTCACGAATCCAGCCTCGTGGATGGGAAACGTGTTTTGATCTATTCGTGTCGCGTCGGACGCGGCGGCATCGCGTCGGCAGAGCCGGTTGGGGTGTTGGGAGTCATCTTTAATTGGGACGGACTTGCGCAAAAGATCGTGCACGAAACGCCGATCGAGCCGGACAAGAAGCTCCTGACGCGAGTATGTATCTTGGATGATCAAGGCACAGTACTGGCTGACTCCGCAGAGCGGATACTGCGGGAAAAAATAGAATTGCCTGAGCGCGCAAACCTGTTCGCGCAGGCGAAGACATGCGCGAGCTTGCGCGTAGAAAGGCACGACTGTCTGGTCGCTCATGCGCGCTCGCCTGGATTCGAAACATATCGAACCGGGTGGCATTCGCTCATTATCGAACGGTTGAAATAGTCGAAGAAACCCGTGTCGTGCGACCTAGCCAGTGACGCCGCAGGCTCACCTCATGGGCAAGCCGGTTGGCCTTGAGCGGGTTAATCCCACGCTCGGCCACACGAGATTTCGAACGAGTCGCGGCCACCGCAGCCGCGAGCAAGCACGTGATCGAGGTTACCGCCGTTTTGCCGACATATTCGCCGTACTATTGGCAAACTCGATCAAGCCAAACACGACTTCATCTTGCTGTCCAAATGCGGGCTCGTCGAATGCACCTTCCGCCCGGTTCCGCCGCTCGTCCGCGACTACGAATGCCTCGCCACCTTCATTGGCTCGCCTTCACCCGCCCATGCTCAAAAACCTCTGCGCCCAGAGTTCATGACTGCTTCTGGGAAGCTTGGGAAAACGGGCATTGACAGAGGTGGAGCCCTCTGAGAATTCACTCCGCTTCGCGTCAAATTTTCATCACCTCCTGAGACCTTGCTCCAGTGCCTTGGCACATGTTCGCGGGTCGCCTTTCAACTTAAACCTTAACCCAACTCGTTAACATCATGGCACACAGCGAAATTTTGCTGCTCAAACCCGTCGAAGGCCTCGGCGCCGAAGGCGAT
>WUUC01012499.1_pt1 | contig 21916 bp, 18 predicted proteins | sample 6278441 | NCBI WGS metagenome assembly WUUC01 (sample SAMN13675441, study PRJNA597444) | soil metagenome | isolation source: soil | place: USA: Washington | collected 2017-10
AAGCGCCCATGCCGGTTCTTGGAAAAGCTGGAATGATCGGGCACGGCGTCGTTCAGATCGAGCCGGCAGAGATGGGTTAGGCGGGCGGCCACGATGGAGACAGAAATCCTGCCTTCAATTCTGGCTCCCATTCCCGTCAAGGAACGCCAGATGGATTACTTTGCAGATCTCGACGCATCACTTAAAACAGTCAACATATGCATCGTCGACGGGAAGGACGCATTCTTCTGGAGCAGAAAGCGAGATCCGAACCGGATGAGATTGTCGAAGTCCTCCAGCGTTTCGGCCGGCCCTTGAAGCGGATCGGGTTGGAGGCAGGTCCAACATCGTTATGGCTGTTCAGTGTGCTGCGAGCTGCCGGCTATCCGGCGCTTTGTCTCGAATGCCGGTACGTCAAGGCCAGTCTGAGCGCCATGCGCAACAAGACCGATCGCAACGACGCTCGTGGCATCGCACATCTCGTTCGTCTCGGCTGGTTCCGAGTGGTTCATGTCAAGAGCGAGGAAGCCCAGCAGATCCGGATGCTGCTGGTCAATCGCACACTTTTGCTCAGCAAACTCCAGGATATCGAGAACTCCGTTCGCGGCTCGCTCAAGGTGTTTGGGCTGAAGCTCGGGCACGTTACCAAGCACGGCTTCGAGGCGCGCGTCATGCGAAGGCCAGCCAGCCCTAACCGCGATGACTGTGCCGATGCTGCGCGTACGTCGCGTGTTGATGGATCAGTTTGTTCATCTCGATCGCATGGGAAGAGACTTGGCGCGCCATGATCCGATCTGCCGCCGCCTCATGACCGTCCCGGACGTCGGCGTGATTGTAGCGCTGACCTATCGGACCGGCGTCGACATCCCCGAGCGCTTCAGGCGATCGCGAACGTCGGCGCCCATTCCGGCCTGACACCACGGCTTACAGCTCCGGGCAGACTGACTATGACGGCCATATTAGCCGCTGCGGCGACGAGATGGTGCGCACCGCACTGTATCAGGCAGCTCATGTTCTCATGCATCATGGGCGCTGGTCAGCTCTGCGCGGCTGGGCGATGCGGATCGCCAAGAGAAGTGGCGCCAAGCTCGCCAAGGTCGCGCTTGCCCACTCGCCGTTGTCCTGCATCGCATGTGGATCGAAGGAAGCGAGTTCCGTTGGACGACCAGGGAGCTCGCCAGCGTTCAAGCGGCATAGGTATTCGATAAGCAAACCGGATTTGCATCTGCCTGACTGGCGGTGAATGAGTGCCTTGATGGGGTGCGAGGGGTGGGTGAGCACGCATCGTTGGTTGCCTGCAGACCGGCTCTGCCCGTCGAGCGCGCGGCAAAGCTTGGCCGCCCATCCCGTCTCAACCCATCCTGTCCGCCGGCATCGCAGATGCCGAGCACGTAAAGAAGCATGAGCGCATCAGGGCACGCCCTCCCGGTCCAGCACACGGCGAACGAACGGAGTTGGCAAACCATGCCCGCCTAAAGAAACCAGCGGTAAGCCAGATTGAGCCCCACCTCATCGCACAGCCGCCACTCGGAGCGAATGCCGTGGCAATAGCCGATGATGAGCATCCGGATCATCAGCTCCGGATCAATCGAGGGCCGGCCGGTTGAGCTGTAATAGGGCGCCAGCTTCTGGTGCAGCCGGCAAAAACCGGGCATTGACGGCGTTGATCTTGCGCAGCAGATGCCCTTCGGGCACCCGGTCCTCGTGCATATCCAGAATTCCCGTCCAGTTCCGACGGCATTGTCGAGGGCGTTGACTTTGGCGGGATCGAAAGCCGCGGCCCTGACGCTCGCATCCGCCGCAAGCGGGCGCTTGCCGAGCGCCAGCATCAGCGAGATGGCGTGCTCGGCGGTGATATGGCGCGACGGCCGCTCGATGCGGGAGACTTGGATGCCGCGCTCGGCGGCGGCGTCGAGGTCGACGTCGGCGCTGCGCCGGCCCAGGCGCTGGATCAGCTTCAGGCTCGAATAGCGTCCATCAGGGTGCGGTCGATGCGGCAGCGGCCAAAGAGTAGGACGTCCGCATCATCGGTCCTCGCCTCGGCTGCGATGCCGGGTGCGCCATCCTCCACGCGCAACCTCTTTTCGATCTCCGACAGCACCGCGATGGTTTTCGCACAGGCTCGCCTTTCAGGTCTAAGTCCGAGAAGCGCGATCTCACCAGTCTCAGAAAATGGTCTTGGTCGAGGATCTTGAGGATGGGAGATCTGGGTGTGCATGTCTGGGTATCCGAATGTCAGGCCAACATTCGTACGCCACTGTCTGACCGGCGCGATTGCCTTGCGTTCCAATCGCATCCCAACCACGCCGCCGCCATCACCCGCTTGGCGGCCCACATTGCATTCCAATGCAGCGTGTATCGCAGCAGCGGTGGCGTCATGGAGCCGCCATCGTGGTACAGGCCCAAGTCTCTGAGCCGAGATCATTCCCGAAAAAATATCGCGCGCGATAAATTTTACGAATCTGCGACGTTGGCTTGCCGCAAGTTACAATAACTTCAATTGAGCTTCGATCTTGCGCGAGGTAATAAATAAATAACGACGAGTATGCACGATGAATTATTACGTGATGATATGCAGCGTCGATATATAGTGTGTTATGACTTTTGAGTGTGCACAGCGTATATCAACCGCAACTCATCGGGCAAGCGATGTTTATCAGCGCGAACAGAGCAAAAGTCAGCGAAGTGGCGGACGCAGTTGGCATGGCATCCACCCCTCATTTGCTACCTGGACAGTTCAGTTGTCTGCAGACCAGTCAAATGTACCCGGTTCTGGACCGCGCCCATCGTGTGATCGTTAAAGTAGGAACATCTCTTATCGTTGATGGCGACAGCGGTCGCTTGAAAGAAGACTGGCTAGTTGCTCTCGCAGAAGATGTGGCTCGCTGCCGCAGCCTTGGCAAAGAAGTTCTGATCGTTGCGTCCGGCGCCGTTGCACTGGGGCGCCACTATCTCTCCCTGTCATCTTTGGCGACGCGGCGTGTACAAAAGCAAGCGGCGGCGTCCGCAGGTCAAGCTATCCTGACCAAGGCCTTCCATGCGGCATTCCAGCATCACGGAATGCGCATCGCCCAGGTTCTCCTTACGTCGGATGATACGGAAGGCCGCCATCGGCACCTCAACGCGCGCGCTCTGCTGGATCAACTCCTGACGCTCGGCGTCGTGCCTCTCATAAACGAGAATGACGCCATCACTTGCGACCGCAGCCGTATCGGCGACAACGACCGGCTGGCGGCACGCGTTGCGCAGATGCTTCAGAGCGATCTTCTCATTCTGCTGTCCGATATCGATGGTCTTTACACCACGGATCCCCGCCTGGACGCGAATGCTCAGCACGTGAGCGAGGTCTCCGAAATCACACCACTTATCCGCGCAATGGCGGGGCCGGCCGGCACGCGATTCAGCGCAGGCGGAATGATTACGAAGATCGCGGCAGCCGAAATGGCCGCGGATGCTGGTTGCCACACGATCATCGCGAGCGGAAAGAGCATGCATCCGCTGGCAGAACTTTATCAGGGCGCGAGGGCCAGCTGGTTCAAAGCTCGTCAGAAGTCGCGAACCGGTCGCAAGGCCTGGATCGCATGCGCACTGAGGACAGCCGGCCATCTCGTAGCCGACGGCGGGGCAAAGCGTGCGCTGCTGGAGGGAAAAAGCCTGCTTCCAGCCGGCGTCCTGGCCGTCGAGGGCAGTTTCGAGCCCAGAGATATCATTGCTATTCGTGACCAGCATGGGGGGGAAATAGCGCGCGGTATCACCGCTTACTCGAGCCGCGAAGCCAAACTGCTGGCAGGACATCGTAGTCACGTCTTTGAGCGCCTGCTCGGTTTCAAGGGACCGGCTGAGATCATCCATTGCAATGATCTCGTTCTGGCCAGCTCCTGCCCTGTCGGCGACGCCCTACGCGCGCGGCAATCCAGCCCCCACGTGCAAGGAGACATTGAAATGAGCTCTCAAGAAACCGAAATGAACCGGCAGCGGGAGGCACCCTACCTGCCGCCGCGTGCGGCAGCACGCACCAATGAACCGACGCGGCGAGTGCTGTTAATCGAGCCCACGATCCGACCTGTCGGAGTGGCGCTTCTGCGCGAGGCGGTAGAAGTCGGGTTCGCTCCAGACGGCCATGAAGAAACGCTAATCGAGCACCTGTCATCCGGTGCCTTTGCAGGTGTCATCACGCGGGCAGAGAAAATCACAAGCCGCGTGATAGAGAAGGCCCGCAATCTGAGAGCCATCGGCCAGGCCGGAGTCGGCGTCGACCACATCGACGTAGCCGCTGCGAGCGAGCACGGTATTCTCGTTCTGAACGCGCCCACCGGCAACGCCATCTCCGTCGCCGAGCATGCGGTCATGCTGACGCTCGCGCTCTTCCGCCACGTGGCTGAAGCGGATCAGGCCGTGCGCCAAGGCGACTTCAAGCATCGTGAGCGACGCTATCCCGTCGAGTTGAATGGAAAAACCGCCTTTATCGTCGGCTTCGGGCGGTCTGGCCGGGAGACGGCGCGTCGTCTGCGCTTCGGTTTCAACGTGCGCGTCCTGGTGTGGGACCGGGGTCATTCGGCAGCCAAGATCATTGCCGAGGGCGCGGAGCCGGTGTCGCTGGAGAAGGGCTTCGCAGAGGCAGATGTCGTTTCTCTCCATATCCCTCATTTGCCGGAAACAACGCGGCTTGTTTCGCGTGACCTGCTTCGCCGGATGAAAAGGACCGCTTATCTCATCAACACCGCCCGCGGCGCGATCATCGACAAGGCCGCGCTGCTGGAGACCTTGCGCGAAGGCAGGATCGCAGGGGCCGGACTTGATGTGTTCGAACCCGAGCCGCCCGCTCCGGATGATCCGCTGCTGCGGCTGCCCAATGTGATCTTCAGTCCGCATATCGCCGGCGACACGACGGAGGCGAAAGACCGCGGGGCCCAGCTCATAGCAGCCCAGATGCTCACCGCCCTGAGCGGTAACCTGCCCGAACATATCGTCAATCGCGATGCGATCGCCCGCTGGGTGCCCCAGCACATCTCGCTAGCTTGAAGGAGGATAGTTTAGTGATCACCAAGGAGAAGCTCCAAGGCATCTACGCCGCTCTCGTCACGCCGATCGATAAAGAAGGAAACGTCGACCGCGGCGCGACCGCTGAGTTGGTGCATTACTGCATCAGCAACGGCGTTACCGGCCTCGTGCCGACGGGCGGAACGGGTGAGTATCCTGGCTTGACGCCGGGCGACCGCGCGCGGATGGTTGAGGCGACCGTCGAGGCCGCGGATCGACGCGTACCGGTCGTCGCCGGCGTGCTGACGACGGGCTTTCGGGAGGCGGTTGCGGCTGGACGCGATGCTCTCGCCGTCGGAGCCGATGGGGTGATGCTTCTGACGCCATTTTATACGATCGGCACCCCGGCCGGCATTCGCGACTACTACAAAGCGTATCGCAACGCTGTCGATCTTCCCCTCATGTTGTACGAAATTCCCCGGCGGACGAATGTCGCGCTCTCCGCAGAGACAATTGCCCAGATCGTCGATGACGGGTCGATCATCGGCATGAAGGCCTGCAATCCGGATTTTGATCAGTTCATCCGTTTGATGCAGGCCGTGGGTGACAAGATCGCCGTGCTCTCGGGTGAGGAGAACCTGTTCCCGGCGCACGCGGCCCTCGGGGCGCCCGGCGGCGTTCTCGCGACGTCGAACCTCATGCCCCAAGTTTGGGTCCAGCTCTTTGAGCTGTTCCGCAAGGGCGACATCGCCGGGGCCATGCGGCGGCATGCCGAGATCTTCCCACTGCTCGACGTCATTTTCTCCGAGCCCAATCCGGGGCCCTTAAAGGCGGCGCTGGCGTTGCGCGGCATGTCCGTCGGGGGTGTCATACCGCCGCTGCGCAATCCGTCGGAAAAAACGGTGAACCGGCTGAAAGAGCTGCTCGGCAAACTGAAGATCTAGCCCTTAAGAGCGCGATCAGGAAACCATCGCCGCGCGAGAGCCGAGGCTCGAATCGGTTGTCCGCCCAATCGCGCGATCAACATGGGTCCAGAGCGGCCGAGGCGCGAATGTGGTTCCGCCCGGGTCGCGCCCGCTCTGGTAGCCGACCGCCGCCCGGAACTAACACCTGCAGCAATACAACTCGCGGCCGATGCAAGGCGGCTCGCTGGCGATTTGCTGACAAATGGAGGCAGGAAGTGGCTACTAGCGTTCAGCCCCCCAAAACACCGTCACGAGCAACGACGAATGGCTGGGGACCAATGGGCTTGCTAAGCCTGGTTTCACTGACCTGGGGCGCGATCTTCCCACTCAGCCATATCGCTGTTCATGAGGGGCTGGCACCGGTCACGGTGGCAACCGTCAGGCTCATCTTGGGAGCCGGAGTGCTGATTGCGGCATCGTCCTTCATGGAGTCCGGCCTCAGGCTCGCCGATACCGCACTCCTCAGGCGCCTGGCGCCGATCGCGGTGCTTCTGCTGGCGGTGCCCCATCTCCTGATTACGTGGAGTCAGTATTTCATCACTAGCAGCCAGTCCGTCATTCTCATGGCGACAGTGCCTCTGATGACGGCCTTCTTCATCAGCATGTCACAGCATCGCAGGCTCGCCCCATCGCCGTGGCGTGACAAGGAGTTCCTTGCGACCGCTGCAAGGTTGCTGCCGGGCTTCTTGGGCGTTCTTCTCCTCGTGGGGCATTCCACGCTGCTTTGTGGCCGCGATGAACTGCCCGGGATTCTCGCGGCACTACTTGGCTCAGCAAGCTGCGCCAAGGGGATCCTGATGATGAGCCGGCTGCCGCCGATCCCTGCCGTAAATGTCAGCGCAGCCTTCTGTTCGATAGCGGCAGTAGCAATGCTTCCGCCATTCCTACTGACCGGGCGGGCCGATGTCTCCTCGCTCTCATTGGAAGCGGTGGCGGCGACGATATTTCTCGGATTGGTTTGCACAGGCCTGTCGTCGCTCATTCATGTAAAATTGAGCTCGACTGCCGGCCCGGTATTTGCCTCGCTCGGCTTCTATCTGAGCCCGATTGCTGGCCTCACGCTCAGTGCGTTGCTACTCAGTGAAGCCATTGGAATGGTTTACCTCGCCGCAGTGACATTGGTGCTCTTCAGCGTCTACCTGCTCCAGCATGCACCTCGCAGATGATGGCCCGGCGATCAGGAATCCATCGGCACAGGAAGTAGCGGGACGTCGGCAGCGGCGCTCTCGATAATCGGTACGGCGTGCTTCTCGCGGTGCGTGGTCGCTTCCTGCGGCGCTCTGCCTCGCCCGAGATACAGCTCGGCGGCGCGATCGTCAGCGAGCAAGATGCCGGCTTCGCCCTCCAAAGCGATCTTGCCGCCATCCATGATGTAGCCATAGTCGGAAACCGCCAGGGCCTGACGCGCCCGCTGCTCCACGACGAGGACTGAGACGCCGAAGCTGGGCAAGGTCTTGATGAGCTGAAAGGATTCGGTCACCTTCGCTGGCGAGAGCGCGGCGGTCGGCTCATCGAGCACCATGATCTTCGGATTGGGGACCAGCGCCCTCGCAAACGCCAATTGCTGCCGCTCTCCTCCGGAAAGGCTGCTAGCGTAGGCGCGTCGCCGCTGGGCCAATGCCGGAAAGCGGGCGAACATCTCCTCGATCCGACCCTTGCAGCCATGAACGCTGGCAACGATTTGCAGATTCTCCAGGACAGAGAGCCCGCCGAAGACGTTAGCGACCTGGGGAACGTAACCGATCCCGAGTTGCGCGCGCTTTTCCGCCGGCTCGCGGGTTATGGCCCGCCCATCGACGAGGATATCCCCCCGGATCTGCGGGAGGAGGCCGACGATGGCCTTGGCCAGGGTCGACTTTCCGGCCCCATTCGTGCCGGCGACCGTAGCGATTTGCCGGTCACGAAGCGAGAGAGTGAGGCCCTTGATGATATCGACCTCCGGAGTGTACCCCCCGCACAGGTTCAGCACCTGAAGAACAGCGGTCATTGCACAAAACCTCCCAGATAGGCCTCGCGGACGCGGGAATCCGACAGCACGGCGTGAGGCGCACCGGATGCGAGTAACGTTCCATTATCCAGGACGTGCATCTCGTAGACCAGATCGCTGAGCGCTTCGAGATCGTGCTCGATGATCAGGAAGCCTACGCCCTGCCGGTGAAGTTCCCGTATCCGGTCCATTATCTCTTCAATAAGAACCGCGTTGACGCCGGCGAACGGCTCGTCCAGCAGGATGATTTTCGGTTTGAGCATCATCACGCGCCCGAGCTCGAGCAGCTTCTTTTGCCCCCCTGAAAGCTGCCATGCGGGCGTATCTGCGACTTTGCGCAGCTTGAGAAAGCGCAGCACTGCCTCGGCCTGCTCGCCGACCTCCCGCTCGCGCTCGGCAACGCGGCTCTTGCGTATCAGGAGGTTAATGAGATGCTCGCCCGGCTGGTCTGGTGCGGCAGCGTGCAGATTTTCCCGCACAGTCAGGTGGCGGAACTCTCTCGGGACCTGGAACGTCCTGACCATGCCGGCTTTGGCGCGCTCTGCCGCGCCTTTGCCATCCAGCGTGCGCCCGCCCAGCGCGATGCTGCCATCCTTTTGAGCGAGGAAGCCGGAGATGACGCTGAACAGCGTGGACTTTCCGGCCCCGTTCGGGCCGATGAGCCCCGTCAGCCCGTCCTGAGGAACACTGAAATCAATGTTGCGCAGGATCGGAATGCCGCTGATTGAGGCTGAGATGTTTCTGACCTCGAGAGTCATCTCTTCGTAAAGTCTCCTAAGAGGCCTTGAGGGCGATAGATCATGAACAGGATCAGCAGAAGGCCGACCAGCCCGATGCGCACGGACGCCATTTCTGTGTCGGGAATGATGGGAAGTAGGTCGCGGAGAAATCTTGAGCCTTCAAGCATCCCCATCAGAAGCACGGTGCCGACGACGGCGCCCGATATCCGCCCAACCCCGCCGATGATCACCGCCATCCAGATATAAAAGGTGGTGAGCGGAATAAATTGGTCGGGAACGATGTAGGTGACGTAATGGCCGTAGAACGCGCCGGCCAGGCCGGCCAGCGCCGCGCCCATGATCAGCACCTGGATTTTGAAGCGGCTCGGCGACTTGCCGAGCGCCATCAACGCCGTCTCGTCGTCGCGGACCGCCTCGAGAGCGCGACCGAACGGGCTGCGAACGATCCGCTGGAGAACCACCACCGTCGCGATGTTGACCACGAGCAGCAGCGCGACGGTGAGGAGCGGGACGAGAGGACCGTAGCCCTGGAAAAGTCCGGGCACATCGGCAATGCCGCGGACGCCATTGGTCAGCCAGGACTCGTTGACGATGATCAGGCGTACCGTCTCGGAAAAGCCGAGCGTGACGATGGCGAAGTAATCGTCACGCAGGCGCAGAGCGATCCACCCGATAGGCCAGGCGCTGATCCCGCCGATTATGCTTGCCGCGAGGAAGGACAGTGGCAGAGGCACTCCGTACATGGCCAGAAGCGCGGATGTATAGGCTCCGATCGCGAAAAATCCAACGATCCCGAAATTGATCAGACCTGTGAGGCCATATTGGAGGGTGAGCCCAAAGGACAGTAGCAGATAGATGAGCACGACGATGAGGACGGCCATGATATACGCTGTCATTACCTCACCCCCTCGATGCGGCCGAGCAGTCCACGCGGTCTGCAAAGAAGCACGAGCAGAATGACCATGAAGGACAGCGCGATCTTATAGGTAAAGCCTACGAAGGGGGTCGACATCTCTTGAGCGACTCCGAGCACAAGTCCGGCAAGAACCGCTCCGACAGGGGAGCCGATACCTCCCAGGATGGCTGCGGCGAAGGTGGGGAGAAGCAGCTCCCAGCCGATCTCCGGGGAGACGACCGTCTTGATGCCGAGGATCAGACCGGCGACCGCTGTAATCGCGCCGACGATGATCCACAGTGCCGCCATCACCCGATCCGGCTGGATGCCTGATACCCTGGCGAGGTCAGGATTATCGGCCAGGGCCCGCATCTGCCGCCCGATGGAAGTGAAATACAGGGTTCCGAAGGCCACCGTCAGGCACAAGGCGGCGATCGCGGCCATCTGTAGGTCGAGCGTGTTGATGGCCAGATCGCCCAGCCTGTAAGGCGCGACCAACTCGACCTGGAAGACTTCCTGTTGATGGCCGAAGGCTACCCCCAAGGCGCCGCGAACCAGGAAACCGAGCCCGATCGAGCCGACCAGCAGTGCCACGCTGGAGCGCCCTGAGAGCTTTCTGAAGACCAGCCGATAGCTCAAGAGCGAGGCGAAGGCGCTCGCGACGATCGCGAAGACAGCGCCGAGAAGGAGTGAGCCGGTCGCCCGCTGTCCGATCAGAGCCATATAGGCACCCAAGCTCAGACCGTCGCCCGCCGATGCATTCGCAAAACGGGCTATGCCGAAGACAAGCGTCACTCCCAATGCCGCAAGGCCGACGACGATGCCCTGCGACAACCCGTTGATTGCCAATTGCAAGTAGTACACCGAGTTGCTCCCCTTGCATCCTGGTCCAGGGTCACGGACGTGCCAAGCTAGAGCTGGCGCTCATACCTGGAGCGTGTACTTGCGAACGAGCGCGCCATTCTCGATCTGGTAGATTCCGAAGCTGGGCGTCACATCGCCATTCGCATCGAAACCGAGGATGGAGGACGCGCCGTCGTAATCGATCTTGCCTTGGCGCAATTTGCTCTTGCCTTCGGCAAAGCCGGCCACCTTGGTTCCCGGCTCGTTCGCGACGGTCCGAATCTTCTGGTTCACTGCAGCCATGTCCGCGGAACCGGTCGCCTCGATCGCGAGAGCCAGCACCACCATCATGTCCCAGGTCATCGCGGCGTAGATGTTGGATTCGCCGGGCTGGTTCATCAGCTTCTTGTAGGCCTCGTCATAGGGGGGGTAGGCTGGCGAGTCCTTGTCGGCCACCAGGTCGGCGGTCAAAATGCCCTCTGCCACGGTGGGGCCGACGGCCTTGATGAACTCGGGCGTCGTCGCATGGCCCGGAATGACCCAGCGGGTTTTCTGCCCGGTCTGAAACCACTCGCGCATGATGATGCTGGTGTCGGCATAGTATGACCCTGTGACGATGGCGTCGGGCCGCGCGGCGAGCACCTTCATCAGTTCCGAACGATAGCTCGGCTGGTTCGGCTCGTAGACGACTTTCTCGACAAGCTCGTGGCCCATCTCCTTCCAGGCCGCGGCAAAGCCTTCGGTCAGCCCGAGGCCTGAAGCATTGTTGAAGGCCATGGTGGCGACACGTTTGAAGCCCTCCCTCTTACACATCTCGGCATAGCATCGGCCGGTGCGCCCGTTCGGTGTATGGAAGCGGTAGGCCCAGCTTCCCGTGAGATTGAGGTCGGAGAGCTGCGGAGCCCCGGAGGTATGGAAGATCGGAATGTTCGCAGCCTTGCAGAGCGGCAGGATAGCCAGGGTGACGCCGGAGGACCAGGTGCCCAGAATGGCCTGGACGCGGTTTACGTCGATCAGCTTCTTGGCGGCGAGAACCCCGGACTGCGGATTGGTCTGATCGTCTTCCGCAAAGATCTGGATCTGGCGGCCGAGCACGCCGCCAGCCGCGTTGACGGCGTCAGCCGCGGCCAGGATCATCTTCTGCATGCCCGTGCCGTAGGGGCTGCCGGAGCCGGTTACGGGATTGAGGGCGCCGATGCGGATAGGGCCGGTGTCTTGCCCCCATGACGAAGCCGGCAACGCACTGAGGGTCAGGCCTGCGCCGAGACCTGCAACGAAACGACGGCGATTTGTCTGCATCGTTCTTCTCCTGTGTTTCAGCCCATACTCGTCGTTGTTATGCCTGTCATTGGCGAGAGCGCCCGACCTCAACAGCCGCCATAGCTTGACGGCCGCTGGCGTCACCTCACTCGTCCATCTCATTCTTCACGAGGACGCCGCCCTTCATGATCAGCGGCATGTGGCGGCCCTGCTCCATAAGCAGCGCCAGGTCGCGTAGCGGATCGCCGTCGACCACGATCAGGTCGGCATGAGCCCCGGGCGAGACGCAGCCGACTTTGCCCTCCATGCGCAGGACTTTGGCCGCGTCTAGCGTTGCGGAGCGGATGACGTCACGGCTGCGCAGCACGCGGCCGCGTAGCAAGAATTCCTCGGATTGGTATTTGTGAAGCGGCCCCAGGAGATCAGTCCCGTAGCCCATCGTCACCCCGGCGCTATGCAGGATCTCCAAAGCCTCCGGCCCTGCTAGGCAGACATTGTCGATCTTGGCGACCGACTCCGCGGGAAGGCCAAAGACGGCGCCTTCGCGTTTGAGGCTTTCGAAGATGATGAGGGTCGGAACCGTGACGCAGTTCCGCTTGGCAATGAGTTCCGCGGCAGCGCGGTCGACCAGATTTGCATGCTCGACGCAGGTTACGCCGCATTCGACCGCGCGCGTGATGGCCGCCGCCGTGTAGAGATGTCCGGCCACATAGGTATCGGCCATCTCCGCTTCTTCGACGGCCATCAGCAGTTCTGCCTTCGAATAGCCGAAGAAGTGGACGGGATCGGTCGGAGAGGCGACGCCGCCATTCGCCATCAGCTTTACGAACTGGCCTCCGGCCTTGAGCTGATTGCGGATTGCCAGCCTTAGGTTCTCGACACCATCGACGACGCAGCCGAGCGCGCCGAGTTTGCCCAGAAGCCAGTCGGGAGACCGCTCGTCATAGCGGCCGCGGAAGTCGGAATGTCCGCCCGTTTGCGAGAAGCCCTTGCCGCAGATGACCAGCCGCGGACCTAGAACGCTCCCTTCCTCCACAGCCTGCTTCATGCCAAGATCGGCGCCGCCAAGGTCGCGGATGGTCGTGAAGCCACGCATGAGCATGCCGTGCATGATGCGGATGGCTCGGGCTGCGACGAGGGAATTCGGCAGAAGCGCGTTTTCGCCGAGCGTGACCTGGGTCGCCATGACATGGGCGTGGCAATCGATCAGGCCGGGCATCAAGGTCTTGCCCTTCAGATCGATCACGCGGGCTTGTCCGGAGCGGATCGGCGAGTTCGAGACTTCCTCGATCAGGCCGTTTCTGACAAGGACGTCGAAGCCCTCTCGCCGGCTGTCCGTCGCGCCGTCCACGATTGCGGCATTCTGAAGGATGACGACTTGCTCTTGGGTAGTCATTCTGGCGTCCTTTTCGGCTAGCTGGTTATGGTTTCGTAGACCACTCAGTTTCACTGAAAACAACGCCGGGGTTCAGTATAGTTTTTGCATCAAAAATGTCTTTGACTCTGCGCATTACGTCATATCGGGTTCTATTCGTAAGTCGCTTCAACTCGTTCGTCAGCTTTCGGCCGATGCCATGTTCCGCGCTGAAGGAGCCTCCGTGCTTCATGGCGATGTCGTGGACCGCCTGCTGTACCTCTTCCTCCGTATTGCTGGGGTTGTTCAGCTCCCGCCAGCTTTCGTGTGGAAACATCGCGATATAGTGGACGTTGCCATCCCCCAAATGGCAGGTGACGACCGGATAGGCGCCAGGGAACCGCTCGCGCAGCAGCGCTTCGCAATCTCCGATGAACTGCGGGATGCGCGAAACCTTCACCGCGACGTCGTGGGTCAGCCCATAGCCTTCCAGCTTGTTGGCCTCGGACACGGAGTGGCGCAGGTGCCAGAACTCGGCGGATTGCGACAGGCTCTGCGCGACGATCGCATCCTCCGCCGTGCCGCTCTCGATGACATGCATGAGGAATGTCTCAAGCTTTCCGTTGAGATCTTCTTCTGCGTCCGCCGAGCCGAGCTGAATGAGCACAGACCAGTCCGGCGTTGTCGCGAACGGCGTCCGGGTGCGCGGAATATGCTTGAGGACAAGATCGACCTGGCTGCGGGACAGGAGCTCGCAAGCCAGGATCGCCGTATCGAACCGGTCCTGCAGCGCCTCAAGCAGAGTGAGCGCGCCGGTGAGCTTCGGTATGGCCAGCCAGGCATTGGCTTCCGAGCGGATGGCGGGGTGAAGCTTCAGCGATGCCCCGGTGATAATGCCGAGGGTGCCTTCCGCGCCGATGAACAAGTGCTTGAGGTCGTAACCGGCATTATTCTTGCGCAGCGGCGAGAGGTCCTGGATGACCTCGCCGTTCGAGAGAACGACCTCCAGGCCGTAGACCAGGTCGCGCGCGGTGCCGTAGCGCAAAGCGTTGGGCCCCCCCGCATTGGTCGAGATCAGCCCGCCGATCTGCGCCGTCCCCTCGCTGCCGAGATGAAGCGGGAAGGTACGCCCGATCCGTTCCGCCGCATCGTGGATCGTGCTCAGCACGACGCCCGCATCGACCGTGATGGCGTTGTCCGCTTTGTCGAGATCGCGGATGCGACTCATCCGGTGCAGAGCCATGACGATGCCATCATCGGCGCCCGCGGGGACTGCGCCATAGCACAGTCCGGTATTGCCGCCCTGCAGAAAGATGGCTCGCCCGGCCTCGCCGGCAATCCGCACCACCTGGGCCACCTGCTCGGTGCTCTGCGGAAATACCACGCACTCGGCCTTCCCCGACTTGCGGTCCCGCCAGTCCCGAAGATAGGGCGCCATATCGAAGTCATTCGTCATAACGCCGACATCGCCAATTGCGTCTTTGAGTTTCCCGACGATGCCATTCAACATCTTCTGTCTTCCTCCGCAGCCGCACCACATCAACGAAGATCTCGCAAAGCTTGCCGCAAGGCGGCCCTCACGGGCTCTGCCGGCGGCAGAAGGGGCAAGCGCGGCCCCCCGCAGGACACGCCGGCCTCTTCCATCAGGAATTTGAACGGGCCTGGATTGGTCTCGGCGAAGACGACGCGCAACAGGGGATCGAGCGCGGCCTGTTTTTTCAGCGCAGCTTTCAAGTCGCCCCGGCGGATATCGGCAAGAATGTCCAGCCAGCGGTCCGGCAGCAGATTGGCGGTCGTGAGAATGCCGCCGCGCGCGCCGATCGCCATGTGGGTTGCAAGCAGGGGCTCTTCGCCACTGAGCACTGAGATGCGCTGTCCGGCAAGTGCTATGACGCGGATGAACTGAGCCATGTCGTAGCTCGAATATTTCATCCCGATGATCGCTTCCTCCTCGGCTAGGAGTGCGACCGTCTCGGCTTGCAGCGCGACGTTTGTGCGGCTGGGAATTTCGTAGAGCAGGACGGGACGGTCGCAGCTTTCCCGAATGCGCCGGAAGTAAGATGCGATTCCAGTCTGCGTGCCGGTGGCGTAGAACGGCGTGATCACCATCAGCGCGTCTGCGCCCGCCTCGGCAAAATCACGGGCGGCGTCGCGAGTATCCTCGAACCCCGGCGAAAGAACACCGGCGATCACGGGGATTTTGCCGCCGACCTCCTCTGCCACTGTCTCGACAACGAGGCGGCGTTCTCGCGGTGAGAGCGCGGTATATTCCCCGGTGCCGCCGATCGGAACCAGCCCATGGACGCCAGCATCCAAAAGGCGTTTGACCAGACGTCGCAGCGTTGTCAGATCGAGTGCGCCATCGGCGCTGAAAGGGGTCACTAGCGCAGGGAAGATCCCCTGCAGACTCTCCGGCGTGAGCATCGGCGTGTCCTCTTCATGCTCGCCCAAGGCGCAGCTACTTTTGCTTGGATCTAAGGACAGTCACATTGGGTTCCGAAGCAGCCGCGGATACGGAGGACAGCAGATTTTCCTCGTTATACTCGCGCAGCCGGCGAACAAGAATGGAATGCAACTCTCCCGCACAAGCTTCGGCCGCAAGCTCATTGCGCTCCACGATGTGTTCGACCAGTTGACCGAAAGTCGTGAATAGGCTCTCCAGGTACCCCTGGACCGACTGCCCGTAACGCGGCGAATAGGCGAAAGGGAGCCGCATCATGCGCAGGCCGGCTGTCAACAGGCGGGAAAACGCGTCCGTGATGTAGCTGTTGTGTCCGGCAGCCGCGATCTGCAAGTAAAATTTCATCTCATGATCGGCGACCTGGCCACTCAGATTATCGGTGCCGACGTTCCCGCTGCGCCCAACGCGCACGAAGTCGTCGTAAGCCTTCCGGATGCTTCCAATTTCCTCATCCCACCGACGCACGGCCGCCAACCGGCATGTGGCCCGGCGATTGAGATCCAAAGCCTCCATAAAGCGCGGCAGATCGGACAGGATCAGCGCAGTAACACGAGCGCCGCGTCTTTCACGGAATTGGACGAGTTCATCCGCTTCTAATCGGATCAGTGCTTCGCGGACAGGAGTGCGGGACGTTCCATAGCGTTCGGCGAGCGCGGTCTCGTCGATGTCCTCTCCGGGCCGGATTGCTAGGCGCAAAATATCGTTGCGCAGCAACTCGTAAACCTCGCTGGACTGATTTGCTTTCCTGCCAGCCATGGCACCTTCGATTCGTAACGATTTTGCAAAATTTATGTATCCTTTTTGTATACTAGCTGTATTTTAATTCGCATAGCAAGCGTATAATTCACTTGGTAGGAAAGACGGAGGCTCTGGAATGCGGCCAATGATGGATCCCGTAACCCTCCAAATCGACATCGCCCCTGCGCGTGCGCCACTCAACGAAACGGTCCGGCACTATGCACCGGGGAGCGTTGAGCGACGGCGCATCCAGCAGGTGCTCAAGACTATGTCAGAGGAGCGGGGCAGCCTACCGCTCTGGATCGGGGGCAGGGCTGTCGAGACTGGGCGCCTTGCGCCCGCAATCATGCCCCACCGACATAGGCAGGTGCTTGCGGATGCCCACCTGGCAGGCCCCGCGGAAACCGAAGCGGCGATCAGCGCAGCTCTGGCGGCGGCGCCTGGCTGGTCGAAAACATCGTGCGCCGAGCGCGCTTCGGTATTCCTCAAGGCGGCGGACCTGCTTGCCGGCCCTTGGCGCGACCGGCTGAACGCTGCGACAATGCTTGGCCAAAGCAAGACGGTGCATCAGGCGGAAATCGATTCAGCAGCCGAACTCATCGACTTCTTCCGCTGGAATGTCGCCTTCATGTACCGCATCTACGAGGAGCAGCCTCTCTCGCCGGACGGAACCTGGAACCGGCTCGACTACCGTCCCCTCGAAGGCTTTGTCTTTGCGGTCACCCCATTCAACTTTACGGCCATTGCCGCCAACCTGCCGAGCGCGCCCGCCCTGATGGGGAATACAGTGGTGTGGAAGGCATCCCCAAAAGCTATGCTATCCGCTCATATTGTCATGGAGCTCCTGCATGAAGCCGGGCTCCCGGACGGCGTGATCAATCTAATCAATGGTGAAGCGGCCGATATTGCCGCGACCATGCTGGCAAATGAGAATCTTGCCGGCGTCCATTTCACTGGATCAAGCTCGGTATTTGATCAGATCACGAGAGTGGTCGCCCATCGGGTCGGCTCGTACAAAAACCATCCGCGGATCATCGGCGAGACTGGCGGCAAGAACTTTGTCATTGCTCACCCGAGCGCCGACATTGATGCACTCGTTACCGCCATCGTTCGCGGTGGTTTCGAGTATCAAGGTCAGAAATGCTCGGCGGCGTCCCGGGTCTTCATCGCGGCTTCGATATGGCCGCAGGTGCGGGAGCAGCTCTGCGACGAGATCGCGACCATAAAGGTCGGGGATGTCGCGGACTTTCGCAATTTCATGGGAGCGGTAATAGACGAGGCGGCCTGGTCCCGGCACCGTGAGGCGATAGAGGCCGCGAAGGCCAGCAGCGACACGACCCTCTTGGCGGGCGGCGCTACCGACAAGAGCGAGGGATATTTCGTTCATCCAACTCTGCTGACGACCACCAATCCACGATCGCAGCTGCTTAAAGAGGAATTATTTGGTCCGATCGTGACAGTTCTCGCATATCCCGATGACACCTTCACAGAGATCCTCGATGTCATCGACGCTGGCTGCGTCTATGGGCTGACCGGATCGGTTTTCGCGCGCGACCGGCGAGCAATCGCGATCGCTTCTGATCGTCTGCGCAACGCGGCGGGCAACTTCTATATCAATGACAAGCCTACCGGAGCCGTTGTCGGCCAGCAGCCATTCGGTGGAGGGAGGATGTCCGGCACCAATGACAAAGCTGGCTCCATGTGGAATCTGGCCAGGTGGGTCTCACCCCGGACTATCAAGGAGAGCCGAGTTCCGCCAACCGATTACCGATATCCTTTCATGGCCGCCGAATAATTTCGTAAAAGTGAGAGGCGCGACGGTGGCCTGCGACCTGAGGGTCATAGGGCACCGTCCTGCTCGACACGATCAGCAGATTGCGCCACGATTCAGTTGCCCTCCGGGATTTCTCCCATGACATGCACGGACAGTGCATAGCCTACCGATCGTACGGTGCGAATCAGGGACTTTCCCCCAACCGACGTCAGCGCCTTGCGGAGCCGCCCGACATGAACGTCAACCGTTCGCGGGCCGACATGGATGTTATCTCGCCATGCAGCGCTGTGGAGCTCTTCGCGCGTAACCACCTGCTCGGGATGTGACAGCAAACGGTAAAGCAGCTTGAACTCGATCGGACTGAGGTGGATTTCCCGTCCGCTGCGGCGGACCCGGTAAGTCGTGGGATCCATCTCAATATCAGCATACCTCATAATTTGCCCGCTTGACCCTCCATTATTCAGGCCGCTATTCAGGCGGCCGGGCGTCCGCAGCACCCCACGGATCTCATCGATGAGCTTCGCGGGAAGGATTGGGCGGACAAATATGTTGTCCGCGCCAGCTTTGAGGAGCTGGACATATCGCCATTCATCGCTTGGATCGATCAGCGCCACGATTGGAATGTCGCGTGTTTGATCGTTTTGCTTTAGAAGCGTAAAGCTCTCCGCAGCAAGATCCGTCCGCCCGCGGCAATCGAGCAAGATGGCGTCAGATCCCAGCTTCGTCGCAAAGGATGCGATTTCCTCCACACTCCCAGCATAGTGGGTGGCTATATTCTCTGCCTGCAGCACGTGATCGACAAACAGATAGAAATCAACGTCGCTGGTGCCGACCAGAATTAAAGGATTATCCCGATTCGTCTTCCCCTCGACCTGGGAAGATGCCTCACCCAGTGCGCTACCGGAAACCGCGCCATTTTGCATGCTGCATCGTCGACCGGCTCGAGCGTTGCCATGGCGCGAGACGCGCATTTGCAACTCCATTTATACCTCTCACATTTACAAAGGCTCTGCCAGCCCGCACCGACCTGAAGCCTTCCATTCTAAGTCAACACTAAGGAATGTTGACTATAGAACTTGAAAGATATGTGACAATTGCCGCCAATTTCAAGAAAAATCAAATGAGCTGCAAAATATATTGCCCGAAAATATACGAGATATTTGAAGAAAGTCCTGCTTCTGACTTAAATATTTAACTTGCTATACCCAAAGCCGATACCCCATCGCAGTCCTTGCCGATGCGCGGTTTGCATGAGGAGCGCGTGAAAAACGAGGATACTATCATATCCATCAGCTGACGGACCAAAGATAAGTGCGACCATGCGGTTGCAATTGAATGGAGATATCGCTGCGAGGGTGCCGTGACAGGCCTTGCCTAGTGGACCGAGCCAAAGAGTACGCGTCCCCGCTTTCGCGGGAACACGCTTTTTTCGGACAGATCCGACGCACAAACAAATGCTAGATCGCAGCTCTGCGTTCAGCAGAGCGTCCTGCAGTCTGGCGTGTACCCCTTTCGCGAAGGCGGTCCGGAAGCAAGCTTCAAATTCCGAGCGGAGGAGGGCCGCCCAGGTGGCGCAGGGTCCGCTCTATCGCGATAACGGCCGCAGTCATGTGCTGGTCGTTCAAATCGGCCATCCAGCCAATGGCGAATGTGCCAGGTAACTCCGCCACCTGCCTGGTGATGCGAAAGCCGTACTGCCCCAGCCTTTGTGCAAATTTGGGCAGGCTATACCGAGGCAAGTCGGGAGCGATAAACACAGCCAGCATTGGCGCCGCATGCTGGTCAGGCAGACAGGTCTCCAGGCCGAGAGCGCGCAATCCCGCAAACAACGTCGCTCTATTCCGGAGATACTGCTCAAGCCGAGCCGCTTGCCCCCCCCGACGGTGATGCTCACGCAGTGCGTGGGAGAATGCGTTGAGCAGGGGCATAGGCCAGACGAATTGATCCGTCTGACGCTGTCCAATGCATTGCCATTGATCCACTCCGCTGCCCGGCAGCAGGCATGCCGCTCCTTCCGCAGCCAGCTGATAGCTCCTGTTCACAATGAGCCACGCCAGCCCGGACGGGCCATGCAAGCTCTTGTCACTATCGACGATGACCGCTTGGCACATCGTCTTACGAAGATCGAGAGGTACCGCACCGAATGAAAGCGCCGCGTCGACAAGAAACCTCTTCTCCATCCGCTCACAAACTTCGGCGAGTTCCACCACGGGATTCAGCATTCCGGTGCTAAACTCGCACTGGGCCGCAAGCACATGACTAATAGTGCTGTCGCGAGACAAGACCCGCGCTAGTTCCGCAGCTGAGAGGGGCTGCCAAGGTGCGAGGCGCATTACACGATGCGGCACGCCGATACGCTGGCATGTCGCTGCATGGCGGTCGCAAGCGGCTCCGTTGGAGTAGACGAGCAACTTCCCATGTCTGCCGACGCATAGTTGGATCGCAGCCTCGCTCGCGTCTCCAGCTACGGGCAACGCAACTGCAATGTGGGTGCCGCGCGCGACTTGAAGCAGGTAATCCGCACAGGCGCGCAGATCTTCAGCGATATGCTGCAATGTATCCGTGCACTCGCTAGAAATTCTTCTATGGTGATTATCTAGATGGATCGATGATGCTGGGCTAAATAGAAGTGATGATGATGCATGCTTCCATTTGGGTGCGCTGTACATTTTATCTTAGCCTTGGTGCGATGCTCTGCCCTTAAGTTTTCTTTAATATCTCTGATTCAAGCCACTCATAGAAAACAACCTCGATATTCAGTCAGTATCACTTTACCTCAAGAGAGACAGCGTGATGTAAAAAGTCCGGAAAAGTTTGCTGACGGTGTTTACATCTGGCGCGTGCCTTGGGGGGGAAGATCTTCTGCTGGTCAGTGCGGGCGAGGAGCTTCAGCCTCTGGCCGAGGAATTCTAGCTCAGCGGCTATGGGCGCGCTGCGCGACGGCTGCGTCGTCTGTCTGAAGGTGCTGCAGAGCAGCGGCCCGATTGTGTTTCGCGCCGACGTAGGTTCGCGCGCCAATGCGCATCGACAGCCATGGGCGAAGCGCTGCTGGCGCAACTCGACGCGAACGAGCTCGAGGCAATTCTCGGTTCTCCGACGTATCCCCGATGCACTCCCGCCGCGGTCACGGAGGGCGCTGCGCTGTTGGCGGAGCTGGAGGTGTGCGGGCGTAGCGGCTTTGCCATATCGAGGGAGGAGAACATCGTCGGGGCTGCTAAGCCCTTCGGTTCTCGGTAGCCAGACTAAATCCCTAGATCTGATGCCGCTGCCCAAGCCGCCTCTCCCGCCCAAGGAGGCGCCGTAAAGCCAGCAAATTTCCCGGGCAGTTTGGATGATGTCGTGCAAAATCTAGCGACGAAACGCATGTGGGATCGTTCGCGGCTACGACCTATTAGTGGATAGAAAGACGGCTGCGGTGTCCGCTATCGTTTAGGTTAGTCGGACGCCTACGCGGAGGGTGCTCACCACACGCTCGGGCGGCAGGCGTCCGAGAAACCGTCGATGCAGGAACTCGCGGTGGATGGGGCACAGCGGTGCCGCGCGCTTATGGGAATCAGCGGCCGCTGTGTTTGCGATGATGCATTGGTCTCTGCCGCCAATGGCCTGTCCGCCGGTCTTGGGAGGCTGTTTCGTCCGCCCTATGCGCTGCGAGGCTGCGGCGGCGGCCCGCAAAGGCCGTATCGGACGCCTCATCGGGCACTTTGCACCGAGCGCTTCCGTGGCCGATGATCGCAGGCATTCCATGACGGCATTCGGGATTGGCCGCGGGCTCGGCATCATGAGGTGTCGAGCCTGACGATAGGTGCGGGCGGCGCGCGCGCATCCGACGCCCAGCTGTGCACGAAGACCATGGTGACGATCATCCGGCAGCCGCAGCGCGGACAGCAGCAGGGCAGCGGTCGCGGTGCGCCCGTCTCGGCGGCCGGGGCCGCGTGCGCTG
>WUUC01080087.1_pt1 | contig 21914 bp, 29 predicted proteins | sample 6278441 | NCBI WGS metagenome assembly WUUC01 (sample SAMN13675441, study PRJNA597444) | soil metagenome | isolation source: soil | place: USA: Washington | collected 2017-10
GGTGCCGAACGCTGAGCAGCTGCAGCGCGTCGAATCCGACATCAAGCGCCTCGAGGATCTGGATGCGTCGCTGGCAACGCTGCGCGCGGCAGCGGGTCGGCGCGACGTGCTCCAGGAGCAGCTCACCGCCACGCAGCAGCGTCACGCGGACGCCGTGCAGCACATCGAGCAGGCCGACGCGGAGATCGTCGGCATTTGCTTCGATGCCGACGCATATGCGTACGCGGTCACTGAAACGAACCGCCTTCGCAGCGTGGTTACGGCCGCACGCGAGGAGCTGTCGCGGCTGCGCGAGCGCCTCGAGCAGTCCAAGCATCGGCGCGATCGCGCCGCGACGCAGGTCGAGGATTACGACGAGCGGGCTGGCCGCCTGGCCAACCTGCAGGAGACGTTGCGCGTGCACGAGCTGGCTGCCGAACGGCTCGATGCGTTCCGGCGTGCGCAGTCGTCGGCGATTCGGCCGGAGCTCGAGGAGCTCACCACCGGCTTCGTCTCGCTGCTCACGGATGGGCGTCACGACGCGGTGACAATCAGCGAGTCCTTCGATGTGCAGCTGCACGAGGCCGGCGTCGCGCTCGAAGTCGTCTCAGGCGGTACCGAAGATGTTGCCGCGCTCGCAATGCGGCTGGCTACGTCGCAGATGATCGCGGAGCGTGCCGGTCATCCGCTGTCGCTGCTGATCCTCGACGAACCGTTCGGCTCGCTCGACGACGTGCGCCGGCAGAACGTGCTGTCGCTCATTCGCCGGCTCGCCGGTGTGTTCGAGCAGGTCTTCCTGATCAGTCATGTTGAGGAAACGAAGTACGCGGTCGATCACGCGATTGTCGTCGAATACGACGAAGCCGCAGGCCTGAGCCGCGTCATCGGGGGTGCTGCTGTACCGGCGATGGCGGCGGAAATGGCGGTCGCATGACACAGCGCACGATCGATGGCCACGCCGACTTCATCAACTGTCCCGACAAGAACCGCTACGTCGGTGCACTGCACGGGCTGTTTGTGTTCCTGAGCTTCGAATCCAAGAAGCAGCCGGAGACGTGGTATTACCGCGTTCTCCGATCGGGAGCGATGGTGGCAATGCGCCGCAAGCCGAACGGCATGCGGATCATGCGCATATCGCGCAGCGAGAGTTTCAAGACGCCGGAGGGTCCCGAGAAGTGGAACGCCGAGCTCAAGACGTTCCTGGAGCACTTCAAGGAACCGATCCTGTGGACACGCGTCGACGATGACACGGCCTCCGGCGTCGGCGTGTTCTTCCACGAAGAAGCGCCGGGCCCACGCTGCAAGCAATGCCGCACGCTGCTGGATCCGAACGCGATCGCGGCAATGTCCGAGCTGTGCGAGTCCTGCGCACTGAAGGCGAAGCAGATTCCCGCCGGCTGGGAAAAGTGTCACGAGGCGGACTGTGACAACATCATCGAGAAAAACCCCGCGTTCCGCGTGAACCGCTGTCAGCCGTGCGCGATGCGCGCCGGCCGTGCTCACGCCGATTCCATGCGAAATACGTCATGACGAGCGCGGCGATCGTACGCCCGGCACGTGGCGTGGCAGGCGAGCAGCTCCATGCCCTTCTGTCCAGCATCGGTGCGCGCGTTCCCGATGACGTGCTGCAGATGGGCTACGCTGATTCCGTTGAGGCGTGGGCTGAATCGCTGGGCATTGCTGATCGTACGCTGAGCCGCCGCTTCCGTGACGCCGGGTATGCCCCGCCGAGCAAGTATGTGGTCCTGCGGCGTCTGATCGGCGCGCTGCTGGATATGGAGGCGGGCGCAAACGCAGCGACCTCCGCAATCCGCAACGGCTACTCGACCCCGCACGACTTCAGCAATCAATGCATGCACAACGTTGGTGCGCGGCCGCGTGACGCCGTCGGCGACGTATGGCGTGCTCGCGCGCGTGAAATCCTCGGTGTCGCTGAAGTGGTTGAGACAGCACCGCCGGCGACGGCTGCGCCCGCACCTGTTCCACCTGCAGAACCGACCGAATACGAGAAGGCGCGCGATCGCGCGATCGCCAGACATGCAGCCGAGCGCCTGGCGACGAAGATCGAGCTGCGCGCCCGCCGCCTGTTGAACGTCGCCGGCTGGTGTGCGACCGCGGAGCAGATGCGCGCGGCCGCGGCAGGGCTGCCTGAGACGGAACGGATCGATGATGACCTGCTCGAGCCGGCAATCACGTGCGCGCTCGAGCTCATGAACGATGAAACCGTAGTTGGACGCCGCGTGCGTCCGGAGGAGGCGACTATGCCGAGGAAGATCATGTCGGACGAGGTGCGCGCGAAGGTCGAGCGTTTCGTGCGCGACCGGAAGGCGCAAAGCCCGAACATTTCCGCAAAGAAAGTGCATGCCGAAGTGTGCGACACGTTCGAACTCAGCATGAGCATGCCGTCGTTTTACACCCTGCTCTGGTCGCCGATCAGCAAGCAGGCGACGACGAACGGCAATGGGAAGCACGCGCCGGCGAAAAACGTCGCTGCATCTGCTCCGAAGGAGCGCGCGACGCGCGCAGACGCTGCGCCCGTGAAGACTGCCGCACCTGCAACGCCCCCCCCCAGCGCGCCGATAGCGCCAGCGTCATCGACTCATTTGCCGGTCGCGGTCGAGCCGCGCTCGACGTCCGAAGCGCCCTACATCGTCGGGCCGCCCGTGCTCCAGGTGCTACCGCTGTCCGACGGCCGCATGCGGATCCAGATCGACACCGAATTTCAGCTCGAGGGTGCGCTGACGCTGCTCGCGGCAGTCATCGCAGACCGCCGCCAGCAAAGCGACGCGGCAGCATAACATCGCCATCGTGATCACGAACGCCATACGGAGATGACATGACGAACACGAACGGAGCGACCGCGCTGGTGGATTCACCACCACGCGACGAGACAGCGACGCCGTCTCCGCAGCGCGGGGAATTCAGACTCGTGCGCGCAGGCGACATCGTGCCGTGGCCTGAGCTGAATCCACGGCGGCGATTCAACCCGGAGAAGCATGAGAAGCTTGTCGCGTCAGTGCGCAAGCACGGCGTCCGGCAAACGGTGGCGCTGCACATCCGGCCCATGGAGGAGCAGCTGGACGCGATCCCGTTCTGGCTCGTCGCCGGCGAGCGACGTTGGCGCGCAGCGTCGGCGATCAGTCCGGACGAGCTGATCCCGGCGATGGTGAAGATCTACACGCACGAGGAGGCGCTGGAGATCGCGCTGATCGAGAACCTCGATCGAGATGATCTCACCGCAACGGAGGAGGCCCGCGGGTTCAAGGACCTGATGGAGAAGGCGCACTGGACGCAGGACCGCATCGCAGAGCGGTTCGAATGCTCGCAGGAGCACATCAGCAACCGGATCCGTCTGCTGCAGCTGCCCGATGAGATCCTCGAGCTGCTCGACGAGGAGCTGATCGCGCCGACGCACGCGCGCGACTATCTGCTCCCGTTCGTCGGTATTCCGCACGCGAAGCGGAAGAAGCTGTTCGCTGCGGTCATAAAGGACGTGCGGCAGACGGAGAAGGTGATGGGATCGGCGATTCGCGGCGACGAGCTGAAGGACGAGGTAGCGCGTACCGCCCGTGAGCTCAGCAAGCCGATCGGGACCAAGGATGGCGTAACGCCGCTGTTCGATCCGAAGCAGCACGCGGCCGAGTGCACGTGCACCGGTCCGAAGTTCAGCTACGGTTATAGCGCAGCCCACCGTCGCTGTTTCGATGAACAGTGGTGGGATCGGGCGCAGGCGGCCGCGCGGCGCAAGCGCGCGAAGGAGCGCGAGCAGCAGAAGGACGACACGAAGAAGGTCGCGAAGACCGCGAAGTCATCCGGCGCGCTCGACGAGAACGCATTCCGCAAGAAATACGGTTACCAGATCTCGCCACTCGGCAATGTGCCCATCGACGTCAGCAAGCTCGAGGGCGCGGAATTCGTGGTCGTCGGTCTACGTGGCGGCAAGGAGAAGGAAGTCTATTGCGTCACAGCGTCGAAGCTGGAGGCCGCGACGAGGGCCGCGCGCGCCGAGATCGAGCAGCTCGCGAAATCACTCGGCGAGGACGCATACGAGCACGATTGCGCTCTCGCCGCGTCACAACCAATCGAGCCGTGGATGTGCGCGGAATTCATTCGCGTGCACCTCGATCAGGAGAGTCTGCTCAACGAGTTTGGAATCGCACACTCCTGGCAGACCCTCCAAAAAACTGTGGCGGAGCTGCAGGACGATCAGTGCGCCATGATGGTGAAGGTTGTCGCTCTGCGCGCGCGCCGCGGCGACTACGGGAAGCAGGCAGGATACCGCCTTAGTCGCTTCGAGGGGCAGGCGCGCGCGATCGTCGAGAAGAAGTACAAGCCGGCGCTGCAACAGCTGCGCAGGCGCGTGCTCGCGGGCAAGTCGGATGCTGCTGCCGAGACGCCGGCGCCGGCGGCGAAGAACGGCAAGTCAGCGCCGAAGACGAAGGCACCGAAAGCCAGGAATGCGCCGAATCCGGTGTTCATGAAGCCGATGCAGCCGAGCGCCGAGCTCGCCGCAGTGATCGGTGACACGCCACTTCCGCGTGTCGAGATCACGAAGCTCGTCTGGGCCTACATCAAGAAGCACGGGCTCCAGGACCAGAAGGAGCGCCGCATGATCAACTGCGATGAGAAGCTGAAGGTGATCTTCGGCGGCAAGGCGCGCGTGTCCATGTTCGAGATGACGAAGCTCGTGAACAGCCACCTGTCCGAGCCGGCGGCGGCCACATCGGCGACGAACGGCAAGCGGACGAAAGCGCGCACCGAGCAGCTCGAGGAAGCAACGGTATAGCAGCATTGCGGCGCATCCGCGGTGACTGCGCCGCGCAGGAAACGCCTTACGACGGAGAGGAAATGGCAGGAGAGAAACCATTCAGCGTCGTCACGCTGGACAACATCGCCGGCGGTGCGCTGCGCGAGCAGTTCGACGCAGCCTGGGAAGAGCTGATCGCGAACATCCGCGATCCGAACACGGACGCCGAGGAGGTCCGTGAGATCAACATCAAGGTGCGCGTCGCGCCTGACAAAAACCGCGCGAAGTTCGCCACGCGCGTGAGGGTCACCACGAAGCTGTCGGGGCTGCAGCCGATGGCGGACACGCTCTATCTCGGAAAGGACGAGGAGGGCCGTATCCGTCCCTTCACGTTCGACCAGAAGCAGGCAGACATGTTCCAGGAGGAACGCACCCCGCCCGCGGATGTGCTGCCGATCACCCAGACCGCGGCGGGAGCGCGCTGACACATGCTTGATGCCTCATTTCTGGAAAAGGCTGCGGAGCTCGCGAACGCGAAGACGCAGCGGATCACACTGGCCGGGCGCGAGCTGCTCGTGCATGACGGCGAAGTGATCCAGGACGTGCTGGTGAAAAAGCCGGCGCCGGAAGCCGTCGTCGTGCACACGCTCTCCGGCCTGCGCGATTACCTGCGCGAGAACCGCGACGAGCTGGCGCTCGACGGAATCGCGGTTCACGTGGCCTCGCCGACGCAGGTGGATGTGGTGAGCGCCATCGATGACGAGACGCAGCAGCGCTTCGTCCATCTCAGCGCGAAGTGCTACGATCGCCTCTCGGCCGTGAAGGGATTCCAGTACGGTGCATTCCTGAGCGCCGAGACGATGGTGATCTCCCTGATGGCGCTGTTCAAGGAGAGCTCGGACCGCCAGGCGCTGATTCACCTGCTGTCGAACGTCGAGCAGGGCGCCGTGCGCACGGACGAAGATGACGGCGTGTCGCAGAAGGTCACTGTGCGCCACGGCATCAGCCTGCAGGCCGAGCGCCGCGTCCCGAATCCGGTGACGCTCGCACCGCACCGCACGTTCGTCGAGATCGAGCAACCGGAATCGTCGTTCGTGTTCCGCATGCGCGCGAGCAACGACGCCGACAAGGCTGGTGCTGCACTGTTCGAAGCTGATGGCGGTGCCTGGCGCGATGTCGCCATCGCTCGCATCCGGGAGTGGCTGAACGCCGAGCTCGCCGAAGGCGTCGCGATTCTGGCGTGAGTGTCGAGCGGCGACCATGACGGACGAGGGAGCGCGCGCGAGCTAGGCGCCCCCCCGCGTAACCACCGGTGCCTACCGGTACCTACCCGAGCGAGGAATGAATGCAGGCGGAAAAGAAGCCGTTCGAGACATGGGCGATCGTCGAGCTGATGGGGCACAACCAGATCGCCGGACGTGTGACCGAAGAGCCGATTGCCGGCACGGCGCTGCTACGCGTCGATGTGCCGCAGGTCGGTGAATGGCCGGGGCACACGAAGTACTTCGGCGGCGGGTCGATCTACGCGATTCACCCGTGCACCGAGGACATCGCGCGCAGTGCTGCGGAGCGGCTGCAGTCGCAGTACGGGTACACGCCTCTTCCTGTAGCCGTGCCGGAGCTGACCGAGGCGCGAGCCGTTCTCGCTGACGCCGCGCGCACAAGGATCGCCTTGGCTGCAGGTCAGCCGGCGCGCGGGGCTTTCGACGACGACGACGATCGGCCGTTCTGATGACGAGACGTGAACTGGGAGATCTCGCGCCGATTCGCGCGGCGCTGAGGCAGGTCGAGGCGAAGGAAGCGGCTGCCGCGGATCTGAAGGATGAACGCCTCGGCGAGGTCCTCGGCGACGTGCGCAAGCTACTCGTCCATGCGATCGCTGATGCGGCGCGTCCGCCCGAAGGTGAGGGTATTTCGCCGGCAGAGTACGCGAGGCGCATGGGTATCTCGCGCTGGGCGGTCTACAAGCAGATCGAGCGCGGCGAGTTGCAGGTGATTCGGAGGCGCAACGGACAGATCCTGCTGCCGGCTGCGTAATGGGACGCAAGCCGAAGCAGCCGAAGCCTGGTGAGTGGAAGCACCAGGTCGAGGATCTCACCGCATACGAACGTGAGGAGCGTGGACTCGCGATCTACACGCGCGTGCTCGTGCGGGGAAAGTATCGGGGCAAGCAGCGGCTGTGCGATCCGATTCGCGATGCGGATGGGCGGATTATACCTGAACGTGAAGCCGAAGCGATCCAGCTCGCCGTCGATCGTCAGAAACGGCGCGCAGCCGGCCTGTCGGATCCGAAGCGCGATGGACCGCTCACGCTCGCGGCCGGCGCGCGGCGCATGCTGCACGAGCTCGAGGGGAAGTACGCGGGCAACACGACGCGGAAGCGCGATGTGGAGCGTCACCTGGATGTCGCGATCGATATCCTCGATGGCGAGGAGACACTCGTCACGCAGCTGCGTCACGGCCATTACCGGAAGCTCTGGCGTGCGCTGGCTCACGCGCACGCGAAGGATCCGAAGAAGTATGGGCCCGAAGCAGCCGTGAAGATCGTGGGCGCGCTGAGAACGATGGTGGCGTGGCTGCAGGAGGAGGAGCTGATCGAGGCGGGCACGTGCCTGCCGTCGCCGACGTGGAAGAGCTCGATGCGCGAGGAGTGGGTGCAGATCACGAGCAAGCCGATCGCGCCGCCGCGGAAGGAGCGGTACACCGGCCGCGAGCAGACGAAGCTCTGGTTTGCGATGCCGGCGGCGGACCCGCGAGTCCTGGCGGCGGTCGAGATCGGCGCCGAGCTGCGGCTCGGCCAGGTGCTGCGATCGCGCCGATCCGACGTGCTGCCGTTCGGCGGTTTCGCGATCGGGCGCGTGCGCGTCCACGGCGCCGGACGAAAGGCGGGATCCGAGCCGATTCTGACGATGCAGGCCCGTCATGCGCTCACGCGCGCGATGACGAGTGGATACCTGGCTGAGCTCGAGGCAGCGTATCGCCGCGGCGAGATCGACGATTACTACCTGCTCCCGGGCGGCAAGCTGCGCACGGTGAAGGATCGTCGCGGCCGGAAGGCGCGGCGCGCAGCGGTGCGCAATGCGGGGCGTCCATGGGGTCGAACCGCGCTCCGCCGGGCGTGGTGGAAGCTCGAGGAGCTCGCCGGTGTCGAGCACCGTCGCTGGCGGAAGTGGTATGGGCTCAGGCGGATCGGATCGGACACCGGGGAGGACGTCGAAAGCGACGAGCGCGTGCTGAACGATCTGGGCGGATGGACTGACTCGGCGACACGTCGAAAGTACCAGGAGAAGGGCCGCACCGACGTCGCGGAGAAGGTCAGGCGCGTCCGCGAGCGGATTCGGCCGAACACAAGGCGCAGCAGCGAGTTACAGCGCTCAACGGATACGGGAGAAACATGAATTGTTACCCCGAAAATATACCCCGGTATAGCAGCGCCGGGGTAACGGCAGCAATGGAAAACGCCATAACACGTTGTGTGCCATGGCGTTCCAGCAATGCGCCCGAGTGGATTCGAACCACTGGCCTCATCCTCCGGAGTCACGCGGCCTTAACCCTTTCCCGTTGGACACTTGGAACTGCCCCAAGGGCTTACACCCCCTCTGTAGCTAATCCTTGTTGGACGGTTGGACGGATTTTGTCCAAAGCTTGTCCAACTCTATCTCCCCCCGGGGAAACTAGCGCGGTAGTAGCTACGCGATTCGGCGCATCCCTGCTTCGGGGGTGCGTATGAAGCCCCGCGGACTACTGCGATACCGCGTCCATGAGGCGACGGGCTGCCACGTGTGGCTGGGTGCGTTGAATGAAAAAGGGTATCCCATCGTCACGCTCGACGGACTCACTCGTCGTGCCCATCGGGCGGCGTACGAGCAGGCGAAGGGGCCGATCCCTGCCGGGATGCACCTCGACCACGTCTGCCGCAATCGGTCGTGTATCAATCCGGATCACCTTGAGCCAGTTACCAGCGCAGAGAACACGCGCCGGGGCTTAAAGGCTACGCGAATCACGCCAAGCATTGCGGCCACGATTCGCGATCGTTACGCCGCCGGCGGGGTGGTACAGCGTGAGCTAGCGGCCGAATTCGATGTGAGCATCGCGCAGATCTCCCGCATCGTCACGAACAAGCGATGGGCGGGTGTCGCATGAGCGCGCCCCCGATCCTTTCATTCCGTCCGGAATCGAACAGTCCTGTCACGGTCGATCTGGCACAGCTCGTCGGATCGCGCGCGCTAATCGCTGCGAACAGCGGCGGCGGGAAGAGCTGGCTCGCGCGCTACATGATCGAGCAGACCTACGGCCGCATCCAGCACCTGATCATCGACTGGGAGGGTGAGTTCAGCTCGCTGCGCGAGCGCTTCGACTACGTGCTGGTCGGCGCCGGCGACGATGCGGATGTCCCTGCCGATGCGAAGAGCGCACGCGTGCTCATGCGACGGCTTCTCGAGCTGAACGCATCTGCGATCGTGGATCTGTACGATCTCCCACTGCAGGCCCGCCGGCACTACGTCCGTGTCCTGCTCGAATCCCTGATGAGCGTGCCGAAGTCGCTGTATCGGCCGTTGCTGGTCGTGATCGACGAGGCGCAGATGCTTGCCCCGGAGGGGGGCAAGAGCGAGGCGGCGGAGGCGGTGATCGCCGTCAGCACACAGGGCAGGAAGCGTGGATTCTGTCCGATCGTCTGCACGCAGCGGCTGTCGAAGCTGGACAAGGATGTGTCCGCGACGCTGCGGAATCGGTTCTTCGGCATGACCGGCGAAGATCTCGATATCAAGCGTGTGGGCGATATCCTCGGCTTCGATAAGGACGGACGCGCCACGCTGCCGCTGCTCAACCCCGGCGAGTTCTACGCATTCGGACCCGCAGTCTCGCGTCAGATAGTGCTGGTCAGGTCAGGCCCGGTGACTACAACGCATCCGAAGCCTGGCGAGATCGCGCCGCCCGCGCCGCCACCGCCGGCGGCCGTGCGGAAGATGCTCGAGCAGATGCAGGGGCTCGAGCGTGAGTCGGAAGAGGAAGCCCGCACGATCGAGGACCTGCAGCGTCAGCTGGCTGCGGCGAAGCAGCAGATCCGGAAGCTCGAGCGCGGCGCGCCCGCAGCTGCACCGGTCGTTGACGATCGCGCGATCGCGCGCGCTGTTGCCGCGGCCGAGAGCAAGCTGCGCGAGGAGTTCAAGCAGTCGCAGCAGTACGATCGCACCGTTGAACGCCAGCTCCGAACGCTGGCTGCAGATCTCGGAAAGCGACTCGAGCGGATCGGCAAGCTGACCGCGCAGGCCACGGAGCTCGCCGGCATCGCTGTGCCGGAGATTGCTTCCGCGACTCCTCCTCAAATCCAGACGGAAAATAGGCCCAGCGCCGCGCCCGTTGCGCAACGCGTTGCACGCGCAACACCGCGGGCAGCGGCGCCGTCGACGAACGGTGCGCTGCCGCGTGGTGAGGTCGCCGTGCTGACCGCCGCGTGTCAGTACCCTGACGACGGCGTCACGCGCGAGCAGGTAACAATCCTCACCGGTTACAAACGCTCCACTCGAGACGCTTACATCCAGCGACTGCGCGAGAAGGGGCTCGTCGAAGCGCGAGGCGATCGCGTCTTCCCGACCGAGGGCGCAGAGGAGCACCTCGGCGACTTCGAGCCGCTGCCGACCGGCGCAGCGTTGACGCAGTACTGGCTGGATCGACTCCCCGCCGGCGAAGCGGCCGTGTTGCGCGCGATCCTGCCGGTCATCGAGGAAGGAGAGATTGCGAGTTATGTGAGCCGCGACCTCATCAGCGAACGCACTGGCTACAAGCGATCGACGCGTGACGCGTACATCCAGCGGCTGAGTGCTCGGCAGCTCGTCGACATCTCGAGCGAAGGTGTGCGCCCGAAAGCGCTGCTGTTCGATGGAGGCGCGCGATGATCCCAATTGAAGTTGAAGTTCTCGGCGGCGAAACGTATTCGCTCGTGGCAGCAGTAGTGCCGCGGGTTGGGGAGTATGTGCGCATTCCGAATCCGAATCCCGTAAGCCGCCGGAAGCCGAGGAAGCTCGTAGTTACGGCTGTCGTGCACGATGTCGTTCGTAACCTGACGCTGGATCTGCCCGTCGTGCACGTCGAGGTAATGGAGCGATGAGCGGAATCATTCTGCCTCGCGGCGTCGAGGTTCCGTTCTCGAGCGGGTGGACGCGCGTCGGTGATGATCTCGCCGGCGAGCGATTCATCCACCGCGGAAAGATGCTGACCGCGATTCGTTCCCAGGACATGGGGCGCTGGCACCTCTCCGTTTCGCACGTCGATCGAGTGCCGACGTGGGGCGAGCTCGGTTTTGCGAGAGACCACCTGCTGCCGGCGGACGCGTGGATGATGATCGCTCATCCGCCGCGAAAATACTGGCTCAACTACGATCGTCGCGTGCTGCATCTCTGGGAGTTCCGCGACCAGGAGCTGATCGAGCAGTTCCGCTGGGAAGGTGAACAGGCGCAGGCGATGGGGTGCGGAACGCCCGACGATGGAGGTGCACGGTGACGCAGCCGACGTATCGCGGCATGCCACTGAATCCGCACTTCGGCGGCTGGGTGATCATCGAGCGCAACCGCGAGGGCTGGCGTGCACTGATCAACACGGTCGCTCGCACACGCCGCGAAGCGATGCGGCGGTATCAGTTGCACGCACCAGCCTCGCGGTTCCCGAAGGATGGGGTCACCTGGTACCACGATCGATACCGGCGTGGCCTCGCGAAAGCGATGTGGTTTGCTGGTGAGGCGATCACGTTCGAGAGGAGCGAGCCATGAAGCTCATCGAACGGATCCAGCCGATCGCGCAACTCGACGATTACGCGGAGTTCGTCGAGAAGTGGAGCAGCTTCGAGCAGACTGGGCGAATTATACCTGGCCATGCCTTCCGCATGATCCAGCTCGCGCGGCTGCTCAATCAGTACGTCCTGCGCGCTGCAGCCGAGCACGCGAAGGCGCAGGCGGACCGATCCGGACCTTCCCTCACGGATTTCTGCGCAGATCAGCTCATCATCGAAGCTCGCATCGGCGCGGAGCACGCATTAAAGCGCGCGCTGCCGGCACTCGCTGCGTTCAATGAATTCGCCGAGAACAAGCTGAGGCTCCGACGCCTCGAATGCGCGCCACGACCACCAGCGATGGAGGCATAGCGCGGCTGCATGAAGTCAGTCCAGCTCGAGAACGGTCATGTCCGAATTGCGAACCCCATCGTGGAGGCGCTCGCCCTGGCGCCGTTCTCAGCTGCACAGCTGCGCATCGTGATGCACGTCATCCGAATGAGCTACGGATGGCAACGAAGCGAAGCCGAGATCTCGCTGACCGCCTACTGCGCCGGCACGGGACTCGGTCGATCAACTGCCCACGCAGCAGTGAAGGGACTCGTCGACGCACGAGTTCTGGAGGTTGTGCGACCCGCCGAGTTTCGCACACCAGCCATTTATCGGCTGCAGAAAGACCCGCGGAAGTGGGCAGAGCCATACAGGTGCAACCCGCCGTCGCTTGCATCTGACAGTACCGGCGAACTGGACAGTACCGGGAAACTGGACAGTCCAGAAATAGAGACTGGACAGTACCGGGAAACTGGACAGGGGTGTACCGGGAAACTGGACTGTCCAGAGCCGCAACCCGTTGCAATAACGCCAGTTCCAGAGGCGGAAAGACAGACGTTAAAGACAGATAAAGACATCATCCATCTACCAACCACTACGCGCGCCACACGCGAAGCGGACGCAACTCGAATCATTACGGCCGCTAACGAAGGCATGGCCGCGAATCCGGTACTGCGCGACAGCTTCCGTCCGATCGATCCGATGCACGGCTCTAGGAGCGACGTCATCGAATGGCTCGATGCCGGAATTCCACCTGACGTCGCCGCGGACACGGTTCGATCCGTGGCAGCTGGATGGAAGCCGTCCGATCGACACCGACAGATCAGCACGATGCGCTACTTCACCGACGCCGTGCACGAAGAGCAGCTGAGACGGAAGGCACTGGAGAACACGAATGGAGACGCAGGTTCAGGAACAACAGGGCGCCGCGCCGGCCGAAACGGACACACGCGAAATCGATCCGGAGCAGCTGATGCAAAAGTGGCGGGATCGGCGCGTGGAGCGAACCGCACAGCAACCCACTTTGGCGACGACTGATTACGGCGAAGCCGTCGACACGAAGTGCGGGCGCTGCGGCGAGCCGTTCCGTTACACGCCGGTCCGGATCGAAGGAAAGATCGTCGTTCGCCGCACGCTCTGTGATCGTTGCGCGGATGAGGACAATGCGGCCGAGCAGCGCGACCAGCTGCAGCTGCTCCAGGATGACGCTGAGCAACGTGCACTCCGCCGGCTCGAGCTGCTCGATCGCATTACGGGCAACGCAGCAGAATGCCGAGCGATGACGTTCGACTCGTTCGATTGTTCAGAGTGCGGACCAAAGCCGCTCGATGCTGCACGCGAGTTCACGCGGGACGTGATCGCGGCCGGTCCACACGACGGCGTGCGCGGTCTGTATCTCTGGGGCGACTTCGGTACCGGCAAGACGCACCTGGTCGTGGCGGTGCTCGACGAGCTGCTGCGACGTGATGATTTCGATGCTGCGCGGATCCAGTTCGACCGCGCGGACGAGCTGATCCTGCAGATCCAGGACACATACAACACGCAGCAATCCACGATGGCAGTTGCTGATCTGCGCAAACGCGCCGGCGTCTGGATTCTCGACGATCTCGGTACAGAGCAGCCGAGTGCCGATGCGGGACGTCATCTCCGCCAGATCCTTTCCCGACGCGTGCTCAAACCGACGCTGATCACGAGCAACCTCTCGCCGGAGCAGTTGCAGGATCAGAACCCGGAGCTCGGCCGCGTGGTCTCGCGTCTCGGCCGGCAGTACTTCCGCGTCGTCGAGGTAAAGGGCCGCGATCGCCGCGGTTCGCGGTGAGTCTGAGTTCCGGATCCAGGAGTGGCGCGGCAGAGCGCGGACGATATGAAAAACGGCGGAACTGGTGGAACCCTTATTCCAGGCGGAATACATGAACGGACTCACCGACCTCGAGGCGCGTGTCATCGCCGCGAAAGCGAAAGGCGAAGCGACCTGTCTCGGCTGCGGCTGCACGGACTCGCAGGCCTGCGCACTCGGCTGCAGCTGGATCCTCGTCGACAAGCGTCGCGGCATCGGCGTGTGCAGTGGCTGCAGCGTCGTCGCCGGCGTGGTCGATCTCGCTACGCGGCTCGAGCATCCAGTCAACTGCTCAAGCACGGACGGCGTTGTTGCAGATGAGCGCTCATCTGCAATTGTCACCGAGCTCGCGCGTCGATTCCCGTCCTTCGGCGGCGGGAAGACGAGCGCATTCAACCCCGTCGCAAACTGGCTCCAGGACAAGCCGCCGCAGTTCGCCGCTGGCGTCGACATTCGCGCGGTCGTCGATGCAGTACTCGAGATGGTCGGTGCACCATGAGTGACTTCACGACTCCGGATCCGCTGCAACGCGCGGCGGAAACATTGAGCAACGGCGAACGCGCGGCCGAGAACAGCGCACCGTCATTGGATATCGAAGCCCTCGCGTGGACGCTGGCACGCGAAGCGGTGGACGTATCGACGCGGAACTCGGTGGCGACGCGCCGACGTCTCCTCGCTGAAGCGTTCACCCATATCCTGCGTGCAGCTCTGGACGATGCGCAACAGCCCGAACGCGATCAAGTAATGCCTGGAGCGTTCGAATGCGCGAAATGCGGCCTCGTATTGCAGGCCACCATCATGTCGGTGGCCGATGGCATCATGGCGCCCGATTCAGCTCCACAGCAATGCGCAAACGGTTGCGGGCCGATGTGGCCGCTGACGTACAAGAAAGCGCTGCGCGACCTGATGGATCGAACGGACGGCGCGCAACAGACCGAGGAGAAAGGGAGCGTGCCGCCGTGGTGGGTCGTTCAGTGTCGCGGTTACGAATCGGACGTGTGGGTAACTCTATGGGAGAGCGCGCGGCGAGGATACGACGATGCCGTATGGTGGGCGCGCAACGATGGAAGCCTGCGGGCAATGCACTGGCGCATCGTCGGGGCTCGCACTGAGGAGCCAGCCGAATGAACACGGCAGCGAAGCGGCTGATTGATCCGCAGCCCGGCGGCATACCAGCCGACTTCGACACCCAAGGTATCGGCTATTGGCGTGACGGTGGCGAGTGGTACTTGTACCTGCCCGGTGGCGGCATCGGTCGTCTGTCGCAGCACGTAGTCACCGAGCACGAGGACGGGACGATCACCGCATCGCCATCCATCCTCATGACGAGCCCCGGCAACCCGCGCCGTCACCGCCATGGGTTTTTGCAACGCGGCGTGTGGGAGCCGTGCAGCGATGATGTTCCGGTTGGGGAGAGCACGCAGCCATGAGTGAACACACCGTGAAAGACCGCGCCACGCAGTACCTGAACTCGCAGATCATGGCGACGGAATCCTGCATCGAGCGGCTGGGCGGGATCACCAATGGCGTCAATCGCGAGCGCATGGACTTCGAGCTCGGCAAGCTGGCGCGCGACGTGGACGTATACCGTTACCTGCTCGCACTGGCGGAGGCGGACGTGAACGATGGGTGACTGGAGCGGATCGGGAATCCGTTGCCCGAATTGCGGCAGCGATGATTACAAGACCGTCGACAGCAGGCCGAGCGTGGGATCCATCCGCCGTCGTCTGCGGTGCCAGGCATGCGGCGAGAAGGTCACGACGTACGAGCGCATCGAAACGGACGAGCCGCCGGTTGTCACGCACGAGCTCGCGCCGGAAGTGATGGCGCTCATTGACGCGGCCGTGGAGCGCGCTGCCGATCGAGCGATCAAGCGCTACAGCCACATGACGGCGATGGTGCGCGCCAAGCTTCGTGCGGATCTGTCGAGAGAGCGCGCAGCGCAGCAGGCGGGACAGGAGGAAGCATGACCCACGATGAAGCGAGAGTGGAAGTCGTTGCGCGACGGCTGTGTGAACTTCGCGACATCGATCCGGACGCGATGGTACCTCACGGTGCAGAACCTGACGCCAACGGGATAATGACGCTCGGTATTCTGTACTCGCCAGCATGGCAGCGTATGGCGCTGGAGGTCCGTCGTCGAATGGAAATGGACGCGGCGCTGGCGGGACAGGAATAGTGGCGCGTCGCATCCGCGGCCGCGCACGTCCGAAACATCGGGCTGCTTCAGCACCACAGCTGGAGAGCGGCATTGCCGGCGAGATCGTGAAGGCGCTGCGCGTCATCGGCTGTGACGTGTCCAGCACGCAGCAACGACGGCGATCCGAGCAGACGATCGGCATGCCTGATCTGTACGCGACGCATGCAGCATGGGGCGTCGCTGCGTGGCTCGAGGTGAAGCGTCCTGGCGAGAAGCCGACCAGGGCGCAGCTCGAATGGCATGAGCGCACGCGTGCTGCCGGAACGCCGGTGCTGGTCGTGACGAGCGCGGTGGATGCGCTTCAGCAGTTCGGGTTGCTACCGCGGGCGCGTCGCCTCGACCTGTAAATATTCCACAAGGAATCATGGGAGCAGCTATGGCAAACGAAGTCGGACGCGTTCTGTCACTCGAAGAGCGCATCAATCAGAAAATCCACGAGTCCATCGGTGACCTGATAACGCCGGAGGATCTGAAGCGCATCGTGGAGCGCGGAATTGAAAGCGCGCTGTTCCAACCGCGACAGACGCCGCGCCAGTACGGCGGGTACGACACGAAGCCATCCATCGTGGACGAAGTGGTAACGCGAGCGCTGGAGACGGCAATGCGGGACGCCGTCAATGCGTGGGTGAAGGACAATCCGGAGAAGCTGGAGGCGGCGGTGAAGGAGGCGATTGCGCGCGGCGCCGGCGAGTCGCTGCTGCGCGCGATCGACTACAAGTTCGCGGGGATGTTCGACGCCGGTATCAGTCACCTGCGCAATCAGGGCCTGCTGCCGCCGGCGCCGTACTGATGCTGCACGACAAAGCGTTGACCTTAAATCGCGGCGGAGTGTAGACTTGAACGACAGATCGGATACTGGGTCCATTCGGCCCCACACTGCGGCAACGGCTGCGGTGCGGGGCCGTTCGCTATTACCGGGGGTCATGCGACCACGTGTGCGTTTCTATCGCGGTGGCCGGGCACGCTGCGGTCACGACGGCTGCCGCGAGCGGATCGGCAAGCACGACACGATCAGCGGCTACGTCATCACGACGTGCCCGCGGTGTGGTCGCTTCTCCGCGATCTTCGGTGCGCATGGGTACGCCGGCGTCATCGCTCTCACTGAGGAGCAGCGGGAGCGGTACGGGAACATGGCGCTCACTGTCGCGGAGTTCCTGGCGGACGTCGGCGTGATCGAGGAAGTGGCGGCATGAAACTCCGCCGCCCGATGCCTCCCGATGACATGGCCTTCGGCGTGCCGGCGTTCGCGCCGATCGCCGAGCTCGACGATTTCGTGCGCAGCACGTTCCTCGATCAGGCATCGCCGCTGTGTATCGAGGAGCACGAGCATCTCCTGCAGGCGCGCATCGGCTATCTGTGGGCCGGCGTCGAGGCCGTGGACAAGGGCCGCGAGATCCTGGGCACTGCGCAGCTGCTCACGCCGCCGCAGAAGAAGTGGAGCTCGCTGCGCGCGCGGTTCCAGCTCGAGGAATGGTTCGGCTCGATCGACTTCCTGATCACGCTGTCGGCGCCGTACTGCCTCGAGTGCAGCGACGCGCACTTCCTCGCGCTGCTCGATCACGAGCTGATGCATTGCCATTACCAGGTCGAATTCGACTCACCGAAACTCGGCCGAGACGGGATCCCAATGTGGGCCGTACGAGCCCATGATGTTGAACAATTTGTGGGAGTCGTTGCGCGCTGGGGCGCACGCGCCGCCGGCGTCGAGCAGCTCGTGCGTGCAGCGCAGAAAAAGCCGCGTTTCACCGAGCTCGACATCGATGAGGTGATGCTCGGCTGCGGCACGTGCAGGAAAGCCGCATGACCGCGAAGAAGACAGCACGGAAGAAGCGTCGGAAGTACGGCGGCTCGAAGATCAATTTCGAGAAGCTCGTGCTCGCTGCCTACCACGTCATCGCCGGCGACTCCCCTGCGGTCATAGCGGAGCGTACGGGTGTCACGGACCGGCAGGTGCGCAACTGGAAGCGGCACGCGATGTGGCCGCAGGCCATTGCAGAAGCGGAGAAGCGCTGGTTCCCTGAGACGAAACATGCGGCGATGGCGACGATCGGCCGCAGCATTCGAAAGGGCAACGTGGCCGTCGCGCAATGGTTCGCAGAGCGGCAGATCGAGCAGCTCGCGCCGCCGAAGGTGCGTAACGAGCACACCGGTGCGGACGGCAAACCGATCGAGCACAAGCACGCCGTCAGTGTGAACGTGTACATACCGGAAAATGGCCGCGGTAGCTGATGCGGAAACGATCACACTGCGACCGCAAGCGGGTCCCCAGGAAGCCTTCCTCGCTACGCCGGCGGATATCGCGATCTACGGCGGTGCTGCTGGCGGCGGCAAGAGCTGGGCGCTGCTGCTCGAGCCGCTGCGCCACATCCACAATCCGGAGTTCGGCGCAGTCATCTTCCGCCGCACGTTCCCGCAGATCACCAACGAAGGCGGTCTGTGGGATGAGAGCATGTCTCTCTATCCGCTGCTCGGCGCCGATCCGATCGCCGGCGATCTGTGGTACCGGTTTCCGAGCGGCGCGCGTGTCTCATTCGCTCACCTGCAGCACGACAAGACGGTCTTCGATCACCAGGGCTCGCAGATCCCGCTCATTGGTTTCGACGAGCTCACGCATTTCACGGAGTTTCAGTTCTTCTACATGCTGTCGCGCAACCGCTCGACGTGCGGTGTGCGGCCGTATGTGCGCGCTACCACGAACCCGGACGCCGATTCGTGGGTCGCGAAGTTCATTGCGTGGTGGATCCATCAGGAGACCGGGTATCCGATCAAGGCGCGAGCTGGCGTGCTGCGTTGGTTCATCCGCATCGGCAGCGAGATCGTGTGGGCGGACTCACCGGACGAGCTGCGCGCGCGGTTCCCGGAGCTGGGCGATGATGTGCAGCCGAAGTCGGTCACATTCATTCCCGCGCGACTCGAGGACAACAAGATCCTGCTCGAGAAGGACCCCGGTTACAAGGCGAATCTGCTGGCTCAGTCACTCGTCGAACGCGAGCGGCTGCTCGGCGGCAACTGGAAGATCCGCCCGACCGCCGGCGTCATCTTCAACCGCGCATGGTTCGAGATCGTTTCGGCCGCGCCGGCAAACGCGCGGCGTATTCGATACTGGGATAAGGCGGGAACGCAGGATGGCGGGAAACGCACCGCCGGCGTGCGCATGGCCCTCGATGCGAACGGCATCTACTACGTCGAGAACGTCACGAAGGGTCAGTGGGGCGCGCTGCAGCGTGAACGCGTTGTCAAGCAGACGGCCGAGTCTGATGGAAAGAATGTCGCGATCGTCATCGAGCAGGAGCCCGGCAGTGGCGGCAAGGAATCAGCCGAGAACACGATCCGCATGCTCGCCGGCTACAACGTGCGCGCCGATCGCGCGACAGGCGACAAGTTCGAGCGCATGCAGCCGATGTCCGCGCAGGCAGAGGCCGGCAACGTGAAGATCGTGCGCGGTCCGTGGAACGAGGAATATCTCGCGGAGCTGCACGCGACGGAACCGAATGCGCCGTTCGTCGACCAGGCGGACGCGTCGGCCGGCGCGTTCAACATGGTGACGCTCGCGCCACAGGCTCCTGACATTCCGCTGTCCGAAAGCTACGCAACGTACTGAGAGGGATGATGCCCGCATTCAACGAATGGACGCTGCAGGACGCGGAGCGCGCGATCGCCGATGCCATCGAGGAAACGGTCGGCCAGACCGGCTTCCAGGCGAACAAGGCGTACGCGGAAGACAACGATCACTGGCAGAATGGTGATGCGTGGGTCGGCCCGCTGCCCGGGCAGAAGGACAGCCAGATCCGCACGCTCGTACTCGAAGGCGTCAGCCGCCAGTTCACGCCGGTCGACGTCATCGCCGAGGTTCTCGATCGATGCGCGAACGCGCTCATGCAGAAGGAGCCGGACATCGTGCTGCTGCCGATCGAGCCGGCGGCGGAGAACAGCGACGCGGAGAAGAAGCAGAAGGACGAGGCTGAGCAGCTGCGCGCACAGATCTCACGCTGGTGGGATCACGTGAAGCTGTGGGAGCTCGCGCGCGCTGCCATGAAGCGTGCGCGCTGGTCATGCCGCGGTGCGCTGCGTCTCTGGATTCCGCCCGGAAACCTGGAGACATCCGGCGATACACGTTCGCTGCCGCAGAATCTGGCGTTCGACGATGCGCTGTTCCGTATCGCGCTCGACGCACCGCTGCCCGACGCGGTCGTGATCGTAACGGATCCGGATACGCTGCAGCGCGCGGCCGTGGCGGTGTTCGAGGAACTCGAGGATGGCAAGCTCGAGAAGCGCGCGGAGCTCTGGTACATCGACGGCGAGGAGACCGTCATTCGCGCGCTGGCCGATGGCGACGATGACGAGCAGGAAGAGTTGCGCGTCTCCATGGGCGCGCGCTTGCCGATCAGCGAGATGGTGACAGACCTGCTCATCACGGAGCCCGTTCGCCGGCAGCAGGCACGTCTGAACTTCGTCGAATCGCTGCTCACGCGTGTTGCGGAGACCGGCGGATTCCCGGAGCGCTACATCCTGAATGCGCAGCCGAACGGGATCTGGCTGAAGGAGCCGCCAGCGCCGGGTGTCGGTGTGCTGGAGACGCGCGTCTTCAACAACGAGACCTGGTACCTGCATCAGACGCCGCGCACGCTTGGCGCTGCGGTTACGACGGACCTGCGCGGCGTCACGCTGGGCGAGACGAACGGTGTGAAGACGATCGCGACGCCTGGCGTCGCATGGAAGGATCCGACGGATCCGGACTTCGCCATCAAGTCTGCTCGGCACGCGAAGCGATCGATCCTCGAGCAGTGCAAGCAGGGACACGTCGCACTCGAGGGAACCGCGGAGGCATCAGGCACCGCATACCAGCAGGCGCGCGCCGATTTCGAGGCAGACCTCTCTGGCGTGAAAACACCCATGGAGGGAATGCTCCGCGAGATCATTGAAGCGGCGATCGCCTGGGCGGAATCCATGTCGAAGGAGAAGCCGCAGATCCTCGATCGATACCGCGTTGTCGTGAACCTCAAGGTGACGTCCGGCCCGATCACACCGACGGAGCGCCAGCAGAACAACGCCGACGTCGTCGCCGGCACGCTCGGCCGCGAATCCGCCATGGCATCGAACGGTGTCGAGGACGTTCAGGCGGAGCTCGATCGCATGAACAATCAGCCCGAATCTGTAATCGCGCTGCGTGACAAGCAGTCCGTGCTGATCCAGCGGTACCGCGCGGAAGGCATGACATGGGTGCGCGCCGCGAAGCTCGCCGGCGTCACGGATGCCGATGAGATCAAGCTCTTCCAGGAGCAGGATACCGAAGACGAGACGAAGCGGAAGCAGCAGGAGAGCGAAGACGAGGATATCGAGGAAGCGCTGCGTATCGAGCCGGTGGCGGTGCCGGCGTAATGAAGAGTGTCGTACACCGGCAGCACGGCCGTCCTGAGGCCTACACGCAGATCGGCGTTCGCCGCCTTCCATGCTTTCGATGTGGCGACCGCGCCGAGTACCAGTGGAACGTGTGCGCGGACGGACTGCACCATCCGGTGTGCACGCGCTGCGACATACAGCTGAACGCTCTCGTGCTGCACTGGATGCTGCATCCGCACGCCGAGCAGCTCGTCGAGGAGTACGCGCGCTCGAAGGGTTACGTTATCAGCGGCTATCGCTCGTGGCCGAGCGCTGTGCAGTTCCACGCCGTTGCAGAGCCATGGTGAGCGGCTGAGCATGTCACGCACCGGCTATCATCAGCAGATCGAAGCCGCGCGCCGCGTCGGGCTGACCATGACGAAGACGCAGCTCGAGGAGTTCGCAAAGCTGCTCCGCCAGTATGCCGACCGTCTCGCCGGCCGCGTGGCGCTCGGTTTCGCCACGGGCGATGAACGCGTCGCACTCCGCATCGCGCGCGAGATCCTCGATGACCTGACGCGCGAGCTCGCGAAGGCGACGCGCACCGGTGTCGTGACCACAGCTCGGCAGATCGAGGAAATCCATGCGCGTGCGCTGCTCGAGCTCGGCAGCCGGCACAACTTCGGAGGCCTCGCCACTCGCGTCGCGCAGGCAGTACTCAGCCGTCCCGAACTCT